>ENA-OQHD01000217-OQHD01000217.1-human-gut-metagenome-genome-assembly--contig:-NODE-217-length-24401-cov-4.384403_pt1 | contig 24401 bp, 30 predicted proteins | sample MGYA00242560_ERZ504711 | MGnify/ENA primary metagenome ERZ504711 (study PRJEB26092, sample SAMD00036198) | human gut metagenome | host: Homo sapiens | study: EMG produced TPA metagenomics assembly of...
CTTCTCCGCGGCCCTGTGCAGGGCTATCGCCCGGGGAAAGGAATTTTTGATTCGTTCCGCCGCCGCGGTGCCCAGGGCGCTGAGCGGAAATCCTCCCAGGCCTCTTTTGAGCAGGCCGGATTTGATAGACGAAAACTGCAAAGCCGGAGGAATGGTGCTGATCGGCTCTCATGTGCAAAAGACCACCGCCCAGCTTGAAGGGCTGAAAGCGTCTTCGGCGCTGTTAGAGTGGATCGAGTTTAACCAGCATTTGGCGCTGGAGCCCGGCGGCCTTTCCAGGGAAGCGGAACGATCGGCCTTCCTGGCGGAAAAGGCCATCAGGGCCGGAAAGACCGCGGTGGTCTATACCAGGCGGGAACGTCTGGATTTGGACACCGAGGATCCGGACCGTCAGCTTCTGATTACCACGGAAATTTCCGATGCGGTCACCAGCGTGGTGGGAAGGCTGACGGTGAAACCCCGGTTTCTGATCGCCAAGGGAGGAATTACCTCCAGTGACGTGGGTGTTAAGGCGCTGAAAGTGAAACGAGCGCTGGCACTGGGCCAGGTAAAGCCGGGCATACCGGTGTGGCTCACTGGAGCCGAAAGCAAGTTTCCCTCCATGCCTTACCTTATCTTTCCTGGAAATGTAGGAACGGTGGAGGAGCTTCGTGAGATTGTCGAGCTGTTGTCGGGAGACGGCGGAAAGGAGCCTTATGAAAGTTAAAAGACGGATATTAAGGGAGATGCCGGCGCCCTATGCGGTAAATCTTCATAAAATCGGCGGCAGAGAAAAGGCGGTGTTCGCCGCGGAGCTGGATAGTCTCTGCGTGGGCGTATGGGCCGACACCCTGGAGCAGGAAGTCCTGTGGGAGGGTAAGGGCGGCACCATGAATACCTTCCAGCTCAACGAAAGGGGAGACTTTCTGGCGATCCAGCGGGTTTTACCGCGGATTTCAGTCCAAAGACGCCTGTATCGTAAAAGTGGAAAACCGGGAGGGAAAATGGGAACAAACGGAAATCGCGTCTCTTCCCTTTTGCCACCGGATGTGCGTAGTGGAAATCGAGGACGTCCCTCATATGGTCTGCTGCGTTTTGTGCGCCAATAAGGAATCCCCGGACGATTGGTCCCAGCCCGGCAGAGTGGCGGTATCTAAGGTGCCGCTGGGGGATGGGGAGCAGGCCTCCTTTGCCACGATCTTAGAGGGGCTTCACAAAAATCATGGCATATTCCAAGGAAGCCTGGATGGCAAAGAGACAATTTTGGTGACCGGCGAGGAGGGAATTTTTCAGCTGAAAATTCCCGAGAGCCTTAAGGAGCCCTGGAGCTATGAAAAACTGATCGCCAGGGAAACCAGCGACTGCACCGATTTTGGACGTGGACGGAGACGGGGAGGACGAAATCATCGCTATCGAAGGGTTCCACGGAAACCGGCTGGCGGTCTATAAAAGGGAGAACGGCCGATTGTCAAAAAAGGTAAGGCATCTTTGCTCATTTTTTATATCATGGTTCTGTTATCTGTGAAAAGAAAGAACAAAGAAAACAGCAACACTTGCAGAAAAGGAGGAGACAACAATGCAAAAAAAGACATGTAATGCGTGCTCTGGTTGCAGCAGCAACAGCACTGGCACTGACAGCATGCGGATCGACAGGCTCTTCTGACACAAGTAAGAGCACATCAACAGCATCTGCTGCATCGACCTCATCCGGTTCGGAAGCAGATACGGAGAATACCATCACGATCCCGGCAGGCGAGTCGGTATCCCAGGATTCTGATGTTACGGCAATGGTAGCTGTAGATTTTACCACCATGGATCCGATGGATACTTCCGATACACTTTCCGGTGGTGTACAGCGAATGATGATGGACGGTCTGTTTGGATTTGATGAGAATATGCAGATCATTCCGATGCTGGCAACCAGCTACGAAGCAAACGATGAAGCAACCGAGTATACGATCCATCTTCGTGAGGGCGTAAGCTTTACCGATGGAACTCCGTGGAATGCAGATGCCCTGATTGCAAACGTAAACAAATGGGCAGATAAGAGCCTTGGACTGAAACGTACTACATTCCTCTGCAATGTTCTGGATCATGCAGAGAAGGTAGATGATTATACCGTTAAAATCTATTTATCACAGTCATTCGGTGCTTTCATCAGCAACCTGGCACATCCGGCTACGCTGATCATGAGCCCGAAACAGATTGAAGCAGGAGAAGATGCCTGTGCACAGGCACCGGTAGGAACCGGCCAGTACAAATTTGTTGAGTGAGTTGCCGGTGACCATATGAAAGTAGAACTGAACAAAGACTGGTGGGGATATGACGCAGACGTCTGCGGCGGAACTGCTCTGGCAGATGCAGATGCAGGATTTAAGAGCATCACATTCAAACCGGTTGCAGAAAGTGCTACCCGTGTATCTGCAATTCAGGCAGGTGACGCACAGATTATGTGGTCTGTACCGACAGAAAGTGTTGACACCTTAAAAGGTGACAGCAACGTATCCGTTGGAATGGGCGACAGCATCGCCGTATGGTACTTCTTCATGAATACACAGAAAGCACCGTTCAACGATGTTAAGGTTCGTGAGGCAATGGCTTATGCAATCAACAAAGAGGCATATATCCAGGTCGTTATGAACGGTTACGGTTCTGTGGCAACTTCTATGGTAGGAGAAGAAGTACAGCACTACAAAGGAAATGATCCGTATTCCTACGATCCGGAAAAACGCAAAAGAGCTGTTAAAGGAAGCAGGATATCCGGATGGATTTACCACAACACTGATGTACAGCAACACGACAGCAAATCAGAAAAAACGCAGAGTTCTACAAACAGCAGCTTTCTGAGGTTGGTATTGATCTGGAATTGAACGGAATGGAAAATGCCGTTCTGAATGAAAAGGTTCAGGGAGCTGACTGCGCAGGAGCAGATGCCGAGGTTGACTGCTACTTAAGCGGATGGTCTACTTCCACCGGTGATGCTGACTGGGGACTTCGCCCGATGCTGGCAACCGAGTCTGAGCCGCCGATGAGCTTCAATATCAGCTACTATGAGAATGAAAAAGTAGATCAGCTTCTCAAAGACGGTCTTGCAACTGCAGATGAAAACAAACGTGGTGAGATCTATGGAGAAGTACAGGATATCGTATGGAAGGATCTCCCGCTGCTCTGCATCGCAAGCGATAAAAACATCTGGGCAACCAGCAACAACATTACCGGAGTATATCTGTTAGGCGATGGAAGCATCGGCATGAGAAATGCCAGAATGGCAGCCGAATAACGGCAGACTGAAATAAGGATATGAAAAAGACCCCGGCGTCCTTCCATCAAAAGAGGCGCCGGTTTCTTACAAACAGGAAAGCAGGCAGTGATCCGTGGGATTGTACCTGTAGGATAAGCATGAAAGTAGGAGATACAATATGCCAAAATATATACTGAAGCGTATTGTGGGTACGATCCCCACACTGATTATTGTTATTACATTTGTATTTTTCTTTGTCCGCCTGATTCCGGGAGATCCGGCGAGACTCGTTGCAGGAGAGCAGGCAACACAGGATGACGTAGAGGCAGTAAGAGAAGAGCTTGGCCTGAATAAATCCATTCCGGCACAGTATGTTACCTACGTGACAGGACTTTTAAAAGGAAATCTCGGAACCTCCCTTCGCACAAAGCAGCCGGTTGCAAAGGAGGTTGCGGGAAGATTCGGAAATACCGTTCGTCTGGCATTTGTCACATTGCTGTGGAGCTCGGTTGTTGGTGTGCTCTTTGGTGTGTGGTCCGGAACCCACAGGGGAAAATGGCAGGATTATACCGGAATGACGATTGCGGTCTCAGGTATTTCGCTCCCCTCGTTCTGGATCGGCTTTCTGCTGATTATGCTGTTTGCGGTAAAACTGCGAATTCTGCCGACAACAAGCGGAACAAGCCTGAAAATGTCTGATTATGCCGTCGATCACGCTCGGCGTCGGAATTGCAGCCGTGATCGCACGATTTACAAGATCCTCCATTATTGAGGTTTTAAAATGAAGATTACGTCAGAACAGCAAGAGCAAAATGGAATCAAAGAAAATGGTTGTGATCTGGAAGCATGTTTTCCGCAACTCCATGATCTCCGTCGTGACGGTTGTGGGTCTGCAGTTCGGCTTTCTGCTGGGAGGTTCTGTTGTCACAGAAACGGTATTTGCCTATCCTGGCCTTGGCTCCCTTCTGATTGAATCGGTCAATTACAGAGATTATCCGGCAATCCAGTCCCTGATTCTGATCTTTTCGCTGCAGTTTATCGTCATCAACCTGATTGTCGATATCCTCTATGCGGTTCTGAATCCGGAAATTAAACTTCAGTAGGAGATGAGTGGAATGAAGAAAGAAAAAGTACAGACCGAGAACCAGGAGAGAATTAAACTCCGTTTTCTGAGATGGTTCGAAAATTTAAAAAAGCAGAAAATGCAGTAGTTGCGCTTTGTTTTATCAATTTTTCTCATTTTCCTTGCGTTTTTCGGAAGCAAAATTGTGCCGTACGGAATCAATGAGTATGATTACAATGCGATTCTGCAGGGACCAAGTATGAAGCACCTGTTTGGAACGGATGAGTTGACTGGGGATCTGGTTTTCCCGTATCGTCTGTTGGGAAACCCCGGAATTTCACTTGCAGTCGGATTTCGGCGCTGTTACGGTCGGTGCAGTCTGTGGTACCATTCTCGGACTTCTGGCCGGATATTACGGCGGATGGATTGATTCTATTATTATGAGAATCTGCGATGTCCTGTTCGCTTTTCCGGGACTGATTCTTGCAATCGCCATCGTGGCAATCCTCGGAAGCGGCATGACAAACGTTGTGATTGCGGTCGCTGTCTTTTCTACACCGACCTTTGCGCGGCTTGTCCGAAGCAAAACGCTGAGCCTGAAAAATTCCGTCTTTGTCCTGGCGGCACGGAACATCGGTGTTTCCGATGCAAGAATTCTGTTTCACCATATTCTGCCGGGAGCCATTCCGGACATCATTGTACAGTATTCCATGTCATTTGGATCTTCCATTCTGACAGCATCAAGCCTTTCCTTCCTGGGAATGGGCGCACAGCCGCCGACACCGGAATGGGGACTGCTTCTTTCCAACGGAAGAAACTATATGGCAAGTGCAATGTATGTGACGATTTTCCCGGGTCTTGCGATTTTCCTTACCGTACTGAGCTTTAACCTGTTAGGCGACGGACTTCGCGATGCACTCGATCCGAAACTTTCCGATTGATAAGGAGGAGCAGAAGTGGCTACTGATAACGTACTTGAGATAAAAAATTTACATACGTATTTCTATACCGATGGCGGCGTGATCAAAGCAGTAGACGGTGTCGATGTGGAGCTTCGACGCGGCGCAACGCTTGGTATCGTAGGCGAGTCGGGAAGTGGAAAGAGCGTGACATCCCTCTCTGTGATGGGATTACTGACCGGAACGAAAGGAAAAATTGCTGATGGCGAAATCCTGCTGGATGGCGATGACATTGTAAAGCTGACGAAGGAACAGCAGAGAAAGCTGCGCGGAAGCAAGATTTCCATGATTTTCCAGGAACCGATGACCAGTCTGAACCCGGTCATGAAGATTGGAGACCAGGTGGCAGAATGCGTTCTGCAGCACGAAAAAATATCAAAAAAAGAGGCACTGAAAAAGGCAGAGGACATGCTCCGGAAAACGGGTGTTCCGCGTGTGGAGCATATGATGAAGGAGTATCCGTTCCAGCTTTCCGGCGGACAGAGACAGAGGGTCATGATTGCCATGGCGCTTGTATGCAAGCCGGAAATCCTGATTGCGGATGAGCCGACGACTGCGCTGGATGTAACGATTCAGGCACAGATTCTGGATCTGATGAATCAGCTGAAAAAAGAGACAGGTACATCCATCCTGTTTATTACACATGATCTTGGCGTCGTTGCAGAGGTCTGCGATGATGTTGCCGTTATGTACTGCGGCCGCGTGGTAGAGCGCGGAGATGTAAAAACAAATTTTCGCCAATCCGTCCCACCCGTATACGAAGGGACTGCTGGGATCGATTCCGAGACTGGGAGACGCCGGAAAAGAACTGAAGTCGATTCCGGGTAACGTTCCAAACCCGAAATATATGCCGAAAGGCTGCAAATTTGAGCCGCGATGTCCATACGCTTCGGAAAAATGCCGCGAGGAAGAACCGGGATTTTTCCAGATCGAAGAAGGCCATATCAGCAGATGCTGGCTCTGCGAAAGCGGACAGCTCAAAACAGATCACGTAGAGAAGGCAGGTGACTAGGATGTCAGATACATTACTTAGAGTAGAGGATTTGAAAATTTATTATCCGGTTGCCGGAAGCGGATTTGGGAAAAAGGAATTCGTCAAAGCGGTAGACGGAGTTACCTTTGAGGTGCAAAAAAGGCGAGGTATTCGGAATTGTAGGCGAGTCCGGCTGCGGAAAATCCACACTGGGAAGAGGCGTCTGCAAACTGGAAAATCTGACATCGGGCCATGTGTATCTGGATGGCGAAGATATTACAGAGTACAATGACCGGAGAATGCGTTCCATCCGGAAAAAATGTACAGATGGTTTTTCAGGACCCGTATGCGTCCCTGAATCCACGGATGTCCGTTTTTGATATCATTGCAGAGCCGCTGCTGGTGCATCATCTGTATCAGGATAAAGCGGATCTGGAAAAGAAAGTGCTGGATCTTTTGCACCGGGTAGGACTGGATGACTACCATGCAAACCGTTATCCACATGAATTTTTCCGGCGGTCAGCGTCAGAGAATCGGAATTGCCCGTGCACTTGCGGTAGAACCGTCTCTGATCATCGCAGACGAACCGGTTTCGGCACTGGATGTGTCTATTCAGGCGCAGGTTCTGAATCTTTTAAATGAACTGAAGCATGACCTGGATCTGACCTATAATTTTTGTTGCACATGACCTGAGCGTTGTGGAATACATCAGTGACCGTGTCGGCGTTATGTATCTCGGCAATTTCGTGGAGGTCGGAGAAAAAGAGGAAAATTTACAGCAATCCGATGCATCCGTATACGCAGGCACTGCTTTCTGCAGTTCCGGTTCCGGATCCGACGGCAAAAAGAGAAAGAATTCTGCTTGAGGGAAGCATCCCATCCGCCCACAAGCCGCCGACAGGCTGCAAATTCCATACCAGATGTCCAAAATGCATGGAATGCTGCAAAACACAGGCGCCGGAGCGGTATGAAGTGGATGACGGACATTACGTATATTGTCATCTTTATGATAAAGAAAGAAGGAAACAGCAGAAATGAAGCTTTTTATCAGTGCAGATATCGAGGGCTGTGCCGGAGTGGCACTGACCGATGAAACACATAAGAAGGAAAGCGTATACCAGAGATTTGCAGAGGAGATGACCGAAGAGGTCGTTGCGGCATGCGAAGCAGCACATGAAGCGGGCGCGGATGAGATTGTCGTAAAGGACGGTCACGGAGATGCATCCAACATTGACCCGCTGAAAATGCCGGAGTATGTCACCCTGATCCGGGGAAAGAGTGGTCATCCGTATAATATGATGTATGGTATCGACGACAGCTATGACGGCGTACTGTATCTTGGATACCATGCACCGGCAGGAGATCCGAATTTTTCGATCAGCCACACATCGACAGGAAACAGCCTGTATATTCATCTGAATGGAAAAGTGATGAGTGAGTGCATGCTGAACAGCTATACAGCAGCATCACATCACGTACCGGTGCTGTTTCTTTCCGGAGATGAGGAGATCTGCCGTCAGGCCAAAGAACTGATTCCGGGCATTACGACAGTGGAAACGAAGCATGGTGTCGGTGCGGCAACGTGGTGCAAAGCGAAAGGAAAAGTGATATCCGAAATCCGGGAAGGGGTAAAAAAGGCAGTTGCCGGACAGAAAAAAGAGTGTCAGGTGGCTCTTCCGGAGCACTTTACATATGAGGTAACCTATAAAGACTGGAAAAAAGCGTACACGATGTCGTTTTATCCGGGAATGCAGAGGGTAGATACCTTCACAAATAAGCTGGAGACAGATCGCTGGATGGATATTGTCACAGCACACTGCTTTGTTGTATATTAAGAATATAAATCTGATAGAAACCCAAAGAAAAGAGGATAAAACAATGGATATAGAAATGTTTGGTAAGCTTTCCGATGCATTTGGACCAAGTGGATTTGAGGAGGATGTCATCCGTACCATAGCAGATTACTGCAAAGAATTTGATGTAGAAAATGACGCAATGAATAACCTGTATGTGCGGATGCCGGGAACAAAGCAGGATTCCCGTCCGGTCATCCAGCTGGATGCCCATCTGGACGCATGCGGTTTCATGGTACAGAATATCCAGGACAACGGATGCCTTGGCATTATCATGCTTGGCGGCTTTCATCTGACCAGCCTTCCGGCACATGCGGTATGGATCCGCACCAGATCCGGAAAAATGGTACATGGTATTATCTGCGCAAAACCGGTTCATTTCATGACAACAGCGGAACGCAGCAGTCAGACTCTGGAAATTGAAAAAATGTATGTGGATGTCGGAGCAACCAGCCGCGAGGAGGTTGAAAACGTTTTCGGAATCCATATCGGTGATCCGATGATGCCGGATGTAACCTTTGAATACGATGCAGAGCATGAAATCTGCTTCGGAAAAGCATTTGACAACCGTGCCGGTTGCGCGTGCATCGTAGATACGATGAAACAGCTGGAAAAGGAGCAGGCTTCTCTTGCAGTTAATGTTGTCGGTGCCTTTGCGGCGCAGGAGGAGGTCGGAACCCGCGGTGCTGTGGTAACGAGCCAGATTGTAAAACCGGATCTTGCCATTGTATTTGAAGGATCTCCTTCCGATGACTTTTTCATCAGCGCAGGACAGGCACAGGGCTGCATGAAGAAGGGTGTTCAGATTCGTATCCTGGACAACAGCTATATTTCCAATACGCAGTTTATTTCACTGGCCGAGGAAGTGGCAGCAAAATGCGGAATCAAATACCAGGAGAGTGTAAGAAGAGGCGGAAGTACAAACGCAGCAAAAATCAGCGTGACAGGAAAAGCAGTTCCGTGTCTGGTGCTTGGTGTTCCATCCCGCTATGCGCACAGCCATTACAATTTCTGCGCAAAAGAAGACCTGGAGGCAGCAAGCGCAATGGCAGCCAATGTCATTCGTGCTTTAGATGAGGAAAAGATCCGTCATATCTGCCATCAGGATGTACTGTAAAATATTCGATAACGAAAGAAAAGCATGCCGGAAGCGGGTTCACAGGAAAGGTGAAGCCGTTTTCGGCATATCTGGTTAAAAAAGGAGAGTTTACAAGTGAGAAAACCGATCATTGGAATCTTGGGAAATACGTATAAAACACAGCCGGGACCTTTTTTCAAGTGCGGAGAGAATGTATGTCAACAGCGATTATATCGAATCAGTTCTGAATAACGGCGGAATTTCTATGGCAATTCCGGCAGTTGCCATGAAAGCGGATCCAGAAGGCATACTTGCTGTGTGCGACGGAATTCTGGTTCCCGGCGGAGAGGACTTAAATCCGTGGTATTATGGGGAAGAGCCAAAACCGCAGATCCAGACCATCCGCCCGGAGATCGACGAGGCATGGTTTGCACTTGGACGGGCAGCAAAAGAGATGGGAATGCCTATGCTTGGCATCTGCAAAGGAATTCAGTTTTTAAATGTCCTGTGCGGCGGTGATCTGTACCAGGATATCTATACACAGAAGGAAACTACAATTCTGCATCTGCAGTCCCTGGAGCGGTCGTATCTGCATCACCATGTAGAAATTAAAGAGGGAACCCATCTGGCAGAAATCCTTGGGGCGGGAACCCATGCGGTAAACTCCATGCATCATCAGGCAGTGCGTACGCCGGGAGAGGACATCGTGGTTTCAGCAACGGCGCCGGATGGAACCATCGAGGCGATAGAAAGCCGCAACGGACAGATTGTGGCCGTACAGTGGCATCCGGAAGGGCTGATCCACTCAGCGCCGGAGATGAACCGCCTTTTTGCGGATCTGGTAGAAAGAAGCAGCAGATACAGAGAGAAAAAGTAACGATTTGGAACCATGTAAAAGGAAAGAAAAACCGGGATGGGACTTTTGAACCGTTACGAAAAAATAAGAATGGATAAAGATGCGATTCTAAAAGCAGAGAGCAGGAATCGTTCGGGAGGCAAAAAAAGAATGAACAGAACAATAAGAGTATCGGCGGCGGGTGATATTCTGATTATGAAACGGCTTCTGCCGGGATATCAGGATGTTTTGCCGATTCGCGAATTTCTGATGCAGGGAGAGGTTCGGATGGCGAATCTGGAAACAACGATATCGGACGGCAGCTGTTACGCATCGGCGTATTCCGGCGGAACATGGCTGACTGCAGATGCGAAGTGTCTGGAAGATACCCTGCGTTACGGTTTTAATTTTCTTGGGATTTCGAATAATCATACGATGGATTATTCCTACGAAGGACTTGCATCTACGATCAGCGAACTGAAAAAAAAAAGGATGTGGCATATGCCGGAGCAGGCAAAAAATCTTTACGAAGCATCGCGTCCTGCCATTCTGGACACAACAGCGGGACAGATTGCGGTGATTGATATCTGTTCTACCTTTGAAAATGCAGCCAGGGCGGGAAGCCAGACGGAACGGCAGCCTGGCAGGCCGGGCTTAAATCCGCTGCGCTTTTCGGAAAAATATACCATTACGGAGAAACATGCGCAGGATCTTGCAAAGATTGCGGAGGTGACCGGAATCAACGGACTGCGGGATCTGCATCGGCAGGAGGGATTTATCGCTCCGCTTCCCGAGGGTGTCATGGAATTTGGCGGAAAAATGTTTGAAATCAGCAAGGACGGAACAGAGGGAAGAAGCTCCAGCCCGAATCCGATCGATGTGAAACGCACCGTCGATGCAATCCGGGAAGCGAAGATGACATGTGAGGCAGTCCTGGTTATGGCACATTCACATGAAATCCGTAAGGACAATGACGAGGAAGCGGATTATTTTCTGGAGGAATTTGCACACGCCTGTATCGATGCGGGCGCCAGCGCGGTGATCGGGGGCGGAACGCATCAGCTGAAGGGAATCGAACTGTATCGTGACTGTCCGATTTTCTATTGCCTCGGAAATTTTATTTTTGAAAATCAGTATGTACGCCTTCTGCCTGCGGACTACATGGAAAAATATGGTCTGAATATTCACACGGCAGCATCCATCGGAATCGCCAGGCGGCGGGAGCAGTCCTCACATTCCCTCTACGAAATTCCGGAGGTCTATCGGAGTGTGCTGCCGTATTTCGAGATCTGTCAGGGGAAATGCACACATCTGGAGCTTCTGCCGGTCGAGCTTGGTATGGACAGGGAAAACCGCAGAAAAAAAGTATTCCGTACGTGGCAGACGAAAAAAACCAGCAGAAAAAAAAGTTGCAGAAATATCTCACCCGCGTGAGCAAGAGATATGGAACAGAATGGGAATACAAAGAAGGAAGGATTGTACTTCATGCGTAAAAAAATGGGAAATAGAAGAGGAATACCGAAACTTTTGCCGGAACAACAAAGAACTTGCGCTGCAGACGCTGCGGGAGCTGACACTGACCCCGACGGAAACGGGAAAAGAGGATCAGAGAATCGCATATTGCATGGAATGGATGAAACAGCAGGGCATGGAGTCGGTTCATACGGATGAGCTTGGAAATGTAATCTGGGAGTATCGGCCGGAACAGGAAAAGAAGGTTCTGTATACGGCGCATCTGGACACCGTGTTTTCGCTGGAGGAGCCGCTGGAGATCAAAGAAGACGGAATGATCTGGCGTTGTCCCGGCATCACAGACGATACCGTGAATGTTGTGATGCTTCTGATGGCGGCAAAATACGTTCATGAGACAGAGCCGGAGCTTCCATGCGGTCTGAATTTTTGCAGCGGATCTTGGAGAAGAAGGGCTTGGCAATCTGTGCGGAGTTCGCGCGCTTGTCGACCATTATGAAAAAAAATCTGTGCGGAATGGCAGCCTTTGATCTGTATCGGGATAAAATGTATCCCATCTGCATCGGGTCTGTCCGGTATCGGATTTCGGCAAAAACAAAGGGCGGTCATTCTTTCCTGAATTTCGGAAGAAAAAATGCCATTGCAGAGCTTGCGGGCCTGATCGGAGAGCTTTACCGTTTTCAGACGGATGCAGCATCTCATACAACATACAATGTGGGAAAAATAGAGGGAGGAACCTCTGTTAATACGATTGCGCAGGATGCCTCCATGCTGTTTGAATTCCGTTCGGAGGATTACAGGAGCCTGGAAGCCTGCGAAACATATCTGGAGGAGACCATAGCAGCACGCCAGAGTGAGGAGGTACAGTATTCCTGCAAGCTCGTCGGAAAGCGGCCGTGCGCAAGAGAAACCGATCCTGTCCAGATGGCACGTATGACGCGGTGCGCACAGAAAACGCTGAAGGCAGCCGATGGGGAAGAACCGGTATGCTCTGAAGCATCTACAGACTGTAATATCCCATTGTCGCGGCATATTCCTGCTATCTGCGTCGGTTTCTGCCGGGGCGGGGGAGCGCATACCAGAGAAGAATGGCTCGATGCCGCCAGCGTAGAAGATGGCATGTGTGCAGCCGTAGCACTCGTATGCCGGCTTCCGTGGATGTGCTGCGAGAGCAGAGTCGTTGTAAGGGACGGGATAGAGGATCGAAAAGAGAAAGAGGAAATCCGGCAGCTGCTGGAGCTGTGCGATCAGGATTTCGTTCCGCCGCTTTCCCACCGCAACAGTACATCCCAGACGAACTGGGCCGAGACAGAAGAAAAGACGGATGGAATTGCAGAATATCTGGAGAATATCTGCAGTCAGCATGTGGTGCTGTGGAAGGAAGAGGGAGTCGTGCGGGCCTTTATGACCTGGAAGGATCACTTTAACTGTGAAAATCTGGAAGCATATCCGGATTCCTGCTATCTGACCACCCTCTGCGTCTGGCCGGATTACCGCGGACAGGGAATTTCGGAGGTAATGTATGCAGAAGCAGAAAAGGATATCGCAGCAAAATTTCCGGGAAGCCGGATTACTCTCCGTACCTGGTCCACGAACGGGGCCCAGGAGCATATCCTGGACAAGCTGGGATATAGTCTTGTCCGGCGGCTGAAGGATGACAGGGGAGAAGGAATTGATACGGTTTATTTTGTGAAAAAGGAAGAAAACGACAGATAACATGGTGCTTGCAAATCGCAGCTGAAGATGTCATAATCGGAAGCATAAGACAGCAAAAGGAGGGCTATAGCTATGCCTTGTACAACCATTTTAGTTGGAAAGAAAGCATCGTATGACGGTTCCACCATGATCGCGCGAAACGACGATTCTGGTGCAGGCCATTATACATCGGAAAAAATTTGTAGTGATTCACCCGGAGGAGCAGCCGAGAACCTATAAAACCGAGATTTCTCATCTGACCATTGAGCTTCCGGACAATCCGATGCGGTACACTGCAGTGCCAAACGCAGAAAAAAGGCGAGGGTGTCTGGGCGGCAAGCGGCGTGAATGCAGCGCAGGTCGGCATGACTGCGACCGAGACAATCACATCGAATCCGCGTGTGCTGGGTGCTGATCCGCTTGTCGTTTATCAGCCGGCGGAAGATGGAAAAGAAGAGGTTCCGGGCGGAATCGGCGAGGAGGACCTCGTTTATATTGTTCTTCCTTATATTAAAAGCGCCAGAGAAGGTGTCAAAAGACTTGGCAGCCTGCTGGAGCAGTACGGTACATACGAGATGAACGGCATTGCATTTCAGGACCACGATGAGATCTGGTGGCTGGAGACGATCGGCGGCCATCACTGGATGGCAGTGAAAGTGCCGGATGACCATTATGTGGCCATGCCGAACCAGCTTGGCATCGACCATTTTGATCTGGAGGATGCACTCGGCGAACAGAAGGAATATATGTGCTCAGCAGACTTGAAAGAATTTATTGAAACATATCATCTGGATCTTTCTATGGATGGAAATTTTAATCCGCGCGATGCCTTCGGAAGCCACGATGATTCCGATCACGTTTACAATACACCGCGTGCCTGGTTCATGGAGCGCTGTCTGAACCCGCACACGAAAAAATGGGACGGACCGGATGCCGATTACACACCGGTATCCGACGATATTCCGTGGATGATGGTTCCGGAGAAGAAGATCACCGTAGAGGATGTGAAATACGTACTGTCCTCCCACTATCAGGGAACACCGTACGACCCGTATGCCGCATACGGCGATAAATCGTGGAAGGGAGCATACCGCTCCATCGGTGTCAACCGGACCGATTTCCTTTCTGTCATCCAGATGCGCCCGGATCACAAAGGAGACAACGGCATTTTGCAGTGGATTGCATTTGCGTCAAATGCATTCAATGTGCTGGTTCCGTTCTACACCGATGTGACGACAACACCGGAGTATCTTTCCAACACAACGGGAGAGGTTTCCACAGATAATTTCTACTGGGCAAGCCGCATGATAGCAGCAATGGCAGATGCGTCCTATAAGTCTTCTATCTTCCACATTGAACGGTATCAGGAAAAGGTGATGGCAAAAGGCCATGCACTGATCCATCAGTACGATGCGCTGCTTGCAGGGGAGACAGACGAAGCAAAACAGACACAATTGAGAGAAGAAGCAAACAATAAAATCGCTGAAATGCTGAAAAAAGGAGACGGGTGCAACACTGCACAAGGTACTCTTTGAACTCAGCAACCAGATGAAAACGCGTATTCCAGATCGGATGCGTAAGGCTTTTTTAAGGGAAAGAATAGGAGAATGGTTCTGCGCGCAGGAAAAAATGCGCGCAGAACCATTTCCTGTCCGGAACCGCCTTGAACAAACAGGGTGTTACAGCTCGCCGGACACCGGTGAATGATACGATCCTGATAAAAAATCTCAGCGTACTTTGGTGAATTTTGTTGACAACAGGCAGTTCCTGTGCTACAATAAATCAGCGACATGGAAGAAGGTCTTTTTTTGATGCCTGAAATTGCTGAAGTACGAGCAGCAAAATCAGGGCAGAAATGAAGAGACCGCCGCTGATCCGCAAGGATCACAAGCGATAACGCAAATACACAGTGGAGGTGGAAGTCGTGCGCGTAAAAATCACATTGGCATGTACTGAATGCAAACAGCGTAATTACAACATGACAAAAGAGAAAAAGAACCATCCTGAGAGAATGGAGACAAAGAAGTACTGCAGATTCTGCAAAAAGCACACAATGCACAAAGAAACCAAATAATCTTTGGTAAGAGGTGATCCAATGGCAGAAACTGAAAAAAAAATGCATCCAAAAAAGAGCTGGTTCAAGGGCTTGAAAGCAGAGTTCAGAAAAATCATCTGGGTTGACAACAAAACGCTGGGCAAGCAGACCGTTGCAGTCGTAGCGATCTCTGCAGTAACCTGCGGGTTAATCACCCTGGTTGACAGCGCTGTAATCGAGTTCGTCAATTTATTGATCAAATAAGGATAAAGGTGTCAGAATGTCAGAAGTAAACTGGTATGTAGTCCACACCTATTCGGGCTATGAAAACAAAGTAAAAGCCAATATTGAGAAAACAATTGAGAACCGTCATCTTGAGGATCAGATTTTGGAAGTACGTGTTCCTATGGAAGAAGTTGTTGAAGTCAAGAACGGAACCAAGAAACAGGTACTCCGGAAATTGTTTCCGGGCTACGTTCTGATCAACATGATCATGAACGACGATACCTGGTATGTTGTCCGCAATACCAGAGGTGTTACGGGCTTCGTCGGACCGGGATCCAAGCCGGTACCGCTTACGGATGAGGAAATGGTGAACCTTGGAATCACCGGTGGTGAGGAAAAGGTTGAGCTTGACCTTGAAGTTGGCGATGCAGTCGTTGTAACAGGCGGCGCATGGAAGGATACAACCGGACTGATTCAGAGTATCAACGATACAAAACAGATGGTTACCATCAATGTTGAGCTGTTCGGCCGCGAAACGCCGGTAGAAATAAGTTTCGCAGAAGTCAAGAAGATGTAAGAAATGCCCCAGGGGCGTTTCGTGGGAGGGAAATTCCCGCAATTACCACATTTATTTAGGAGGTGCCGTAAAATGGCAAAGAAAGTTACAGGATATATCAAATTACAGATTCCTGCTGGTAAAGCAACACCAGCACCACCGGTTGGACCTGCACTTGGACAGCACGGAGTAAACATCGTACAGTTTACCAAAGAGTTCAACGCAAGAACAGCAGATAAGGGAGACCTGATCATCCCTGTAGTTATCACTGTATATGCAGACAGAAGTTTCAGCTTCATAACCAAAACTCCTCCGGCAGCAGTTCTGCTTAAGAAAGCCTGCAACCTGAAATCTGGTTCCGGCGTTCCGAACAAAACGAAAGTTGCTACTATCTCTAAGGACAAAGTTCGTGAGATCGCAGAGATGAAGATGCCAGACCTGAATGCAGCAACTGTTGAGGCAGCTATGAGCATGATCGCAGGTACCGCAAGAAGTATGGGTATCGTTGTAGAGGACTAATTTAGAAGAAGAGTTTACATCTTCTCGTATTGACGTGGGAGGGAGATTCCCGCAACTACCACCAGGAGGTTATTAGACAATGAAACATGGTAAGAAATATTTAGAGGCTGCAAAAGCAGTTGATCGTAGCATTCAGTACGATCCGGCAGATGCTATTTCCACAGTTAAGAAATTAGCTACTGCTAAATTTGACGAGACAATCGAAGTTCACATCAAAACTGGTTGTGACGGACGTCACGCAGACCAGCAGATCCGTGGAGCAGTTGTTCTGCCGCACGGTACCGGAAAACAGGTTCGTGTACTTGTTTTCGCTAAAGGCGCAAAAGCTGATGAGGCTGTTGCAGCAGGTGCAGAGTTCGTTGGAGCTGAGGAGCTGATCCCGAGAATCCAGAACGATGGCTGGTTTGATTACGACGTTGTTGTTGCTACACCGGATATGATGGGTGTTGTTGGTCGTCTGGGCCGTGTACTTGGACCGAAAGGTTTAATGCCAAACCCGAAGGCTGGTACCGTAACTATGGATGTTACCAAAGCCGTTAAAGAGATCAAAGCAGGTAAGATTGAGTATCGTCTTGACAAAACAAACATTATCCACGTGCCAATCGGAAAAGCTTCTTTTACTGAGGAGCAGTTAAGCGACAACTTCCAGACGCTGATCGGTGCAATCAACAAAGCAAAACCGGCTACTCTGAAGGGACAGTACCTGAAGAGCGTTACTCTGGCTCCTACTATGGGACCTGGAGTTAAGGTTAATACTTTGAAGCTTGCATAATAAATGAAAGAATGAGAACCCCCGGGGCTGTAATGGCTCCGGGGGTTCTTTGCGTTGAAAAACGGACGCAGGGGAAAGGCGAATTCCGATTCCTTAAGAAAGAGCTTTATTTCAATGGGAAATAATTGAAAAAGGATCAAAATTAGTGTTAGAACATGAAAATTAAGATCAAGTATTCTGCCGGAAATGTTAGTATAATGCTAAGTAGAAAGTAAACGAAAAGAGCAGAGCCCATGCATGCGTTTGGAACGGCGGGTTCTGGAAAGGGAGGTTTTTATGCAGTATTTTGAAAAACAGGGAAATGCGCTGATTTTCCGGCAGGATGGGGAGACGGTCCGGGTGGAGCCGTGGCAGAAGGACAGTCTTCGGGTGAGAGGTACACTTCTTTCGGAGATAGAAGAGGGAAGCATTGCACTGCTTGATCCGGAACCGGTGGAAGCGGAAATTGAGCTGGTGGATGAACGGAAAGCGACGATCAAAAACGGTAAAATCCAGGCGGTTCTCGAGGTTCAGCCGTGGGGACAGAAGCTGCGGATTACGTTCCTGAATCAGAAGGGCGAGGTGCTGCTCTCCGAGATCGCGAACGGCGGAGCGCTCTGCCTGCGCGCACACGATTACCGTGCATTGAAGGGCGGCGCTTATCAGCTGAAAGTATCCTTCGATTCCAACCCGGATGAGAAGATTTACGGTATGGGACAGTATCAGCAGGAGCGAATGAACCTGAAGGGATGCAACCTGGAACTGGCGCACCGTAATTCGCAGGCGAGCATTCCGTTTTATGTATCGAGCCTTGGCTACGGCTTCCTGTGGCACAATGCAGCGGTCGGTGAGGTTCATTTCGGAACGAACACAACGGAATGGCTGGCACGCACCACAAAGCAGCTCGACTACTGGGTAACCGCAGGCGATACCCCGGCAGAAATTGAAGAGCACTTTGCAGATGCCATTGGTAAAGTTCCGATGATGCCGGAGTACGGCCTTGGCTTCTGGCAGTGCAAACTGCGCTACTACAATCAGGAGCAGGTACTGAATGTGGCACGCGAGTACAAAAAAGCGCGGCATTCCGCTGGATGTCTTTGTCATCGACTATTATCACTGGCCAAGATGCGGTGATTATCGTTTTGATGAAGAATATTTCCCGGATCCGAAAGCAATGATCGACGAGCTGCATGAGATGGGCATCGAGACGATGGTTTCCATCTGGCCGCAGATCGACTGGAGAAGCGAGAATTACGAAGAAATGAAACAGCAGGGACTCCTCGTGAAGAGCAACGCAGGTGTTGATGTACAGATGCTGTTCCATGGAAATAATGTCTTCCTGGATGCAACAAATCCGAGAACAAGAAAGTATGTATGGGAGAAAGTAAAGAAAAATTATGCAGATCTCGGCATCCGCACCTTCTGGCTCGATGAGGCTGAACCGGAGTTTTCAACCTATGAGTACGAGTGCTACCGCTACGCCGCAGGCCCGGTGGAAGAGATCGGAAATATTTATCCAAGAGAGTATTCCCGTATGTTCTACGAGGGCCAGAAAGAGAGCGGCCAGGAGGATATCGTCAACCTCGTCCGCTGTGCATGGCTCGGAAGCCAGAAATACGGAGCCCTTGTGTGGTCCGGCGATATTTTCTCAACCTACGAGGACTTCCGCAAACAGATCTGCGCAGGCCTTCATATGGGATTGTGCGGCATTCCGTGGTGGACAACCGATATCGGCGGATTCCACGGCGGTGTGACCGAAGATCCGGACTTCCAGGAGCTGCTTGTGCGTTGGTTCCAGTTTGGTACCTTCTGCCCGGTTATGCGTATTCACGGAAACCGGGGACCGAGAGAAGAAATCATCAACAAGGCTGGCGAAGTGCGTGAGGGAACCGGAGCTGACAACGAGGTATGGAGCTTCGGAGAGAAAAATTATGAAATCCTGACAAAATTCATCGGTGTCCGCGAAAAAATGCGCGATTACACGAGAAGCCTGATGGCAGAAGCACACGAAAAAGGAACACCGGTCATGAGAACGATGTTCTATGAGTTCCCGGAAGATGCAGCATGCTGGGACATCTCCGATGCTTACATGTTCGGCTCCGACATCCTTGTAGCACCGATTGTCCGGGCAAAAGCAACGAGCCGTACCGTTTATCTGCCGGCCGGTGCGTCCTGGACGCTGGCAAATACCGGTGATGTTTATGAGGGCGGAAAAGCCTACGAAATCGAGGCGCCGATCGAAACACTGCCGATCTTCCTGCGCAACGGAAAACAGGGATATCTGGTGGGAGAGATCTGATTTAACCGAATCAAGTAAGTCACCTGCTTCGAGTACGAAAAGTAATAAGCAGTGGTTGGGGACTTGCCTGTATCAGGAGGAATGCAAGCTTCTTCTGATAAACTGCGGAGCAGTTATTTGGTTATGGGCAGGCAGCCAATGCGGATTGCAGATAGCTGCATGAAAAAAGAAAAGGAAAAGGGAAAAGCATTCCAGAAGATCGATAAGATCCAAAGGAATGCTTTTCCGATGTTATAAATCAATCACGGATCCGAAAAGGGGATTTTAGCCTTGTTCCGCATATGGGCAGGCGGACAGAAAAACTTACGGAAGCGGATGGCCTGCCGCCAGATACAGCTCATACCATTCTTCCCGCGTCAGCGTAATAGCACATGCCGCGATAATCTCTTTCAGGCGGTTTTCGCTTGCCGTACCTGTGACAAGCTGCATATTTGCCGGGTGGCGCAGAATCCACGCTGCCGCAATCGTGGTATCACTGACGCTGTATTTTCGGCCAGTGCACGGATTTTCCGGTTCAGTTCCGGGTACTCGTCGCTTCCAAGAAAACATCCTTTCCATGATGGCATCTGGAACGGAGACCATGCCTGCAGGGTAATATCGTGCAGACGGCAGTAATCGAGCAGACTGCCATCGTGGTCAACCGAACCCGGTGTTTCCATGTTCACTTCCATGCCATTTGCAACAAGGTTGGAAACCGGAATGCTGAACTGTACCTGATTGGCAACGAGTGGCTGGCGGACATATTTCTGCAGCAGTGCAATCTGCATCGGCTTGTGGTTGGAAACACCGAAATGGCGGACCTTTCCGCTCTCAAACAGAACATCAAAGGCGGCAGCTACATCTTCTGGTTCTACGAGCGCATCCGGCCGGTGGAGCAGCAAAAGATCGAGGTAATCCGTCTGCAGACGTTTTAAAATACCATCGACAGATTCCAGGATGTGGTCTTTCGACAGATCATAGAAGCCCTGGCGGATGCCGCATTTGGACTGGAGAAAAATATCCTCCCGTTTCAGGGACGGATCGCCGGAAAATGCCTCACCGAACACAGTCTCGCTCATGCCGCCGCCGTAGATATCCGCGTGATCAAAGAAATATGCGCCCTGCTCCAGAGCGGAGTGGATAAAATGATTCATCTCGTCCTTCGATTTTTCGGAAAGCCGCATGCATCCGACTGCAATGGAAGGAACTTTTCGCAGGTGATTGCCTAAAATTGTTTCTTTCATAGTAGAATTTTCTCCTTTGCAATGCTTCTGTATTCGCAGAGGTTTTCGTAAAGCAGGCGTGGAAGGACTCTGGAAGTACAGAAAGAATAGTAATTACGTTGCTTTTAATATATCATTTAAGTGCACTTGAAAGTCAATGGTTTTTGAGGGAAAGAGAATAAAAAAAGTCGCCGGAATCGATCAGAATTCGACCAGAACACAGAAAATCCGTATTTTGTTAACAAAATCGGAACAAAATCGACAACAAAGTTTACTTGCATTTTCAGAAAAATGATGTAAGATAGGGGTATTCGCAAAAAAAGATCCGACAGGATCTGTGAAGTGGTATTGAATCAGATAATGGAGGTTTTGCGATGGATGCAAAAATAATAGCCGGAATCCTGGCCGCGGGAGGCGCAGCCTTAGCTGTCGGCGGCATATATAGCATGAATAAGAAAACAGGTTATTTTAAAAGGGAAATTCCGTCCGATACGATGTTTCCCGTATTCCGTTTCAAAAAAACAAGTCCGTTAAAAGGAAAAACAGTTGTATTTTTGGGATCCTCCGTGACGAAGGGCTTTGCTGCCCACAACAATTCGTTTGCGGAGTACATAGCGAAGAAAGACAGCTGTACCTGCATCAAAGAAGCGGTCAACGGAACCACGCTGATTGATAATGGTGAGGATTCCTACATCGAGCGTATGCGCGACAGGCTTGATCCAAAGCAACAGGTGGATCTTTTTATCTGCCAGCTGTCCACTAACGATGCAACACGCAACAGCCCGCTCGGTGAAATTTCGGAATCCCGCGATCTGGAGAGCTTCGATGTCGAAACTGTCTGCGGCGCGATTGAGTATATCATTGCATATGCAAAAGAAACGTGGCATTGCCCGGTGATGTTCTATACGAATCCACAGTATGATTCCAAGCCGTACGCGAAGATGGTAGAGGCGCTTCTGAAAATTCAGGAAAAATGGCAGATCGGTGTGATCGATTTCTGGAATGACGAACGAATCAACCGTGTTTCCCCGGAAAAACGAAAACTGTATCTTCAGGATCCGATTCATCCGATGAAGGCCGGCTATGCCGAGTGGCTGGTGCCTGTGATGGAACAGCGGATTGGTGAATATCTGGAACAGCAGGTATAAGCAAAGAGGAAAATAAAAATACTTTCGTGGTTTCTTTTGAAAAGATTCCGCGAAAGTATTTTTTGATTTACAGGAAACTTCGTTGAATTTTCCTGTAAATTAAAAAAGCCCTCCGGGCAGGATCGCACTGCGGCGGAGTGGAATTATGTCGCCAAAGCGACCCGCCGCAGGCGGAGAATCCTGCCGTAGCAGGATTCTTTCTTTTCTACGAGAACAGTGAGGCGGGATCCGCGCCTGCATTTTCCGCGTTTTTTCGTTTCTTACGGATCCGGAACTGTTTGAAAATGCCACAGATGGCAGCGTAAAGCTCCGGTTTTAGTTCTTCAAGCGGAACCGGCTGCTGGTACAGGATAGCGTTGTAGCTTGTACCGCTTACAAGCTCCAGAATCATATAGAACATCAGCTCCGGTGAACGATACGTATATGCTGCATGAGAGAGCAGAGATTCATAGATAGTGTAGATGGCCGGCGTGTCGGCAAACGGAGCAAAGGTAAGAGAATTTTTGAAGAATCCCCAGCTCAGATGCTTGGAAATAAGCGTCACGAGGCTGTGGTTGGCGGCAAACTGGTCGAGGATATTGTCGGTGATAAAAAGCACCTGCTCTTCAAAATCATGGATATCCGGGTGGCGCAGCAGATCTGAGTAGGCGGCCTGAAATACCTGACTCGCCTTATGTGCAATCAGATGATTCCGAATATCGTACTTATCTTTGAAATAAAGATAGAAGGTACCTTTTGCAACGCCGGCGTTATTCACGATATCCGAAATGGATGTTTTACTGAAGCCGTTGTTGATAAAAAGTGAGAAAGCAGAGTCCAGAAGGGACTCACGTTTCATTTGTTTGTTGTTGTCAAATTTTTCCCACAGAGAGTCTCCTTTCCTGAAAAATATCACATCATGTGTCATTTACTTAACTACAATTATAGTTAGAATACATGGAAACTGTCAAAGGGAAAATGACTAATTTTCTCATTTTTGTGACTATGCACGAAGAAAAAATTGACCGATCGTCAATTTTGTGCAGTATTTAATGTTGACTAAGAGTCATTTTTGCGTTATAACATTAGATGATTGAAAGGCATAGGAAAAACATCCTCGATCTGAGGGAAACAGTATCCCGCAGTATCTTACTCCGAGCGGGTTTTACTTCTCTTATGATCCTGGATTTCATCATAAAAAACCATTATAAAAACCACAGAAAGGAAGTTTATCACAATGAATAGAAACAGAAAACTGAGAAAACAGATGATGTCTGGTCTTGCTGTTGGTATGGCTGCTGTTATGGGAGCTGCTCCGGTTTATGCAGCGACAGGAGAGGACGCAGCGGTTTCCAAAGAAGAAACCGTATATGTAAATGCAAATGCAGACGGATCGGAAGATCAGATCACCGTATCCAACTGGCTGAAGAACGCAGGAACGGAAAAGAACCTGAAAGATGAGAGTGAACTGAAGGACATCAAAAACGTAAAGGGCGACGAGAAGTTCACCCAGAGCGGAAACGAGCTGACCTGGCAGACAGACGGCGAGGATATCTATTATCAGGGAACAACCACAAAAGAGCCTCCGGTTTCCGTGAAGTTCACCTATTATCTGGACGGCAAGGAAATCAAACCGGATGACCTGGCCGGAAAGAGCGGAAAACTGAAAATCAAAGTTGACTATACAAACAACACAAAGACAACGGTTGACATCAATGGCAAGAAAGAGACGATGTACACCCCATTCGTCCTGATGACCGGAATGATTCTTCCGCAGGATACTTTCTCCAATGTCAAGATCGACAATGGTAAAGTCATTTCCGATGGAAGCAGAAACATCGTAATCGGATTTGGTATGCCGGGCCTGCAGGAAAGCCTGGGATTAAATTCCGATTCCCTTGAAGATCTGGTATCCGGTGACAGTGATTTCGAACTGCCGGAAAGCCTGGAGATCACTGCGGATGTGGAGAACTTCTCTCTGGATTCTACCTTCACCGTTGCACTTGACGATGTTCTCGACACCATCGATACCGACAACATCACCGGATACGATGACCTGAAGGATGCGCTGAGTGATCTTGAGGATGCTGCAATGGAACTGGTTGACGGTTCCAAGGCACTCTCCGATGGTGTGGATACTTTAAAAGACAGCTACAAAGAGCTGGATGACGGTATCGGAACGTTAAAAGACGGCGCTGACGAGCTGAACAGCGGAGCCGGCACACTGGCAAGCGGAGCCGGCACACTGGCAAGCGGAGCATCGACTCTGGCAAACGGAACTTCTACTCTGAACAGCGGAGCTTCTACCTTAAACAGCGGAGCAGCTACCCTGTCCAACGGAGCATCCACCTTAAGACAGCGGAGCTTCTTCCCTGGCAAGCGGCGTAAACTCCTACACCGAGGGCGCTGATACCCTGAATAAAGCAATCCAGACGTATCTTGGAAAGAACGGTGTGCTGACTGGAAGCGTAACCGAGTATGTAAACGGTGTGAATAAAGTCGTTGCAGGCGTAAAATCAGTACACCGACGGAACAACACAG
>ENA-OQHD01000218-OQHD01000218.1-human-gut-metagenome-genome-assembly--contig:-NODE-218-length-24304-cov-3.447740_pt1 | contig 24304 bp, 31 predicted proteins | sample MGYA00242560_ERZ504711 | MGnify/ENA primary metagenome ERZ504711 (study PRJEB26092, sample SAMD00036198) | human gut metagenome | host: Homo sapiens | study: EMG produced TPA metagenomics assembly of...
ATGTCCGCGCCGAGGATGTGAAACAGATGTACACCTCGACCGATACGAATGAAGTGCTGCGCCTGCTGGAGCAGTATCATGTGACCTACATTTTTGTGGGAAGCAAAGAAAAGGAGAAATACGGCGATGCGCTGAACGAATCGCTGCTGCAGTCCATCGGAGATATCGTTTACCAGGATACTGCGTCCGGTACGTATATTCTTCAGGTGCAGGATACATAAAGAACAAAAACAGGAGAAAAGAACCGCCGGGTGCGGCATCTTTTCTCCTGTTTTTCATATAATACAGAGAATGCAGAAGAAAGTGCGAAGGGCAGACCATGCGGAGATTCCGAAAAGTGCGGCACGTTCCTCTGCCGCTTCTGGCTGTGATAATGGCGGCTATTCTGTTTGCAGAGCTGGCACGGTGTGAAAGAGAAGGCGCGAAAGAGACAGCGGCGGAAGTAGAAAAAAGTGTGCCCCGCCGTGCGGCGCTGACATTTGATGACGGGCCGAATGCGTGCTATACGCCGGAGGTGCTTGAAATTTTAAAAGAAAATGAAATTCCGGCAACGTTTTTTCTGCAGGGGCAGTGTCTTGCCGGAAACGAAGAAATCGTCCGCCGGATGCATGCGGAAGGCCATCTGATCGGAAATCATACGTTTCATCATGTTCAGCTTACGAAAGTATCAGAAGAGGAAGCGAGGGAGGAGGTCGTGAAAACAAGCAATGCAATCTACGAGATCACAGGGGAATATCCCGTCTATATCCGTCCGCCGTTCGGGGAATGGAGAGAGGGGCTGGACCTTGCAGTGACGATGATCCCGGTACTCTGGGATGTGGATTCCCGCGACTGGGAGAGCCAGAACACTGCGTCGATCTGCAGCGCGGTGCTTCCGAATGTGAAGGATGGCAGCATTATTCTCATGCATGACGGCTACCGCGCGACGGTGGAAGCGCTGCGGCGGATCGTAAAAGAATTAAAAGAAGAGGGATACACGTTTGTGACGGTGCGTGAGCTGATTGAAGAATAGCTTCCGCGGATTCCATCGAACATAGTTGCGGAGAATCCGAGATTAAGGGGTTGAGGATACCCGCCAAAATGTGATAAGATAAATGGCAGGAAGAAAAATGGGGTGAAAAATACATGGATTTGTTTGATTATATGAAAGAAACCACAATGGAAAAAGAGTCCCCCCTCGCATCGCGCATGCGCCCGACAACGCTGGACGAGGTGGTTGGACAGGAGCACATCATCGGCCCTGGAAAGCTGTTGTACCGTGCGATCAAGGCGGATAAACTCGGCTCCGTCATTTTCTACGGCCCTCCGGGAACGGGAAAAACGACGCTTGCCCGCGTCATCGCCAACACGACAAGCGCAGAGTTTACCCAGCTGAATGCCACGACAGCCGGCAAAAAGGATATGGAAGAAGTCGTAAAAGAAGCGCAGCAGCGGATCGGCATGTACGGCAAAAAGACGATTCTTTTTGTCGACGAGATCCACCGCTTCAACAAGGGGCAACAGGATTATCTGCTTCCGTTTGTGGAGGACGGCACACTCGTTCTGATTGGCGCGACGACGGAAAACCCGTATTTCGAGGTCAACGGGGCGCTGATTTCGCGTTCCATTATCTTTGAATTAAAGCCGCTCGAAAAAGAGGACATCGAAAAACTGCTGGAGCGCGCGGTGACGGACCCGGTAAAGGGGCTCGGGACGTACAACGTTGTGCTCGATGCGGATGCAAAAGAGTTCCTCGCTGACATCGCAGGCGGTGACGCGAGAGCGGCCTTAAATGCAATCGAGCTGGGCGTCCTCTCGACGGAACGTCAGGCGGACGGAAAAATCCATATCGATCTCGAAACGGCATCGGAGTGCATCCAGAAGCGCGTCGTGCGGTACGACAAGACGGGCGATCAGCATTACGATACGATCTCTGCATTTATTAAAAGCATGCGCGGTTCTGACCCGGATGCGGCGGTCTTTTATCTGGCCAAAATGCTGTATGCCGGGGAGGATATCAAGTTTATCGCCCGCCGCATCATGATCTGCGCGGCGGAGGATGTCGGCCTTGCCGATCCGAATGCCTTAAATGTAGCAGTTTCCGCGTCCCTTGCCGTGGAACGCGTCGGCATGCCGGAGGCGCAGATTATTCTGGCGGAGGCAGCCACGTATGTTGCCTGTGCACCGAAGAGTAATTCTTCGTGCGAGGCAGTCTTTGCGGCGATGAAGACGGTCGGAAGTGTGCGGACGTCGGTTCCGCCGCATCTGCAGGACGCCCATTACAAAGGTTCTGTCAAACTCGGCCACGGTGAAGGCTATCAGTATGCACATGATTACCCGAATCACTACGTCGAGCAGCAGTATCTGCCGGACGAGATCTTAGGAAGCCGTTTCCTTCATCTTGGAACGAACGGCTATGAGCAGAAGATCCGGGAAAACTTCAAAAAATTTGGAAAACGATATCGAATAAAAGGGGAAGAAATCATGACAGACTGGCTTGGAAAGCCGTATTATTCGCATGGACGCCTATCTGGAAAAAAGGACGTTCGGGGAAAAAAGGTGTACAAGCTCTCGCTCGACGGCGGGATGACGTGTCCGGAACCGGGACGGCACCTGCGGTGACCGGGGCTGCATTTTGCTGCAGTGCGGGCGGACTCCGGTGATTTGGCCGGGGGACAGAAACAAATCCATCCCGGAACAGATCCGGGGAGCAGAAAATCCCGTCCTGCAGCAAAAGCGGCCGGTGCATAAGTTCATCGCCTATTTCCAGGCGTATACGAACACGTACGCGCCGGTGGAATATCTGGAAAAAAGTTTTCCGGGAGGCAATTTCGGACGAGGAGGTCGTGGTCCTTTCGATCGGAACGAGACCGGACTGCTTAGGGGAAGAGGTTCTTTCTCTGTTAGAAGAGCTGAACCGGATCAAACCGGTCTGGGTGGAGCTGGGACTGCAGACGATGCATGAAAAAATCGGCACAGTATATCCGAAGGGGCTATCCGCTTTCCTGTTTTGAACAGGCAGTAAACGAGCTGTACAGGCGGGGGATTCCCGTGGTTGTCCACACGATCCTCGGTCTGCCGGGGGAGGGACAGGAAGAAGTCTTTGCAACAATGGATTACCTGAATGGACTTTCCATTTCCGGCATCAAGCTTCATCTGCTTCATGTGCTGAAAAACACGGATCTTGCGGCGGACTACGCGGCCGGAAAATTTGAGGTGCTGGAGCAGGAGGCGTATCTTACTCTTGTCATCGACTGCCTGCGGCGCCTCCGTCCCGATCTTGTGATCCACCGTGTGACGGGAGACGGCCCCGGGGATCTTCTGATTGCACCAACATGGAGCCAGGCAAAACGCACCGTCTTAAATGAGCTGCATCACCGCATGAAAGAAGAACATGCGTATCAGGGACAGCTTCTGGACGAAGAAAAAATGGAGGAAACACACCGTGATTGAATCATCCTTTACGTTATACAAACTGATTATTCTCTACATGCTGCAGAATGTGAATTTTCCGCTGTCAAATACACAGATTTCGGATTTTATCCTGGAAAAAGAGTACACGAACTACTTTCATCTCCAGGAGGCGTTAAGCGAGTTGCAGGAATACAAAGCTGATCGAGATCGAGAAGGTGCGCAACACCTCGTACTACCACATGACTGAGGAGGGCAGCAAGACGCTTTCCTTCTTCGAAAACGAGATCTCTCCGGAAATCCGGGAGGAAATCGACCGCTATATGAAGGAACACTCCTATGAACTGCGAAAAAAATGCGTCCGTTGTGGCCGATTACTACAAGACCGCGGGAGATGACTACGAGGTCCGCTGTCAGGCAAGAGAGCGGAAGACGACTATTTTTCGAGATTGTCGTGACGGTTCCGTCCGAGGAGGCGGCCAAAAAGGATCTGCAGCAACTGGGAAAAATCCGGAGTCAGAAGATTTATGCTTCGATTATGAATGAACTGTCAAGATAACGATTGACAGGAATGGTGGCATATAATAGAATAAATTAGTATGTCTAAAAAGCATAAACATGGAAAACATAGTAAATAAGATTTTATATTCCAAAGGAGATAAAACTGTGCCTGATTATACAAAAGAAATTGAAAGACGGCGTACCTTTGCCATCATTTCCCACCCGGATGCCGGTAAAACCACACTGACTGAGAAATTCCTGCTGTACGGAGGAGCGATCAATCTCGCCGGTTCCGTAAAAGGAAAAGCGACTGCGCGCCATGCCGTATCCGACTGGATGGAGATCGAGAAAGAGCGTGGTATTTCCGTTACCTCTTCCGTTCTGCAGTTCAATTACGACGGCTACTGCATCAACATTCTGGATACCCCGGGACACCAGGACTTCTCGGAGGATACGTACCGTACCCTGATGGCAGCCGATTCCGCCGTCATGGTTATCGATGCATCGAAGGGTGTCGAGGCACAGACCAGAAAGCTGTTTAAAGTCTGTGTCATGCGCCACATCCCGATCTTTACCTTCATCAACAAGATGGACCGCGATGCGAACGATACCTTCGAGCTGCTCGACGAGATTGTAAAAAAGAGCTCGGCATTGCAACCTGCCCGATCAACTGGCCGATCGGTTCCGGAAAGTAAAATTCCGTGGTGATTTACGACCGTGACAAAAAGAAAGTCCTTACCTTCTCCGATACAATGAAGGGAACAAAGGAAGGTATCGAGGAAGAAATCGATATCGACGATCCGCATCTTCTCGATGTGGTCGATGAGGACCAGAAAGAACAGCTCATGGATGAGATCGAGCTGCTCGACGGCGCAAGTGCAGAGTTTGACCAGGAGCTTGTCAGCAAGGGAGAGCTCTCCCCGGTATTCTTCGGATCTGCGCTCACCAACTTTGGTGTGGAGACTTTCCTGCAGCACTTCCTCACGATGACGATGCCGCCGCTTCCGCGTACGGCAGACTGCGGCGTGATCGATCCGGTCAAAGAGGATTTCTCTGCGTTTGTCTTTAAAATCCAGGCAAACATGAACAAAGCACACCGTGACCGTATCGCATTCATGCGCATCTGCTCCGGCAAATTCGACGCCGGAATGGAAGTCTTCCATGTGCAGGGAGGAAAGAAAATGCGTCTTTCCCAGCCGCAGCAGATGATGGCGAGTGACCGTCATATTGTTGATGAAGCATACGCCGGCGATATCATCGGTGTATTTGACCCGGGTATCTTCTCCATCGGAGATACGATCTGTATGCCGGGCAGAAAATTCGCATACGAGGGAATTCCGACCTTCGCGCCGGAGCATTTTGCAAGAGTGCGCCAGCTCGATACGATGAAGAGAAAACAGTTCGTCAAGGGAATTTCCCAGATTGCACAGGAAGGTGCGATCCAGATTTTCCAGGAGTACAAAGGCGGCATGGAGGAGATCATCGTCGGCGTTGTCGGCGTCCTGCAGTTTGACGTTTTAAAATACCGTCTGGAGAATGAGTACAACGTGGATATCCGTCTGGAGAACCTGCCGTATGAGCACATCCGCTGGATCGCAAACAAAGAGGAGATCAACCTGGACCGTATTCAGGGTACATCCGATATGAAGAAGGTCATGGACCTCAAGGGAAATCCGCTGCTTCTCTTTGTCAATCCGTGGAGTGTCGGCATGGTACAGGATCGAAACAAAGACCTTGTGCTGACCGAATTCAGCAAAAAACTAAGAACAAAAGAGCGGGATGCCGCTTAAAAAGGAGAAGGAATGAACTTATTCGATATTCTGGGCCCTGTGATGGTCGGTCCGTCGAGTTCGCACACAGCGGGGGCAGTGCGGATTGGATGGATGACGCAGAAACTTCTCGGGGAACAGCCGGTGGAAGCAAAAATACTGATGTACGGTTCCTTTGCCGCAACGGGAAAGGGCCATGGAACGGACCGCGGTCTCGTCGCGGGTCTTCTCGGCATGCGGCCGGATGACGAGCGGATTCCGGACAGCTTTGAAATTGCCCGGAAGATGAGTCTTTCCTATTCATTCGGCATCGCCAATCTGACGAGTGCCCATCCGAACAGCGTCGTTCTGGAAGTAAAGGGAAAGAGCGGCCGGACGCTCGAGGTGCAGGCGTGCTCCCTTGGCGGCGGACGTATCATGATCAACCGCCTCGACGGGCTGGATGTCAACTGCAGCTGCGAGATTCCGACCCTGATCGTCCACAATCTGGACCAGCCGGGCCACGTAGCCGAGGTTACGTCGATGCTGGCACATAAGTCAGTCAACATTGCGAATATGTCCCTCTACCGCGACAAGAGAGGCGGATCGGCCGTCATGGTCGTGGAGATGGATCAGCCGCTTCCCAAAGAGTCGCTGGAATGGCTGGAGCATCTTGAGGGCATTGTAAAGGTAACATACATCAACGTAACGGAAGGAGAAGAGGACGATGTCTTATAATTCACTGGAAGAAATTGTCCGAGAGTGCCAGGAAAAAGACCTGCCGTTTGATGAAGTCATCCTTCTGGACGATATGAATGAGAGAAATGTAAGCCGCGAAGAGTCCATTGAGACGATGCGCGGCATGTGGGAAGCCATGAAAGGCGCTGAACGGAATTATGACGGTTCGCTGCAGTCGAGAAGCGGTCTTGTGGGCGGCACCGGAAAGACGATGCGCGCGTATGTCGAGAGCGGGAACACGCTCTGCGGACCGTTTGTCGGAAAAGTTATGGCATCTGCACTTGCGATGGGTGAGTCAAACGCCTGCATGAAGCGGATCGTTGCAGCACCGACCGCAGGAGCGTGCGGTGTGCTTCCGGCTGTGCTCGTGAATTACCAGAAAGAGAAGGGGACAGCGGATGAGCAGATCGTGCGTGCGCTCTACACGGCAGCCGGTATCGGCCAGGTCGTTGCGGCGCGGGCCTACATTGCGGGCGCTTCCGGCGGCTGCCAGGCCGAAATCGGAACAGCAAGCGCGATGGCGGCAGGCGCACTGACCGCACTTGGCGGCGGCACTCCGTCCCAGATCACGCATGCGGCAGCGATGGCATTAAAGAACCTGCTCGGTCTCGTGTGTGACCCGGTCGGCGGTCTTGTCGAGGTCCCGTGCGTCAAACGGAATGTGATCGGTTCCGTGAATGCACTTTCTGCGGCGGACATGGCACTTGCGGGAATCATAAGCCGCATTCCGCCGGATCAGGTGATCGATGCGATGCGGGAAGTCGGCGACCAGATGCATCCGAGTCTGCGCGAAACCGGCCAGGGCGGCCTTGCCAACACGCCGGCAGCACGCGAGTGGTGCGCGGCACAGGAAGAAGAATAAAAAAAACTTTTATTTTCGGAAAACTTTTGGTATAATAAAGGAAAGTCAGCCAAGGAGGAGGTTCTTTAAGATGGCAGAGGCAAAAATTCAGAAAAGAAACACTTATACGATATATGATGACGAAGGAATCGGAACCGTGCAGATTGCAGACGAGGTGGTAGCTATTATCGCAGGACTTGCGGCAACGGAAGTGGACGGGGTAGCCTCCATGGCCGGAAATATTACCAACGAATTAGTCAGCAAGCTTGGCATGGAAAAATCTTTCCAAGGGTGTCAAAGTTGATGTACTCGACGGCGTTGTCTGCGTGGATCTTGCCCTCAATCTCAAATATGGATACGAGATTCCGGCAACCTGCGAAAAACGTACAGGCAAAAAGTTAAAAACAGCGATCGAGAATATGACAGGCCTGGAAGTTTCCGATGTCAATGTAGCCATTGCAGGCGTGAATATGGAACAGACGAAATCAAAAAACAACGAACCGCGAGGGAATAAGGCGACCCCTTACAACCCCGCGGTTCTTGTTAACTATTCAGAGCCAGATGAAATGGAAGAAAAATAGTTAATTAACTATACAGGAAGGAATTTAAAACAGATCAATGAACAGAAGCAAACTTCGCGGAAAATAATTTTTAAACTTCTCTATACCGCAGAGTTCCAGGAGAAAGAGGAGATGCCGCAGCAGATGTCTCTTTACTTTACGTACTCTGACGACAACGACGAGGATGAAGAAGTAACCGTAAGCGAAAAAGATCAGACCTATATGGAAGAGAAATACCATCATGTGACCGAGCACATCCCGGAAATCGACGAGATGCTGAACCGTACTTCCGAGGGCTGGAAAACGACCCGTATGGGAAAAGTAGACCTGGCGATCCTGCGTCTTGCCGTTTACGAGATGAAATTCGACGAGGACGTTCCGGTCGGTGTAGCCATCAACGAGGCCGTTGAGCTGGCAAAACGCTTCGGCAGAGACCAGTCTCCGTCCTTTATCAACGGTATTCTTGGAAAACTGGCAAGAGAAGAAGATGAGAAATAAAAATCAGAATGTTTACACCGTAGGCCAGGTCAATTCATACATCGAAAAACATCTTTGACCAGGACTATATGCTCCGCCGGATTTACGTCAGCGGAGAAGTAAGCAACTGTAAATACCATCCGTCCGGCCACATCTACTTTTTTCCTTAAAAGATGCGGAAGGAACCATTTCCTGTGTCATGTTCGCCGGTTCGCGGCGCGGCCTTGCCTTCCCGATGCGGGACGGCGATAACGTGATTGTCGGCGGCAGCATCAGCGTCTATGAGCGGGACGGAAAGTATCAGATCTATGCAAAAGAGATCACAAAAGAGGGCGCCGGCCTTTTATACGAAAAGTATCTGGCCCTAAAAGCAGAACTGGAAGAGATGGGCATGTTTGCCCCGGAGTACAAGCAGCCGATTCCTGCGTATGTAAAGAAAATCGGCGTTGTCACAGCACCGACGGGAGCTGCTGTGCAGGATATCAAAAAACATTGCACTCCGCCGGAATCCCTTTGTCCAGATCATCCTCTACCCGGCCCTGGTGCAGGGAGAGGGAGCGGCGGACAGCATCGTGGAGGGCATACGCCGTCTGGACGTACTGAATCTGGATGTGCTGATCGTGGGCCGCGGAGGCGGTTCGATCGAGGATCTTTGGGCGTTCAATGAGGAAAAAGTAGCGCGTGCCGTTTTTTCCTGCCATACGCCGGTGATCTCCGCCGTCGGCCATGAGACCGACACAACGATCATCGATTTCGTGGCAGATCTGCGCGCCCCGACCCCGTCCGCAGCGGCGGAGCTGGCAGTCGCTGATGTCCGCGCGGTACTCAACACACTGGAAAATTATAAAAGCCGCATGAACCATGCGATGGCAAACCAGACGCAGAGAGCGAGAAGCCGCCTTCTGCAGTACGAGACAAAGTGGAAGTATCTCGGACCGGAAAATAAGATCCGTGACCAGAGAGCACGCCACGCCGAGCTGGAGCGTCGGTATACAGATGCGATGGAAGAAAAGCTCAAAGAAGCGCGTCACCGCCTTGCCCTTTACATTCAGGCGATGAAGGGTCTGTCCCCGCTGGACAAGCTGAACCAGGGCTATTCCTACGTGGAAAAAGAAGGAAAAGCCATCACTTCGGTGCAGGATGTCAAAGAAGGTGATCTGCTCGAAATCTGTGTATCAGACGGAAAGATCACAGCGCGCGCAGAGAAGACATCGGCCGTATCCTGGATGGAACAATCGTGAAAAAGCAGAGAATCGAGAAAACATGGGAAATATGGAAGCAGAAGAGAGAAAAGAAGAAGGAACCCCTTCCGGTGAGACACTGGAAGCAGCATTTGGAAAACTGGATCAGATGCTCGAAACGCTGGAGAGCAGCGATGTCAGCCTCGGAAGACTCCTTTCGTTTATACAAGGAGGGAATGGAGCTTTTGAACGAATGCAGTCAGAAAATTGACCGCGTCGAGCAAAAAAATGCTCCAGATGAATGAGGATGGAACATTCAGAGAATTTTAAAGCGGTACTCGAAGAAAAAACGCGGGAAGCGGAAAGTATCATTGCCGCTTACCTGCCGAAAGAGGAAGGCTTTGCAAAGAAACTGGCAAAAGCCATGAATTACAGTATGACAGCGGGCGGAAAGAGGCTTCGTCCGCTGCTTTTGCAGGAGAGTTTCCGTCTGTTCGGCGGAACCGGGGAGGCTGTAAAACCATTTATGGCAGCCATGGAGATGATTCACACCCATTCCCTGATCCACGATGATCTCCCTGCGATCGACAACGACGATTACCGCCGCGGCAGAAAAACGACCCATGTCGTCTTCGGGGAGGCCGTCGGCGTGCTGGCAGGAGACGCCCTTTTAAACTATGCATACGAGACAGCCTGGAAAGCCTTTCCACTGGAGGAGCACACCGACCGCGTAGTGCGTGCTTTTGGCATTCTCTGTCAGAAAACCGGAATTTCCGGCATGTTGGGCGGTCAGAGTGTTGACGTGATGAATGAAAAAGCCGGCCATTTCGCCATCGACCGTGAGATGCTGGACTACATTTACGAGAACAAGACTTCGGCGCTTTTAGAGGCTGCCATGATGGCAGGTGCGGCACTTGCAGGAGCAAACGACGATGATCTTGACGCGCTCTGCCGGATTGCCTCCAAAGTCGGAATCGCGTTCCAGATCCGGGACGACATCCTGGATGTCACATCCACGATGGAGGAGCTTGGAAAGCCGGTTTTCAGCGATGAAAAGAATGAAAAAACAACGTATGTGACGCTGTTTGGCACAGACGGGGCGGAGCAGGAGGTAAAACGGCTCACGAAAGAGGCCGTGGACGAACTGAAAAATCTGTCCTGTCCGGGAGATAAAATATTTCTGGAAGAGCTGTTTGAATCTCTGACTTCCAGAAAAAAGTAAGGGATGATTTCATGTTAGAAAAAATACAGAAACCAAACGATATTAAGAAGATTCCGGCGGACCAGCTTCCGGCGCTTGCAGAGGAAATCCGGGAATTTATTATCGAGTCTTTGAGTAAAACCGGCGGCCATCTGGCGTCCAATCTTGGTGTCGTGGAACTGACGATTGCGATGCACCGCGTCTTCGATCTTCCAAAAGACAAGCTGGTCTGGGATGTGGGACACCAGTCCTACACGCACAAGATTCTGACCGGGCGGAAAGACGGGTTTGAAACGCTGCGCCGGGAAGGCGGCATCAGCGGATTCCCGAAGCGGAGCGAGAGTGACTGCGATGTATTCGACACCGGCCACAGCTCGACCTCGATTTCCGCAGGCGTCGGCTATGTGCGTGCACGGGAACTGAAAAAATGAAAATTATTCCGTTGTTTCGATCATCGGAGATGGTGCGCTGACCGGCGGCATGGCGTACGAGGCGCTGAACAATGCGGCCAGCCTGAAATCGAATTTTGATTATCGTTTTAAACTGACAACGAAATGTCGATCACCGAGAATGTCGGCGGTATGTCATCGTACCTGTCCGGCCTTCGGACGGCATCGGCGTACACGGATTTCAAGATGGACGTCACAAAGGCATTGAACCGCATTCCGGGCATCGGACCTGGCATGGTGGATGCGATGCGGAAGACGAAAAGCAGCATCAAACAGATCATCATTCCGGGCATGCTGTTTGAGGATATGGGACTTACGTATTTAGGTCCTGTGGACGGCCACAACATTCCGCAGCTGATCAAGACCTTCCAGGAAGCAAAACGGTTTGAAGGACCGATTCTGGTGCATGTCCTGACACAGAAGGGCCGCGGCTATGAGCCGGCGATGCGCCACCCGGCAAGATTCCACGGTGCGGGTCCGTTCGATGTGAAAACAGGATTGCCGGTTGGAAAATCCAATCCGACGTACACGGATGTCTTTTCCACGGTCATGCGGAAAATGGGAGATCGAAGAAAGGATGTTGCGGCAGTCACGGCGGCGATGATGACCGGTGTCGGACTGAAACGCTTCTCCAACATGTTCCCGGACCGCTGTTTCGATGTGGGAATCGCAGAAGAGCACGCGGTGACATTTGCAGCGGCACTGTCACTCGGCGGCATTACGCCTGTCGTTGCGATTTATTCTTCATTCCTGCAGCGGGCGTACGATCAGATCATGCATGACGTTTGTATGCAGAATCTCCATGTCGTCTTTGCGATTGACCGCGCCGGTCTTGTGGGCTACGACGGGGAGACACACCACGGCATTTTCGACCTTTCCTATCTGGGTTCGATGCCGAATATGACAATTCTTGCACCGAAGAACCTCTGGGAGCTTTCGGATATGATCAAATTTGCGGTCGATTACGACGGCCCGATCGCGGTGCGCTACCCGAGAGGGGAAGCGTATACGGGATTAAAAGAGTTCCGTGCGCCCATCTGCCTCGGAAAATCAGAAGTGATCCATGAGGGAAGCCGTGTTGCACTTCTTGCCGTCGGCAGTATGGTAAAAATGGCAGAAGAAGTGCAGAAACAGTTAAAAGAGCGGATGGATATGGATGCGGCGCTTGTGAATGCGCGGTTCGTCAAACCAATCGATGAAGAACTTCTTCGAAGCTTTGCCGATACGTATGAGCTTGTCGTAACACTCGAGGAAAATGTAAAAGACGGCGGCTTTGGAGAGCGCGTCCTTGCTTTTGCCGAGGAAGAAGACCTTCCGTTTGGCGTGGAGATCATTGCACTGCCGGACCGCTTTATTCCGCACGGAAGTGTATCATACCAGATGAAACAGGTCGGCTTTACGCCGGAAGATATCTGCGGCAGAATTGAGGAATACTACAGAAAACAGGGGCAGGAAGAAAGATGAAAAAACGATTAGATGTATTACTGGTAGAACGGGGCCTTGCCACATCGCGGGAAAAAATGCGAAAGCCATGATTATGGCAGGAGAAGTTCTGGTGGACAATGAGCGGGAGGACAAAGCCGGTTCCATGTTCCCGGAAGAAGTGGAGATTGTCTTAAAAGGAAAACCACTGCCGTATGTGAGCCGCGGCGGCTTAAAGTTAGAGAAAGCAATGAAAACTTTGACCTTACCCTGGATGGAAAGGTCTGCATGGATGTCGGAGCATCCACCGGCGGCTTTACCGACTGTATGCTGCAGAACGGCGCCGTCAAGGTATATTCCGTGGATGTCGGCCACGGCCAGCTCGACTGGAAGCTGCGGAACGATCCGCGCGTTGTCTGTATGGAGCGCACGAACATCCGTTACGTCGTGCCGGAGGATATCGAGGAGAGACCGTCCTTCGTATCGATCGACGTATCGTTTATCTCCCTGACCAAGGTGCTGCTTCCGGTCCGGAATCTGATGGAAGAGAACGGCGAAATTGCAGCTCTGATCAAGCCGCAGTTTGAGGCAGGACGCGAAAAAGTCGGCAAAAAAGGTGTTGTCCGTGATCCGGCTGTACACAAAGAAGTCATTGAGATGGTCATTTCCTATGCGAAAAGCATTTCCTTCGGCGTGCGCCATCTGGAATTTTCTCCGATCAAAGGACCGGAGGGAAATATCGAGTATCTCGTTCACCTTGTCCGGCTGCCGGACGGCGTGACAGAGGAAGAGACCAATGTCGATGTAGACGCCGTTGTAAAGAGCGCACACGATACACTGGATAAATAAAAGGGTTAAGGAGCATGATATGGAGCGATTTTACCTGATCACAAACAGAGCAAAAGACCCGGACCTTACCGTGACAGACCAGATCAGGCAATATCTGGAGGAGCGCGGAAAAACGTGTCTTCTCTGCGATAACAGCGAAAAAGGGGAAAAATACCATTATACGGATCCGGCGAAGGTTCCGTCAGATATCGACGGCATTCTGGTGCTCGGTGGTGACGGCACGCTTCTGCAGGCAGCAGGCGACGTGGTGGATTTACAGATTCCACTGCTCGGCATCAATCTGGGAACGCTCGGCTATCTTGCGGAAATCGACCGTGACACGCTTTATCCGGCGCTGGATCATCTGATGGCGGATGAGTATACGATTGAGCACCGCATGATGCTCTGCGGATCGATTTACCGGGACGGAAAGCTGATTGCGGAGGACACGGCACTCAACGACATTACGATCACCCGTGAGGGAAACCTGCGTGTCGTCCGGTTCGACAATTACGTCAACGGGGAGTTTTTAAATTCCTACAGCGCCGACGGCATTATCATCGCAACGCCGACCGGTTCGACCGGCTACAGCCTCTCCGCGGGCGGCCCGATCATCTCACCGTCAGCCAGCCTGATGCTGATGACACCGCTTGCCCCGCACACTCTGAATACGAGAAGCATTGTCTTTCCGGCAGAGGATGTGATCGAGGTGGAGCTCGGGCCTTCGAGAGACGGCGGCATTGAACAGGGCATGGCATATTTTGACGGCGACACCCGCGTTCCGATGAAAACCGGCGACCGGATCGTGATCAAAAAGGCCAGACGGGATACTCTGATTGTGAAAATCAGCAACATCAGTTTTCTGGAGACATTAAGAAAGAAAATGGCAAACATTTAAGATATAGTTACTGGGGAAGGATGCTTGAAATGAAAATCGCGAGACATGCACAGATTATCAAATTAATTAACCAATATGATATTGAAACACAGGAGGAGCTGGCAAAGAAGCCTGGAGGAGAGCGGCTTTGCCGTAACGCAGGCGACGATTTCGAGGGATATCCGCCAGCTGAAGCTCACAAAAGTACCAAAAGAGAACGGCGGAAGCCGCTATGCGGTTCTGCAGAACGCACCGTCCGAGGTTGGGAGCCGCTATGCGCGCGTGTTAAAAGACGCGTTTATTTCTGTTGATCTTGCCAAAAATATTCTGGTCATCAAAACCGTGTCTGGAATGGCGATGGCGGCGGCAGCGGCTTTCGATGAGATGAACTGGAATGAAATTGTCGGCTGCATCGGCGGAGACGATACGATTCTCTGCGTGGCAAGAGACGATGATGCGGCGCTTGTGGCAGCAGAACGACTGAAAAAAAGTGGTGGACGGCATGGAGGAGACGGGCGAAGAGTTCTAAAGAACGCACGTCTCTGCAAAAAGAGACAAAAAGATGACAGCAGGTGTGACACCGGAGGAAAAGAATGCTCACAAACTTACACGTAAAAAATCTGGCCCTGATCGACGAAGCGGAAGTGGAGTTCGATCCGGGCCTGAATATACTGACCGGAGAAACCGGAGCCGGAAAATCCATCCTGATCGGTTCGATCAACGCGGCGCTTGGAAAGAAGATATCCCGCGAGATGATCCGGACGGGAGAGACAAGCGCGCTGGTGGAACTGGTCTTTGAAACCGAAAATCCGCATGTGCTGGAGCTGTTAAAAGAGATGGATCTCGAGGCGGAGGAGGGTCAGGTGATTATTTCCAGAAAGATCACCGGATCCCGCAGCGTCTGCCGCATCAACGGCGAGGCATGCAATATCTCGCAGGTAAAAGCTCTTGCGTCCCTGCTGCTCGACATCCACGGCCAGCATGAGCACCAGTCGCTGCTCTATCCGGACCGGCAGATCGCGATTCTTGACGCGTTTGCGGGAACCGAGGCGGCCACGGCAAAAGGAGAGGTCCGGGCGCTGTACCAGGAGTGGAAGAATGTCCGAAAGGAGCTCTCGGCGTACGAACTCGACGAGGAGGCAAGAAAGCGGGAGGCAGCATTTCTTACGTTTGAAATCAACGAGATTGATCAGGCAGAGCTAAAAGAGGGCGAGGACGAAGCGTTGGAAACTGCGTACCGGAAAATGGGCCATGCGAAAAAGATCGCGGAATCTCTGCAGACGGTATATGCGATCACCGGCTACGGTGCAGAGAACAGCGCTGGGGAGCAGGTCGGCCGCGCAATCCGGGAGCTGCAGCAGGCCGCGGTGTACGACGATGCACTTTCCGGTCCGTCGCAGACCCTTTCCGATATTGACGGACTGCTGAATGATTTCAACCGCGAAATTTCCGCATATCTTTCCGAACTGACCTTTTCCGAAGAAGAGTATTACGAGACGGAAAAGCGGCTCGATGAGATCAACCGCCTGAAAGCAAAGTATGGAAAGACGATGGAAGAGATCACCGCATATCGCGAAGAACAGCAGAAAAAATCTGGAAAAAACTGGAAAACTTTGAGAGCTGCCGTGCCGCACTGCAGGAGCAGTTACAGAAAACGGAGCAGAAACTGGATGCGGCCGCACATAATCTGTCCAAAATCCGCAGAAACTATGCAAAAGCGGCTCGAAACACAGATTATCGAAGGTCTGCGCGACCTGAATTTCCTGCATGTCGCATTTGAAATTTCATTTGAAAATGACAAAATGCTACACCGAAAACGGAACCGATGCTGTGGAGTTCTTAATCTCCACAAACCCGGGCGAAGCGATCCGTCCGCTGGCGAAAGTTGTTTCCGGCGGTGAATTGTCGCGAATCATGCTTGCAATCAAGACGATTCTTGCCGACCGCGACGAGACAGAAACCCTGATTTTCGATGAAATCGACACCGGAATCAGCGGAAGGACGGCGCAGAAGGTTTCCGAAAAAATTGGCACAGATCGGGCAGCGCCATCAGGTCATCTGCATCACCCATCTGCCGCAGATCGCAGCGATGGCAGATTCTCATTTTGAAATCGAAAAAACGTCGAAGAAAACGAGACCGTCACATCGATCCATCCATTATCCGAGGAAGATTCTGTCAGAGAACTGGCAAGAATGCTTGGCGGCGCGAAAATTACGGATTCTGTTCTGGCAAATGCCAGCGAGATGAAGGAATTGGCACAGGTACAAAAATCTGCAAGACTCAAATAAAGAGAAGTCCGCATACTAAGAGGGAAATCACGAAACAAAGCGTGGTTTCCCTCTTTTTCGCGGGCGGCGAGTCAAAGTCCGTGCCTGCACGAGAACTTGACGACCGCCGCGAAAACAAAAGAAATGCCGCAGTTCTGCCCTGCGGCGGAAAGGATGGGAATGCAAAATGACGAGAAAAACAAAAAATTACCGAAGAGTCCTGCTTGCGCTGGCGGCGCTGTTTCTGATCCTCGCTGTTCTTCTTGGCTACGATGCCATGCGCGAATCCCTGCCGGATACGATGTATGTGGATGAGAACAGCGAAAGCCCGTTTCAGCCGCTCACGAAACATCCGCTTCTGACAATTTCGGAAGATACGAAGGAAGCAGAAAAAAATCGAATTCGGAGAAACGGGTGAAACGGTTGTAGAATGTTCCGCCGCCGGGATCCCGCTGAAAAATGATCCGTGTGATCCAGGAAGAACGGCCGAAAGTTGCCGTCTGCGGCGCGCCGGTCGGTATCTATATGGAGACCGACGGTGTGATGGTGATCCGTACAGCCGAAATCCGTTCGTCCGACGGAACCGTCAGCCGTCCGTCAGAAAATATTCTGCGGGAAGGCGACTATATCACAAAAGTTAAAACGGACAGAGCATCCGCAGCAAGCAGGAGCTGATTGATGCAGTAAAAGTATCAAACGGTTCCCCGGTGTGTCTTTCCCTGCTTCGGGACGGGGAAACGATCGAAGTGCAGGTGACACCGCAGAAAAGCCAGGACGGCACCTGCCGCCTCGGGGCCTGGGTCCGCGACAATATGCAGGGAATCGGAACACTGACTTTCGTGGAACCGGACGGAACCTTTGCAGCGCTCGGCCATGGAATCAGTGATGTCGATACCGGAAAAATTGCTCCAATTGAACGGCGGAGAACTGTATCTGACACAGATTCTGTCTGTGATCCCGGGAAAAGCGGTGTACCGGGTGAACTGCAGGGTGTGATCCATTACGAAGAAAAGAACCGTATCGGATCAGTGGCGGAGAATACCATCTACGGTATCCACGGCGTTCTGGACAGGGAAAAAAGCAGTGCACTGCCGCTTACCGTGACGGAAATTGCCTATCGGCAGGAGATCGAGACGGGCCCGGCCACCGTACGGATGTGCGTGGACAATACGGTAGAAGAGTATGAGGCGGAGATTACAGAAATCGATCTTGGAAGCGAGAATACGAACAAAAAGTTTTGTGCTCGAAATTACCGATCAACGGCTGCTACAGAAAACCGGCGGCATCGTACAGGGAAATTCCGGCTCGCCGGTGCTCCAGAACGGAAGGCTGATCGGCGCCATTACCCATGTTTTCGTAAACCATCCAGAAAAAGGCTACGGTGTCTTTGCGGAAAACATGCTTGCACGGAACTGAAAAAATATGCGTTAATTTGGTTGGAATTGTTACAAACTTCCGAATTTTTTACGGAAAATGTCGATCGAATTTTTCAAAAAATTACGGGAAATATATTGAAAATGCGAAAAAATAAAATTATAATGTCTGTGTGATTGGAAAAAGTTCAGAAGAAAACGGATGCAGTGAAATTCCGGAAAGACTATGAGTTTTTTGCAAAGGAGAGCTTTATGGAAAAGATCAACATTGCCATCGCGGATGATAACGAACGCATGCAGGAAATGCTTGGGAACGTCATAAAACAGGATGACACGCTTGAACTGATCGGGCAGACCGGAAACGGAAATGATATCTACAGTATCATCCGCGACAAAGAACCGGACGTCGTACTGCTTGACATTTTCATGCCGAAGATGGATGGTCTGACTGTAATGGAGAAAGTCAATGAGGATAAAAATCTGAAAAAAGACCTGCCTTTATCGTTGTCTCCGCCGTAGGAGAGGAGAGGATCACCGAAGATGCGTTCCGGCTCGGCGCTTACTATTACGTCTTAAACCGTTCGACAACGAAACTCTTCTGAACCGGATCAAAGCAACAAAAGGAAGACAGCAGTAAGAAGATACCATCCAAGAAATTTACAAATCCCCGGAAAAGAGCCGATCTGTCCGCCGGGAAAACAGTCTAGGGAAATCGATGTGACAAATATGATCCACGAGATCGGCGTTCCTGCCCATATCAAAGGATACCAGTACCTGCGCGATGCGATTCTGCTTTCCGTAGAGGACACGGAAATGCTCAATTCCATTACCAAGATTCTCTATCCGACCATCGCGAAACGCCACCAGACAACGTCAAGTCGTGTCGAGCGTGCCATCCGCCATGCGATTGAAGTGGCCTGGAGCCGCGGCAAAATGGACACAATCGACGAGCTGTTCGGCTATACCGTGAACAACCGCAAGGGTAAACCGACAAATTCTGAATTTATTGCATTAATTGCAGATAAAATACGTCTTGAACTGAAAAATCAGTAAAAAGTAACCAAAAAATCCGAACAAACGGAGAAATTACAGAAGTTTAGACATTTTTTTCTGGACAAAGTACGGTATAATACAGACAGGACGTTGATTATCCTTTCGCGTTTCATAGGATCGTGACAAAAAGGAAGGAATTACAGAAAAACAAAGATGCGATAATCAGCATGAAATTACAGGAGGATTCTTTTCATGAAAATATTTTGTTCGTGGCTTCAGAGTGTGTACCGTTCATCAAAACAGGCGGTCTGGCGGATGTAGTAGGTTCTCTGCCGAAGTACTTCCCGAAAGAGTATTTTGATGTGCGCGTGGTGATTCCAAAATACGCGGGAATCAAAGAACAGCTTTAAAAATCAGATGCGGTATGTGACAAACTTCTACATGGATCTGAACTGGAGACAGCAGTATGTCGGCATTTTCGAGATGGAATATGAAGGCATCAAATTCTACTTTATCGACAACGAGGAGCATTTCGGAGGAAGCACTCCATATGCGGGCATGCCGTGGGATCTGGAAAAATTTGCTTACTTCAGCAAAGCAGCGCTTTCCATTTTACCGACCATCGGCTTCCGCCCGGATCTCATCCACTGCCACGACTGGCAGACCGGTCTCGTTCCGGTTTACCTGCACGAGCGTTTCCAGGCAGATGAATTCTATCGGGGAATCAAAACCGTCATGACGATCCACAACCTGAAATTCCAGGGCATCTGGGACCGCAAGACGATTCAGAGCATTACCGGCCTTTCCGACTACTACTTCACACCGGATAAGCTGGAGTTCAAACACGATGCCAGCTACTTGAAGGGCGGTCTGGTTTACGCAGATGCGATCACCACCGTCAGCAATACATACGCGCAGGAGATTCAGACCCCGTTCTATGGCGAAGGACTCGACGGTCTGATGTGTGCAAGAGCAAACGATCTGCGCGGTATTGTAAACGGACTCGACTACAATGAGTGGAACCCGGAGACAGACGCTCAGATTGCAAAGAATTTCAATGTAAAGAACTTCCGTAAAGAGAAAGTGAAAAATAAACTGGCACTGCAGGAGGAGTTAGGACTCGAGGTCAATCCGAAGACGATGATGATCGGTATCGTATCCCGGCTGACCGATCAGAAGGGCTTCGACCTCATCAGCTATATGATGGATGAGATGTGCCAGGATGCCGTACAGTTTGTGATCCTTGGAACCGGCGAGGAGCGCTACGAGAACATGTTCCGCCACTTCGCATGGAAATACGACAAGAAGGTTTCGGCAAACATCTACTATTCCGATGCAATGTCACACAAGATCTATGCATCCTGCGATGCCTTCCTGATGCCGTCCCTGTTTGAGCCATGCGGACTCTCCCAGCTCATGAGCCTCCGCTACGGAACCCTTCCGATTGTCCGCGAGACCGGCGGCCTCAAAGACACCGTAGAGCCGTACAATGAGTACGAGGGAACAGGAACTGGATTCAGCTTCACAAACTACAATGCGCATGAGATGATGGGTACCGTGCGGTACGCAGAGCGCATCTATTACGACAAAAAACGCGAGTGGAACAAGATGATCGACCGCGCAATGGCACAGGATTTCTCCTGGGCGAATTCCGCAAAACAGTACGAGGAAATGTACAACTGGCTGATCGGATAAGCTGGTCTGCATTCTGAAAAATAAGAAAAAAATCCCGAAATGGCAGAAGAGGAAAGAAAAGCCGTTTCGGGATTTTTTGCAGTATTTTTGGGTTGCGGCAGGAGAGTGGAATATGCTACACTTGTGCATAAGGATATATTCGAAGCAGCTCCGGTGCAGAGGATTTGGGGGCTGAAAAAAGACACAGGAAAAAAAGAAAAACAGTTGACAACAAAGCAGATTTGTAATAGTATGGATACAGAAGCGAACGGACGTTCGCATGGTAAGGAGAATATTCAGTATGGGAAATAATAACGAAGATAAACTGCGTGCACTCGATGCCGCACTTGGACAGATTGAAAAACAGTACGGAAAAGGAGCTGTCATGAAGCTCGGAAATTCCGCAGCAAACATGAACGTGGAAACCATCCCGACCGGCTCTTTAAGCCTGGATATCGCACTCGGTCTTGGCGGTGTGCCGAAGGGAAGAATCATCGAGGTATATGGACCGGAGTCTTCCGGTAAAACAACCGTAGCGCTCCACATGGTAGCCGAAGTACAGAAACGCGGCGGAATCGCCGGCTTCATCGATGCAGAGCATGCGCTCGATCCGGCCTATGCCAAAAACATCGGTGTTGATATTGAAAACCTCTATATCTCACAGCCGGACAACGGCGAGCAGGCACTTGAGATCACCGAGACGATGGTCCGTTCCGGTGCGGTAGACATCATCATCGTGGACTCTGTTGCAGCACTCGTTCCAAAAGCCGAGATCGACGGCGACATGGGAGATTCCCACGTCGGACTTCAGGCGCGTCTGATGTCTCAGGCACTCCGGAAACTGACTGCAGCGATCAGCAAATCCAATTGTATTGTTATCTTTATCAACCAGCTGCGTGAAAAAGTCGGTGTCATGTTCGGAAATCCGGAGACCACAACCGGCGGCCGTGCACTGAAATTCTATTCTTCCATCCGTCTCGATGTCAGAAGAATCGAAGCCTTAAAGCAGGGCGGAGAGATGGTCGGAAACCGTACCAGAATCAAAGTCGTGAAAAACAAAGTAGCTCCGCCGTTCCGCGAGGCAGAATTTGATATCATGTTCGGAAAAGGAATCTCCAAAGAAGGAGACGTTCTGGATCTGGCAGCTTCCGTCGGCATCGTACAGAAGAGCGGCGCATGGTTCGCATACGGCGGCGACAAGATCGGCCAGGGACGCGAAAATGCGAAAGCATACCTGCGCGAGCATCCGGAAATCATGGATGAGATCGAGCACAAAGTGCGCGTGGCTTACGGCCTGATCAAGGAAGAAGCGCCGGAAGGCACAGAAGAAACAGCAGCAGTTCCGGAAACCGAAGGAGACGACGAATAAATGTTTGTGACAGAGATTCGTCCTCTGAATAAAAAGAAATCACGGATCCTCTTCGATGACGGAGAGGATCTGGTTCTTTATAACGGGGAAATCCGCGCTTCCCGCATCAAAGAGCAGGAGGAGCTTCCCGATGAGGTTTACGAAAAGCTGGCAGGGGAAGTGCTGACTAAAAGGGCCAAACACCGCGCGATGTATCTGCTGCTCGGACAGATGCGGACGAAAAAAGAGCTGGAAGATAAGTTACGAAAAGACGGCTATCCCGAGAGAGCCATTGAAGAGGCTGTCTCGTACGTGGAGAGCTTTCACTATATCGACGACCGCGCATACGTGGAGCAGTATCTTGCGGGCAGCGGTGCGAAAAAAAGGGAAAAAGGCAGTCCTCTATGCGCTGGCACAGAAAGGCGTGGACCGGGAACTGGTGGAATCCGTCCTGGAAGAGCAGGAGGATGCCCGCGATGAGTATGAACTTGCAAAAAGTGCCGCCTTCGCAAAGCTCGGCACGCCGCACCGGCTGGATGAAAAAGAGTACCGCCGTGCCGCCGGTTTTCTGACGCGGAAGGGATTCGGCAGTTCCGAAATCCGTCGGGCACTGGAAGAATACCAAGATTCCGCTGACGAAGAATCCTGAATATTCCCGGCGATTCCGCCACATGCCGCGAAATTATGTGCAATAAATTACATGAATATTTTTAAAACATTGACAAATTTGTGAAAACAGTATAAAATTGTAGTGTTGTAAATGTGCAATGAAAACTAAATAAGGAGGTGCTCCGGTAATGAGTACAGGTATTACAATTCTGCTGGTATTCATTGCTGTAGTAGTCACGCTGCTTATTGCGGTTCCTGTTACCAGGAAAATTGCTGTGGACAATAAAATCAAGCAGGATGCTGCAAAAAATTGGCACAGCGGAAGAAAAGGCGAGAAACATCATAGATGAAGCACTGAAAACTGCCGAAACTAAGAAACGGGAAGCCCTGCTGGAGGCGAAGGAGGAGTCTCTTCGTACGAAGAATGAAGTAGAAAAAGGAGACCCGAGAGCGCAGAGCGGAACTGCAGAAATATGAGAAGCGCGTTTTATCGAAAGAAGAATCTGTAGATCAAAAAAGCGGACGTATTGGAGCGTCGTGAAAACGAAATTGCAGCAAAAGAGGCAAGCGTCAGAAGGAAAGAAAAGGAAGTAGACGGTCTACACGAAAAAGGAGTACAGGAACTGGAAAGAATTTCCGGTTTTACCTCCGAGGAAGCAAAAGAGTATCTGTTAAAATCTGTGGAAGACGAAGTAAAAATCGACACAGCAAAGCTCTACAAAGAGCTGGAGAGCAGAGCAAAAGAGGAAGCAGGCCGTAAGGCAAAAGAGTATGTGGTAACAGCTATTCAGAAATGTGCTGTCGATCACGTATCCGAGAGTACCATCTCCGTGGTACAGCTTCCGAGCGATGAAATGAAAGGCCGCATCATCGGTCGTGAAGGACGAAACATCCGTACACTCGAAACCATGACAGGCGTTGACCTGATCATCGACGATACACCGGAAGCAGTCGTTCTTTCCTCATTCGATCCGATTCGCCGTGAGGTGGCAAGAATTGCTCTGGAAAAACTGATCGTAGACGGAAGAATCCATCCGGCCCGCATCGAAGAGATGGTAGAAAAGGCCCGCAAAGAAGTAGAACAGAATATTCGCGAGGAAGGCGAGGCAGCCGCACTGGAAGTCGGTGTACACGGACTTCATCCGGAGCTGATCCGTCTCCTTGGAAGAATGAAATTCCGTTCCAGCTACGGACAGAATGCATTAAAGCATTCGATCGAGGTAGCACAGCTTTCCGGTCTCCTCGCAGGAGAGGTAGGATGCGATGTCCGCATGGCAAAACGTGCCGGACTGCTTCATGATATCGGTAAATCCATCGACCATGAGGTAGAAGGATCTCACATTCAGATCGGTGCAGATCTCTGCAAAAAGTACAAAGAATCTCAGATTGTGATCAACACAGTAGAATCACATCACGGGGATGTAGAGCCCCAGTCTTTGATTGCATGTATCGTTCAGGCAGCGGATGCAATTTCCGCAGCAAGACCGGGTGCAAGAAGAGAAACACTCGAAACATATACCAACAGATTAAAACAGTTGGAAGACATCACGAATTCGTTCAAGGGTGTCGAAAAATCTTTTGCTATTCAGGCTGGTAGAGAAGTCCGCATCATGGTTGTTCCTGAGCAGGTATCCGATTCTGAAATGGTACTGCTCGCAAGGGATATCTCGAAACAGATCGAAGCTGAACTGGAATACCCGGGACAGATCAAGGTCAATGTTATCCGCGAGAGCCGTGTAACGGATTACGCGAAATAAAAGACTTTCTACGAAACAATTTGAATAACGAAATCAAAAAGAGGCTGTGGACATGAGCAATCATGTTCC
>ENA-OQHD01000219-OQHD01000219.1-human-gut-metagenome-genome-assembly--contig:-NODE-219-length-24287-cov-2.483195_pt1 | contig 24287 bp, 22 predicted proteins | sample MGYA00242560_ERZ504711 | MGnify/ENA primary metagenome ERZ504711 (study PRJEB26092, sample SAMD00036198) | human gut metagenome | host: Homo sapiens | study: EMG produced TPA metagenomics assembly of...
TCAGTGATGATGCCCGCGAGATACTGGCCTCCAATTTGATTCTCAATCTGAATGAGCCTTGCAAGTATGATGATACCTCCTGGATTAAGCCGGTGAAATATGTCGGCGTATGGTGGGAAATGATTGCAGGGGGAAAGCCCTGGGCATATACTTTTGACCTCCCTTCTGTGAAACTGGATGATACGGACTATTCCAAGATGAAACCGAACGGCATTCATCCGGCCAACACGGCTAATGTGAAGAAGTACATAGACTTTGCTGCCGAACACGGTTTTGACCAGGTATTGGTGGAGGGTTGGAATACGGGTTGGGAAGACTGGTTCGGTAATTCCAAGGATTATGTTTTCGATTTCGTGACTCCTTATCCCGATTTTGACATCAAGTATCTGAATGAATATGCTCATTCCAAGGGTGTCCGTCTGATGATGCACCATGAAACATCGGCTTCCGTCCGTAACTATGAGCGGCACATGGAAGCTGCCTACCGTCTGATGAATAAATATGGATATAATTCGGTAAAGAGTGGCTACGTAGGCAATATGATTCCCCGTGGCGAGCATCACTATGGACAATGGATGAACAACCATTACCTATACGCCGTGACCGAAGCTGCCAAACACAAGATAATGGTCAATGCCCATGAAGCGGTACGTCCGACTGGTTTATGCCGTACCTATCCCAATCTGATAGGCAATGAATCTGCCCGAGGCACGGAGTACGAGGCTTTTGCCGGTAACAAGCCCTTCCACACAACGGTACTTCCGTTTACCCGTTTGCAGGGTGGTCCGATGGACTATACGCCCGGTATCTTTGAAATGGACATCAATAAGTTGAATCCGAACAGCCATACGCATGCCAATACTACCTTGGCGCGTCAGCTGGCACTTTATGTCACTATGTACAGCCCTCTACAAATGGCTGCCGACCTTCCTGAGAATTATGAGCGTTTCATGGATGCTTTCCAGTTCATCAAAGATGTGGCTGTGGATTGGGACGACAGCCGCTATCTGGAAGCTGAGCCGGGACGTTACATCACTGTTGCCCGTAAGGCAAAAGGTACGAATGACTGGTTTATCGGTTGCACCAGCAGTGAGCACGGACATGCTTCAACTCTGAAACTGGACTTCCTGGATGCAGACAAGCAGTATATTGCAACCGTCTATGCCGATGCAAAAGATGCCGATTATAAGACAAATCCGCAAGCTTATGTTATCCGTGAAGGTATCGTTTCTCCCAAAACGGTCTTGAAACTGAAAGCTGCTTCCGGTGGCGGCTATGCCATCAGCATCATGGAGGTGAAAGATAAATCTGTATTGAAGGGACTGAAGAGGCTTTCCGGGAATATCTGATTTACGGGCATAAAAAAAGGAGTACCGCTGTACTCCAACCTTTGTTAACCTTAAATCTAATACTATGAAAAACACATTGCAAAGATACGGACTTTTGATAAATCTGCAAATTATCCAACTAAAAAAGTATGTTTTATAACACTTATTAGCCGTTTATTCCTTTGCTTCTATTTTTGTTAACAAAAAGGATGCGAATGTGTCAAAAGCACATGAAGACTTTTATAATGTTATAATATTAGGCGCGGATTACGCGGAATAATGCGGATTCAATAAACTAAATCCGTGAAATCTGCGTCATCCGCGCCTAAAATAAAGCGTTAAAGAAGGTTTTGACACATTCCCCTTACCCCTTTTACTTCCTGATACATAAATCTTTTAATGCTCTTCTTTGCCGATTTTCTCGAACTCCTCGAAGTGTATCTTGACTTTTGTATCTGGCAGTAGGCCGGTAATTGCAGATTCAATTCATTCCGATTGTCCTCCATAACCTTTTCGATGTCCGATTGTTCCATACCATGGGCGAATGCATCGTCAAAATCCGGATAGATAAGAGCCACGAGCTTGTCTTTCTGCAATACGATCAGTGATTCGGACACATAGGGCATGTTGTTCAGTTTGCTTTCAATCTCCTCGGGGTAGATGTTCTGACCACTGGCTGTGAGCAACATGCTTTTTGCTGCGTCCGCGGACAGTGACATATCCTTCGGTATCCATCGTTGCAAGGTCGCCGGTGTGCAGCCAGCCGTTTACATCGATGATTTGGGAAGTCGCTTCGGCATTTTTGTAATAGCCCAGCATCAGATTGGCACCTTTACAGATTATTTCTCCTGCCACGTTCTGAGGGTCGGGAGAGTCTATCTTTACTTCCATGCGGGTGGTTGCCTTGCCACAAGAGGCCAGTTTCAATGTTTCCCAGCGGCTGGAACAAATGATGGGGCCGCATTCCGTCATTCCGTATGCAATGGTATAGGGGAAGCCTATCTGCTTCAGGAAGCGTTCCACTTCGGCATTGAACGGTGCTCCTCCGATGATTATTTCATCGAAATTACTGCCGAATACTTCCATTGCCTTTTTGCGCATGTCAGCCTTGATTTTATCGTTGACAATGGGCATCCGCAATAGCAGCTTGCCTATTTTATTGTCTATCCGGGGCAGGATATCCTTCTTGATAATCTTTTCTACGATGAGCGGTACACACGAAATGACCCGTGGCCTGATTTCGGAGAATGACTGTGCAATAATCTTGGGAGACGGCATACGGGTAAGGAAATACAGATGGGCGCCTGCGGAAAAAACCGTATAGAAAATCGTACACCATACCAAATACATGTCCCAGAGGCAGCATGGATACAATATGGTCGCCCGGACGTACGGGAAGCATCTCATGGCAATATGCAACATTGGACCAAAGGCTGCGATAGGGGAGCATGACCCCTTTGGAATATCCCGTGGTGCCCGAAGTATAGTTTATGACAGCCAGTTCTTCGGGTGATTCCTCCTTGCGGTAGCTGATATGCTCTGGGACGGAAATCTTCGGGGAAACGTGTGCCATAGAGGACGATTGCGATGTTCGAAAGCCTCCATCAGCTGCTCGTTGCGGCAAACTACCGGAGTGAAGTCCGTCAGCAGTACGATACCCATCAGCAGGGGCATTGCCTCTTCATTGAGGTTTTCCCATGCCCGGTCGCCGACAAACAGCAGCTTGGCTTCGGAATGGTTGACGATGTTGTGGATATTGTCGGCCTTGAACTCATGCAGAATGGGAACAATGACAGCTCCATAGGTAACCGTCGCCAGAAAAGCGACTGCCCAATGTGCACTGTTACGTCCGCAAACGGCAATCTTGTCACCGGGCCTGATGCCGGCGCTTTCCAATACGATATGGAATTTGGCTATTTTCCGTGCTACATCTTTGTATTGCAGTGTAATTCCTTTGTAGTCTGTCAGGGCGTTGCGATCCCAGTTTTAATAATGCTTTGTTCTATATAATCGATGAACCCTTGTTCTTGTTCCATTCAGCTGTTGCACACTTTAGTTAAAACTGCGCAAAGATAGGTCTTATAGTGATGCAAAGCAAATAGTTTCCACGTTTTTTCTTGCCCTGAAACGGATAGAAACTTATCTGTAATTCTTATTCCTTGCTATTTTCCGAAATAAGAAGCAGCTTGTCACCGGCATGAAGTTTTAATGTTCCGTTCGGAATGAGGTACTCATCGCCACGTTTTACAATCATCACCAGTGTGCCTTTGGGCAGGTTCATGTCTTTCAGGGTGTCTGCCTGCTCCAGCATTTCTTGTGTAATGGTCATGTCGTGCAGGTTGGAGTCAATCTCTTCGGGCAGCTCAACTCCGAAATCATTTCCGGTCTTTTCCAGCGGGGTGGAGAGGCCAAGCAGCCGGGCTACCCAGGAGACTGTGGTACCCTGGATGACCAGTGAGACGATGGTTATGAAAAATACGATGTTGAAGATGACATGGGCGCCGGGCACATTAGCCACCACGGGATAGGTGGCAAAGATAATGGGTACTGCGCCACGTAATCCTACCCACGACACGAATAACCGTGACTTGAGGGTGATTCTCTTGCCAAAAGGCAGCAGGCAGAGAAAAACACTGAGAGGACGTCCCACGACAATCATGAAGACGCCGATGAGCAATGCCACGACTGCAACTTCCAGCATCTCATGGGGGTTGACAAGCAGACCGAGGCAGAGGAACATGATGATTTGGAAAAGCCAGGTCAGTCCGTCCATAAAAGTATAAATCTCTTTCCGGTGCATGATTTTGTTATTGCCTACCATCATTCCGGCGATATACACGGCCAGGTAACCGTTGCCTTTCAGCAGGTCGGTGATGGAGAAGGTGAAGAATACAAAGGACAGCAACAGGATAGGATAGAGTGCCTGGTTGTCTATATTCAGCCGGTTCAGCATAAGGATGGCCAGCTTTCCGAGGAAATAACCGGTTGCGGCACCGACAATGAACTGTATGGCAAAAGGAGCCCAATATCTGGGAACTCCCATTCCGGAGGACTGGATGAATTGAATCAGCACGATTGTCAGCATATATGCCATCGGGTCGTTACTGCCGCTTTCCAGTTCCAGCATGGGGCGCAGATTATGCTTCAGGTTCATTTTTTGTGAACGCAGAATGGCGAATACAGAGGCTGAGTCGGTAGATGACATGGTGGATGCAAGCAAAAGGGAGGTTATCAACGGCAGGTGGATGTTGGTCCAGCTCATGCCGGACAGCCACCAGATAAATAATCCGGTAAAGAGGGCCGTGAGCAGCACTCCTGCAGTTGACAAAACAATGCCGGGAGTCAATATGGGCTTTATCTCCGTAAACTTGGTGTCCATGCCACCGGAGAACAGAATGATGCTGAGTGCAACCATGCCGATGAACTGTGCTTCCTTGGCGTTGTGGAACTGCAATCCCAATCCGTCACTGCCGAACAGCATACCGACGACAAGGAAAAGCAATAACGCAGGCACTCCGAAACGGTAGCCGGTCTTGCCGACAATGATGCTGACGAAAAGTAATATGGAACCTATAAGTAGTATGTTTCCTGCTGTAAATATCATAAATTCTATGCTATATAGTTTGAAATGTGATGTTTCTTATGTCTAATAGTACAAAGATATGCAATGTGTTTAACAAATACAAATCTAAAATAGTTCAATTGAATTTTAAAATAAAGGTGGTTTCTTTACCAGGCAATAAGGATAAATTTCCGCCGGAAAGCCTCATTATTTGCCGGGAAATACTCAATCCAATACCGCTTCCGCCCTCTTTGGTCGTAAAGAAGGGGATAAATATGTGTTCGGCAATGTCATTGGGAATGGCAGGTCCGTTGTTGGAAATTTCTATCAGTATGGCTTCCGCTTCGTTGCAGTAGGCACGTATGTTGATATGTCCTTCTTTATCTGTATTTTTATCCGATTCGATGGCTTGTATGGCATTTTTCAGTAGGTTGATGACCACTTGTGATACCAGGTTTTCATCGGCATATAGAATAAGGTCGCTTGGCGCGATGTCCGTATGAAAGGTGACCCGGACATCGGGGTGCTGGTGACGGGCGAGTTCGACCATCCGCTCGATAAAGCTTTTTACGTAGAACAAGGATGGTTCGGGGGTGGGAATACGGGTGAATTTCCGGTATGATTCCACAAAAGAGAGCAGGCCCTTGCCTGTACTGCTGATAGTCTGCAGACCGTTTCTGATTTCTTCTTTGGAGGCTTGTGCCTCGGTCAGTTCCAGCAGTGTATCGCTCAGGGAGGTTATGGGAGTGACGGCGTTCATTATTTCGTGCGTCAGTACGCGGGTAAGCCTAATCCAGGAATCTATTTCCTTTTCATCCAGCTCGTTGTTGATGTCGTTCAAGGCGAGGATGCGCAGATGCTCTTTACGGACTGTGATGTCGCTGACGCGGACAGACATGTTTACAGTGCCTCGCTCGTTGTTGAAAGGCATTTGCAGTTTGTCTCCCGGGCGGCAATTGGCAAGAAGGGACGAAAGACGCGGGTCCACGCGGTTCAGCTGGCTGACGTGGGTAAAGACATTGAGGCCCAGCAAACGGAGGGCTTCGCTGTTTTTCTGATATACGGCACCATTGTCGTTCAGCACGAGGATGCCGGTATTCACGCAGTCCAGGATGAGTTCGTAGTACTTTTCTTGCTGGGCTGTTTCACTTTTCACATTATAAAGTATATGGGCAACCCGGTTCAATGCACGGTTCACGAGTCGTGCGTCGGCAGTGTTTTCCGTTTCGGAGAAGTGGATGGCATTGTCGTTGTTTTCGATGGCGTCGAGCATGAAAAGCACTTTCCGCACATGATGGCGGTATAGCTTCTGCTGCCAGTACAGGGCTATGGGAAGCAGCGCGGTGCAGAACACGCCCCAAAATACGTCTACAGTCCACATCACCCCTGCAAGGAGTGCTACTGCCAGACTGACGGCAACGCGGAATGAATAATTAAAGGCCATACTTCTTCATTTTGTTGTACAACGTCTGGCGGGTGATACCCAGCTGTGCGGCGACGGCAGAGAGATTTCCGCTACATTTGTCGAGCGTCTTCCGTATCATCTGCATTTCCATTTCTTCGAGCGTGGATGCGGCTGCTTCGGGAGTGCCGGTTCGCCGTGCCAGCTGGAACAGTTCTGCGGGAAGGGTTTCGTTGTCACAGATGATAATGGCTTTTTCGATGGCATGTTCCAGTTCGCGGATATTGCCGTACCAGGGGTGGAGCGTAAGTTTCTCGCAAGCGCCGTCCGTCAGGCGGACGGGGGGCTTGTCATATTGCTTGCAGAAGCGGGCGATGAAAAGCTCTGCAAGGGGGTATGATGTCTTCGGGCCGCTCGCGCAACGAAGGTATCTCGAGATGTATCGTGTTGATGCGGTACAGCAAGTCCTCGCGGAATTCGCCTTTTGCCACCATCTCGGGCAGATTGCGGTTTGTAGCGCAAATCAGCCGTATGTCTACGGGAATGGGAGTGTTGCTGCCTACACGGACAATGCTGCGTCGTTGGATGGCGGTCAGCAGTTTGGCTTGCAGATGGTAGGGGAGATTGCCTATTTCATCGAGAAAGAGGGTGCTGCGGCTGGCTGCTTCGAACTTGCCGGCACGGTCGGCATGGGCATCGGTGAAAGAGCCTTTCATGTGGCCGAACAGTTCGCTCTCGAAAAGGCTTTCGGTGACTGCACCCATATCCACACTTACCATCTCCTGCCGGTTGCGCGGTGAAAGGGAGTGAATTTCGCGTGCCAGCATCTCTTTACCGGTACCGTTCTCGCCCGTAATAAGGATATTGGCATCGGTAGAGGCCACCTTTTTTCCACCAAAAGGCGGAGCTGCTGCATGGCGGGGCTGTTTCCCCAATACATGTTGCGGGTATCTGCAAACAGGTGGCTGCTTTCTGCCGTACGTCCGGCATTTGGGCCGTTGGCCGGAGATTTTGTTTCAGAAGCTGATACGGCATTCAGTAAGGTTTCCACCAGTTTCTGGTTGTTCCAGGGTTTCACGACGAAGTCTGTGGCTCCTTCCTTGATTCCCCGTACGGCAAGGTCAATGTCGGCATAGGCGGTAAACAGCACTACGGGCAGGGTGGGACATTGCTTCTTTATTTCATGGAGCCAGTATAGTCCCTCGTTGCCGGTATTGATGCCCGAGGTGAAGTTCATGTCAAGAAGAACCACTTGCCATGACCTTTCTCGCAATACGCTGGGCAGGGTTACGGGAGAGGGAAGTGTGATTATCCCTTCAAAATATGGCTTTAACAAAAGCTGCAAGGCGGTAAGTACGCCTCGGTTATCATCGACAATCAGGATGTTTCCAATTTTTTTTTGCCATAAACTATTTCTGTTTTCTGCAGGCAAAGTTAATGATTTATCTGTATTATATTCGGTAAATCTCTCAGTTTTCAAAGTATTAAGATTCTCCTTCTCATTTAGCAAATCCTATGCCGCTTTACTTTTATAATTTTTGCTTACTAAGAATTAATCGTCCGACAGTTGTTGAATTATCGTCCGACAACTGTCGGACGATAATTCAACAACTGTCGGACGATAATATAACGATTGTGGGACGAATAGATTTAAGTAAAACAGAAATTAGTTGGCAGCAACTTCAGTAAGAGTTCATGGCGGTACTGCAAAAAAGAACTTATAGCAGTTGCAGTTTGATGCCAAACGACAAGCTCAGATAATCCTTGGGTTTCAGATATTTGTTGGTGAAAGCGCTGACTACATATAGGTCACATGTACTTATTTCATAGAAGAAAGTGATTTCCTTGGCCGTGAACCGTCGTTGCGGGTCGATGTCGTAAGTGATGCGCTGTCCTAAGAATACATGGATGCGTACCTTGGAGGAGAAACCATAATATCCTTTAGGGTAGCGTTCCGGTTCATTGACCCAGAATTCATCGCCGAATACCGTGTTCAGATACATACCGCAAGCCAGCGGTTCTACAGAAAAACGGCTCTGTTTTATTTGCAGGCTCCAGGGAAGGTAGTTCTGCTTGACGGTGAATGTCAGCTTGGTACGTTTGGAGTCATATTTGGGCAATACTCCGAAGAATACGTCTGTTTCCCATTGGTTTCTTCTGCCGTAATCCCATCCGGTACCGAATGACAGCAACCCCATATTGCCGGCAAACTGAATTTTAGTGTGCGTCGGAATCAAGGCCTCCCAATGCCTGCGGTAGCGGTGTACGCGGCGGTCATAACGGTTCTCTCTGGTCTGGCTTTCAATGACGGCATCCGGTTGCAGGTCCATCCATACGGTATCGTGTTCTATGATGAAGATGGTATCTCTCTCTTGTGAAAAAGCAGAAAAAAGAGCATACCGACAAGAAGACGACGGCGCATGCCAGGTGATTAATAATATGCCACTTCGCGTTCATATCCGTCGGGGGTTATGGTGAATATATAGTAATTGCGGTTCTTCATGCAGTCGCTCATGTAATACATTATCCCATCTTCAAAGAGGTCTTTCTCGAAGCGATGGTGTTCGTGTGCGGATGTACAGAACTGCAGTCCGGGAAATTCTTTGATGTAACGCTGGAATACGTGTGCCACATTATTGTTGAACTCGTTGCAGAACGGGCGTATATGCATGGACACAACGGTTTTATCGAATTCCTCTTCATGGTCGCTTATCTGTGCGGCAAGAAATTCAAAGTCGGGAATGGGGCGTGAGTAGTCGAATTCGATGGCGTTGGTATTCAGGCAGACAAACTTTACCCGTCCTGCAATGAAGGAGAAATTGGGGTCTCCGAATATTACGCGATAAGTCTCTTCGCCCGTGCCCAGGCAGTCGTGGTTGCCGAGAAGTACCACATAGGGTATCTTGAGTTTGTTCATAATGTCCCGTTGCCAAAGGAACTCGTTTGTTACACCGAAGTCACTGACGTCTCCGCCATGAATGACGAAATCTATGTCGTCCCGCTTGTTGAGGTGGCTTACAAAGTCGTCGGTCTCGTCATACCAGCGCTGGGAGTCACCCATTGTTACGAACCGGATTGTTGTCTTGTTTTGGCAGTTCTGCTCTATTTGGGCAATGTTGTGGGCATTGACATCGGTTTCACCGCTGATGTGTACATCGTAAGGGTGATAATCTATCATGTCGCAGCCGGCCATGAGCAGGCATAGGAATGAAGGATATAAGAGTTTGGGGAATTTCATGTGTAGGTGCTTCATTTTACGTTATACTCTATCTATGAAAACGGTGTACAAAGGTAAAGTTTTCATTCTTATGGATTCTTTTCTAATTTTCATTTTTTTTTGTTCTATGAGGCTGAACAGAGATTCGGCCTCTGTCTAATTTTTAGACGGGAGTGTCTAAAAATTAGACACTTTTTTCTTCTTTAATTATGAGATGTGTGCTGATAATCAGGTTTGTGCATTCTTTGGCACGCTTTCTGCAATATGAAAAGCAAGAAAATATATCTAATAAACGATAAACGGAATGAAACAAATCTATTATGTAATTCAGACTTTACTGCGGGGACGCGGTTCGAATATCATCAAGGTCATTTCTTTGGGATTGGGATTGACGATGAGTATTCTGCTTTTCTCCCGCGTGGCATATGAACAGAGTTTTGACACTTGCTTCAAGGATTATGATAACTTGTATCAGGTATGGTCGATATTCTCGGTGAAAGGGGAGAAATTTGAGCCTCAGGAGTGGAATTGCGGTCCCGTGGCAGGGGCCAATTTTGGAGAACTTCCCCAAAGAGGTGGAGTCGGCGGTAAGTTTGAGCACGTCTATGGTATCTGCTCCCCTTTACAATGGAAGCGTGCGTCTTGATGACAGGAAGATTGCAGCCGATTCGCTGTTCTTCCGTACCATGGGTATCGACGTCCTGAACGGGAATCCCGAAAAGGACTTGGTGCAGAAGGATATTATTTTCTTGAGTGAACGCTTTGCAAGGAAAGTGTTCGGTGAGGAGAATCCCATAGGGAAAACGCTTAATTATGACCATCAGTTTGACCTGACGGTGAAGGGAATCTATGCCAATTTGCCTGAGAACGCCACAATCAATCCGGAAGCGGTTATCTCGATGCCTACCTTGTGGAGCCGCAACTGGAATAACTACTCGTGGAGCGGGGGAGACAGTTGGGTAGAGTTTATCCGTTTCCGTCCCGGTGCCGACAAATCTGTTGTCAATGCGCGTATTGATGCCATGATAGACAAATATCGCCCGGCAGAAGATAAGAAAGAGTACGGTTACACGGCTTTTGTGCAGCCCATCCGTGATACATACCGCAATTATGATGATGTGCAGCGGATGCGTGTCATCATGAGCATTCTTGGTTTTGCCATTCTTTTCATTGCGGCGTTGAACTATGTGCTGATTTCCATTTCCTCTTTGAGCTACCGCGCCAAGTCGGTAGGCGTACATAAATGCAGCGGTGCGAGCGGTGGCACGGTTTTCAGCATGTTTTTGCTGGAAACGGGTATCATCATTGTGGCGGCATTGCTGCTGATGGCGTTGATAATGCTCAACTTCCGCGATTTTGTGGAAGACACGGTCGTTGTAAAGCTCTCCACCTTGTTGGCTCCGGAGCGTATCTGGGTACCGTTGTCGGTAGTGCTTCTGCTGTTTATAGTGGGAGGCGTGTTGCCGGGTCGGCTCTTTGCGCGTATTCCCGTATCGCAGGTGTTCCGCCGCTATACCGAGGGGAAGAAGGGCTGGAAGCGTCCGTTGCTGTTTGTCCAGTTTGCAGGCGTGGCATTCATCAGTGGATTGATGTGTGTGGTGATGTCGCAATATCAGTATGTACTGAAAAAGGATATGGGGTATAATCCCAAGCAGATAGCCATAGGCAATGCCTACTGGGATAATGAAGCGACGCGTGACGCGGCTTATCAGTTCTTCAAAGGATTGCCCTACGTGGAAGCGGTGTCCAGTGCCAACAGCACACCCATTAGCGGATATAGCGGTTCGATGATTCATAGTGAGAGCGGGCAGGCACTGTTCTCTTGCCGCTCTTCTTATTTCATGCGCGAGGACTTTCCTGCCTTGATGGGCATGACTATGAAGACGGGACGTATGGCGCGCGATAAAGAGGAAGTCGTGGTGAACGAGACCTTTGCCGAGATGATGCGTTGGGGAGACGACGTCGTAGGCCGTACGGTATATACCGAAGGGAATACATTCAAGGTCGTAGGGCAGTTGAAGGATTTCCAGATAGAGAGTTTCAGAACCGAGAAGATGCCTTTCATAGCCCGGGGAAACAAGAATTTTTATGGAACGGTACATGTCCGTTTGAAAGAACCCTTTACCGAAAATCTGCAGAAGCTGAACCACGATGTAGCCGAGGCTTTCCATGACCAGACTATTGACTTTACCGGCTATGAGAAAAGAATAGAGAATAGTTATAATTCTGTCCGTGTATTCCGTAATGCCACTTTGATGGCGGCAGTGACCATGTTCTTCATCATGCTGATGGGACTGATTGGTTATACCACCGACGAGGTGCGCCGCCGCAGCAAGGAGATTGCCATCCGCAAAGTGAACGGCGCAGAGGCTTCCAGTATCTTGGAAATGCTGTCGAGGGATGTACTTGTGGTGGCGGCTCCGGCAGTTGTCATCGGTACGGTATTGGCATGGTATGTCAACGGAATGTGGATGGAACAGTTTGCGGAGCGTATTCCCATCAGTTGGGCAGTATACGTACTGGTAGTGATGGCCAATTTGGTGATTATCGTAGCCTGCGTACTTTGGAAGTCCTGGCGGATAGCGAACGAGAACCCGGTAAACAGTATTAAGAGCGAATGATAATAATATTAATACATAGAATATCATGATTGAAATTAACAACATCAGCAAAGTATTCCGTACTTCGGAAGTAGAGACAGTAGCATTGAACCACGTCAGCCTCGATGTAAAGGAGGGGGAGTTTGTAGCCATTATGGGACCGTCAGGTTGCGGCAAGTCCACCTTGCTGAACATCCTCGGGCTGCTGGACAATCCTACGGAGGGCAGTTACAAGCTGCTCGGTCAGGAAGTAGCGGACTTGAAGGAAAAGGAACGTACCCGTGTGCGCAAGGGCAAGCTGGGATTCGTGTTCCAGAGCTTCAACCTGATAGACGAACTGAACGTCTACGAGAATGTGGAACTTCCCCTTACGTACCTCGGCGTGAAGGCAAGTGAGCGCAAACGCATGGTAGAGGATATTCTGAAGCGGATGAACATCAGCCACCGTGCCAAACACTTCCCGCAACAGCTTCCGGCGGTCAGCAGCAGCGTGTGGCGATAGCCCGTGCGGTCGTAACCAATCCCAAGCTGATACTCGCCGATGAGCCTACCGGTAACTTGGACTCCAAGAACGGAGCTGAGGTGATGAATCTGTTGACAGAACTGAATAAAGAGGGTACTACGATTATTATGGTGACCCACAGCCAGCACGACGCCTCGTTTGCACACCGCACGATACATCTTTTCGACGGTAGTGTGGTGGCAAGTGTGGCAGCGCAGGATTTGTAACAGACTTTTAAAACAACTTCCATGAGACAACTATATTACACTCTTCAGACACTGATACGAGGAAAATGGCTCCAACCTCATCAAGATTATTCCTTGGGACGGGGTTGGCAGTCAGTATCCTCATTTTTTGCCCGTCAGGCATTCGAGCTCAATTATGATACCTGCTACAAGGACCATGAACGTTTGTGTCTTGTCAAAACAGTATGGTATTACAACAACGAGTATCATCCTTCGCATATAACTCTTGGACCGGTGGCTGGTACCATTGCCGAAAACCTGCCTGACGAGGTGGAGAGTGTTACCGTCACCCAGCAATGGTGGAGCAATTCGGCTTGGTTTGCCAATGAACGCCGTTTCCAGACCAATGCCATGACGGCCGATTCTTGTTTCTTTGCCACTATGGGCATTGATGTTGTCAGTGGAGACCCTCGCGAGCTGAATAATCCGGAGGTGGTCTTCATCAGCAGGGAGCTGGCCGGCAGCATGTTTGCCGATAAGGATCCCATCGGGCAGACAGTGGTCTATAACAAACAGATGCCAATGACCGTGAAGGGCATTTTTGAGGATTTTCCCCGAAAAACTCCAGTTTCTATGGAAGTGGTGTCGTGATGTCTCTGGCTACCTCCTTCAAGCATCATTGGGGATACTCGGGGGTGGGGAGGTGGAGACAGCTATATGTCCTTTGTCCGTCTGCGCCCGGGGGTGCAATTGGACGATGTGAACACCCGAATAGAGAAACTTGCCGAACAGGTGCGCAAGAGCGATGATGTGTTATCAGTCTGGTTCCGATAAAGGACTACCGTATGGAATTTGGTATCAGTACCATGCGTATGGTATGGATTCTGTTGACGCTGGGAACCGCCATACATTTTTATTGTGGCGATGAATTATGTGCTTATTTCCATCTCAGCCATGAACCGTCGTGCCAAAGCTATAGGCGTACATAAATGTAGTTGGGGCAAATACCGGGAACTATTTTCGGTATGTTCTTATGGGAGACCGGAGTCATCATGCTTTCTTCCTTGCTGCTTGTAGCGCTGCTTCTATTTAATTTCCGTGAGCCGTTGGAGGACATGCTCGACGTTAGTCTTGCCGGTCTTTTCTCTTGGGAAAACATTTGGGCACCGCTTTCAGTGATAGTCATTTTGTTTATGATAGGCGGCATGTTGCCCGGGCAGCTTTTTGCCCGCATTCCGGTGACGCAGGTTTTTCCGCCGGTACACCGAAGGCAAGAAAGGCTGGAAACGTCCGCTCTTGTTTGTGCAGTTTGCCGGTACCTCCTTTATTTTCGGTTTGTTGGGACTGGTGCTTATGCAGAGCCATTACATCACCAATAAAGAACGTGGATTCGATTACCACCGGGTGGCTTATGCTTCGGGCGTATCCTTTGACTCGGATGCGGAAAGCGATGCCAATCGTAGTGTGATGCTTTCTTTGCCTTATGTGGAAGATGGAGCTTGTAGCGGTAATCTTCTTACAGACGGATTGAGCGGAGAAGGGGTTACGACTGATAACGGGCAGTGGATGAGCATGCGTTGGGTGGAATTTGGCAAGGACTATGCCCCGTTTATGAAGTTGGAATTTGCGGAAGGCAAGAATATGGATGCCCCTGGGCAGATATTGGTCAATGAAACATTTTTCGAAAACTGATGCATTGGGAAGATAAACCGATAGGCAGGCAAGTGCGCAACGGCGATCGCATAGCGGGCAATATTGTAGGTGTACTGAAAGACTTTGCCACATCCAATGCCGCTTATGTGGCGGTGCAACCTATGTATGCAACTTATCTTGACCGATTTTCCGGAAACATCCAATTACGTCTGAAAGAGCCTTTTGACGATAACCTCAAGCGTTTGAACGAAGACATGGAGAAGCTGTTTCCCACCCGTGACATTGTATTTTCCTCGTTCCAAAAGGTCATTGACGACCAGAACAGTACCGTCACGGATTTCCGTAATGCAGCTTTACTGGCTGCCATAACCATCCTTTTTGTTACGTTAATGGGGTTGATTGGCTACATCAATGACGAGATACAACGCCGCAGCAAGGAAATTGCCATCCGTAAAGTGAATGGTGCGGAAGCGTCATCCATTCTCCGGCTTTTCTCGAAGGATATATTCTGGATATCCTTGCCGGCCGTTTTTCTTGGAGGGCTGGGAGCCTGGTATATAGGCGGTGTCTGGATAGAGCAGTTTGTGGAGGGAGTGGATTTTGGTATCTGCGGATTCTTGCTTATTGCATGCATTGTACTATTGCTCATCATCGGTTGTGTAGTATTCAAGGCATGGCGGATTGCCAATGAGAATCCGGTAGACAGTATCAAGAGTGAATAAAGAATAACTTCAGGAAATTATGAGGCGGCACATTTATTATACATTACAAAGCTTGTTGCACAAGCAAGGTTCCAATGCCATTAAGATTGTATCTTTGGCATTGGGACTGCTGATGTCTGTATTTCTATTTGCACGGATTGCATTCGAGTTGAGTTTTGATAACTTTTATCATGATTCGGATAACCTTTATATTGTGAAGACGGGTTGGTTGAAAAAATGGAGTGTTGGAAGGTAACGAAAGTCGCTTTACCATCATTCCGATTCCGGCTGCCATTGCCGAAGAGTTTCCGGAACAAGTGGAAAGTAGCACAGTGAGCTGTTCTCTTTTGATAATAGTTTCCAGTTGGGTGAGCGCCAATTAGATATGTCCACGGTGATGGCAGATACACTTTAATTTTTCTGTACTCGGTTTGGAGATGATAGAAGGCAATCCACAGGATTTGGCGGGTCCGGATGTCGTATTCCTTTCTGCCAAGTCAGCAAAGGAGGCCTTCGGTGACGAAAATCCGATAGGGAAAACACTGCGTTATGACTTTTTGGGGATATCAGACTACACTGCTCGTGAAGGGTATCTTTGCCGATATTCCGTTGAACACTTCTTTGGAGAGGCGTCCAGAGGCAATCATTTCCTTTCCTACTATAGGGCGGCATCTGAAGTGGAACCTAGGTTGGCAAAGCGGCGGAAACTACGACGGTTATCTCAGGCTGCGCAGCCCGCAGGATGCTGATTGGCTGAATGAGCGTATGTCCATAGCTATTGCCCGTCATATTCCACCGGAAAGTGGTTTAGAATTGAGCGTACGTATTGTCCCTATCCATAATCTGCATATCGAGACTCCTCAAGTACGGAAGATGATTTGGATTATGTTCTTCCTGGGTATCGTGCTGCTTTTTACGACCGCATTGAATTATGTACTCGTTTCCGTGGCTTCGCTGACACAGCGTGCCAAGGCCATCGGTGTACACAAATGCAGCGGTGCTTCGGGAAGTAGCATCTTTTCCATGTTCATGGTAGAGACTGCTATAGTAGTAGGGCTTGCCTTGCTGCTCATTGGACTGCTGGTGTATATTTTCCACGAAAAAATTGGAAGAATTGGCAGCTGTACCTCTCAGTGCTCTTTTTGACTGGCAGAATCTTTGGGCACCATTGTCGGTGATACTGTTACTGTTTATTTTAGGTGGTTGCCTGCCTGCCATGCTTTTCGCTCGTATTCCGGTGACACAAGTGTTCCGCCGCTACTCTTCCGGACGCCGCGGCTTGGAAACGGGTACTGCTTTTTGTTCAGTTCATCGGAGCGGCATTCATTCTGGGGATGATGCTGATGGTCGTTTCACAGTACAGTTATGTAACGACGCGTGACCGTGGTTGGCGTCCTGAACGTGTGGCATATACCACCCAGCGGGAAGTGGATGGCAATAGCCTGCGTAGTCTTGTCGGCAGTTTGCCTTATGTGGAAGGGGTTGCTTCGGCAGAACGCCCTATATTGTGGTTCGGTTCTAACCAGCCAATTCTTGACAATCAGGGTAACGAGCTTTTCTATCCTCGTAATACCTGGTTCGACAGTGATTTTCTTCCTTTCATTGGTCTGAGACTGAAAGAGGGGCATAACTTGACGGGAGAAGGTCAGTTGCTTGTCAACAGTGTCTTTTGTGAGAAGATGAATTGGACAGACAGCCCCATAGGCAAGCGGGTGAATGATTATGGCACTGTTGTCGGGCTGTTAGACAGTTTCAGATTTTGCCGATATGCCCAACGATAATTTGCCGGTGATGGTGGAATGGACGGGGAAGACAGCTGCCACCCTGCATGTTCGCCTCAAAGAGCCATTGGATGAAAATCTCGCCCGCCTCAATGAAGAGATGCATCGGATTTATCCTCAGAAAAGCCTCGTATTCCGTTCGGTGGAGCAGGAAATGCGCAGTTATGCCGAGTCTGTACGGGTATTTCGTGATGTCACCCTGCTGGTTTCATTGACCATACTCTTTATCATTCTGATGGGACTGATAGGCTATGTGAATGATGAAATCCGCCTGCGTTCAAAAGAGATTGCCATTCGTAAAGTGAATGGAGCGGAGACGGAAAGTATTTTGCTGTTATTGTCAAGAGATGTGCTTTGGCTGGCCATTCCGTCTGTCGCCATAGGTATTGGGGGTAGCATGCCGGGCCGGAAAGCTTTGGGCGAGCCAGTTCTCTGATGTTGTGCCATTCCCTATAGGCGGATATATTCTTGTAGGTTGTCTGTTGCTGTTGTTTATCGTTGCTACCGTGGTATTGAAGGCATGGTGCATTGCCAATGAAAATCCGGTAAAGAGCATCAAGAGCGAATAAAGTTGCCGCAACATACATCATGCGTTTGGGGTAGACAGACCATCTGTTTGGGGCGAATAGATGATGTGTTTGGGCTGAATGAATGATATATTTTCGAACAATTTATTTGTTATAACATAAAATGCAATATTTGCAGTAGAATAAATCACTTTCACCTCGCTTTTTCGGTAATTCCTGTGGGTAATCTCTTTACATATATCCACAATGCCACCGCTGCCGTTACAAAAGCAAAGAAGTCCGATACCGGCATACATATCCAGATGCCGTCCAGCCCAAAGTAATGCGGGAATATCAGTAGTCCCGGCAACAGATACAGTAATTGGCGTGTCAGCGACAAGAAGATACTGATTTTCGCCTTCCCGATGCTTTGGAAGAAATTGCCGATGACAATCTGTGCACCTACCAGCGGGAATATGGCTACGGCAATGCGTACGCCTCTGGAAGCAATATCTATCAACTCTTCATCACTGGTAAAGATGGCAGATATGGCATGGGGGAACAATTCGCAGATAAGGAAGCCGGTACTGGTGATACATACTCCGGCAATGATGGTCAGGCGCAGGGTAGCCTTCACACGGTCGTGCTTTTGCGCACCGAAGTTATAGCCTACAATCGGTTGCATTCCCATCGTCAGCCCCAATACAATCATTACATAGAGTACCAGCAGTCGGTTGATAATGCCATATGCCCCGATGGCCATATCGCCTCCGTACTGTTGGAGGCTGTTGTTTACGATAATCACAATGACACATGCCGTGACGTTCATCAGGAACGGTGACATACCGATGGATAATATACTACTGATGATACGTTTCTTCATCTTCCAGAACCCCCGTTGCAGACGTACCACACTTGTCTTTTTGCAGGAAATGGCTCACTACCCACACCATGCCGATGAACTGCGAGATGACCGTTGCCGTTGCAGCTCCCCGTATTCCCCAGTCAAATTGGAAGATGAAAATGGGAGCGAGGATTATGTTGCAGACTACCGTTACCATAGACGTGAGCATCGCTTTCTTGGGATATCCCGTGGCACGCATGATATTGTTTAGGCCAATCATGGTATAAGTGACGGGGGTACCCAGTAATATCACCTGCATAAAGTCGCGGGCATATGGCAACGTATCATTGCTGGCACCGAAGAAGCGCAGGATGTCATCCAGAAAGATGAATGAAACACTGCCGAATATGAATGCGTTGACCAGGCAGAACATCAGTGTGTTTCCCAATACTTCCGTTGCTCCGTCCAGGTCTTTCTGTCCCAACCGGATGGACGAAATGGTGGAGCCACCTGCCGATACCATCGTACAGAAAGCCACGACCAGATTCATCAGAGGGAAAGTTATGGCAAGTCCGGCAATGCCCATAGGACCTACGCCATGACCGATGAAAATGCTGTCGATGATGTTGTACAACGAAGTAATCGTCATGCCTATAATGGCCGGAATGGAGTACTGCACAAGCAGTTTGCCAATACGTTCGGTTCCTAATATATGCGCGTTGTTCATTTGATATGAGTCAATTAAGGAGCACAAAGGTATAAAATATTTGTTTGATTCGCAGATTATTCCCACCTTTGTACACTATAATGTTTTGGTATTAACAGATTTAGGTAAAAGAAAGTTTATGGACACAACAAAAGCAACCGCCGTACTTTTTGATTTTTGACGGCGTGGTGGTAGACACGGAAACACAGTACAGTCACTTCTGGCATGAAATGGGAAAGCAGTATTTGGGTATGGATGATATTGAAGGCAGGGTGAAGGGCCAGACGCTGGTCTATATTTATGATACCTTTTTTCCGGGTATGGCGAAGGAACAAGCCGAAATTACCGAACGGCTGAACCGCTTTGAACAGGAAATGTCATTCGACTTTATTCCCGGAGTGCTTGACTTCATTGCCGACCTACACCGGAATGGGGTGAAGACTGCCGTAGTGACCAGCTCCAACGAAGCGAAGATGGCAGCTGTCTATCGGGTTCATCCCGAAATAAAGACTCTTTTCGACCGTATCCTTACGGCCGAGATGTTTACGGCTTCCAAGCCTGCACCGGATTGTTTTCTGTTGGGTATGGAGGTTTTCGGCACAACTCCCGACACCACATATGTATTCGAGGATTCTTTCAACGGGCTGAAAGCCGGCATGGCTTCAGGAGCTACCGTTATAGGGTTGGCAACCACCAATTCCCGTGAAGACATAGCTCCGTTGTGTCATTATGTATTGGATGACTTTCAGGGATTCACTTACGATAAATTAACTCAATTGCACAAGTAATCAGAAAAAGGATTACCTTTGCGCCGAAAATTAAATTGAGTAATTGTAAATTGTAAATTGCCAAATTGTAAATACTATCATGGGTTATATTTCAGACGACACTCGTAAAGTGACTACACATCGCCTTATCGAAATGAAACAGAGAGGCGAAAAAACTATCAATGTTGACATCATACGACTATACTATGGCGCAGATTGTGGACGGTGCCGGGGTAGACGTGATTCTGGTGGGAGATTCCGCTTCCAATGTAATGGCAGGCAATGTCACCACGCTTCCCATCACGCTCGACCAGATGATTTATCATGGCAAATCCGTGGTTCGCGGTGTGAAGCGTGCCATGGTCATTGTCGACATGCCTTTCGGCTCTTATCAGGGCAACGAACTGGAGGGATTGGCTTCCGCTATCCGTATTATGAAAGAAAGCCATGCCGACGCCCTCAAACTGGAGGGAGGCGAGGAAATCATCGGTACGGTGAAGCGTATCCTCAGCGCCGGTATTCCCATCATGGGACATCTCGGACTGATGCCCCAATCCATCAACAAGTATGGAACATATACGGTCCGTGCCAAGGATGATGCCGAAGCCGAGAAACTGGTACGCGATGCGCATTTGCTGGAAGAAGCCGGATGCTTCGGACTGGTATTGGAGAAGATTCCTGCCGCATTGGCTGCCCGCGTGGCAAGCGAGCTGACTATACCCGTTATAGGCATCGGTGCCGGTGGCGATGTGGACGGCCAGGTGTTGGTGGTTCAGGATATGCTGGGTATGAATAACGGTTTTCGTCCCCGTTTCCTGCGTCGCTATGCCGACCTGCATACAGTGATGACGGATGCCATCAGCCGTTATGTATCCGATGTGAAGAATTTAGATTTCCCGAATGAGAAAGAACAGTACTAACAAACTCATGACACTCAATTTTTGGCGGATGTGTACGGCAAATCTGTTGCTGTTCATATCCGTCTATATGCTTTTCCCTTTGCTTCCTTTTGTGATGGGAGAGCAGTTGGGTGTTTCCGTCGGGCAGGCGGGCAGCATGTTTCTGGTCTTTGTGGTGGCCATGTTTGCTGTCGGTCCTTTCCATGCCTATCTGGTCGATGAATATAAAAGGAAACACGTGCTCCTTTACTCCGCACTCATTATGCTGGCGGCTGTTCTGGGATATGCCTTTGTGGATGGTTATACGAAATTTCTGCTGCTTGCCGCTGTGCAGGGAGCATGTTTCGGGCTGGCAACCACAGCGGGCATTACGGTGGCCATCGACATAACGACTTCCGCGCGCCGCAGCGCAGGAAACATGGTATATGCATGGGCTGCACGCTTGGGCATGCTGGTGGGTGTTGTGTTGGGCATTGGAATGTATAAGATGTATGGTTTCCGTATGGTGACCTATCTGTCCGTAGCGGCCGGACTGGCTAGCATATTTTTCGCATCGAGGGTATATGTGGCTTTCCGTGCTCCGATAGGCGTGTCGTTGTGCAATATGGACCGCTTCTTATTGCCGCGTGCATGGGTACCTGCCATCAATATGCTGTTGATTGCTTTTGTACCGGGAGCGTTGCTGCCACTGATGTTTGTGGGCGATTACTGGTCATTGGCGGCATTGGCTGTATTGGTGTTCATTACAGTCCCGTTCATGAAGATGTTCGTCAAGCTGTCGCACCATTGCCAGCGTGGAACGGCAAACACCACTTGTCATTTGTCTATGGAGACAGGGCTGCTGGTGGGCATGACTGTGGCTTGCCACCTGATGGACAAAGCGCAGATATACCATGTGGCGTCTGTTGCTGCTATGCTTGCCGTAATTTTTCTTTGTACTGCTGACCTATCCTTATTATAAGAAGAAGCGGGTGAGGTAAGGGATAAATACAATCAATCCTATAATGGCCGCCGTTGCAGCACATACCAGTACTGCTCCGGCGGCTATGTCTTTTACTTGCCCTGCCACGGGATGCTGTTGGGGAGACACCAGGTCGACCAGCTTCTCAATGGCGGTATTGAACAGTTCGGCTGCTATCACCACTCCGATGCAGAGAATGATTATCATCCACTCCATGCGGGTAATGCCTAAAACGAATCCTGCAATGACTACCACAGCCGTAGCTATCAGATGGAAGCTCAGGTTCTGTTCTTTTCCTATGCAACACCGGATACCTTTCCAGGCATATCCGAAACTGCGCAACTGCTTTTTAAAACGTCGTACTTCATGGATTATAGTTGTTGCTTAATTCCTTGAAACCTGTTTCACTCCCTTTACTGTTCTCAGTTTCTTGACAAGTGCTTCCAGATGTCCCGTATCGCTCACCATGATGGTCAGTGTTCCGGAGAACAGCCCGTCATGCGAGTCAATGCCGATGCTTCTCAAAGTAATACCCGTTTCTTTGGAAATGATGGAAGTGATGTTGGTCACGATGCCGATGTCATCGTGTCCCACTACGCGCAGGGTGATGGGGTACTGTGTACCTTGTGACATTTCCGGTCCCAGCGTGCCTTCACGATACGGTAGCCGAAACGTGAGTGCAAATCACTGGCATTGGGACAATCGCAACGGTGTATCTTGATACCTCCCGTCACACTGACAAAGCCGAATACATCATCTCCATAGATGGGATTGCAGCAGCGTGCCAACTTGAAATCCAATCCTTTCAGATTTTGATCAATGACCAGTACATCTTCTTTGGTACCTATCTCTTCCGGTATGCCTTGTTGAAGGTTATAGCCTTCAGCACTGCGGTAGACAATATCGTCGCGCGTATCATTTTCCCGTCTTTGCTGTTCCTGGTATTTGTCTATAATCTCGTTGACATCCAGTTCTTCATCGGCTATGGCTTGATAGAAGTCGGTCACTATCTTGAAACCGAGGCGCTTGATGAGGCGCATCATGGTTCCTTCATCATACTCTATCTTCCGGTTCTTGAACTTGCGTTCCAGGGTTTCCTTAGCGAAGGCGTGCTGGCGTGCAGCCATTTCCTTCAATGCCTGGCGTATTTTGGTGCGTGCCTTGGAGGTGGTTACGATGTTCAGCCAGTCCTGCTTGGGCGTCTGCGTATTCGATGTCATTATCTCCACCTGGTCACCGCTATGCAGCATTTGCTTCAGCTGTACATTCTTGCCGTTCACTTTTGCACCGATACATTTGCAGCCCAGTTTGCTATGGATGTGGAACGCAAAATCGAGCACGGTGGAGCCTTTGGCAAGTTTGAACAAATCACCTTTGGGGGTAAATACAAATACCTCGTCTTCGTACAAATCCAGTTTGAACTGGTCCATCGTTTCCAGTCCGTTGCTGTCCGAGCTCTCTAAGGCTTCGCGTACGGAAGTCAGCCATTCGTCAAGACCAGATTCACCTTTCACTCCTTTGTATCGCCAATGGGCGGCCAGGCCTCGTTCGGCAATATCATCCATGCGTTCGGTACGTATTTGTACTTCCACCCATTTGCCTTCGGGGCCCATCACGGTGATGTGCAGTGATTCATATCCGTTGCTTTTAGGTACGGACAGCCAGTCGCGTAGCCTTTTCGGGTTAGGCTGGTACATATCTGTTACGATGGAGTAGGCCTGCCAACATTCCAGTTTCTCCTTTTCCAGGCAAGAGTCCAGGATGACGCGGATGGCGAACAGGTCATACACGCCTTCGAAGGGGCATTTCTGCTTCTTCATTTTCTGGTAGATGGAGTGGATGGACTTGGTGCGTCCTTTGATATGGAACTTCAGTCCGGCTTCTTCGAGCTTCTTCTGTACCGGTGCAATGAAGGCGGCAATGTACTTGTCACGCGATGCCTTGGTCTCATTCAGTTTTTCCTTGATATGGTAGTAAACTTCCTTTTCTGTATATTTCAATGAGAGGTCTTCCAGTTCCGACTTCAATTTGTACAGACCCAGCTTATGGGCAAGGGGCGCATAGAGATAAGCCGCTTCGTTGGCTACCTGCCGACGGGCTTCATCGTTCTTGCAATCCTTTATCTGCCGCATGATGTTTACGCGGTCGGCAATCATGATGAGAATGACACGCATGTCTTCGGCGAAAGTCAGCAACAAGTTGCGGAAATTCTCGGACTCGATGGTAGGGCTTTTGGAATAAAGTTCGTTTACACGTATCAATCCCCGGATGATGCCTGCCACATCCTCGCCATAGATTTGCTCCACTTCCAAAGCGGTGCAAGTGCCGCAGCGCACGGAGTCGTGCAGCATGAGCCCCAGGATAGAAGCACGCTTCATTCCGATTTCTTCCGCTACAATGACAGCCGTCTGCATATCTTTGATGACGGGATTCAAACCGAATATATCACGCATGGATACGGTTGTTCTGTATAGTATTGACAAGATGTGTTTTCAGCTTTTTGCAGTCCCCCTTCTGGAGGGTTTCTCCGGAAAGTTGCAACAGTTTGCGGTAGAGCGAGAAGAGTAAATCTTTCTCTTTGATAGTGAAAAATTCATCAGTTTCCATAATCGCCGTATTTTAGCTCAAAGGTAAGTTTTTTCTTCATTTTCTTGACGGCAGTTCTGCTTTTTT
>ENA-OQHD01000220-OQHD01000220.1-human-gut-metagenome-genome-assembly--contig:-NODE-220-length-24224-cov-5.129435_pt1 | contig 24224 bp, 29 predicted proteins | sample MGYA00242560_ERZ504711 | MGnify/ENA primary metagenome ERZ504711 (study PRJEB26092, sample SAMD00036198) | human gut metagenome | host: Homo sapiens | study: EMG produced TPA metagenomics assembly of...
CTGCCAAGGGACGGAAAGCCGACCCGAAGTGGATGACGCACAAGGAGGTGTGCGAGATGCTGGACATCAGCCACCGCACCCTACAACGCTACCGGCAGAAGCATATCATTCCCTATTCCATGATCGGGCGGCAGATACGCTATCCCTGGCAGGCGGTCGAGAGCCTGCGTGAGCGGTGGATGGTGGAGACACCCGCCGCCAAGGTCGACCGGATGATAGCGGAACATCCCCCTGCATAACCGAAAAAACGGCAGCTATGGTAAAAAAGGAAGAGATACTGGCAAGAACCAGTAACGGGCTGGACGTGTTCCGCCACTACCTGCCCGTGAAGTGGCGGGTGGGCAGGAACTTCCTGAACCCGCTGTACGCCGACAGCAAGGCTTCGTGCAACGTGTATTACGACCGCCGGAGCGGTACGTACCGGATGAAGGACTTCGGCAACGGGGACTATTCGGGCGACTGTTTCTTCCTCGTGGCGAAGCTGAAAGGGCTGGACTGCCGGAACGCCGCCGACTTCGTGGAGGTGCTGCACACCATCGACCGGGAGCTGTGCCTCGGTCTGGAGGATGACAGCCCAGAAGACACTGCCGTTCCGGACGGCGGCTGCCGTACCCTGCGGCTCGTACCGGGCGCAAGGGAGCATGGGACAAGGGATGACCGGAGCGGTGAAGGAGTATCCGTCAGGGCAAGCGGGAGCGGCACGGAAAAGCCGGACGGGTACACGGAAGAGGCGGCTGCGCCCTTTGACCGTCCCGAACCGAAGCCCTACCGGACGACGGAAAAGCCGTTTACGGATGCGGAGCTTGCCTACTGGGGCGCATCGGGCATCACGGAGGAGCTGTTGCACCGTTACGGGGCGGTATCGCTCGCCGAGTACCGGGGCGAGACGAGGGAGGGCAAGGCGTTCGGCTTCAGTTCCACCCCGGCGGAACCGATGTTCGGCTACAAGGGGAAATGGGGCGTGAAGGTCTATCGCCCGATGTCGGAGGTGCGCTTCGTCTATGGCGGACACACGGGCGACAACTACTGTTTCGGGCTGGAGCAACTGCCCTCGAAGGGCGACCTGCTCTTCCTCACGGGCGGCGAGAAGGACGTGCTGACGCTGGCGGCGCACGGCTTCCATGCCATCTGCTTCAACTCGGAGACCTCGGTCATCCCGGCGAAGACCGTGCGCAAGCTGGTCTATCGCTTCAAGCACATCGTGCTGCTGTACGACACGGACAAGACGGGGCTGGAGTGCTCGGAGAAGCACCGTGCGCAACTGTCGGAGTACGGGGTGAAACGGCTGGTGCTGCCGCTGCCGGGGACGAAGGCGGAGAAGGACGTGACGGACTACTTCAAAGCCGGGCACACGAGGGAGGAGCTGATGGGGCTGTTCCTGAAACTGCTCGACACGCTGTACGGGGAGACGATGGCGGTGCTGAAATCGTGCGAGATCGACTACGACCACCCGCCCGAGCAGGCTGTCGCCATCGTTACCGCCGGGGAGGTGCCGTTAGGCTCGGAGGAGAACATCCTCTGCATCACGGGCGGCGAAGGGACGGGCAAGAGCAACTACACCGCCGCACTGGTCGCCGGGCGATCATGGAACGGGAGACGGACGCCGACCTCTTCGGGGGGTGCGGGTGGAGCCGAACCGCAAGGGGCGTGCGGTACTGCTGTACGACACGGAACAGAGCGAGCAACAGCTCTACAAGAACACGGGGCGGCTGCTGCGCCGTGCCGGGCGTGAGCGGATGCCGGAGTACCTGCACGTATATTGCCTGACGGGAATGTCGAGAAGCGAGCGGCTGACCGCCATCGTGCAGAGCATGGACAAGTACCACTACCTGCACGGGGGCATCCATTTAGTCGTCATCGACGGGGTGGCTGACCTGATCCGCTGCGCCAACGACGAGGCGGAGAGCGTGGCGCTGATTGACGAAATCTACCGGCTGGCGGGAATCTATCGCACGTGCATAGCCGCCGTGGTGCATTTCGTACCGAACGGTCTGAAACTGAGGGGACATCTCGGCAGCGAGCTGCAACGCAAGTCCGCCGCCATCCTCTCCATCGAGAAGGACGAGAACCCGGAGGTGTCGGTGGTGAAGGCGTTGAAGGTCAGGGACGGCAGCCCGCTGGACATCCCCCTGATGCAGTTCAGATGGGACAAGCAAGCCGGGATGCCCGTCTATGTGGGCGAGAAGCCGAGGGCGGAGAAAGAGAAGCGCAAGGAGAAGGAGCTGGCGGAGATGGCACGGGAGGCGTTCGCCCGGCAGGAGAAGTACGGCTACATCGAACTGTGCGAGCTGATACAGGAGATGCTGGAAGTGAAGGAACGGACGGCGAAAGGCTACATCCGCTATATGCGGGAAAAGGAAATCATCGAAAAGGAGGGCGACTGCTATGTACACGGACAGGGAAGAGTTTGAGGGCTGGATGGAGCGCATCATGGAACGCTTCGACCGGACGGAGAAATTGCTGGAAAGGGTGCTGAAGAAGAACAACACGCTCGACGGCGAGGAGGTGCTGGACAACCAAGACCTATGCCTGCTGCTGAAGGTGGGCATCCGCACGCTGCAACGCTACCGTGCCATCGGGGTACTGCCGTACTTCACCATCAGCGGCAAGGTGTTCTACCGCACGAAGGACGTGCACGAGTTCATCCGCACCCGTTTCGCCGAAGTGGAGGAACGGGCTGCGAAACGCAAGGAGAAGGAAGCCCAGAAAGCGGAAAGGCGCAGGAAAAAGGGGGCTGTTCCCGTGAGAATGACATTTTTCTGACGGTGCTTTAGGTGGATGAAGCCCTGCCGGATCGTGAGATTAGGCGGGGCTATTGTTTTGTTATTCGGGAAGTTTCGCTATCTTTGCCATGCGAAGATAGGATGCGGCTCGGCATTGTCAAATTAGAAAACCTTGTTTTCATTTGCCGCTGCTCTCGCCTTTCGCTATCTTTGCTCCACGAAGACAGAGGACGGTGCTTTCGGGCACGGTCGCTGTCGTGACATAGAAGATTCATACCCGGCTTGGAAGCAGGCAGGGGTTGATATACATATTGTACGTTCGCTGAACGTCTTGGAATAGAAAACTGGCACGTTTTCCAAAAAAAGACAAGATGTGTAGCGCAATGTTCATGCTGTATGCTTATACGGCGTGGACTTGCCTATTCTGTCATTTTTAGGTATGCCAGTACCTCTATTCCGGAATAGCGTGAGTTCACGCTGTTCATTTTGGGTGCAAGGCGGACATAATCCTTAAAAACTCATTGACATGAAACAGATTACCTTGCACGTGTACCAGTCCATTGACGGTTGTCCGGTCGGAGCGGACAAACATTTCGATGCGGCGGCGGATGCCTCCTGCTGCGTGCTGATCGACGAAGAAACCTACCTGCGCATTTACCTGAACCATCTGGGCTGGCCGCTCACGGAAAAAAGAGACTTTGGTCGTGACGGGCGGCTGTATCGACCTGACGGAAAAAGGAACGGGTGCGGTTTGTTACAGGGATGCGGCAGCGGAACTGCGGAGAATAAAAGCGGACGGCGAAGGTACGGTAACGGCTTACGGAGCGGGAACCGGGGCTTTGCTCTTGGATAACGGGCTGGCGGACGACATCGTGGTGATAACCGTGCCGGTGCTGGTCGGCGGCGGTGAGAAGGCACTGGAGTGCGGGCTGAACGACGGCAGGACATGGGTCGTGCGATCGAGCAAGGTATTGGAGGACGGGAAAATCCGGACGGTGTACGGAAAGGTATGCCCGTGAAATGAAAAAGCCGCTGAAAAGCGGCTCAGGTCATTCAGGAAAGGGCGACGGATTATAAAAAAAACGACCCGCCGATTTGAGCATTATCACTGTTGTTCAACAACTCGTGTCAAGAGGCTTGGCAGGTTCTACTGGTGCAAAGATAACGAAAATATCCTGAATGGCAAAGAAATATTAAATTTAGGCAACGGTGTTGCCTATTTCCAAATATCCTCGCTTTCCCAATCGGACGGAAAGCCCATCGCTGCCGTATCTATATTGGGATAGGCTGCCAACAGGGTTTTCAGCTTGTCCTTGAAGTTGTTATTAGGCGATACGGTATAAAGGAAATAACGTATCATGCAGATACGGTAATACATCCTGCGCTTGTCTGTCCGGGAAGAGTCAATCCAACCGTATTTTGTCCTGCGTGGTTCCGTGGTGATGGTCGCCAGTTCCCTGTTCCATGTCCGACAATGGTGGCAACACATATTGCGCAAGCCAGCCAGAATGACAATCCATGAACTGAACACCGGGACTTGCAAACCGAAATGTTGGGCGACACGTTTTTTCATCACATTACCTTTCAGGTTCGTGTAAATCCTGCAAAGCAATCCTAACGGCAGAATTTCAGCAATCATCCATGCAGGCGGATAATCGTCCGTATAAGCGGAACGGAAATGGAGTATAAAGTCTTCCTTTGAGTTTTTTCAATTCCGCATCTATCGTGTCCTGTGTGTATCGGAAGCTCTGCATATTGAAAAAATATGCAGGGTTGGTAATCCAAAACAAATCGTTAAAATATTCGCTGACCGCATTGGTTATGCAACTGCGGATAGCCACTTCTATCTTCTCTATCTCGTTAAAAAGCAACAACCTTAGTTTGCGGTCGAAACGATACATGTTCAACGCCTGCACGAAAGTTGCCCCCGGCTTGTACAGATGTTGTTCCTTGGGGAACTTCAACAACGGATAGAAGTAAGCACTTAGACGGAAATAACCGATATTGTAAATATACCCGACGGCTTTTTACCTCGTCCGCTATTAACAAACCTCTATTCTTTAAAAGGACAATATGCTGTTGTGGGGAGTAGAATGTTTTGGTAAACAGTTGTTTCATAGGTGTATATAAAAAAATCGACCGCCTATTTGAGCATTGTTAAGAGGCTTGGCAGGTTCTATTGGTTGCAAATATAGAACTTATCTCTTAAACTACTAAAACATATCCGGAAATAAATTTTGTGATAAGTGCGACATTGCCGCACTTATTTATCTGTATTGCCGGGATTACGGGTACAAGACCTTGAAATCCCGTGAGCTGCCGTCGTCTGTCAAGCCGTCCTGCCGGAGCCGCCGGAGGGTCTCGGCTGCCGATCCGCTGCCGAAGTTGCGGACACAGTACAGGCGGGAGAAGCGGAAGCGGCGGAGGTGGACGAGCAGGTGCTCCACGGTGAAGACGCCCAGCTCCCGGCACGCCCGGACGATGCGCTGCGACAAGCCGAAGGTGTCGAGCGGGGTGTCGAGCAGGCGGCGGAGCCTGCCCGGTCTGCCGGGCTTGCCCCGCTGCTGTGCCACGTCCTCGTAGATGGTGGCGACCCGGTTGCGGCTGAACAGGGCGGCAAGGGATGTGCCGTCGATCATCAGGATGCCGTCGAAACGGGCGTAGGCGATGTGGTTGCCGTTCATCCAGAGGGTGATGCGCAGCTCGTCCGTGCCGCAGAGCCGGGCGGCTTCCGCCACGGTGATCTAACCGATGCCGTTCATCGCCTGCGCTCCTTTCCTTTGGGCTTGTCCGTGCGGGGTCGGGAACCCGTACACGGTGCGGAAGTCCTTGTCGAAGGTGAGGTACGCATCGAAGGGCTTGCCTTCCCTGCTCCTGAAGCCTTTGATAAGGGATGTTTTGCCTTTGGTTACAAGGTCGGTAATCTGGCTGTCGGTGAGCTGCTTCTCCCCCTTGCCACGGAAGACGGTAAGCCCACAATCGACGTTGCTGCACTTGGCGACCTTCGGGTAAAGGAGGATGCGACCGGAACGGCACTTGGGGCACGGGATATGCCTGCCGTCCGCCACCGATACCTGTACTTGCAGGAGTTCTTCGGTAATCTGGGCGGCATAGACCTCGATGCCCTTGCGGAAGGTGTCGGGATTCATCTCCCCGCTCTCGATCTTGGCGAGGGCGGTCTCCCACTGCCCGGTCATCTCGACATCGGCGATGCGCTTGTCCTTCACTATCTGATACACGGCAAGCCCCTTGCCGGTCGGTACGAGGCTCTTCTTCTCCCGGCGCACATAGTCCCGGGCAAAGAGGGTTTCGATGATGGAGGCACGGGTGGCGGGCGTGCCGATGCCGTTCCCTTTCAGGCTGTCCCGCAGCTCGTCGTCCTGCAAATCCCTGCCGCAATGCTCCATCGCCGAAAGGAGGCTGCTCTCGGTGTGCAGGGGACGGGGCTTGGTCTGTTTCTCTACGCACTCCGCCGATTGCAGGGGGAAAGACTCGCCGGGCTGCAAGGGCGGCAAAGCGGCTGTTCCCTCGTCGTCCTCGTCCCGCTCGCCACGCACGGCACGCCATCCGGCAGACCTGACGACCGTTCCCTTGGCGGAGAACACGCTGTTCCCCGCCGTGAAAGAGACGGTGGTAACGTCCTTGAGGCAACGGGCGGAAAAGGCTTCGAGCAGGCGGGCGGCTACCATGTCGTACACCGTGCGCTCGTCGGCGGACAGCTCGCCGGGCAGACACTCGGTGATGATGAGCGCATGGTGGTCGGTAACTTTCCCCGCATCCACGCTGCGGCGGTTGAGCGAAGCCCCTTTCAGGGCGGCGGCATGGGCGGCGAAAGCCGGGTACCGCTCCAGCAGGGCGATGCGGTCGGGTATCTCGTCGAACACATCCTCCGAGAGGTAGCGGGAGCCGGTACGGGGATAGCTCAACACCTTCTTCTCGTAAAGCGACTGGGCGACGGAGAGGGTCTTGTCCGCCGAGAAGCCGTACCTGCCGTTCGCCTCTTTCTGCAAGGCGGTCAGGTCATAGAGCAAGGGAGGTTCTTGGCTCACCTCCCTGCGCTGCACGTCGGCAACCTGTACCGTCCCCGTTGCGGTTACAGCGGCGAGGGCGGCGTTTGCCGCCGGAAGGGTTTTCGTAACGCAATTCAGAGATGGCGGCGAAAATGCGTGCCGTCCTTTTCCGCCGTGATCTTCAGCCGGAAATAGGTCTGCGGGGTGAAATCCCTGTTCTCCAGATAACGGGAGCAGATCATCATCAAGGTGGGCGTCTGTACCCGTCCAAGGGAGTAGATGCCCTGCCCGGCGGCGATGCTGAGAGCTTGGGTGGCGTTCAGCCCAATCTCCCAGTCGGCGATGGCACGGGCTTCGGCGGCACGGTAGAGGTTGTCGTAGTCGCTTCCGGGCTTGAGGTTATCCAGCCCCTCCCGGATGGCACGGTCGGTCAGCGAGGAGATCCAGAGGCGCAGGCAGGGCTTGCGGCAGCCAAGGTAATTGTAGATGTACCGATGAATGGCTTCGCCCTCACGCCCGGCATCGGTCGCCACGACGATACGGTCGGAACGGTCGAAAACCTCCTTGATGACCTTCAACTGTTTGAGCACGCCGGGATCGGGCTTGTACTCCTTGCCCTCCCGTATCTGGCTGGGGGGACGTACTTGAACTCCTGCGGCAGAATGGGCAGGTTCTCACGCCGGAAGCCCGTGTAGCCGTATGCTTCGGGCATGGCGAGCTGGACGAGATGGCCGAACGCCCAGGTAACGAGGTAGCCGTTACCTGAGAGGTAGCCATCGTGCCGCTCCCGGACATTCAACACGTTTGCTATATCCTTCGCTACGGAAGGCTTTTCAGCGATGACTGCTGTAATCATATTTCTTTAAAATTTAACGGTTTGACAAAAGTTATCCCGCCGCTCGGACGGGATAACCGGGTAATTCATTTACAGAATGGCGGGGGAAATCATCGGCGGACACCCCGGCTGCGCTTGGGCTTGTCGGGCTGTTCCTGCTTCTGTGCCTGTTTCCGGTCCTCTTTCTGCTCCTGCCTGCGCTCCTGCTGCTGTTTCTGCTCCCCGGTGGGTCGCTGCTGTGCGGATTGCAGGGCTTCTTTCAGGTTACGGGTCGCCTCGACGGTCTTGCCCTCGGAATTGACCGCCACCTGTACCTCGTTCTCCACGGCGGGCTTGACACGCCCCTCTTCGAGCGCCGCCTTGTAGTCCTTGGGGAACATGAAGGCGGGCTTCTCGCCGGGCTTCCATGTGATGTAACCTTGGTAGGCTTTTCCTTTCTTGTCCACCAGACCGGAGACCTTGACCGTTTCCCCCGGCTTCGAGTTCGAGGCGGGACTTCTCGGTAAGCTCCTGCTTGCGGAAGGTCTTCGGCACCTCCTGATTGGCGGTCTGTTTCAGGTTCGCCTTGTACGCATCCATCGCCAGCCTGCCCCGGTCGCCGAAGAGAAATTCGAGCTGCATCTTGGCTGCGCTGAACTGCACGGGAGCCGGATAGATCTTGGGCTGCTCCCCTCCTTGGCTCTGGAAAGGAACCGGCAGACCACCGCCTCGCCCTGTTTGAGCCGGGCTATCTCGTCCGGGGCTGAAGGTATGCCCGTTCTTCTCCGCCGGGATATTGACCTTGGAGAGCGGGAAGGCGACCAGCTCGTTGGTCTTGAGGTTGCGGCTGACAAGGGCTTCGACCTGTTCGCCCGCCCGGTTGGTGACGGTCGCCGGATGTCCCATGTTGCCCGTCTGCCGGAGCACCTGCTTGTCGGAGTCGGTGATGTCGTAGCCGAAGAACTGCTTCTGCATCTTCTCCGGGTCGAGGATGCCGTGGCTGCACACGGGTCAGCCTGCCGTCCGGCTATCTTAGGTGATACCCGTAAGACAAATGCCAGTGTTCGACTTGGATTGGGGGCAGATGTCTTGGTCCACGAGTCTACTTATGGTAAGGGTGATGGAAAAAATTGCCAAGAGCCATGGTCACTCAACGAATATGCAAGCAGCCCAAGTAGCTAGGGATGCGTCAGCTAAACGCCTTCTTCTAAATCACGTATCAGCACGTTTTTTCGGGGCGTGATATCGGTAAGATGGCAGCAGATGCTAAAACGATTTTTGAAAACACTCACATCGTTCGTGACTTGGAAGAGGTAGAAATCTAATGGCTAAACAACGAATTATCGCTATTACTGGTGCCTCAGGAGGTCTTGCTCAAGAAATTGTCAAGCAGCTCTCCCTCAGTGACGGCATTATCCTCTTGGGACGAGACAAGGACAAACTTGAGAAATGCTATCGCCATGTGAAAAATAAAACCTGTCTTGCTATTGACCTCAGAGACGACAATGCCATTAAAGAAATGGTCGATTATCTCTATCAACGCTTTGGCCGTATTGATGTTTTTATCAATAATGCTGGCTTCGGTGAATTTAAGTCTTATGATAATTACACTAGTCAAGAAGTTCGTGATATGTTTGACATCAATACCTTGGCGACAATGACTTTTTCACGCTTAATTGCAGAGAAAATGGTAGAGCAAGGCTATGGCCATATCATCAATATCGCCAGCATGGCAGGAAAAATTGCGACAGCCAACTCAAGTGTCTATGCGGCAACAAAGTTTGCGGTAATTGGCTTTTCAGATGCCTTGCGTATAGAGCTGGCTGATAAGGGAGTCTATGTGACTACGGTCAATCCAGGTCCAATTGAGACATCTTTCTTCGATCAAGCTGATCCCTCTGGAGCTTATCTTGAGAGTGTTAAGAAGTTTGTCCTCAGTCCTAAATATGTGGCTAAAAAGATTGTCCGTATTCTGGGCAAAAATAAACGTGAAGTTAATCTACCACGACTCTTAGCAGTTGCTTACAAAGGCTATACACTCTTTCCCACGATAGCTGATTACCTTGCACGAACAAGCTTTAATTATAAATAAAGAAAGAAGAACATGATTACATCAACGTATGATTGGAAAAACTAAACACAAAAGGAGCCAGATGCTGGCTTTTTTAAACTGCTAAAGAACATGGACTGGTAAAAACAGCAGCCAAGATTGCCTATGAACGTGGCATTAGGACAGAAGAGGCACTTGAAGACTTTCTAAAGGCAGATTTATCGCACCTTCATGATCCTTATCTGCTTCATGATATGGATAAAGCAGTGGCTAGAATCCGTCAGGCTATTGAAAATTATGAACAAATCTTAGTATATGGAGATTACGATGCGGATGGTATGACGTCAGCCTCGATTGTCAAAGAAGCCCTTGAAATGATGGGAGCTGAAGCTCGAGTATACTTGCCAAACCGTTTTACAGATGGTTATGGACCAAACGAAAGTGTCTATAAGTATTTCATTGAGCAGGAAGGTATTTCACTCATCATTACAGTGGATAATGGGATAGCTGGGAATGAGGCTATTGCTTATGCGCAAGAGCAAGGTGTGGATGTTATCGTCACAGACCACCATAGCATGCCGTCACAGCTTCCAGAAGCTTATGCCATTGTTCATCCAGAACATCCAGGTGCTGATTATCCCTTTAAGTATTTGGCAGGTTGTGGAGTAGCTTTCAAAATAGCAACGGCCCTCCTCGAGACCATACCAACAGAGATGTTGGATTTGGTAGCTATAGGGACTATTGCTGATATGGTTAGCCTGACCGATGAAAATCGTATTATGGTTAAGGTTGGACTTGAAATTCTCAAGACTACTGAGCGTATTGGGCTTCAAGAATTGCTCCGTATTTCCGAAGTAGACCTAACAACAATTTCTGAAGAAACAGTGGCTTTCAAACTAGCCCCTCAACTCAATGCCTTAGGACGTTTAGACGATCCAAACCCAGCTATTGAACTATTAACCGGATTTGACGATGAGGAAGCGCAAGCCATTGCTCTGGAAATCAATGCCAAAAATGAAGAACGTAAGGAAGTTGTTCAAAACATCTTTGATGAAGCCATGAGCATGGTAGACTTGGATAAACCAGTTCAGGTTTTGGCTAAGGAAGGCTGGCATCCTGGTGTACTCGGCATTGTTGCTGGCCGCATCATGGAGCAGATCAGTCAGACAGTAGTGGTTTTAAATATTGAAGATGGCTTGGCTAAGGGGTCAGCTCGTAGTTTGGAATCTATCAATATCTTCCATGCACTTGATGACCACAGAGACATCTTTACTGCATTTGGAGGGCACGCTGGAGCAGCTGGTATGACCCTTCCAGAGGAAAATCTTACTCAACTCTCAGATATTTTATGTAGTTATGTCTACGATAATGACATTGATACGGGTGCCAAAAATACGCTTAATTTAGACGAGGAGCTACAACTCGGTGAGCTTAGCTTGGATACCATAAGGAGCCTCGAAAAACTAGCACCTTTTGGTATGGATAATAAAAAGCCAGTCTTTTGGCTACATGATATTACCGTTACTCAAGCTAGAACTATGGGGCAAAATGGAGCTCATCTTAAGTTTAAGGTTAAGCAAGGCAAGGCTAGTTTTGATGTTGTCGCCTTTAACAAAGGGCATCTGCTTCAAGAATTTCAGCAAGCTCAGGGGTTGGAATTAGCAGTGACGCTGTCCGTTAATGTATGGAATGGCCAGACAACACTACAGCTCATGTTGGCAGATGTGCGCGTGGACAATGTTCAGTTATTTGAGTTTTTCGCTCGAAAAAAATATGGTACTACCTGAGGGCCTACCAACTGTAGAAGAGGCCTCAGACGAAGCAACTGCAGTTGTCCTCGACACCCTACCGAATTCAGAGACGGAATTAAAAGAGTGGTTTGACGGTAAGGAATTCCAGGCCATTTATTTTAAGAATCGCATTAAGGAAGCCTATTATCTGACAGGCTATGGAACTAGAGAGCAATTTGCAAGGCTCTATAAAACCATTTATCAATTCCCAGAATTTGATGTGCGCTATAAATTAGATGACCTCAGTCATTATCTTAAGATTGATAAAATTCTTCTCATCAAGATGATTCAAATTTTTGATGAATTGGGCTTTGTCACTATTGATAATGGTGTCATGACAGTTAATAAAGAGGCTGGAAAACGTGATATTGAGGAAAGCAAGATTTTCCAGGACCTTAAACGTCTTGTCAAGTTCCAAGAACTCATGGCTTTGGGAACACCACAGGAAATTTATGATTGGCTCTACAATCAGGAGCAGTAGTGCCTAACTAAGATAATTGGTTTAGAATCTAGAGGTTAGTATTTTCTAAATCCATGGATTCATGCTATAATAATATGTAAATATTTTTTGGCAAAATGCCCATAGGAAGAACAAATGAAATTAGAAGATTATATTGCAACTATTGAAAACTACCCTAAAGAAGGGGTTACTTTCCGCGATATTAGCCCGTTGATGGCTGATGGAAACGCTTATAGCTATGCTATTCGTGAAATCGTTCAGTATGCGACTGACAAGAAGATTGACATGATTGTTGGTCCCGAAGCACGTGGTTTCATTGTTGGATGCCCAGTTGCCTTTGAACTTGGTATTGGAATTTGCGCCAGTTCGTAAACCTGGTAAATTGCCACGTAAAGTGATTTCAGTCGATTATGCAAAAAGAGTATGGTGTCGATACTCTTTGCATGCATGCCGATGCAATCAAACCAGGCCAACGTGTACTTATCGTTGACGATCTCTTGGCTACTGGTGGTACTGTCAAAGCAACAATTGAAATGATTGAACGCCTAGGTGGTGTCGTTGCTGGATGTGCCTTCTTGATTGAGCTTGACGGACTTAATGGTCGTGAAGCAATCGAAGGTTATGACGCTAAAGTATTGATGAACTTCCCAGGATAAAACTATCTTATGTTTTACAAAAGGCCTCAGGGCCTTTTTAACTCTTTTCAAAAAATAAGTGTGTCATCATATAGTTTAAAGTTATAGCTAACTAGAGAAAATATATATTTGATAACAATATTTACCCGGTTTATAATATGAAGATAGAATAAACAAAGATGGAGATGTTGTTATGCCTATAAAACTTGATAATAAGTTACCAGCTCTTGATGTATTGCGTTCGAAAAATGTCTTCATCATGGATGAGAATAGAGCTAGTAGCCAGGATATTAGACCAATGGAGGTCCTGATCCTTAACCTAATGCCAACTAAAGAAGTGACAGAAACTCAGTTGCTACGTCTTTTAGCAAATACACCACTCCAAATTAACGTAGAGTTTCTGTATATGGCTAGTCATAAATCAAAAAATACCCACGCTGAACATATGGAAACCTTCTATAAGACTTTTGATGAAATCAAGGACAAGTATTACGATGGTCTTATCGTAACAGGGGCTCCTGTTGAACAAATGCCTTTTGAGGAAGTTGATTATTGGCAGGAATTAACACGAGTTTTTGACTGGTCTAAAAAGCATGTTTATTCAACTCTTCACTTGTGTTGGGGAGCTCAAGCAGGTCTCTATTACAAACATGGGGTTGATAAGTTTCCTTTGTCAGAGAAATTATCAGGTATCTATAAGCAAACTGTTGACATGCCAGAAAATTTCCTCATGAATGGCTTTGATGATAGCTTTGTGTCACCGCACTCACGCTATACAGAGGTGACTCTGGAAGATATCAAGAATAAAACAGATTTAGACGTTGTTGCATCAGGTCAAGAGGTAGGTCTGTCCATTCTGGCAAGCAAGGATCTTCGTGAAGTTTACAGTTTTGGTCATTTCGAATATGATCGTGATACTCTTGCTAGAGAATATCGAAGGGATTTGGAAGTAGGCATCAATCCAGATGTGCCAGCAAACTATTTTCCTGGGGATGATCCAAGTCAGGAACCAAAACTTCGTTGGAACCTTGCGGCATCAACATTCTTTAGTAATTGGATTAACTACGCTGTATATCAAGAAACACCCTATCGTTTAGAAGAGTTGGAAAACGATTTTTCATTCTACGGTTATTTGTAGTAGGTTTCTCAAAAGACTTATGTTAAAACATAAAATTTTTTGAATTGACCTATCTACTCTGAAAGGTAAATATGAGTTTTTTTTGAACAGTATCGAACAGGAAATCTAGTCCTTCCAAATGCCTTATTTTTTCACTTTAAGGATATTTTTCCATCAGCGGATGACTTTTTAGTTTGGCAGTTTCTCTATCTACAAACGACTACTCAGATTGGAGAAGTGGCCTCTAGCCAGATAGCGCAGGCAACTGGAAAGACCCCCACTGAGGTTAATAAAAGTATTACGACATTAACTGAGGCCGGACTCCTTGATTTTACGACTGTTAAAGTTAATAATGAAATTAAGATGGTTGTTGATGCTTCACCTGCCCTAGCAGTGTTAGACAAGCTAGTGAGTAGTGAAAATTCAACGACAGGTCCTGTTGCTGGCCAACCAACAAATACACAGCTTATTAAACAATTGACAGATGAGTTGGAACAGGCTTTGGGAATCTTGAATCCTATGGTAATAGAAGATTTAAATAAGGAAATTCAGGAAGAACACACTGACCCGGAATTAATCCGTGAAGCTCTGAAAGAGGCAGTATTTAACCGAAAAACCAACTGGAATTATATCAAAGGGGTTCTTCGTAACTGGAAATTAAGTGGTATTACTACTAAAATTCAAGTTGAAGAACGTCGTTTGGAGCATCAAGGAAAGAAACAACATCATCAGGTTTCGGATGAGTTCAAAACTGGTATGGACGCGGCCCGTCAATTGTGGGGTGGTCAATAATGTTGGGTAGAAAACGTGTTAATGAAGCTCTGGCCTTAATGGGAAAGATGTTTCCAGATGCACATGGTGAGCTGGAGTGGGAGACTCCCTTTCAACTACTAGTTGCTGTTATTTTATCTGCTCAAACAACTGACAAAGCTGTTAATAAGGTAACACCGGGTTTGTGGGCCCGTTATCCAGAAATTGAAGATTTAGCATCTGCCAATCTTGATGATGTTGAAATGTGCTTAAGAACCATTGGGCTATATAAGAATAAGGCAAAGAATATCATCAAAACTGCTAGAGCGATTTTAACGAATTTCGACGGACAAGTTCCCAAAACTCACAAGGAATTAGAGAGTCTACCTGGTGTTGGACGAAAAACAGCTAACGTCGTATTGGCTGAAGTCTATGGTATTCCGTCTATTGCTGTAGATACACATGTCTCTCGCGTTTCTAAACGGCTGAATATAGCTCCAGAAAATGCTAGTGTAGAGGAAATCGAAGCAGAATTGATGAAGAAAATACCAAAGAAAGATTGGATTATCAGTCATCACCGCATGATTTTCTTTGGACGCTATCATTGTTTAGCAAAGAATCCTAAATGCCAGACTTGTCCTCTTCAAAGTTACTGTAAGTATTATCGAGAAACAACTAAGAAATAAGCTGAGGATGTGATTTTCGTCAGCTTTTTACAGTTGTAAGATTTTGTTACAAACTAGTAACTTGACAAAAATCCTAGGCTTTAAGAAAATAGAAGAAACGATTTAGAAGCTGGAGCGAAATAGTGAATGGCTGAATTCAGTGATGAAGAGTATTTGAGAGTCTTAGCTGACAATGGTGATAGAGAAGCAGTCAAAGAATATGAGCAAGCTTTGGATAATCGTATTTTTTTAGTTGCAAATTTCATTGGCTCAAACTAGTGATTCGCGGTGGCGTAAGGAAGTGCAAAAACTCTTGGAACAAGAGGAAAAGAAAAGAGGGACTACTTTCAAGAAAAAGAGGATAAAGCTGTGAGCGAATTTAGACGTCGTAAAACTGAAAGAACTAGGGGAAGGAAGGTTTCGAGTTTTAATAAACTCAAAGACCTCAAAAAAATTCGATGGGTAATTGGAGGAATTGCTTTAATTGCAGTGCTCATCCCTTTACTTACTTTAGTGTGGTATAGTAATAACCAAAACGAAAATGTCACTAACCCATGGAAAAATGGCCAATTGGCTAAAAGTAAGGAAGGATCATCGTCAGATAGTAAATCATCTCAAGTTGATACGTCATCTTTGTCTGATCAGCAGTTAGGAGATTGGCTTTTTTTCTACCTATGCTGAAGAACAAGGCTCAACTGGTGATAATTATAAAAATTTAGGTTGGAGTGTCTATTCTTGGAAAGATGATGACGATGGTTTGGTTTATGCACAACTTTATGATGCGTATGGTAATGATGTCCTCCTTTTCCGAGTAAACACTAAGGAACAACTCGAAGCCTATGGAGGTATTGACGGTTCAAGTGGTTCATGGGACGTTGTTTCAAAAACTTATAAAACAAGCTAATTTAATCATGTTAAAGCACTAGCCAATAGTGGTTGAGACTGTCTTTTGACAGTCCTTTTTTGGTATAATCTAAGATAATCGTATAAACAATTAAAAAGCTGATTGATAGTATTGGAGAATCATGGTTCTACAGAGCATTTTTTAGTGTCTTTAGACTTTTTTCCAGAGTCAAGTTAATAAAGGAGAGTTGTCGTGTCAGACTATTTATCGGTCACATCCTTAACCAAATATTTGAAAATGAAATTTGACCGTGACCCTTATTTAGAGAGGGTATATTTGACAGGCCAGGTTTCCAATTATCGCCGACGCCCGAGTCATCAGTACTTTTCTCTTAAGGATGAAGGGGCAGTCATTCAGGCAACGATTTGGGCTGGGGTCTTCCAAAAAAATTGGTTTTGATCTTGAAGAGGGAATGAAGATTAATGTTGTTGGTCGGGTGCAGATTTATGAGCCTAGTGGTTCATATTCCCTTATTATTGAGAAGGCTGAGCCGGATGGTATTGGTGCACTCGCCCTCCAGTTTGAGCAGCTTCGTAAAAAACTTACTGCTGAAGGCTACTTTGATGATCGTCATAAGCAACCTCTTCCTAATTTTGTCAAGAAAATTGGGGTTATCACTAGTCCTAGTGGTGCAGTTATTCGGGACATTATTACAACGGTTAGTCGCCGTTTTCCAGGTGTAGAGATTCTGCTTTTCCCTACCAAGGTTCAAGGTGACGGAGCGGCACAAGAGATTGTTGAAAATATTCAAAAAGCCAATCAGAGGGAAGATTTGGATCTTCTTATCGTCGGCCGTGGTGGAGGTTCAATTGAGGACCTATGGGCCTTTAATGAGGAAATTGTAGTTCAGTCCATTTTTGAGAGTCGTCTACCTGTGATTTCAAGTGTTGGTCACGAAACAGATACGACTCTGGCGGATTTTGTAGCGGATCGCAGGGCTGCTACACCTACAGCAGCAGCTGAACTTGCTACTCCGATATCAAAGGCTGATACTTTGGCTTGGATTCGCGAAAGACAAAACAGAGCCTACCAAGCTTGTTTGAGGCGCATACAGTATAATCAGGAACGTTTAGCTAAATTATCACAATCGGTTGTCTTTAGGCAACCTGAACGTCTTTATGATGGATATTTGCAAAAGTTAGATCACCTAACAACAAGGCTCGAAACCTTCATGAGTCAAGATTTTGAGCGCAAACAAAAATCAGCTGAATTTTTGAGACAGCGATTACACGGTCTAAATCTCTCGACTCGTGTTAAGAACTATCAAGATCGTCGAGAGTCCTTACAGCGACTTTTAGTGACCACAACTAAGAATACTATCAATGGTAACCGCGTTAGACTAGAGAAGGCTCAAGATGCCCTATTGTCTCTAGATACTAGCCGTATTGTTGCCAGGGGCTATGCTATTGTCAATAAAAATGATAAGCCCCTAACAACTATCAAAGATATTACTGAAGGCGAGCAATTAACAATCCAAATGAGAGATGGACAACTAGAAGTAGAGGTGAAAAATGTCAACGAAAAAAATCATTTGAAGAAAACTTTACAGGACTTAGAAGCTATCGTCAGAAAACTTGAAACAGGTGATGTTGCTCTTGAGGATGCGATTGCTGAATTCCAAAAAGGTATGGTATTGTCTAAAGATTTGCAGAAGACCTTGGAAGATGCTGAAAAAACACTTGTTAAGGTTATGCAAGCAGATGGTACAGAAATGGAAATGGATGCCTAATGACCAAGCTCAAAAAAAATTGATGCTGCTATACGGGATTTTTATCAAAGAAAACCCCACCAGTATCAAGCGATTTAATCACTGCTATTCTTTATTCAGTTGATAGTGGCGGTAAGCGTGTCCGTCCACTGATTTTCTTGGATTTACTTGAAGGATTTGGTTTAGAGTTAACTCCCAGTCATTTTGATGTTGCAGCAAGTCTTGAAATGATTCATACCGGGAGTCTGATTCACGACGATTTACCGGCAATGGACAATGATGATTACCGTCGAGGACGTCTAACAAACCATAAAAAATTTGATGAAGCAACGGCAATTTTAGCTGGTGATTCTCTCTTTTTAGATCCCTTTGCACTTGTAGCTCAAACAGAGCTTTCTGCAGAGATTCGTGTTCAATTGATTCACGCTCTATCTCATGCGTCAGGGACCTTCGGTATGGTTGGTGGTCAGATGTTGGATATGAGAGGTGAAGGTCTGGAACTTGATTTATCGCAACTGGCTAAGATTCACGAGAATAAGACTGGTAAGCTTCTAACCTTTCCTTTTGTAGCGGCTGGTATTGTGGCCCAACAAGAAGATCGAGTCATGGAAAATCTTCAAGAAGCTGGTCGCTTGATTGGTCTTGCCTTTCAAGTTCGTGATGACATTTTAGATGTGACTGCTGACTTTGAATCCTTAGGAAAAACGCCTGGAAAAGATGTGGTCGCTGGGAAATCAACCTACCCTGCTCTTCTTGGTTTGGAAAAATCATATGCCATTCTCGAGGAATCACTAAATAAGGCTGAGGCCATTTTCAAAGACTTGGCTGAGTACCAAGGTTTCAAGCAAGACAATATTATGAAAATCATAGAAAGGTTAAGATTCCATGCCTAAGGAAAGAGTAGATGTCTTGGCTTATAAACAAGGCCTATTTGAAACGCGAGAACAAGCTAAACGCGGTGTTATGGCTGGTTTAGTTGTTAATGTTATCAATGGTGAGCGTTACGATAAACCTGGTGAAAAAATTGATGATGGAACAGAGTTGAAGCTCAAAGGTGAAAAGCTTAGGTATGTGAGTCGTGGAGGACTCAAACTTGAAAAAGCTTTAGCTGTTTTCAATCTATCAGTTGAAGATGTGATAACCATTGATATCGGTGCCTCAACAGGTGGATTTACCGATGTCATGCTTCAAAATGGTGCTAAACTGGTTTATGCAGTAGATGTTGGTACCAATCAGTTAGTTTGGAAATTGCGTCAAGATGATCGAGTGCGTTCTATGGAGCAATATAATTTTCGATATGCTGAACCAGTCGATTTCACAGAGGGATTACCATCATTTGCTTCTATTGATGTTAGTTTCATCTCTCTTAATTTGATCCTACCAGCTTTGGCTAAGATATTGGTTGATGGAGGGCAAGTTGTTGCTCTTGTGAAACCTCAATTTGAGGCAGGCCGTGAACAAATTGGAAAAAATGGGATTGTACGTGAGAGCAGTATCCATGAAAAAGTATTAGAAACCGTAACAGCTTTTGCAGTTGACTATGGCTTTTCAGTTAAAGGACTGGATTTTTCTCCTATTCAAGGTGGTCATGGTAACATTGAATTTCTCGCACACTTGGAGAAGACAGATTCTCCTCAAAATGATGTTCCAACTTCAATCAAAGAAGTTGTAGCACAAGCACATAAGGAGTTTAAGAAAAATGAAGAAGAAAGATCGTTTGGAGTTAATCCGAAAGATTGTCCAAGAAAATAAAATTACGACCCAGGGAGAATTGGTAAGATTACTCCAGGCTGAGGGGTTGAAGGCTACTCAGGCTACGGTATCACGTGATATCAATGAAATTGGTATTACCAAAGTGCCAACCGAAGATGGTTCATACATCTATGGGCTCTCAACTGCTCCTAGACGAGAAGGTAGATCTTCTGTTGCTTGTCGCCGCTTGTTGCGTATTGATCGACAACATGCCTTTATGAATATCTTAGTTCAGCCAGGGACTAGTCGTCTCATCAAAAAGATTCTTTTGGATGAATACAAGCATTTGATTTTTAGCTTGATTGCTGATGATGACACGCTCTTTTTGGTTGCTCAGTCAGAATTAGCAGCTATCGAATTACATGGACAAATCGTCAAGTGGGTTGAAGAATAGGAGGAAGCATGCTTCTCGAAATTACGATAAAGAATTTCGCAATTATTGAAGAAATTTCTCTTAACTTTGAAAATGGGATGACTGTTCTTACCGGAGAGACTGGGGCAGGAAAATCCATTATCATTGATGCCATGAATCTTATGTTGGGGGCACGAGCATCTAGCGAGGTTGTCCGTCATTCAGCCCCCAAGGCGGAGATTCAGGGCTTCTTTTCAATTGAACAAAATCCTGCTTTAGTTAGTCTCTTGGAAGACAATGGGATTCCTGTTGAAGATGAGCTAATTATCCGCCGTGAAATTTTCCAAAATGGTCGAAGTGTTAGCCGTATCAACGGTCAAATGGTCAATTTAACGATTCTTAAAGCTGTCGGCAACTTTTTGGTAGATATCCATGGACAGCATGACCAAGAAGAACTTATGAGACCTGCTCTTCACATAAGCATGCTTGATGCCTTTGGTGACAAGGAATTTTTTTCAGGCGAAAAAAGAATATCAGGAATACTTTGATCGTTACCGTGAGCTAAGAAAAGCTGTTTCTTGCAAAAACAGAAAAACGAGAAGAGCATAAGGCTAGAATTGAAATGCTAGCTTTTCAGATTGCAGAAATTGAAGCAGCCTCTCTAAAAACAGGTGAGGATCTAGCTTTGATGAAGGAGCGAGATAAACTCCTCAATCATAAGCAGATTGCTGATACCTTAACGAATGCTTATGTTATGCTGGATAATGAAGATTTTTCAAGCTTATCAAATGTCCGTTCTGCCATGAATGATCTCCAATCTCTTGAAGAGTATGATTCTGATTATAAAGAACTCTCTAATAATTTGTCAGAAGCCTACTATGTCCTTGAGGATGTCACGAAACAGTTAGGAGATCTTGTAGATAATTTAGATTTTGATGCTGGGCGTTTGCAAGAGATTGAATACCGTTTAGATACGATTAATGCCATTACCCGTAAATATGGTGGAACTGTTGATGATGTCTTAGATTATCTCGAAAATTCAAGTAAAGAATATAACCTATTGACTGGAAATTCTAGCTCTTCTGATGCTATGGAACAAGAGCTTAAGCAACTTGAAAAAGACTTACTCGCGTCTGCAGAAACCTTGCAAAGGGAACGACATCAGATTGCAAACGCTCTTGAGTCAGAGATAAAGACTGAGTTATGTGATCTGTATATGGATAAGGCTGATTTTAAAGTTGTCTTTACTAAGGGGAAATTTAACCGTGATGGTAATGAGCAAGTTGAGTTTTATATTTCAACCAATCCAGGTGAAGGATTTAAACCGCTTGTTAAGGTTGCATCTGGTGGCGAACTGTCTCGACTTATGCTAGCCATTAAGTCAGCCTTTGCTCGAAAAGAAGATAAAACTAGTATTGTCTTTGATGAGGTTGATACTGGAGTGTCGGGCCGCGTAGCCCAGGCTATCGCACAAAAGATTCATAAGATTGGAAGTTATGGTCAGGTATTGGCTATCAGTCACCTTCCTCAAGTAATCGCTATTGCAGATTATCAATTCTTTATTTCTAAAGAAAGTGATAACGAGACAACTGTATCTCGTGTTCGTCTCCTAACACCTGAAGAAAGAGTTGAGGAAATCGCCAAAATGCTTGCAGGTGATAATTTGACTGATGCTGCCTTGAGTCAAGCTAGAGCTTTATTAAAAGTGGATGAACCTGTTTAAGAAAAGAGTTGGGCAAACCTCTCTAGTCATGCTATAATAGAACAAAAAAATTGTTTTAAGCGAGAGAAATATGAGTAAAATCAGAATTGTAACCGATTCGTCAATCACGATTGAACCGGAATTGGTTGAAAAGTACAATATCACTATTGTTCCATTGTCAGTTATGGTGGATGGTGTCATCTATTCAGATAGTGACCTTCATGAAGAAGGTCGTTTCCTGGAAATGATGAAGAATAGTAAAGAGTTACCAAAGACAAGTCAACCACCAGTAGGGTTGTTTGCTGAGACATTTGAAAAATTGATTAAAGATGGTGCAGAGCAAATTATAGCTATCCATCTTATGCATACTCTTTCTGGGACATGTGAGGCTTCACGTCAAGGAGCTATCCTTTCAGGAGCTGATGTAACAGTTATAGACTCAGGTTTTATAGATCAGTGCCTAAAATTCCAAGTAGTTGAGGCTGCTAAACTCGCGCAAGCAGGGGCTAGTCTTGAGGACATTGTGGCACATGTAGAAGAAGTGAAAAGTAAATCTGAACTTCATATTGGTGTCTCTACCCTTGAAAATCTTGTCAAAGGTGGTCGTATTGGTCGTGTTACAGGGCTTTTATCATCATTGCTCAATATTCGTGTTATTATGGAATTGAAGGACTATCAGTTAAATACTGTTGCCAAAGGTCGTGGTGCAAAAACGTTCACGAAATGGTTGGATTCTTACATTGATGCTATCAAGGATCGCAAGGTTGCTGAGATAGGTGTCTCCTATGCTGGAACACCTGTGCTGGCACATGAACTTGCTTCGAAACTTAAAGTATTGGGTGCACCAATTTCAATTCTTGAGACTGGTTCCATCATTCAAACACATACTGGTGAAGGCGCCTTTGCCGTAATGGTTCGCTATGAATAAATTGAAAGAATCAGAATTACTTAGAAGCTTTGCAGGCTTCTTCTTGCTTTTTCTATTATTTGTGGGATACTCATTTTTATTGTACCAAGCAGCCATCAGTCATCAAAGATTTCTGACAAGATAAGGTCTGTAAAAAAAGAAAAGGTAACTTATGTGGCCATTGGAGACTCACTTACTCAAGGTGTGGGTGATAGCAGCAATCAAGGGGGCTTCGTTCCTGTTTTATCACAGGCCTTAGAGTCAGATTTTAATTGGCAAGTGACTCCTCGTAACTATGGTATCGCAGGAAACACTAGCAATCAAATCCTCAAAAGGATGCAGGAGAAGAAGGATATCAAAAGGGATCTCAAAAAGGCAAAATTGATGACTTTGACTGTTGGTGGAAATGATGTGATTCATGTCATTAAGGATAATATCACCAATCTTAATGTGAATACCTTTAGCAAAGCTGCTGTGGACTATCAAAAGAGATTGCGACAGATTATTGAGCTGGCTCGTAAGGAAAATAAAACATTACCGATTTATATTATTGGTATTTACAATCCGTTTTATCTTAATTTTCCAGAGATGACAGAGATGCAAACCATTGTTGATAATTGGAACCGGTCTACCGAAGAAGTGTCTAAGGAGTACGACAATGTCTACTTTGTTCCAGTTAACGATCTGCTCTATAAGGGAATTAATGGTAAGGGTGGAGTGACGAGCTCTGATGAAACATCACAGCCTACCAAATCATCCCAAGATAGTTTAAACGATGCTCTATTTGAGGAAGATCATTTTCATCCCAACAACACAGGTTATCAAATTATGTCAGATGCGATTTTGAAACGTATAAACCAAACAAAGAAGGAGTGGTCAGGTGAGTAAGGTATGGAAATGGTTATTTTTGGGACTTTTAGCCTTAAATCTAGCCCTAATTAGTGTCGTGACGGTTAGAATAATGACACCAGTAGAAACGAGCCCAGTATCCTTACCTAAAGGAGCTACTAAAATTGGAAAGTATAGTATGAGTAAAGAGGAGCTTGATGAGTCGCTTAGAGGGTTTGCTCAAGATTATTCTACTGATAAGATGCGTTTCAAGGTCAAAGTGACTAATTCTAAAATTGTTTTTGAGAGTAGTTACAAGGTCTTAGGTCACGCAGTCCCCCTCTATGTTTACTTTACGCCTCTTGTAAGTGAGTCGGGTGCTGTCGTTCTTCAAGTGTCTGAGCTCTCGGCAGGAACCTTGAAGCTCCCTATTTTAGATGCTCTTAATATGATTAAACGTTCAACAAAACTTCCTGATTACATTGTAATTGACAGCAAGAAGGGTAAGGTTATCCTAAATATTCAGTCTATGAAGAATGATAAGGGAATAACAGCACGTGCTCAGAGTTTCGATTTAGTTAATGACCGTATCGAATTTGACATCTATAAGACAATAAATTAAAAACGCTTTACTTTTTACAAAAAAGCGATGAAATTAGCGTTTATTACTTGACCTCATAAGGCTTTTAGGATAAGATAATACTTGTTAAAGCGCTAGAAATATCATTCGCTTATGAATAAATTGGAGGATTGTTACAATGGCTAACAAACAAGATTTGATCGCTAAAGTTGCAGAAGCAACTGAGCTTACAAAAAAAGGATTCAGCAGCAGCTGTAGATGCGGTTTTTGCTTCTATCGAAGAATTCCTTGCTGCAGGTGAAAAATGTACAATTGATTGGTTTCGGTAACTTTGAAGTACGTGAACGTGCTGCTCGTCAAGGTCGTAACCCACAAACTGGTGAAACTATCTCAATCGCAGCTTCTAAAGTTCCTGCATTTTAAAGCTGGTAAAGCTCTTAAAGGACGCAGTCAAATAATGTTATCCCCTAAGCTTTT
>ENA-OQHD01000221-OQHD01000221.1-human-gut-metagenome-genome-assembly--contig:-NODE-221-length-24215-cov-4.218324_pt1 | contig 24215 bp, 24 predicted proteins | sample MGYA00242560_ERZ504711 | MGnify/ENA primary metagenome ERZ504711 (study PRJEB26092, sample SAMD00036198) | human gut metagenome | host: Homo sapiens | study: EMG produced TPA metagenomics assembly of...
GATATAGGGATACGCGTAGGGATAAATATAACACGTGATAATCAGTAAAAATAGATTGAAAAATAGTGAGCTGCAAAATTTGGCTATATCATTGAAAATTCGTATATTTGTAAAACAGAATACAGATATAGGAAGATATACCTGAATCCTGTTTTCTCATTTACACAATATTATGGACACTGCCCTGTCGAGCCAGCCGATGGCATTTAATCTGTTCTATCCCCTCATGTTATTGTTGAAGCAGGATCCAGCAGTGGTTACACTTGCCGTGAGGTCGGTCTTCAGGAACTTCCCGGTATTTGAGGTGACGGAAATCGGTCTGGAGTTTATTCCTACACCTATCGAGAATTACACGAATGACAAGTCTGCCATGGATGCGTATATTCGATTCGTGGACAACAAAGGAGGCAAGCATATCATCGCCATCGAGACTAAATATACGGATATGCTCGGAGTGAACGAGGCCAGCCGTTGTGAGGAGCAGAAGCAGATGCTCGTTGATACCGGTCTGTTCTGTGCGGACTTTGAGGAGCTGCTGATTGGAGGTAAAGTAAAACTTACGCAGATTTACAGAAACCTTTTGCTTACAGAGCGGTACAGGATAAAAGAAGGGCTGAAGGATTCGTATTCAGTAGTGCTTTCGCCGAAGGAGCATCCGTCAACCGAAGAGGAAATCAAGTCGGTTACGGAGTACCTGAAGCCGGAGTATGCCTATAAGCTGAGTGCTGTTACCTTGGAGGACTTTGTGGATGCGATGATACAGTACCTACCGGAGTATTATGCCCAGGTTTATGAGAGGTTCAGGGGGAGATACTTGGAGTTTGAGAAGATTGATTTGAATTTGTGATAGAACCATACTACCACACCGATTAAATTGTCAAAATGCCGACCAAACTAGCACAAGAATACTGGTTACAACACCACAAGAATGTCGACTAAATTGCCACAAAAAGCACCGATTAAAATACCACAAAAATTACCGATTTATGTTGTTTGTAAGAGTAAAATGCTTATATTTGCATCATTAAAACTTTATAATAATGAAATACTTACATAGGGTGGCAGATAAAATGCTACAAGAACGACTTGAAACATTCGGTGCAGTTCTGATAGAAGGTCCAAAATGGACAGGAAAGACAACCACAGCAGAGCAACACGCCAACAGTTTCATTAAGTTGCAGGATCCTGATATGGCAGATGAATATCTTGCTACGGCGGCTACTAAACCATCACTTTTGCTGAAAGGTGAAAAGCCAAGACTAATAGATGAATGGCAGGATGCTCCCGTAATATGGGATGCGGTACGTACAGCCGTTGATAATGCCAACGGATTACCAGGGCAATATATCCTCACAGGAAGCAATGCTGTGGATAAGACAAAAATAAAACATACAGGAACAGGAAGAATAACTCGTATGAAGATGTATCCTATGAGTTTATGGGAATCTATGGAATCATCCGGTGAAGTCTCTATAAGAGAATTGTTTGATAATCCGGAATATGACATAGATGGCGCTTCAAGCAAACTTGATGTGCCGGAACTGATACGTGCGGCTTGCCGTGGCGGTTGGCCTGCTACCCTGCAGATGAGCCAGAAATCTTCTATGTTAGTAGCAAAAGATTATGTAAACAGCGTGTGTGAGAATGATATATCCAGGATAGATGGCAAACAACGTAATCCGAAAATAGCAAGGCAAATAATGAGGTCGTATGCACGAAATATCAGCACACTGGCAAAGAAAACCAATATACTTGCTGACATTACAGCATCCGGAGATATAACTATCTCTATGGATACTTATGACGATTATGTGGAAGCACTGGAAAAATTGTATGTCATTCAGGACATTGATGCCTGGTGTCCGGCCATAAGAAGCAAAACAGCAATGCGCAGTGCGCCCAAACGCTGTTTCACCGACCCCTCCATTGCCGTGGCAGCAATGAACATTGGAGCGGAAGCATTGGAAATACAACTCAAGACATTCGGGTTTATTTTTGAACAGATGTGTGTACGCGACCTTAAGGCCTATACCGCAGATTTCAACAGCCGTATATCATACTATCGTGACCGCTATGGTTTGGAGTCTGACCTCGTTTTACATCTGGAAGATGAAAGATATGCTTTGATTGAATGCAAAATGGGTAGTAGAGAAATAGAAGAGGGAGCAAAACATCTATTGGAAATCAAACGTCTTATCCAAGAATATAACAAAACGGAAAAGCAAGTGCCATTACGGGAGCCGGATCTTTTAATAGTCTTGACAGGCGGTAAAATGGCCTATACACGAGCAGATGGAGTTAAAGTTATTCCACTTGCTTGCCTAAAAGACTGATATTATGTAGTTAGTGAAAATAAGAAGCCCTATAGTAAAAGGGTGACCTTTGAAAAGTTTAATATGCGTTTTGTTAGATAACTGCTTAAAGAGAACATTACGTATAAAAGACCACTCAAATTTACTATTAAATATTATAATTGGGATATAACTTACATTGAATATAAATGAAAGAATTTCTTTATGTGGCGGAGGAATGGGGTAGGTTCCTTGTCGATAGAGTAAGGGTTTCCCTATTTGGAGATTCCGGACACTGATTCCGCGTATGTGATGTGCAGGCGTATCTTTGCCCTGGTCATGGCCACATAGAAAAGTCTTGCGGATTCTCTGATTTCCTCAGGAGTCTTCTTGTCAAAGAACGGATAGACACCATCAGTTGCCTCGAAGATAATCACGTTCTCAAATTCAAGGCCTTTTGCCTTGTGGACTGTAGAGACGAACACCTTTTCTGTTATACATGAGCTGTCACACAGGTCGGCTTCACGGTAGGTAGTTATATCGAGAAGGTGGGCTGAAAGCTGCTCCTTCAGACTCGGAGTCTTCTCCGGAGAGATTACATCATTACGGAGGAAGCTGAAGATGTACTGCATCTTCGGGTTTGCTTCTATCCATCCCTTCTGTATGAATGTGTCGTACAGATGCTCCAGCCCGTCAACGAGCAGAGGATATTCAGACGATCTCTGGTAGAGACGGCTGAGTGTGCCGTGATAGATGTCAGCATAGGCTCTGCGGAACAGCTCGGCCACGGCAGAGTTGTACTGAAGGCAGTCGATGTGCTGCTGCATGTTGGCAGCAAAGATACCCAGGAAGTGGTCAAGCACGGACAAGGTGGCGATGACATCATCATCAGCCAGATGGGAGTTCTCACCTTCAAGACCGAAGACCTCCAGCAGGGATTTGAGCTTGTAGGACTTCAAGCGTGGAGCCATGATACGTGCCACCCTGAGGGTATCGAAATACAGAGGATGAACGGTAAAGAAAGAGAAGTCACCGCAATCCCTACGGAGATTGTAGTCAAGGATATTGCAGTCATATTCCACGTTCTGGCCAATAAGGGTACAGTCACCTACAAAGTCCATAAACGCACACAGGCCGGTCTTACGGTCAACCTTTTCGGCACGTTCATATTCCTGAAGAAGAGGGTTTACAATGCCTCCGAGCATAGCCGGTATCGGCTTTTCAGTGTGGAGGATTATGTTGAAGCGGTCGGTAATCTTCCCGGCATTCACCTTGATGGCCGCAATCTGTACGATGTCATCCTCAAAAACATTCAAGCCGGTAGTTTCCGTATCAAAGATAACGTATTCGCCCTGGCAGCACCTGCAAAGCTCCAGCATATATGAGCTGCGCGTGTAGTTGAGAAAATCAGACGGCAGCAGGTAGTTGTCACGAAGATTCTTCACGAAGCGGCGAGCCTCGGCATCTTCATTGAAAATACCTGTCCCGGTCAGAATCTTTGACCATGCCATCATGTTGGAATCTAAATAAACCACCTGCAGATGGGCAAAAAGCAGCTGAGCCTGACGGGTAGTGAAAAGGTCTGTTCCGGAAATCTTGAAGTGGGGGATATTGCGGCCGGAAAGTTCATGCGAAATATGGTCTGCATCCATGTTCCAGGGCACAAAAACAGCCACTCTTTCATCAGGTGCACTCTTCGCCATAAACCACTTCCTTTTCCTGTACCTTGTTTACCATCACTGCGCTGTTGGTAAGAATATACACAAGTTCTGAACTGTCCATCAGTCTGTAATCGCCGTTAACTTCGAAACCTTTTCTCATATCCGTATGCTTTAGAGGGTTAAAAAGCTTGAATTATTCTTCAGCTAGATTTAGACCTTTTTTTAGAAAACCTTGTCTGGTTTGGTCTTTTGTCCGCGACTTTTTTTAGATTGAGAATCATTCCCCATCTGAGTTTGAGCCTTTTTTTACGGCTTCTTTAGGTACGGGCGAGTGGAATTAGAAAAGTTTTGAACGAAAAAAATGTTGGGGCAGTCGCAGACAACATCGTTAATTTTTTTTCAGGGCAAAGGCTGCAGGCCGGAACTCTTTCATTTCCACCAGACCATATACCTTTGCCGTATAAAAAGAAAGGCTCTTAGATTGGGGGAACACCGATAAATGAGGAAGCGGACAGCAGAAAAGACCAATGAAAGACAATAGAAAAACGAGTTATACCGATTATACTCTGGGTAGATAAGGAACTTTAGCGACATACCTTAAAGGGGTGGTGGGAGTAAGAGAAGATTACTTGGGATGAAGTACAAAGTTTACAGAAACCTAAATTATTAATGATAGGTATATTTTCTTTCTGAGTAACTTATGCGATATGATAGAATAGATTGATTATAAAAAACTTTTCGCATTAATAATTTGAATTCTACTAGGATTGTTAGAAATCATTTTTATGACTGCGAAATTATTGTTGAATTGGTTTTGTATCCTGTCCATTAGGATGTAATTTTTTCAAGCACAATATTATATAGTAATTACTGTTCTCATTTACATTATTCTGGTTTTTAAAGTACCATGCATATAAAAAGCACCATGTTTTTTTAAAGTATTTCTCCCATCATCCATATCAATACTTTATTTTTTCATTTGCATCAGAAAATTCAAATACTAATGTTCAATTTTAAAAGCCATGAGAAAATCATTTAGTAACTGTCAGTCTTCTTCTGACCAGTCTTTTTACCAACGCTTATGCGTTAAATAATAATTCCGATTTCAATAACGGGTGGAAGTTTACACTTTCTGATTCTGCCTGTTATTCATTTGTAAACTATAATCCGTCTTCGTGGAAAACAGTGAATCTGCCCCCAATGATTGGAGTGTTGATCTTCCTTTTGAGTCTACAGCGGAAGGTTGCACCGGTTTCCTTAAAGGTGGAATTGGTTGGTATAGTAAAACATTTGATACACCCGACAATTTCGTTGATAAGAAATGCTATATAGTTTTTGATGGGGTGTACAATAATTCTGAATATTGGATAAATGGTAGAAAATTAGGATTCCATCCATATGGATACTCTCCATTCTTTTATGACATTTCAGATTATTTGAATCCGAAAGGACAAGAAAACAGAATTTCTGTCAGAATTGACCATTCCAGATATGCAGACAGCAGATGGTATACCGGTTCGGGTATTTATAGAGAAACTCAGTTGATATTTACTGATAAGTTGCATATTCCTGTTTGGGGAACTTTTGTAACTACACCTGTAGTTTCCTCTGAAAGAGCAACCGTAAATATTGAGGTAAGGGTCAAGAACGACTATTCCGGACCAAGAGCAGGTGAAGTAAGAACTTCTTATTTTGACTCCAAAAATAAGAAAGTAGGCGAGAAACTGACATCCTTTTTTGATAGAGGCAGGAAAGGAAATGAAAATCAACCAGTCGGTAGAAATATCAAATCCTTCCCTTTGGGATGTTGATTCTCCTTCAATGTATCTTGCAAAGAGCGAAATTCTTGTAGATGGTAACGTTGTTGATACAAAAGAAACTCCTTTTGGTATTAGAAGTATAAAGTTTGATGCTAAAAAACGGATTTTTCCTCAACGGAAAGAACATGAAGATTAAAGGTGTTTGTCTTCATCATGATGCAAGTATGATTGGAGCTGCATTGGTTGAAGATGTTTGGAGAAGACGATTACAGACTTTAAAAGATGGTGGTTGTAATGCCATTCGTTTGTCACATAATCCTGGTGCAGATGCTTTCCTGGAGCTTTGTGATGAAATGGGATTTCTTGTTCAGGAAGAAATTTTTTGATGAATGGGATTATCCAAAAGATAAGCGATTAAACATGGATGAACAGTCCATTGATTATATAACAAGAGGATACTGCGAATATTTTCAGGAATGGGCCGAACGAGACCTTAAGAATGTAATGCTTAGAAGTAGAAATCACCCATGTATATTTCAGTGGAGTATTGGTAATGAAATAGAATGGACTTATAAAGGATGTAAGGAGTCAACAGGTTTCTTTAGTGCAGATGCCGGTGGTGGATATTTCTGGAACCAGCCTCCTTATTCAACTCAGAGAATCAGGGAAGAGTGGGCTAAACAGCCTAAGCAGACTTATGATATTGGTCGCACAGCGAAGAAACTGGCAGCATGGACTCGTGAGATGGACACAACTCGTCCGGTAACAGCTAATTGTATACTTCCTTCTATAAGTTATGAGACAGGATATATTGATGCTCTTGATGTAGCCGGATTCAGCTATAGAAGAGTAATGTATGATTATGCCCACAAGAATTATCCTGACAAACCTGCAATGGGTACTGAAAATCTCGGTCAGTGGCATGAATGGAAAGCGGTTATCGAACGTGACTATATCCCTGGTATGTTTATATGGACAGGTGTAGATTATTTAGGAGAAGTTGGAACAAAAGGTAGAGAATGGCCACAAAGAGCTATCGGATGTGGACTGCTTGATTTGGCAGGATTTGAAAAACCTTCTTTCCATATGATGAAATCACTTTGGACTGATGCGCCATTTATTGCTATCTATTCTCAGACAGCCAACAAGTCTTCTTATGTTGAAAAGGATGGAAAGTTTACTGATAAGGATCCTAAAAAGCCTTGGACTCAACGACTTTGGGTTTGGGAGGATGTAAACAGTCATTGGAATTATACTAAAGGTGAAAAAGTTGTTGTGGAGATATATTCAAACTGCGATGAGATAGAACTATTCCAGAATGGCAAATCCTTAGGAAAACGCTTCCTGAAAGATTTTGAGGATCATATCTATAAGTGGTCGGTAGATTTTAAAGATGGAAATATAGTTGCTAAAAGGTAAAAAGAACGGTAAGAAAACAACTTCTGCAATTTATACCACCAAAGAAACAAATTCAATTAAGCTATCAGTTGATAAGGTTGCAGTTGATGCTAATAATACGGATGTGATACATGTTACTGCACAATTGATTGATAGGAACGGAAGAAATATTTCTTGGGAAGAAAAGGAAATAACATTTAATATTGGTGGCAATTACAGATTATTGGGTGTGGAAAATGGCGATCATCTGAATGTTTTAAACTATAAATCAAATACAGTGAAAAACCTATAAAGGAAGAGCATTGCTAGTGTTGCAGGCTACGGACAAGGCCGGCATTCTGAACATCAATGCAAATTCTGGCAGCATTAGTTCAAATGATTTAAAGGTTGAAGTTAAATGATTTAATTATAATAATTATGTTACTGAAGAATGTATTAACAATAGTGGGAGGTATAGCGTTGTTTGCCTCCTGTGTAAACCAGCCTTCTGCTACAGTGTCTACTGATGATAGTGCTTATGACCAGCGTAAAGCGGATTCTTTGGGAATACCCAAAGGAAATAAATTAAGTGCTGCGATGAAACGTGCCATGGAATGGCCGCAGCGTGACAATTCGTGGTTCTTTGAATATAAGATGATGCCTTTAAAAGGGTGATTTGGCTTATGAGGAAGGTATAGTTAGACGCGACCCAAGTGCTATGATTAAGGTTGGAGACAAGTACTATGTATGGTATTCAAAAAAGGTTATGGTGAAACTCAGGGATTTGCCGGGGATGTTGAAAATGAAAAAGGTTTTTCCATGGGACAGATGCGATATATGGTATGCCACAAGTAAGGATGGTATTACCTGGAAAGAAGAAGGTGTGGCTGTTAAAAGAGGTGAAAAAAGGAGCATACGATGACAGATCGGTTTTCACTCCTGAAGTTATGCAGTGGAATGGTAAGTATTATCTTTGTTACCAGACTGTTAAATCGCCATACACAGTTAGAGTTAAGGAAAATGTTGCTATGGCATGGGCTGATTCTCCTGATGGTCCGTGGGAAAAGACTGATAAGCCGGTTCTTACCCCATCCGACAATGGCGTTTGGGAAGGAGAAGAGGATAATAGATTTAAAGTAAAAGCTAAAGGTGACTTTGACAGTCATAAAGTGCATGATCCATGTATCATACCATACAATGGTAAATTCTATCTTTATTATAAAGGTGAAAGAATGGGTGAGGAAATTACCTGGGGAGGTAGAGAAATCAAACATGGTGTAGCTATAGCCGATAATCCACTTGGTCCTTATACCAAATCAGAGTATAATCCTATAAGCAATAGTGGACACGAGATATGTGTATGGCCTTATAAAGGAGGTATAACATCTTTGATTACAACAGACGGACCGGCAAAAGAATACCTTGCAGTGGTCGCCAGACGGCATAAACTTCGAGATAATGTCCGTTATACCAGGAGCACCTCATGCTATTGGTCTGAACAGAAGTGCTGATAATGATAAGGAACCTACTGAAATATTGCGTTGGGGATTGACTCATCAATACATTACCTATAATTATCAATGCATTATGCGTTTTGAAACATGGACTAAACAGACTCATACTGCAATTGGTGAATCAACAAAGCGAAAATAATAGCTTATGAAGAGAAATATCTTGTCTGCGCTTTTGATTATGCTTGGTATTGCATATTCAAATGCGCAGCCGGGCTTCGAATCATTTTCAATGAACAACCAGCTTGTTAAAGACTTGAGCGGTTATAATTGGAAAATGAAGATGATGCGTCCTGGTGAAGGTGAAAAGCAGGGAATCCATAAAATTTTCCCTGAGGATATTGAGACATTGGTTTGGAATCCTGCTAAAGTTCCCGGCGATGTTTACACTGATTTGTGGAAAGCCGGAGCCATAGACGATCCTTATTTTGGCAGGAACTCAGTTAAAGCACAGTGGGTTCAGCACTATGAATGGTGGTATGCAGCACAGTTTTATGTTACAGAGGATGTAAAGAACAAGTATATCCGTCTTGAATTCGACGGTGTTGACTATAGCTGCGATGTCTGGCTCAACGGACATTATTTGGGAAGGCATGACGGAGCGTTCGAGAAATTCAATTTTGAAGTAACAGACTACTTAAGAATAGGTAAGGATGCGCGCCGCGGTGCTAATATGCTTACTGTCAAGCTTAATCCTCCTACTCATATCAATACAGAACTTGGCGGTTTGAAGACTCCATGGTTCGGCGACTATTGGCGAGACCTGATTCCATTCGGAATTTGGCGTCCTGTGAGACTTGTGACATCCGGTAAGGTTAGGATAGACGATGTTTATGCCCGTACCAGGATAGACAAGAACTCTAGTGCTGATGTGGATATGGAGATAATGCTTGAAAATACTTCAAGCGAACCAATGTCGATGGATATAACAGCTTCTGTGCAGGGATATAATTTTGAGTCGAAACCTATTCTGGTCAAGTTCAAACAGACAGTACCTCCCGGCAAACATATGTATAAGAAGAATTTCCATGTTGGCAAACCTGAATTGTGGTGGCCATGGGATATGGGTAAGCAGAATCTGTACATAGCCAGAGTTTCCGCTCAAAACGGAAGTGTGAGACACGATTATAAGGAGGTTAAGTTTGGTATCAGAGAGGTAACCTCGGCATGGAATCCAGGTTTTAAGAAGGGTGTTGATGTAAGTTTTCCACGTACAACAGTTATAAATGGTAAACCTGTTTTTATCCGTTCAGCATGCTGGGGAGGCACACCAAATATATTTGTGGGTCGTACAGCTCCCGGAACATACGAGAAACTTCTTGTTTTGGCCAAGGAAGCCAATTTGAATAATATCAGAATATTTGGCTGGCATAATCCTGAAATACCTGAATTTTATGAGATATGCGATTCATTAGGTCTAACGGTATGGCAGGATATGTTGCCATTGGGTTCCGGTAATATTCCAATGGAAAAATCCTATGTAGAGAAAGTATTGCAGGTAGCCAAGAGTGTAGCAATAGAACGTCGTAATCATCCATCGCTCATAATGATGGAAGGAGGCGAGGAATATTTCTTGAGAACCAGAGATGTTAAGTTTGCCAATGACTTTCTGTTGCAATTGGGTGATACCCTTCAGCATTATCTTCCATTGCCTTATGTCCCCGATTCTCCTCTAACATGTGCCGCTTCGCAAGAGGCCGGTTATAAACCTAAGGAGGCAACCCATGCATTGGCGTATTTCTATTCAATGGGCCGATGGCTGATGGAGGATTGGTACAGAAAGCAGGATTACCCTATCGTACCGGAGTTTGCCATAACCTCCGTACCCAATGTAGAGAGTCTCAAGAAATTCATTCCTGAAGCTGAGATGTGGCCTCCCGGATTGAGCTGGGGACATCATTGGGCTGATTTGGATAAGCTTAAGATGCAAAACTTCGATACATTCGGTGAAGAACGTTCCAATGGGACATTGCAGGAGTTTGTAGATGCTACTCAGGATGCTCAAGGTGTAATATTCCAGAATGGTGTAGAGTTCTTCCGACGTCAGAAACCAAGACTTAGCGGAATAGCCCTTTGTCATTGGATAACTTACTGGCCTGACATGAAGTGGGGTATTGTAGATGCCTACCAACAGCCTAAGAGATCGTACGATTTTGTTAAGAGAGCCTATCAGCCATTGCTTGTATGTCTTGATTTCACAAGGCGCAGATGGCATAATGATGAAAGCTTCAAAGGTGCAATATGGATAGTTAACGACCTTTATAAAGAATATAAGAACTCAAATGTTACTATCCGTATAAAAGACGATGTGGGTAATGTTCTTAAAGAGGCTGACTACAAGGTAAGTAAGATAGGCGAGAATTGTGCATTTAAACTCACTGATATCAGTTATAATGTTCTGTCTACAGTTAAGAAGATGTTCCATGTTGAACTCACACTGACAGACAAGGGCGGTAAAGAAATCTCAACAAATAAATATTTCTTCTTGATTGGCGATCAGGCTGAAGCTACTAAACAGTTTAATGAAATGAATAAAAAGATGTCCAAGTCATTGCACAAATATACTAACGGAAATTATTACCGATATTATCCTGCCATGATTCAGACAGATGGACAGAATTATAATAGTGAAATTGAAGTTCCTGTAGCCAAAGGTTTTGGAAAAGCTAAATAGTTAAATGTTTTAAATTATAAAGAAATGAAAGCAAGTTATTATGAAGGAAATAAAACCTTCACTGTAAAAGAAAAGGAATTAATTGCACCTGCTAAAGGCGAAGTTAGAATTAAGGTCGCTTATTGTGGTATATGTGGAAGTGATGTTCACATCTTTCATGGTAATATGGATAGCCGTGTTTCTATCCCGCAGACTATCGGTCACGAAATGTCAGGAGTAATTGATGCTATAGGGGAAGGTGTAGAAGGATATAAAGTAGGTGATAAAGTAGTTGTTCGCCCTCTCGATAATCGTCTTGAAGATGCTTCTGATAAAGGTTGGAGCCATATCTGTGAAAAAACTTAAATTTATTGGTATTGATAGCGAAGGTGCGTTGCAGCAGTATTGGAACATTATGGCGTTCACTTTACACAAACTTCCGGATGATATCGACCTGAAACTTGCAGCCTTAATTGAACCTTTGGCTGTAGCTTGTCATGATGTTCGTCGTAGCGGATTGAAAGCCGGTGAAGTTGCCGTAGTTTTAGGGGGTGGTCCAATCGGAGCTTTGGTGGCAATGGTAGCAAAACAACAGGTGCAAAGATTGTTGTTTCTGAAGTTAATCCTGTAAGAATAAAGCTTCTTAAAGAGATGGGATTTGATGTAATCAGTCCAGCTGAACAAGACCTGTTGGAATATGTCAAGAAAATAAGCAACGGTTCTTTGGCTGATGTCGTCTTTGAGGTTGCCGGTGTTCAGAGTACGGTTAACGCTATGACAGAAATTGCCGGTTTGCGTGCCCGTATAGTAGGTGTTGCTATACATGCTCAACCAAGACCTGTAGACTTGAAGATGATGTTCTGGCGTGAACTTACATTCATGGGAGCTCGTGTTTATGAATATGAAGATTATGAAAAAGGCTATTGATTTGGTTAATCAGAAAGTTCTTCCGTTGGAAAACATCATCTCTAATGTTCAGCCTTTGACAAATATACAGTCATTATTCGAAGAAATCGTAAGCAATCCTAGTGGAATGAAATATTTGGTAGACTGCCAAGGGTAAATAATAAATTAACAAGTGACAAATTACATTATTAATGATTTTAAACTAAATAATAATATGGACTTTTTTAAATAAATTCAGTTTGAAGGGCAAGACAGCTCTTGTAACAGGTTGTAAAAGAGGAATAGGTAAAGGTATGGCAGTAGCTTTGGCTGCTGCAGGTGCTGATATTATCGGTGTTAGTGCTTCATTGGAGCCAAAAGGTAGCGAAGTTGAAAAAGAAGTTAAGGCTTTGGGTCGTAACTTTAAAGGATACACTTGTGACTTTAGCGACAGAGACGCATTGTATGATTTTATCAATAAAGTTAAGGCTGATTTCCCTGTAATTGATATTTTGATTAATAATGCAGGTACTATATTGCGCAAACCGGCAGCCGAACACCCTGACGAGATGTGGGATAAGGTTATTGCTACAAATGAAACAGCTCAGTTTATTCTGACACGTGAAATCGGAAAGGATATGGTGGCAAGAGGCAATGGTAAAATTGTATTTACAGCTTCTTTGTTGACCTTCCAGGGAGGTATAAATGTACCGGGTTATGCTGCAAGTAAAGGTGCTGTTGGTCAGTTGACTATGGCTTTTGCTAATGAATGGGCTGGTAAAGGTGTAAATGTAAACGCTATTGCTCCTGGTTATATTGCTACCGACAATACAGCTGCTTTGCGTGCAGATTCAGTACGTTCTGAGCAGATTCTTACTCGTATACCTGCCGGACGTTGGGGTACTCCTGAAGATTTCGGTGGTCCGGTGGTATTCCTTTGCTCAGAAGCTTCTGCTTATATGCATGGAACAATCATGCTGGTTGACGGTGGCTGGATGGGTAGATAATATTGTTATAAATACTATTTTTTGAAATACTTATGAAGACATATCAGCAATATATTAATGGTGCGTGGGTCGCACCATTAAATGGAAAATATACTGAAGTTTATAATCCTTCGGACGACTCAGTTGTCGGAATGGTTGCAAACGGTGATGAGAAAGATGCCGATCTTGCTTTACAGGCAGCACAGGCAGCTCAGAAATCATGGGCAAAACTAACAGCCAGAAGAAGAGCCGAAATACTTTATGCCTTTATTGAAGAAATAAAGAAAAATAAGGAAGAACTTGCCAGAATGATTTCTACAGAGCAAGGAAAACTGTTCAAGGTTGCTCAGTTTGAAGTTGATGTTTGTTGTTCTTTTATTGCATATGCATGTGAATGGGCAAGAAGGATAGAAGGCGATATTGTCCCTTCAGATAATCCTAATGAACATCTTATGATTCAGAAAATTCCGCGTGGTGTGGTAGTGGCAATTACAGCATGGAATTTCCCATTGGCTTTGGCAGGCAGAAAGATAGGTCCTGCTCTTGTAGCTGGTAATACAATTGTTGTAAAACCTACTACTGAAACCCCTATTGCAACATTGATGTTGGGTGAGATGGCCAAAAAGGCTGGTGTTCCTGATGGCGTTCTCAATATTATTACCGGTTCAGGTAGAGTTATGGGTACAGCTTTGGTTGAAAATCCTATTACCAAAATGGTCACTATGACTGGTAGTACTCCGGCAGGTCAGGCCATTTACCGTTCTGCGGCTAAGAATATTATCCATGTTCAGTTGGAGTTGGGAGGAAAGGCACCTTTCATCGTATTCGATGATGCTGATATTGATGCGGCTGTTGATGCGGCACTTTCTTCTCGTTTTGATAATTGTGGTCAGGTTTGTACATGTAATGAACGCCTGTATCTTCACGAGTCGATATATGATGAATTTATGGCTAAATTCATGGAAAAAGTTAAAGCGATTAAGGTTGGCGACCCATTCGATCCAACATCTGATATGGGACCAAAGGTCAACAAGAATGAGCTTGAACACATGAAACAGCTTGTAGAAATCAGTTTGAAAGAAGGAGCGACACTGGCATGTGGAGGTAAAGTTCCTGAAGGTGAGCAATTCCAGAAAGGTAACTGGTTTGAACCTACAGTTCTTACTGATGTGAAACAAAATATGACAATCGTACACGAAGAGTCTTTCGGACCTATACTCCCTGTTCTGAAATTCTCCGACTATGATGAAGTAATCAATTATGCTAACGATTGCGAATACGGTTTGGCCGCTATGGTATTTACTAATGATCTTAACCGTGTCATGAAGTTAAATACCGATCTTGAGTTCGGAGAAATTTACGTAAACCGTCCTCATGGTGAATTGCATCAGGGATTCCACAATGGCTACAAGCTGAGTGGAGCTGCCGGTGAAGATGGCAAGTATGGTTTCGAACAGTATCTTGAGAAGAAAACATTCTATATCCGTTATAAAGAATAATAAGATGTCACATATTATTAAGTCTGTTAAAACGCAATTGTTTCAAGTACCATTGGATGAGGTACTTGCCGATGCAAAGCATGGAAATCATTTCTATTTTGAGCTAATAACAGCGACAATAAAATTAGAAGACGGAAGTGAAGGCACTGGTTATACCTATACCGGTGGTAAAGGAGGCTATTCAATCAAGGCCATGATTGACAATGACCTGATTCCTGCACTTATAGGAAAGGATGCAGACAATATAGAAGAGCTTTACGACATGATGCAATGGCATATTCATTATGTTGGTAGAGGTGGTATTGCTTCATTCGCAATTTCTGCAGTTGATATAGCTTTATGGGATTTAAGATGTAAGCATGCCGGTCAGCCATTATGGAAGATGGCTGGTGGAGCTTCAAACAAATGTAAGGCATATTGTGGAGGAATAGACCTTCTGTTCCCTTTGGACAAACTTCTGAAGAATATCGATGGCTATCTGAAAGCAGGTTTCAATGGTGTTAAAATAAAGATTGGTCGCGAAAATCCTGATGAAGATGTTGAAAGAATCAAGGCTGTAAGAGAGTTTATCGGACCTGACATTACATTTATGGTTGATGCAAATTATTCCATGACAGTAGAGCAGGCAATTGATATGGCAAACCGTATCAAGCAATACGATATAACCTGGTTTGAAGAGCCTACAATTCCTGACAACTATAAAGGCTACGCTCAAATCACTGATGCAACAGGCATGCCTCTTGCCATGGGTGAGAATCTTCACACCATACACGAGTTTGAATATGCTATGGAACAGTCCAAACTGAAATATGTTCAGCCTGATGCATCAAACTGTGGAGGTATAACAGGATGGCTTCAAGCAGCCAAACTTGCTGAAGAACACAACGTAACTGTATGTTCGCATGGAATGCAGGAACTGCATGTAAGTCTTGTATCATCACAGAGACATGCCGGTTGGATAGAAGTCCATAGTTTTCCGATAGACCGTTATACGCGTCGTCCGCTGGTAGTTCAGGATTGTATGGCTATAGCGTCAGATGAACCGGGTATTGGAGTAGAGTTCAACTGGGAAATGCTTGAACCATACAAGAAGCTTTAATATCTTCTTTTCTCAATGAGGCTATATCAAACATTATATTTGATATAACCTCATTGGTGTTATCAAAAGAATATAACTTAATAACTTTAAAACTATGATATATGAAAATACGAAAAGAGAGATTTGGCTCCGTCGAAGGAATGGAAATCACATTATATACACTTGTTAATGATAATGGTGTAGAAGTCTCTGTAATGAATTATGGAGCAACTGTTACGTCTGTCTTATTGCCTGTTGGTAATGGAAATAAAAGGAATATAGTTTGTGGTTTTGACACCCTCGAAGGCTATTTTTCCGATGAGTTTCTTTCTAATGCACCTTATTTCGGAGCTACAATTGGCCGTTATTGCGCCACCATTCAAAATGCGTCCTATGATGACGTGAAACTTTCAGCAAATGTAAACAATACCCATTGCCTTCATGGAGGTGTGCAGGGTTTTGATAAAAAACGTATGGGGTGTTATCGGATGCGATAGCTTTGAAAATGAAAGCTCTATAACATTGAAGTATTTCTCTCCCGATGGTGAACAGGGGTTCCCTGGTAATGTAACAGCGGTTGTTATCATTGCTCTTAATAATAATAACGAATTAAGTTTCAGATATGAAGCGGATACAGATAAGCGTACACCACTATCCATGACTAACCATACATATTTCAATCTTTCGGGATTTATGGAGAATGTAGAAGGCCATAATGCATATGTTGCAGCAAGTAATGTATTGCCAATGAATCCTTCAGGCAGTGTAGAAAAGAATATTATTTACATATCTGGCAGCAGCGTCGACCTTCGTAGTTCAAGGAATATAGGTCAGGTTCATAATGAGATAAATGATGGTTTTGAGCACTTCTATATGTTTGATAAGGGATTTACTGATGTTCCGGAGAAGGTTGCCGAGATTAATTGCCCTTCTAGTAATGTAAGTATGGAAGTTCTGACGACAGAAGAAGGAATGCTCCTGTATACAGCCAAATATACTTCGTCTTCATTACAAAGAAATGAAAGTGAGAAATATGGTAAGTACTGTGCCTTTTGTTGTGAGACACATAGAGTACCTAATGGTCCTAATTTAAAAGATGCAATAAGGTTTTACCGACAGGGTGAGAAATTTGAGAGTCATACAATATTTAAATTTAATTTTTAACAGAATAAGATTATGATAAATGGAATATTATGGGCTGTAGGAGCCGGAATTATGTTGGGCTTGTATGCTTTGCCTGAGAAATATATTAAAGGTTATAAATATGAGAATACCTGGTTTCTGTTTTTTTTCCCTGGCATTGATAGTAATGCCTTTGGTGTCTTCATTTTTCATTGATAGACAATTTTTGTGATGTTCTCGCATCATTGCCTTCGAATGTACTTTATCTCATGGTACTGACATCTTTTCTTTGGGGAATGGGAGTGCAGCTATGGAGCAAGGCAATAGATTATATAGGAGTTTCATTGGGTTTCTCAATATTTATAGGTTCTGTAATATTGGTAGGTTCTATTTTGCCATTCATTGTCGACGGATTGCCTTCTGAAAATGCTTTATGGTATATAATAATAGGTCTTATAATCATTCTTATAGGAGTAGTATCAAACGGGCGTGCCGGTATACTTCGAAAAGAAAGTTCGGAACATAAAGATTCAATGGAACAACTTTCGTCTGGCAAGACTTTGCGAGGAATATTCATAGCTCTTATAGGTGGTCTTTTAGCTACAGGTTTCAGTCTGGCAAACGCTGTAGGTAATGCTCCTATTACAGAGGCTGTTGTAACACAGGGAAATCCCGAATGGATGAGTGCTATAGCAATAATGTTCATTATATATCTTTCCGGAGCTCTTTATGCTATTCCTTATTTTGTAATTAAATTGTGTAAGAATAAGACGTGGGGTCTGTTTAAGAATGAATACTGTTTGTCTAATTTCTGGATGGCATTTGTAATGGCATTTTTGAATTATACTGCTTCTGCATCTTTTGCGTACGCTGCTTTTTCTTTAGGTTCGGCAGGCAATACAGTTGGTTATGCCATTTATAATACAGTATCTGTCCTTCTGGCGGTGATAGGCGGACTTCTTACTAAAGAGTGGGCTGATGCTCCTAAAAAAGCGAAGGGATTATTGTATTTTGCTCTTGTTGCTATGTTGCTGGGAGTGGTTCTCATTGCAATGGGTAATGCGGTAAATGTGAAATAGCAAGTAATTCATTCTGACAATAAATTAACTTTATTTATTAATATTAAAAAATAATAGACGATGAAAATTGTAACTTTTGGAGAAATAATGCTTAGATTGTCTACACCAGGCAATACACGTTTTGTTCAATCAGATTCCTTTGATGTTGTTTATGGCGGCGGTGAAGCAAATGTAGCTGTAAGTTGCTCAAATTACGGACATGAAACTTATTTCGTTTCTAAGCTCCCTAAGCATGAAATAGGGCAATCTGCAGTAAATGCACTTCGTAAATATGGTGTTAGAACCGACTATATAGCTCGTGGTGGTGATCGTATAGGTATATATTATCTTGAAACTGGGGCCTCTATGCGTCCAAGTAAAGTTATATACGACCGTGCAAACTCTGCAATCTCTGAGGCAGAACCATGTGACTTTGACTTTGATGCTATTATGGAAGGAGCAGACTGGTTTCATTGGTCTGGTATTACCCCAGCCATTTCTGATAAAGCTGCCGAGTTGACTAAACTTGCTTGTGAGGCTGCTAAGCGTCATGGTGTTACAGTCTCAGTAGACCTTAATTTCCGCAAGAAACTTTGGACTAAAGAAAAGGCTCAGTCCATTATGCGTCCATTGATGCAATATGTTGATGTATGTATTGGAAATGAAGAAGATGCAGAACTTTGTTTAGGATTCAAGCCTGATGCCGATATAGAAGGAGGCAAAACAGATGCAGAAGGATACAAAGGTATTTTTACTGCAATGGCCAAAGAGTTCGGATTCAAATATGTAATCTCTACTTTGCGTGAATCATTCTCTGCTACACATAACGGATGGAAAGCTATGATTTACAATGGTGAAGAATTCTATACATCAAAACGATACGACATTAATCCGATTATTGACCGTGTAGGTGGTGGAGATTCTTTTTCTGGTGGTATTATCCATGGCTTGCTTACTAAAGCAACTCAGAGTGAGGCCTTGGAGTTTGCAGTTGCAGCTTCGGCTTTAAAACATACAATCAATGGAGATTTCAACTTGGTATCTATTGAAGAAGTTGAAGCTTTGGCTGGTGGTGATGCAAGCGGACGTGTACAAAGATAATTCGATAGATTGATCATTATATTTTTAAATTAAGATAATAAAAACGAGCAGATTTGATAAAGTAGCAGTCTTTAATAAAATTGCTTCAGAATGATATGCTATACTATAATTTCAATAACTACGAAGAATTCAAGGAATTATTCTGGATTAGTAAAACATGGGAATGGAGTAAAAAGCAGAAAGAACAAGATTCTGTTGAGCTTCAAAAAGAACAGGAAACTTTTGCATGATGCGGTAGTTTCCGGAGATTATTCACTGGTTCATATATCAGATATGGCGACAATGAAGAAACTGGTGACTGATGAGATTATAAAAAGCAGCAATGACAACATGAAGCTTTCTTATGTTGTAGACCTGATGGGAAAAAGGTACTATAGTTCAACCTATTCAACTGACGGAAATAAAGGCTTGTGTGAGGATGGAGACACAAGAGCAGTCAGATATATCAATATGGAAAATAACTTTGCTGAGAAAATTATTAAAACGAAAATATAATGAAAAGACTTCTAGGTACAATTATCCTGTTGCTCATTCTGGGTAACACAATAAACGCAGTAACGGATGGTATCTCCTTCAACGAAAACTGGCGCTTCTTTAAAGGTGAAATAAAAGGAGCCGAAGCTATATCGTTCGATGATGATTCGTGGAGAAAACTTAACTTACCTCATGACTGGGCAATAGAAGGTCCGTTTGACAGCAAGTACAATGCAAGATGCGGCGGACTGCCATTTCATGGTACTGGCTGGTACAGAAAGACCTTGCATTGGGGATGCACAATGGAAGGACAAAATTGTAAGAATTGGCTTCGACGGAGCAATGAGCGAAGCTAAGGTTTGGATAAACGGAGTTAAGGTGGGCGAACATCCTTACGGATACACCGGGTTTGAGATAGACATAACAAAGTATCTAAAAATAGGTGAAGAAAACGTATTGGCTGTACAGCTTACTCCGCGAGATCTGTCATCAAGATGGTATCCCGGTGCGGGTATCTATAGAAATGTATGGTTAAGAGTAGACAACAAGGTTTACATACCCGAACACGGAGTATATGTAACAACTCCTACTGTCACTAAGCCAAAAGCTGTAGTACAGATAGAAACAACTGTGAAAAACGCAACATTCGGCAATGGGAAATTTAATATCAGGCATAGCATTATCAACGCTCAGGGGGAAACGGTAGCAATATTAAATGATAATGTTGAAGTAGCTGCCGGGGAGCAGGGAAAAACTCTTGCATATATAAATATGTTGAATCCTAATATCTGGGGACAGAAAAATCCATATATGTATAAGCTGAAGACAGAAATATATGATGGAAAAGACCTTACAGATACATATTTTACCGACTTTGGTATCCGTAAAATATGTTTTACGAAAGACGGATTTTTCCTAAACGGTGAAAAAATAAGATTTAACGGAGTATGTCTTCATCACGATAACGGTCCAATGGGAGCTGCAGTCAACGTTAGAGCAGATGAAAGAAAGCTTCAGATTATGAAGGAAATGGGTGTGAATGCTATTCGTACATCACACAACCCTCCTTCACCGGAATTTCTTGATTTGTGCGACAGAATGGGACTTGTAGTGCTTGATGAAGCCTTCGACGAATGGACAAAGGCTAAAGTAGACAACGGTTATCACCTGTATTTTGATGAGTGGAGTAAAAAAGACCTTACAAGCCTCATAATGCGCGACAGAAACCATCCGTCGGTAATAATGTGGAGTATAGGGAATGAAATTCTTGAGCAAAGTGATAAGAAAAAATGGATTTACAGTAGCAAAATATCTTGCAGATATTTGTCGCGAACTTGATCCTACACGTCCAAGTACATGTGGGTTCAACTATTACCCTGCCCCATTCGACAACAACATGGCACAGCAGGTAGACATTGCTGGAATGAATTACAAACCAGGCAAATATGCTGAAGTTCAAAGACTATATCCTGATCTTCCATTATATGGCTCGGAAGCTTCCTCGTGTACAAGTAGCCGTGGAGTTTATCACCTACCTATAGAGAAATATGAGAAAAACGGCACAAATCAGGTTACAAGCTACGACCTTATCGGTCCCAAATGGGCATACCCACCTGATATAGAGTTCCATTTCCAGGAAATGAACCCACGCTTTATGGGGGAATTTATATGGACAGGATTTGACTATCTGGGCGAACCGACACCATACGGAGGCAGAGATAATTCAACCCATGGATACTGGAATGACGACTGGCCTTCAAGATCATCATACTTTGGAGCAGTGGATTTGTGCGGTTTGCCTAAAGACAGATTTTACCTATATCAAAGCCAATGGACAGATAAACCGATGGTTCATATACTTCCTCATTGGAACTGGAAAAAAGGAATGAACATACCTGTATATGTTTACACCAACTGTTATGAGGCAGAACTTTTTCTTAACGGAAAATCATTGGGCAAAAGGGTAAAAGGAAGAGACCTAACTGAAATTATGGTGTCGTTTAATCATTATGCCCCTAACACATTCCAGTCAAAATATCGTCTCTCGTGGGATGTTCCGTTTGAACCGGGTGAACTTACAGTAAAGGCATACAATAATTTAGGTGAACTAAAGGCAGAAAAAACAATCAGAACAGCAGGTAAACCAGCTCAAATCAAACTTATACCAGACAGAAAGGTAATAACTGCCGATGGCAAAGATCTGTCATATATTACTGTAAGAATTGAAGACAGAGACGGTAATCTATGCCCTGAGGCAGACAATCTGGTAGAATTCAGTGTTGAAGGTGCAGGACACTTTAGAGCTGTAGGAAACGGTAATGCTGCAACAACGGAGTCGTTCATAGAACCCAAAAGAAAAGCATTCAGCGGTATGTGTATGCTAATTGTTCAGTCTGACGAAAACAAGCAAGGAAAAATGAATATTACCGCCACTTCTAAAGGACTTAAAACAGCTAAGACAACAATAAATGTAGAACTTTAAACTTATAAAACTATAAAATGAAAGCAATCATTACTTCATTAGCAGTTGCAACTATTGCCTGCTTAAGCGCATGTAACAATTCGGAATACAAGCCCAACATTGAGACTACAGCTTCTCCAATTGGTACTGACATATTCAAACCGGATTCTGCATCAATTGCACAAAACTACAGAATACCGAAATGGTTTGAAGATGCCAAGTTCGGTATATTCATTCATTGGGGTGTTTATTCTGTGCCTGCCTACGGCAGCGAATGGTATTCAAGATGGATGTATAAAGAAGGACATCCTATTAACAAGTATCATGTAGAAACGTATGGTCCACTGACAGAATTTGGCTACAAAGATTTTATTCCTATGTTTAAAGCCGAGAACTTCAATCCACAGGAATGGGCAGAGCTTTTCAAGGAATCAGGAGCGCAGTATGTGGTACCTGTAGCCGAACATCACGATGGTTTTGCTATGTACAATAGTACCTTCAATAAGTGGAACTCGGTAGATATGGGTCCTAAGAGGGATGTTATTGGCGAACTTAAAAAAGGCAATCATAGCAGAAGGACTTCATTTCGGGTTATCATCGCACAGATGCGAGAATGCTTGGTTTTATGAATATGGAATGGACACACCATCCGATGTTCAGGATATGAGTATTTCTCTTTACGGCGAACGTCTGCACCAGCCTGAAGGTAAAGGTATGACTCCTTACTACGGTAAATATGAAGGTTCTAACGAAAAGTCAAGACGTGAATTCCTCTTGCATACCTACGAACTGATTGACCAATATCAGCCTGAACTGATATGGTTTGACTGGACTGTAGGAAAATATCCGTTCCAGCCTACTTTCTATAAATTCATGGCCTATTATTACAATAATGCGCTTGACTGGGGTAAGGAAGTTGTTGTAAATACCAAATTCGGCTATGGTGATAATATCCAGGTATTCGATATCGAACGTGGTAAAAGTGACAGAATACGTAAACACTCATGGCAAACCGATACATCAATAGGTAAAAAATCATGGAGCTACTGTCCTGATGAGGAGAACAAAACTCCAGACCATATTATCGATGACTTTGTGGATATAGTCAGCAAGAATGGTAACCTATTGCTTAACGTAGGACCAAAAGTTGACGGAACTATTACAGACGAACAAAAGAATGTTCTTAAAGAGATAGGAAAATGGCTTAAAGTTAATGGTGAAGCAATCTATTGCTCTCGTCCATGGGTTACTCCAGGCGAAGGAGAAAACAAGGGAACTGCCGGTTATATGACAGATAATGAAAAAACCGAATACACAGCTCAAGACATTCGTTTTACAACTCGTGATAATAAAGTATATGCAATATCACTTGCATGGGATGATGAAGTTCTTATCAAATCGTTTGCAAAAGATTATATAGAGAATGTGGAGATAAAATCTGTAAGTATGCTCGGATCAGAAGAAAAGCTTGAATTCAAACTTACAGATATAGGTCTGAAAGTGAAATTCCCGAAACAGAAACCTACAGAATATGCCCATGTTCTTAGAATTGAACTCAATGGTACTGTGATAGCAAAACCAGTTACAGACAAAACAGTTGACAAACTAGTGTCTACTATAAGAATCATGAACCATGGTGATAAAACTGTAGAAGTGGATTTGGTAAGCACTGCGGGTAATGACAGTAAAACCAGAACTGTTACACTGAATAGTGCTGCATTAACAGAAGAAACCTTCATACATAATATTGACACTGAGAAAACAAAAAAATATGTTCTGAAAGCAGACAATAATATTGTTTATAAGAACTAAAAACATCATTTTTATGGTCAGGTGCTTTAATTACCAACAAGCATCTGACTATTTGTACAATCTGGATACCTTGAAAACCAAGATTCTATCTGAAAAAACGAAAATACCCACTCTTTAATTTCAAAACACCTACTATTCCATCAATTCGGAAGTTATAAATTTGCTTTGTATTAAAAATTACGTGAGTTTAAGTAAACCACGACAATATCACAAATAAGATATTCGACAAGCTACTTTTCGTATAAAATTTATTATAAATGGAAAAAACCAAGCAAAGTAATACCTTTTTATAATCATTTACAACGGCAGCAGATTTAGTTCTGCTACTGTTGTAAATTTAAATTGGTAATTATGAAAAAAAGAATTAGCCTTACAAACATATTAATATTGTGTGCAATAACATTCGCAAACTGCAATGAAGTTATTATAGAAACAGGTCAAGAAGAATCTGTCAATAATCAGGAAGGTGCAGACAATAATAATACA
>ENA-OQHD01000222-OQHD01000222.1-human-gut-metagenome-genome-assembly--contig:-NODE-222-length-24203-cov-5.431010_pt1 | contig 24203 bp, 22 predicted proteins | sample MGYA00242560_ERZ504711 | MGnify/ENA primary metagenome ERZ504711 (study PRJEB26092, sample SAMD00036198) | human gut metagenome | host: Homo sapiens | study: EMG produced TPA metagenomics assembly of...
AATGATCTACGCCAGCCAGATGTGTGGTGCTTCGATCCGCCCGTGCGCGCTGCGCGAAGGTGTGCAGGCAGATTGCCGAAGCCGAAGCGAAAAGTGTGGTCTATATCGCATGCGATCCGGCAAGCCTTGCCAGAGATACCGCCACGCTCGTGTTACTTGGCTACGAATTGGCGGATATCCGCGCGTTCGACATTTATCCCATGACCCATCATGTGGAGACTGTGGCGCTGTTCAGAAAGCACGAACAGTGAGCATGCCGTTATTCGCAAGTCGTGCGTTTTTTGGAATGACTGCGATTGCGTTGTCTTGCGCGGCGCTATCTGGTTGCGTGCCGTCGAATGCCGCGGTGGGGGATACGCAATCTCCCAATACTGCGGTGGCGCACTCCACGGAGGATCGTGACAGCCTGTCCATCGCCATGATTGGATCGGATGATGTCACCGCCGATTCCATGGCAATGGATGCCATGGAAGCCGGTAAACTCAAGCCGGTGTACATTACCGTCTCGGGCACTGTGGACGCGCAATCCACCGCGCAGCAAGGCGTGCGTGACATGGCGCAACGCAAGGCCGACCTCATTATCATCGCAGGAATCGACGCGAACGAAGCCAATGCCGAAAACTGGAATGATGCTTTGGAAACCGCAAGAACAGCGGGCATTCCAGTGGTGCTTCTCAATCCTATCGCCGTGCCGAAAGACAACAAACTGTATGCGGCTACCATGACGGTCAACGATCGTATGACCGACGCGATACCGCTCGACGATGCTGCTGTGGCCGTGGCCAATAATGATCCTCACGACCGGGAAATGCTGGTAACCACGATTACCCACTGATATGGTTTTGCACCATGTCGGTATGAATGACCAGCAGTTCGTCTTTTGATGAAATACCCTGAAATTCCCTGATTTTTACCTGTGTTTCACAAGAAGTTGACCGGAAAACGGGAGTGTGACGGTAGGCTGGCAATCATGAGCGAAAGTCGAACAATGCCCCTCATCGAAGAGACGGGGCTGACACAAGGCGAAGTGATCGCCCTCAGGGAAAGCGGATTGGACAATGCGGTCAAGGCATCGACCTCACGTTCGCTTATCGATATCGTGCGAGCCAACGTGTTCACCTTGTTCAACGGCATCATCTTTGCGGCCATGGTTATGGTATTGATCACTGGATCGTGGAGAGACGCGGTGTTCGGCATGATCATCATCATCAATACCGGCATAGGCATCTGCACCGAATTGAAAGCCAAGCGTACTCTTGACAAACTGTCGATTCTGGTGGCTTCCGACTATCTTGTGCACCGCGACGGCAAAGACGTTGAAATACCGCACAACGATATCGTGCTCGGTGATTTCATGTGGATCCGTTCCGGCGAACAGGTGCCCGCGGACGCGCAGATCGTGCACACTTGGGGACTGGAGCTGGACGAATCCATGCTTACCGGCGAATCACGGACCGTACGCAAGGGCGAAGGCTGCGATATTTTCTCTGGATCCACCGCCATCTCCGGCATGGCGTTGGTGAAAGTCACCGCCGTAGGAGAGCACAGTTACGCGGCCAAACTTACCGCACGGGCGAAGGTTTACAGGAAAACCGTATCCGACCTAAACAAGGGCATCAACACGATTCTGAAATTCATGACCTTCCTGGTGGTGCCGCTCTGCGTACTGCTCATCTGGTCGCAGGTACGCACTGTTGGCGGCTGGAATGTGGCCATTTCGACCGGCGAATGGCGTTCCGCGGTCATTTCCGCAGTGGCCGGTGTGGTCGGTATGATCCCTGAAGGCCTGGTGCTGCTCACCTCGCTGAATTTCGCGCTCGCAGCCATTCGTTTGGCACGTAAGAACACGCTGGTGCAGGAGCTGGAATCCGTGGAGACTCTCGCTCGTGTGGATTGCCTGAACCTTGACAAAACCGGTACTGTCACCGACGGCACCATCCGACTCGATTCGTTGGAATTGCTGGGTGTTCGTGGCCCCGACGACATGCGAGGCACCGTGAACGAGCATGACGTCAGACAGGCTCTATTCGACCTATCGAACGAAGGACAGCCCAACGGTACAGGGCAAGCGATTCTGTCTGGACTACGGGAACAGGGATTTGCGGACGGCACTGTCGAGGCACGAGTACCGTTCTCGTCGGCGCGCAAGTGGAGTTCGATCTATGACGGCAATGCAGTGTGGACGATGGGTGCGCCGGAAGTCATTCTTTCCCAAATCAACGGCGACCATGCCGACATACTCAAACAAGTCAATGATCTCGCCAATGACGGCAACCGTGTGCTGCTGGTCGCGCGAATCTACGGTGCAGCGCCCGACGATTACGAAACCGATCCAAAACTCAATCCGGCATCGTGCCCTGTCGCATTGGTGTGCTGTTCCGAACATATTCGCGCCGACGCCGAAGAAACGCTTGCATGGTTCCGTGAACAAGGCGTGCGTTGCCGCATCATCTCTGGTGACAATCCCGTAACCGTCGGCGCGATCGCAAGAAAAGTGCATCTGACCGGCGAACATGAACCACGATTCATGGACGCGCGTGAGCTGCCCGCTGACATTACGGAGCTGGCGCAAGTACTGGAAAACGTGGATGTGCTTGGGCGTGTGCTGCCCGATCAGAAAAAGGCGATCGTGGAGGCATTGCATGCAGGTGAGCATGTGGTGGCGATGACCGGCGACGGCGTGAACGACGCGCTCGCCATCAAAGAGGCCGATCTGGGTATTGCGATGGGCAATGCTGCGCCCGCCACCAAGGCCGTGGCGCAGGTGGTGCTCGTCGATTCGAAATTCCTCGCATCTGCCCGATGTGGTGGCGCGAGGGCGTCAGGTCATGGCCAATATGGAACGTGTGGCAAGCCTATTCCTCGTGAAAACCGTGTATTCCGCACTGATTTCGTTGGGTGTGGTGCTGACGCAGATACCATTCCCGTATCTGCCTCGCCACATCACATATGTGGGTGGATTGACGATTGGCATGCCGGCATTCATTCTTGCGTTGGCTCCGAACACGCGTCGTTATATTCCAGGATTCCTGAAACGCGTGCTGCATTTTGCTGTGCCCTGCGGTGTGGCGGTCGGATTGTCGATTTTGTCCACGTCGTGGCTGCTGCCGATATTCATGAAGTGGAATGTGCAGGATTCGGGTGCGCAGTTGGCGATGCTGCGTGGCGTCAACGCGATTATTCTGCTCATGATGGGAGTGTTCGTGCTTGCGCGGGTGGCAAAGCCGTTGCATTCGTGGCGTGGCATATTGGTATTGGCCTTTGCCGCAATTGGATTCGGGGGCATGCTCGTAAAACCGGTGGCGAATTTCTTCGCGCTGGTGGTGCCGACCGGGCAGATGCTGGCTGCGACGGCGGTGGCAATGGTGCTTTCGGCACTCGTGTTCTTGGTGTGTTTGCGTTTGGTGCCGAAAATTCCGAGTATTGTCCCATACTTTAAGAAGACACGCCAGAGCTGAATTAACTTGGCTGTATCGTAGGCGACGAATAATCAGCTGTGTTATACAGCCAAAAAGCTCGGAGGTAGCATGTCTGTGCGCGACGACCAGCTCGACACCCTGAAGGTGGACGGCAAGGATTATGAATATTACCGCATCGCAGATCTGCCGGGCATCGATCATCTGCCGTATTCGTTGAAGGTTCTCGTCGAGAACCTGGTACGTAACATCGATGGCGCCAACATCACGGATGATCATGTCAAGGCCCTGTTGGATTGGGATCCGGCCGCACAGCCGAGCCACGAGATCCAGTTCACCCCGTCCCGCGTGGTCATGCAGGACTTCACCGGCGTGCCCTGCATTGTGGATCTTGCCACCATGCGTGATGCGGTCAAGGATCTTGGGGGAGATCCTGAGGTCATCAACCCGCAGGTGCAGTCCGACATGGTCATCGACCATTCCGTACAGATCGACAAGTACGGCATCGCCGACGCGGTCGAACAGAACATGGACATCGAATACCAGCGCAACGGCGAACGTTACCAGTTCCTGCGTTGGGGTCAGCAGGCATTCAAGAACTTCCGCGTGGTACCGCCGGGAACGGGCATCATCCACCAGGTCAATATCGAATATCTCGCCAAGGTCATCATGACCAAGGTCGAAGAAAACGGTGGCAAGACTCTTGCCTATCTTGATTCCTGCGTGGGCACCGACTCGCACACCACCACCGTCAATGGCTTGGGCGTGCTCGGTTGGGGCGTTGGCGGCATTGAAGCCGAAGCGGCCATGCTTGGACAGCCGATCTCCATGCTGGTGCCGCGTGTTGTCGGTTTCAAGCTTACCGGTTCCATTCCTGAAGGCGTCACCGCCACCGACGTGGTGCTGACCATCACCGATATGCTTCGCCAGCATGGTGTGGTCGGCAAATTCGTGGAATTCTACGGTGATGGCATCGCCTCGGTGCCGCTGGCCAACCGTGCCACCATCGGCAACATGGGTCCGGAATTCGGCTCCACCTGCGGCATTTTCCCAATCGACGGCGTCACTCTCGACTATCTGCGCTTGACTGGCCGTTCCGAAGAACAGATCGCATTGGTCGAAGCGTATGCCAAGGCGAACAAGCTGTGGGGCGACACCACCGATCCAAACTACGTCGAACCGCAGTATTCCGAATACCTGGAACTCGACCTCGGTACTGTCGTGCCGTCGATCGCTGGCCCGAAGCGCCCGCAGGATCGCATCAAACTGTCTGAATCCAAAGCGAAATTCGTCGAAACCTTGCCCGCGTACGAAACGGACAAGACCGTGCAGGAGCCGGTTGCCGTTTCCACCGACTTCCGCGGTGACTTCGACATCACCAACGGTGATGTGGCGATCGCATCCATCACCTCGTGCACAAACACATCCAATCCGTCCGTGATGATCGCAGCCGGTTTGATTGCACGCAACGCGCATGCCAAGGGTTTGAAGCCCAAGCCGTGGGTCAAGACCTCGCTCGCACCGGGCTCCCAGGTTGTGGCCGACTATCTTAAGGCGGCTGGCTTGCAGGACGATCTCGACGTGCTCGGTTACCAGCTGGTCGGTTTCGGCTGCGCCACCTGCATCGGCAACTCCGGTCCGCTGCTGCCGGAAATCTCCGAAGCCATCAACGCCAACGATCTGACCGTCACCTCAGTGCTGTCGGGCAACCGCAACTTCGAAGGCCGCATCAGCCCGGACGTCAAGATGAACTACCTGGCATCTCCGCCGCTCGTCATCGCCTATGCGCTCGCTGGCACCATGGATTTCGATTTTGAAACTCAGCCGCTTGGCAAGGATCCGGACGGCAATGATGTGTATCTGAAGGATATCTGGCCCACCAATGGCGAGGTTGCCGCCGTGGTGGACGGTACCGTCAGCCGTGAGATGTTCCTGAAGGATTACGCTTCCGTATTCGAAGGCGACCGTCGTTGGAAAGGACTTGACGTTCCAGAAGGCGAACTGTTCGCATGGAATGAGGATTCCACCTACGTGCGTAAGCAGACGTTCTTCGATGGCATGAAGGCCACACCGGATCCCGTCGAAGACATTCATGGCGCCCGCGTGCTCGCACTGCTCGGTGATTCCGTGACCACCGACCATATTTCTCCAGCCGGCGCGTTCAAGGCTTCCAGTCCTGCTGGCAAGTACCTGACCGACCGTGGCGTCGAACCGAAGAACTTCAACTCCTATGGTTCCCGTCGAGGCAATCATGAGGTCATGGTACGTGGCACGTTCGGCAATATCCGACTGCGCAACCAGTTGCTTGCGTCCGTAGGAGAAGAGGTCACTCCGGGCGGTTTCACCTACGATTTCCTCGACCAGAAGCCGACCACCATTTTCGAGGCGTCCCGAGACTACATCGAACACGATGTGCCTCTGGTGGTACTTGCCGGTAAGGAATATGGCACTGGCTCCTCACGTGATTGGGCTGCCAAGGGAACCGTTATGCTGGGCGTCAAAGCCGTCATCACCGAAAGCTTCGAACGTATCCACCGTTCGAACCTGATCGGCATGGGTGTGCTGCCGTTGCAGTTCCCCGCAGGCGACTCCTATGAGAGCCTCGGCCTTGATGGCACCGAAACGTACGATATTGCCGGCGTTGAAGAATTCAACAATGGCATCACCCCGAAGACCGTGCGTGTCACCGCCACCCATAGCGACGGTTCCACAACCGAATTCGACGCGGTCGTACGCATCGACACCCCAGGCGAGGCTGACTACTACCGCAACGGGGGTATCCTCCAGTATGTGCTGCGCAATCTCATGAAATAAATAATCACATGATTGAGATCGGCAAGTGACAAAGCCCGTGTCGCACTGTGCAATGCAGTATGACACGGGCTTTGTTGATACCGGTTTTTCATGCGTTTGATACTACGGCGGAATCGGTCTGTCTCGTCACATTGTTGACCCAACGATACTTTCGATAATGCAGCAAAGCAGGAATCATCTTGATGCATTCGTCGGTATTCAGCAAAGCATAGACCGCCAATACCGGCAACTTCCACACGAAAGCCGCCAACAGACCGACCGGTACGACGACAAGCCACATAACGCTCGCATCGCAGACAAGTCCGAACCGGGAATCGCCTCCGGCAGGGAAAATACCGGCGATAGTCAGATTGGCCATGCACCCGCATGCCGCATAATAGGCGCAGATAAACAGCATAACCGACAGATAACGCGTGGCCTGCGGCGTCAATCCCGCCCACTGCAACGCCAAAGGACGTGCCGCGATAATCAACAGGCCGGTTCCAACGCCAACTGCCGCCACCAGTACACAGAGCCTGTCGCCCATAACCTTCGCCTGATCGAAAGCATTGCGGCCAAGCAGATTACCGACAAGAATGCCGCCCGCATTGCCAAGGCCAAGACTCAAACAGACCAACAGATCCTTGACGATATTCGCAATGGAATTGGCCGCCACCGCATCCGTACCAAGATGACCCATAATCACGGTGTACATGGTGAAACCGCAGCCCCAAACCAGCTCATTGCCAAGCACGGGCAGACTATACTTCCAAAAATCCTTCTGCAACGCCACATCCGGATGCAACATCATCGACAACCGCAAACGTGGGCGGCCATTGCGGCTGGCTACAAGCACAGACCACACCAGTTCGATGGCTCGGGAAATCACCGTGGAAATCGCCGCGCCGAAAATACCCAATGCGGGTAAACCGAACCAACCATAGATCAGCACCGCGTTCAGCGCAACATGCACGATCACGCCAACCGTGCTTACCGTCATTCCGGTAACCGCCGCACCCACATTCTTCATCAGACACAAATACATTTGCGACAAACCGATGAACAGGTACGAAACCGACGAAACCCGCAAATACTGTGAGCCGATGGCAATCAGCGTCGCATCGTTCGTCATAATCGACATCAACGTTTCCGGAATGAGTAGCGTCAATGCGAAAAACACCAGCGACAATCCGCCGGCATACAGCATGATGAACGCCAAGACACGTTCGACGGCATTCGTGTTGCCCGCACCCCAATACTGGGCCACCAGAATGCTCATGCCAAGCGTGAGCGCGGCAAGACACAAACTGAAAATGAACTGGAACTGCGTGGCAAGAGACACTGCCGACAGCTCGTTTTGACCGACGTTCGTCAGCATAAGAGTGTCGGCGCACGATGACAGCGCCAGCATCAGTTGTTGAAACGCGATGGGCAGGGCGAGTGTCAACGTCTGTCGAAGAAACTCGCGCCAAGTGATGGAAGATTGCATGATGATGTGAGGATGGTGCGGTGCGTTTTACTGAATCGAATCCTTCCAAGCGTGATATTCCGCTGCCTTGCCTTCCCAATATTCGCGGTCGGCGTCGGTGATCTCACGGATCACATGGCATGGATTGCCGACTGCCACCGAATGCGAAGGAATGTCCTTGACCACCACTGATCCGGCACCGATCACCACATCATCGCCGATGGTGACGCCAGGGCCGACCACCACATTGCCGCCGAACCAGACATCGTTGCCAATGGTGATCGGACGAGCGCCTTCAGGGCCGGAGGAACGCACCGTCGCATCGATCGGATGATACGGCGTGTACAGGCCCACTCGGGGGCCGAAGAACACGCGGTCGCCGATGGTGATGCGTGCCACGTCAAGGAAAATGCAATCCATGTTGGCATAGAAATTCTTGCCGATGAACGTGTTGCATCCATAATCGCAGTTGAATGGGGGTTCCACGAATCCACCCTCTCCAAATGCGCCGAACAGTTCGTGAAACAGTTCGTCACGTTCTTTGAACGCGTCATATTCGGACGTGTTGATGGCCTGCACCAAGCGACGCTTGCGCATATTCGCTTCCTGCTGTTGCGGACTATCGGCCACATACAGTTCGCCGGAGAGCATACGCTCCCATTCGTCGCGTGCCGGATGATTGGTGGGTTCCACCATGCTGCCTCCTCTGCTGTATTACGTCAATCGATTGACGTGACATATCATGTTCCATTCAACGGCATCATTATTCGTTGACACTGTATTTCGTTGTATTATTGTTCTTGATTTTCGTATTATTTACCGTATCCACTGATGGGGTATTGCATGGGACAGATGGGATTAGACGTTCGTGACGTGCAGGTCGGACAAAACGAACAAACGGAACAGCCTGAACTTGCGCAAGACGGTCGTCTTCCATATGAGTTCATGCCGGTCACCAACTGGGGACGCAAGCCCAACGGCGCGGAAATGGTGCAATATGATGCGCCGATGTTCTTCTCATTCACCGAACATTCGCTGCTGCATCAGTATCCGAACATGCGCGCGGAATGCCATTGGCATATCGACTTCGAATTCACCCACATCATCGTGGACACATGTGGTATTTCGTGAACGGCGAAAGCATTCGTCTCGAAGAAGGCCAAGGCATTTTCGTGAATTCGCGCCAATTGCATTACGGTTTCACCGAGGACGGCACCGATTGCGAATTTTCCTGCACTCTGCTGGAACCCTTCATGCATGTGCATGCCGAACATGGTTTATGAACGCTTTGTGGCTCCGTTGATGGCGGACGAACGGCTCCCGTACATGGTGTGTGATCCTGAAGATGAGCATGGATCCGCGTTGCTGGAATGCATGATGCGGCTGCATGATGCGAAATTCGGTCAGATGCCGGCTGCCCAGACCATGCATCCCGCCACCGTTGACAATATGAAATTAAAGGATGATACGGCATCGTTGACCGTGCTCAGCTGTTTTTATACGATGGTGCGTGAACTGACGGCCATAGCGGGCGAACATGGCAAGAATGGTTCTTCCAAATACGACAGGAAGAATCCGAAGATTGCTATTTTGAGCAAGATGATTGATTACGTGCAGCACAATTACGTTCGACAGATCACCCTGGAGGAGATTGCTTCAGCAGGGTCCGTCGGCCGTACGAAATGCGCGCAGATCTTCCATGAGATGGTCGATCAGACGCCGATTGAATTCGTCAATGACGTGCGTATGAGAGCTGGAGCGGAAATGCTGGACACCACATCGATGCCGGTTTCCGACATCGCCAAAAAACTTGGTTTCTCATCATCGACATTCTTCACGCGCACGTTCAAGCAGTACATGCATACGACGCCCACAGCCTACCGGAGGAATATGCTCAAGTAGACCGTGGACGTCGTATGCGATCGTCATGCGGCTGCCACAGTGTTGGCGTCGACTACTTGGCCAACTGCGTTGTGGCGGGGGAGGCCAACGTCGGGCGGGCTCGCCGAATGCGTCCCAAGGCCAAGCCCAGACAGATGAACGCTACCGCGAACATTGCCACCAATCCGGTTGATGACGCCCACGCGCCGTAGTCCACGCCGCTCGAGGAGGCCGTACCCAGTCCGAATACGTGGTCTATCGATGAGCAGAGCCACCATCCAGGCAGCAGTTTTCCGATGATGATCATGGGATCTGGCATCATATCCACGGGGAACGCCATACCGGAAGTGAACATGACCAGCAGAGCGAACACATTGACGAAACCGTTCGTTGCCATTTCATTGAAACCGGATGACCCCAACAGGAATCCGCAAGCGATCGCCATAAGCGTGTAGACCATCAGCGACACGAACGACAAGCCTACGTTCACGGCATTCAGGCCGGTAAAGGACACTCCGGCCAGCGCCATCAACAGGAATGTCACCGCGGTATACGCAGCACATACCAGCAGACCGAACGTCCCACATGTCAGCATTTGCTGCGCTTCCAACGACACCAGACGCGCGGGGGACGAGTAGAGCCTGCGGCGGATTTCGTTGTCGTTGAATGTGCTGACCACGAGGAACGTGCATACCGGCATGACCAGCAACAGTGGATACAAGCCGGTTTTGAGCGTGCCCGCGAATGCCGATGAGCCCGGTGTGGTGCCGTCGTCTTCAGAGTCCGAGGACACCACGGCGATATGCGACTGTTTCATATCGGCGGTGGCAGCATCCAACGTCGTTGCCATGGCGGCGTCGAGCGTGCGCTGTGCCTGCGGCATGCCGAGATAGGCGGTACGCGTCAGCGAAAGAAACTCGTTGACTTTCAGCTGTGCGAGCGATCCGGCTCCGGAAGCATAACTGACGACGGTATCTATGGTCGGTTGCGTAGCCGTGGCGTTATCCGCATACTGCAGATAACGCTCGGCGAAACCTTGTGGCACAATCGCAATCAAATCAACATAATTCGATGCGACAGCCTGCTGCAACGATATGGAATCGTCATCAATGGTGACCATCTCACCGTCCAAAGCGAGGTAGGAACGCAACGATTGAGCCACATGCTCGGCGTCGTCATCACGGTCGATTACCGCAATACGGGCGGATTCCGGCTCATACGTCGTCGCTCCGGCAGCTGTGGAGCCACGCATGATCTGCCAGCTGATGGAAAACATCATCGTGCCGATCAGCACCAAGTAGATAATCACATACAATTTGCGCGCTTTGAGAATGCGCAGTGCTGCTTTACAAGTGTTCATAGCGTTGCCTCCTCAACAGAACGGTCGCCATACCAAGACAGACCAAGCTCATCGCAGCCAATACGCCCACCGTGGCAAAGAACGGGCGGAAACTGTCGTAATACAGAATGTCGTAGAACAGATTCGTAATCTGTTGCGCCGGATTCAACATGCTCAACAGGGGCGCATGCTGCGCTATCTGATCGCTTAAATCCATGGCGAACGAGCCATACAAACCGGAAAACAGCGACAGCGTGCATGCCAAGGCCGTGCACAATCCCTGCTTGGCACTCGTGGAAACACCCTGTATTGCGCCGATCAACGTGCCGAACGCGCTTGTGGCGAATGACGCCATCAAGCACGCGCCCAAGCCGGCCCATTCACGACCGCCGAGAGAAATCTGGCAGCCGAAACGAATGTACAGCATGGCCACGGTCAGACTTAGGAACGAGCAGATCCAACTGGAAAGAAAACCTGCCAGCAGCTGTTGCAGTTTCGGCAGGGGAGCGACGGAACGGCGAATGCCAAGTGCCGACAGGTTTGCCTGGGCCAACGATACCGCGTTCACCGCGAAACTCATGGCCATCATCGCGGCCATGCCGAGCAACGCGTAATAGTAGCGTGCGGTGCCGCTTGGCTTGAAATTCGTCAGCTGCACTTCCTTCGTGAACCCACTCGACGAGCCGATGCTGCCGGTGAACGCGTCATCCAACAACGCGGACGGATTGTGCTGCGCGGCATTGATCACTACGGCGGTGTTGCGATTGTACAAGTCCACGATATTGCCCAACACCGTCAGGGAAATATCCAGACCACTGCTCGACGCCATCACATCCGTGGCGGATGTTTGCGTGGCTTGGGAAATGGCCAGCTGCAGTTTCCCACTACCGTCGACGGACAGTCTGCCCTGCGCCTTGGCGTCAAGCAGCGCTCGATCCGCGGCTTCCATAGATGCGGCTTCCGTGACGGTGATGAGTTTCGGCATGGCGTCACCGTCATCATCGACCTTCGCATGATCGCCATCGGCACCGGTCGCGCCAGTATCGGACGAAATGCCGTCGACCAGCATCTGCGCGCCCGGAGAGGCGCGCCAATCGTCGTTATTGACCACGACGACGTCAACCGTGTGCAATGCGTAACTTTCCGCGATATTGCCGAACATGCCATTGAACATGGTCGCCAGAATGATGGGAAAGGCAAACAGCCAGAACAGCTGCGCTTTCTCCCTGAAATGCAATTTCAGATTGACCAGCAATGTCTGCAACATAATGTCAAACCTTTCGAACCATGATTCCGTCAGTCACGCAACGCCGTGCCGGTCAGTTCAAGGAACACATCGTTCAGCGTCGGCTGCCGGGAGGAAAGATGCCCGATATTCGTGCCATTGGATTTCAGCAACGTCAACACGTCAAGAAGATTGTGATCGCCCCTACGGCAACGTACCGTCAACTCATGACCGTCATAATCGGCGCTCATCACACATGGCAGCGCACGTAACTGTTCCAATGCCTGCTGCGTTCCCGCCTCATGATGCAAGCCACCCAGATCGTCGGTTTCCACACTGATGCGTTCGCCGGTGTCGATCATCGCCTTCAACTCGTCGGCGGTGCCCAAGGCCAAATGCCTGCCATGATCCATGATGAGAATGCGGTCGCAGATCTGCTCGACCTCCTCCATGTAATGGCTCGTGTAAATCACCGTCGCGCCTTCGTGGTTAAGACGCTGAATGCCCTCCAGAATCGCATTGCGGCTTTGCGGATCGACGGCGACGGTCGGCTCATCGAAGAAAATCAGATCCGGCTTATGCGCCACACCGCATGCGATGTTCAATCGACGAAGCAAACCTCCCGACAATTTCGACGGACGGAACCTGCGGTAATCGCGCAAGCCCACAAAATCCAGCGCATCCTCAACCAGCGCATGACGGCGTGCCCTGTCAGGCACATACAGCGAGCAGAAATAATCGATATTCTCCTCAACCGTCAATTCATTGAACACAGCCACATTCTGCGGTACGATGCCGATGCGGCGTTTCAGCGCATAACTGGTCGGGCCAATCGGTTCGTCAAACACACGTACCGTGCCCTCATCGAACGTCAACAATGCGAGAATGCAGTTAATCGCCGTGGTCTTGCCGGAACCGTTCGGTCCAAGCAAACCGAAAATCTCACCTTGATGCACGTCAAGATCGAAATAGTCAAGCGCCAGCATATCCCCATACCGTTTGACCAGCTTCGACACCTTGACCGCGCTGCTGGAGCTCTCACCTGTTTGCCTTTCCATACGCTCGCTCATCGGCTCTCCTTACCTCACATGTTCCAACAGCGATAACCGCCGTTTACGATAGTGATTCCATTGTCTCCGACCAAACGGCGACGACATGGTGTCTGAGGTCATAAACCTGGCGCAACACAGCCATATGGAAGATGACAAATGTCACCTTCGTGGCAAAGATGGCCCGCAACGGCGGCAACGTACACTACGCTGGGAAGACATAACCACAAGAAGCGGCGACGATGGAGGAAGGCATGCGGCGATTATTGCTTCAGGCCATATTCCTCACGTTCGGGCTGATCGCAAACCTGTATATCGTCGGAGACGTATCGGCTGAACTGGTATGCGGCGCGTTGCTGGCCATATGCTGTGCCGCGGTGGGGGAATACGCGCGCTCGTCGGCATGGACCATCGCCATACTGTTGATGTTGGATTGCGGCGCATGCTTCACGCCATCATGGTGCGCGATGATGCCGGTCGCCGCATACAACGCGGCCATGCTGCCCGCCATATCACAGAACGTCGAACAACCCCGTGCGGGACGGAACCATGCCGGCTTGCGTTCGCAATTGCCGAACATGCCGCAATACGATGCGATGCAAATCACGACGGTCATCGCACGATGGGTGTGGATCATTCCCGTAGTGGCGACCTTGGTCCGTTGCCGTAATGCAGGCGCGCATGCGGATGATATGGGAGCTGCACTCATCGCCGTACTGCTGGCATTGCATGTAGTGTTGGGATTCATGGTTGGCCTGTTGTGCGCGCGCAATGTCACGCTCACCCGGCAGAACAGGCGGCTTCAGGATTCCAAACGTGACCAGATCCGCCGGCTGCGCTCGCAATTGGCGGAAAGCGAGGAAGATCGCGCCGCGTCGGTTCGTGTGGCCACGCTCGCGGAGCGTACACGCATAGCGCGCGAGATTCATGACAATGTCGGCCATATGCTTACCCGGGCCATCATGCAGTCCGAAGCGGCCCAAGTGGTGGCTCAGGTTTCTGGTCAGGAGCAGGCGGCTCAAGGGTTCGCGCAGATTCACGACACGGTGGGCGAGGCGATGACATTGGTGCGGGGCGCGGTGCATGATCTGAAAGACGAAGGCACGGATTTCGTGGCGCAGATTGAGGCATCCGCGCATGGTTTGGACGATTCCAGTACAGTGAACGTCACCTTGAGCAACGGCATCGATGCGGCTCCGGCCGCGGTGTCACGCTGTTTCGCCACGACGATTCGCGAGGCGTTGAACAATACGATTCGCCATAGCATGGCGCGCAATGTCGATATCACCTTGCGTGATTTTCCTGCGTTATGGCAGCTGCGCATACAGGATGATGGCGCCCTGTGGAACGATGGCTCCCAAGGAAACATCAACGGTATGATGGGGGAGTCTTCCGCTCGTTTTCGTCAGTTCCATGATGCCGCGCGTACGGCGACGATGCGTGATGCTTCAGGCATTGGATTGGCGGATATCGAGGAGCGTGCGCGGGCGCTCGGCGGTACCGCGGTGTGCGGCCCGTATCATGAGGGGTGGCGGGTGTTCGTGTCCATTCCCAAAACGGACGATGATGCGGCAGCGTCCGCAACAACGAAGGAGAACGTATGATGCGAGTCGCAATCGTCGATGATGATCCAATCGTATGCTCGTCGCTGTCCACGATTCTCAAAGCGACAGGCACGGCCGATATTGCATGGACGGCCTATGATGGCGAAACCGCGGTAGGTCAGTATGAAGAAGATAATCCGGACGTGCTGCTGATCGACGTGCAAATGCCGGTTATGGACGGTCTTGCCGCGTCGCGAAAGATCATCGACGCCCATCCGAATGCGAAAATCCTGATACTTACCACATTCGCGGACGAATCGTACATCGCCGAGGCGTTGGAAATCGGCACCAAAGGCTATCTGATCAAACAGGATGTCTCATCGGTGATTCCCGCAGTGCAGTCGGTGATGGCCGGACAGGTGGTTATGGGAGCGCAGGTGTTGCGGAAACTGCATGTCAATAAAGCGAGTCAGACGCAGCGTCACGTTTCGCAAGCTGGCGATAACGGGGAAAATCGTTTTTCCGGTCGTTTCGCGAATCTCACTGAGCGCGAGCGGGACGTGATGCAACTGGTCGCCGAGGGGTACGACAATCGTGAGATCGCTGCGAAACTGTTTTTAAGCGAAGGCACGGTTCGCAATCGTATCAGCGATATTCTCGCGAAAACGAACGTTACGAATCGTACGAAACTTGCGGTCGAATGGCTCGCATGCCAATAGGAAACCGTCGATAAACGGCAAACTCATCAAAACGAACAACGTTTTCAGCGCTTGCGTAGGCGATAGGCCTTCCACACGTCGCTAAGCTTCTGACCGTTCGACGTGCGCTTCCACACGGTCAATCCCGCCGAACCGCCACCGACGGCACGGGCCGCTGCGGTTGGTGTGGAGTACTCGCTGCCGTCATCCAGTCGAAGCTTGCCTTCGGCGGTGACGGTAGCCACCCAACGTTCGCCCTTGCGCGGTCGGTCCCATACCAGCGTCTCACCGGGAATGAGCAGACCAGCGGCGAGCACCTGCGCGATGGACACGCGTTTGGATGTTGGGGAGGTGGACGTGTCCGTGACTCGCAACGACTCCTCACTGAGCGTGGATAGGTCATTGCGCTCGGCATCGTAACGGATATTCCAATAATCGGCGATCAGACGAATGGTTTCATCCTGGCGGTATTGCAAGGTTTGTGGCGTACAGTCCGCAATGTCGGCAAGCTCGGCGGTGAGCGGGAAGCGTTTGGAACTCGCCGACAGCAGCATACGGTCACGACGGTCCGTATAGGATGCCAATCCCGCGATCTGCTTGTCATTAGCCTGACTGAGCGCAAGATTGCCGATGCGGTTGACCCAATGGTCGCGTGTCGCCTCAGACCATGATGCAAACGATGAGTCGGAGGCGACCTGTTCCGGCATGATCGGCAGCGCGTTGAGGCTGCGTGGTCGGGTGATACGATGCCCGGCCCGCTGCTCGTTGGCCCGAACCAGAAGCAGTTTCTTCATGGCGGGACTGGTCTGCAGGTCGCCACGCAGATGCGCGAGCGCGTTGCGGCGGTCTTCGTCGGTGATGAGTAATCCTCGGATTTGTTGGATGGTGTGGTTTTTATCGAGGTCGCGAATGGTGCTGGCTGCGCGTGTGCGTCGGTTGAGCGGGGTTTGCCTGTTGAGACTGTCCACGCCGGTTACGCGTTCTAGGGCCGCGAGTACGTCGTGAAGTCGTTCAAGGTCGTGGAGTTGAAGTTCCTCGAGGTTTTTGTTCGACGTGCGCGAGGCTGCGGCAGTGTGTGTGCCCGGCGTGGAGAATATGCGTGTGTCGGGATTGCCGAGGTTGCGTATGGAGTTGACGAGCGCCCACATGGCTACTGGTTTCCAGTCGGTGGTTTGGTAGTCGTTGAGGGATACGAGTTGGCCAATGATATCGTCTGGCAGGTTGGCGTCGGTCGGGTGTTCGATGATGCGCCATGCGTTGGCGTAGGGTGCGAGCAGGTCGTCGATGAAGGAGATGACGTTCTGCTTTTTTGACGAATGGTTTGAGCACGTCCTTGCGGAATTCCTCAAGTAGTTGTGTGCAGACGGCTTTGTGCGAGATGATGAGATGGATGTCGCTGAAGAATTCTTCGAGCGTCTGTGCGTCGTCGCCGAGTGGATCCATGATGTCGTCCCAGCGTGAAGCGTAGGTGTTGCGTGCGGCGGGGGAGATTTCGGCGATGGTTCTTGCTTTGAACACGTCGGATGCGGTGAGGGGAACTCCGCGCATGTTCATGACGTCGAAAATACGGTGTGCGCCGGCGAGATCGTCGGTGGTTACGATGACGAGGGTGACTTCGTTGACGAGGTATGATGCGAATGCGCGGCGGTCTTGTGTGGGCATTTTCGCGAGTTCGTCGAACACTTGTCTGGTGTTGATGGCGATGTTGCGTTGCGCGTGCGATTCGATATCGTTGTCGCGCAGATCGAACAGTCCCTCCAGATCGCCTTCCTGCACGTACATGCGGAAGAAGTTGGTGTCGCGTTCGCGGAGTTTGAGACGTGGTTCGGCTTTGATGCCGCGTAGTTTGTCTCCTGGCTCGACGATGAGGTCGTTGAGGCTTTCCACGAGTTCGGGGTCGTCTTCCAGATCGCGGAGCACGGAAATGATGATGGAAAGTGAGATGAGGCGTTGCTGTCCATCGATGACTTGGTATTTGGTTTGTCCATCATGGACGAGGATCAGCGATCCAAGGAAATACGGCGTGTCTGGGTCGTGGCATGCGTCCTGCAGATCGGTGACCAGTTGCGCGATGTTTTCCGTTTGCCAAGTATATGCGCGTTGGAATGATGGGATTACGAACCGGTAATCCGAAGTGAAGATTTTGCCTAAAGGCTTTTCCGTTGCACTGATTGACATGGCGTTCCCCTCATTGCGTTGCTCTGTGTTCAAGTGTACGATGCATGATGTCATAGTCGTGGCGGCAGGTCGGCTCGTTCTACCAAACGGGCCATCTGCACGCGGCCCATGCAGAGTTTATCTGCGGCGGATGAAATATGCGCTTTGACCGAATGAACATTTTCTCGCTGATTTCCGCATTGGTGAAGCCCTCGGCCGCGAGAATCACCGCTTCGCGTTCGCGTTCCGGCAAGGCGTCGAGCATGGCACGGGCCTCATCGCGCCGCGACTGAGGCTGGTGCTGATGCAAATCGCCGATGAGCTGCCGTTGACTTGCCGGATTGAACTGTGGCTCCCCTTCGCACACGTCGGCCACACGGCGGATGATATCTTCCGGAGCGTCCGTTTTCGATACGAATCCTTCCGCGCCCGCTTCGATGGCGCGTTCCACCGTGTTGTTTGGACTCAGCGACGTCAGAATAAGCACATGCGGAGGATCGGGAAGCATGCGGAGCTGACGAGTGGCTTCAATGCCATCCATGCCGGGCATGGCGATATCAGCCAGCACGACATCAGGAGGATTGTGCGACGCATGTTCGATGGCGTCTGCTGCGTTGGTGCAGGCGAAGGCAACGCTGATGCGTCCGGAGGAATAATCCTCCAAAATCAGACGCATCATCTGGCAGATCATCGGATCATCATCAATCACGCCGACGGTGATCGGCTGCTCGTCATGGTTGCGTTCGGTGCTCACCCAACCCATGGTAGTCGTACATCAAGGTGGAAGACGTTATGTTGGTCAAAACCGTATTGGCATGTTCCGCCAGCCTGCTGTATGCGTTTGGCCAAACCAGGAAGACCGGCCCCCTTCCTGGTGTCTGCCATATGCGAGGGGGATTGCGGCATCGTCGGATTGCTGACGTGCACATGCACCCCTTGCGGGGGGTTCGCATCGACCTGCAACGACACCGGAGCGCCAGGCGCATGCCTGCGCACATTGGTCAATCCCTCCTGTACCACGTGATACGCAATCACGCCGATGGACTCATCTAACTGCCCCAGCTGTTGAACGTCGATCCACGTATCAATCCGCATATTCGCGGCACGGGCGTCGCCAATCAACTGCAGCAATGAGTCACGGGTCAACGACGCTTCGGCATCATTCGCAGCCAACTGCAGGCGAGCATCCTCCGGATGACGAAGCATGTCAATCACACTATGCGCCTCATCCAACGCGCCGGAGGCCTGCCTGCGAATATCCTCGGTAGTGCCGGCGATCTTTCCAGCCATACCAGCCACATTGGCATTGCCCAACTGCTCGGCCTCAGCCTTCAATTTCCTAGACTCGGCCTGCAAAGCGCTCGCATTCAATGCAAGCAACGACAGCGAATGAGCCAACGTATCATGCGCTTCCGCGGCTATCGCATCGGCAAGCTGCTGATTGTCAAGCGTGGTCCGCAACCTGCTCACCTGCTCGTTGGCCGACTGAGCCTTCGCTTCGGCCACGCGCGCAAGGGCGCGCGAGCGAATATGCAATCCGGCCAATGTGGCGATCGCCACCGCAATCAGGGCAACCACAACGGCGCTCGCGATGATCGTTCTTTCGTCGACAAGCATCACCATGGTATTGCCATACCGAACTCCGGTATATGGTTTGGAGAAGATCGCATGCCAGATCGAAGCCTCGGCAGGATGCAAAGCGTCTCGCACCTGGGACCAGATCGTCGTTGTCGCCGCGGCAAGCACTGATCGAAGCGTCACTTTGGTTCCCTGTCTCCGCGCAAGCAGAGAAGTCAACGCCATAAGCGCGATCAGCGAATCGTAGGGGAGCACCACCACCAGTAGGCATGCGGTCCAGAACACGGCTTGCGGGTAACTGTTGCGAGCCAGAAGAATCAAACCCGAAGGGATCGCAACGAGCACGCACGCGATCATCCACAAGTAGGGGGCACTATCCTGCGCATACTGTTGGGATGCGAAAGACACCTGCGCCAGACAGGCGAAACTCGCGCACACCACCATCGGCACCGTGCACCAGATTCTGGTGCGCACTGGCACTTCGGCGGTGGAAGGGTTTGTGATCACGCTCATGACTCCCATTATCGGCATACTCATGGAAACATGCCATTGAGCTATCGGGCATGATGGCGCAAGCCGCGCGCCCCAAAGTGCAGACAGGAATGGACTTTCGTCCAATACCGGGAACGAAGCCGATCCCGTAGGCTCGAAAGTGTTCCGACCACTTCGAGAAGAAAGAAAAAGATCATGAGTGAGTTCAACAATGCTCCGATTCCCAACGGCGGCCCGGCAGCGCCGAACGGTATGAGACCCGCGCCGATCATGTCGTCCCCGGCTCCGCAAGGCACGACGGTATGTGGCATCGTGGGAGTGGTGTTCGGCGCGCTCGGCTTGGTGCTGAGCTTCATTCCAATCATCAACAACATCGCGGCGATCTTCGGACTCGTCGGCGCGGTATTGGCGATCGTGGCCATCGTGGGCACGTTCCGAGGCAAAAAGCGTGGCAAAGCCCTGTCCATAGTCGCGGCGGTGCTGTCGGTGTTGGCCATCGTCATCACCTTGGCCATGCAATCGGCCGCCAGCAAGGCGCTTGACGACATCACGGGCACAAGCACGTCGCAATCCTCGTCGGCGGACGCCGATAAGGACGCCAAAACCGATGATTCCACCAAAACCGACACCAAGGCGAAAGGCGAGCAAGACATGGAAGGCGATCTCACCGATATGCACGTCAAAATCGTATCCGCAGTGCGTTCCGGCAACGACTACAACAATCAGCCGACCGTGCTCGTCACCTACGAGTGGACCAACACTACCGATAAGAACAACTCCTTCGCCGTGCTGGCTAATCCGAAAGTGTTCCAAAACGGTCAGGAACTCGACACCGCCATGTACTTGGACAATCCGGAAGGCTACGATTCCGGCTCCTATCTGTCTGAACTGCAGCCAGGAGCAACCGGCACGGTAACCCTCGGATATGTGCTTAAAGACGATTCCGAAATCACCGTCGACGTGACGAACCTTCTCGATGTCAGCGACACCGCCAAAGTGACGTACAAGTTCGCCATCTGACATGGCATGTCCCAGTCTTTCGCGTCCGGCACACTCCCCGTGTCGAACGCGAAACCTATGCGGGCTTTGAAGAAATCATGAGATTAAGCCAATATTCATGAAATCGTCAGGAAAATGCCGTATCGTGATGCGCAATCGAGCAAAAAGGAGCGATTATGGCATTCGGTCAGCAGCCCCAGGGTAACAACGCCCAGAATAACGGCTTCAACAATCAATACCAGTACAACCAACAGTACAACCAGTACAATGCGCAGCCACAGTACGCCTATGCGCCCAACGGTACCGCCGCAGTCAACGTGCAGGCCACCTATTCCTACGAGCAGGCCGAACGCAGTTCCGTCAACAGCGCATACACGCACATGACCCTTGGTTTGATCGTCACTGCCGTGGTCGCCATCATCACCCAAATGAGCGGCGCGTACCTGGCACTCATCCAAACCACGGGCATCATCGGCATCTTCGCCCCCGCCGTCATTGAAATCGTGCTTGCCATCTACCTTGGCGCGCGCATCCATACAATGAAGGTCTCCACCGCATACGTCATGTTCTACGTGTATGCGGCGCTCATGGGCTTCACCCTCAGCACCATCTTCATGGCCTACGATCTTGGCACCATCGGCATTTCCCTCGCATTGTGCGCCGGCTTCTTCTTCGCGCTCACCATGTTCGGACGCACCACCAAGATCAACATGCTCAAGGCCGGCCCCATCCTTTTCGTCGGCCTCATCGTGCTTATCATCGCCGAAGTGATTCTCATGATCTTCGCCCCCGGCAACACCACCCTCATGATCGTCTCTGCCATCGGACTTCTGCTCTTCGCCGGCATGACCGTCTACGACGCCCAAGCCACCCGCGCCATGCTTGAACAGTATTCCGCCCAAGGCCCCGAAATGGTCAAGAAGGTTTCCATCCTTTGCGCACTGAATCTGTATTTGGATTTCGTGAACATGTTCATGTATATTCTCCAACTCCTCGGCAATCGCGACTGAAATCCAAATGACGGAGCGTCCCCGGCATTGCTCCTCAGTCGGCGTACCTTCGTGCGCCTTCCTTCGGTGCGTTTTGGGGACGCACGCGTCATTTGGCTTTCAGCCTTTGATGGGACATTATTGGCATTGCTCCTCGGTCAACGTAACGGATAAAGCCTGACCAGAATGTGGCCAGGCTTTATCCGTTGGTCAAAGACATGCTTTACGGTGGGTGCTCATGCAGAGAAAAGAGATTGGCGGCATGGCATGCCTCGTACTGGCGGCCCTCATTTGGGGATTCGCATTCGTGTCGCAAGTGCAAGGCATGGACTCCACAACACCGCTGTTCTTCGGAGCCACCCGATTCACCCTCGGATCCATTTCTCTGATACCGTTGCTTTGGTTTCGCCGCAGCACCATAGCGGAACAAGAGCGTAAACGCCGTGAAACCCAGGGAAAACCGTCCATCACCCTCGGTAACGGCGCAATCGTCGCCATGCCGAAATGGGCCGGCAATCCCATCGTGGTCAGCATCATCTGCGGAATCGTGCTTTTCACCGCAAGCACCGTCCAACAATACGGCATCCTTTACTCCGGATCGGCGGGACGGTCCGGCTTCATCACCGCTCTATACATCGTCATGACGCCACTGCTGGCCTTCATCATATTGCGTCGACGAGTGCACCTCAGCGTCATCATCAGCGTCGCCATCTCCGTTATCGGCTTCTACCTGCTGTGCGTCACCGACGGATTCGGATCCATCACCCTGGCGGACATGGTGCTGCTGTTCACCGCAGTCCTCTTCGCCGGGCACATCCTCGTCATAGACACCTTTGGACGAGACATGGACCCCATCCTGCTTTCATTCGGGCAGATCACCACCACCGCGATCATCAGCTGGATTGGCTCTATCATCGAAGGATCCATCGACTGGGCCGGTGCCGCGCAAAGCTGGATCGCCATCGTCTACGCGGGCGTCTGCTCCGCTGGCGTAGCCTATACGCTTCAGGTCATAGGCCAACAACTTGTGCCCCCGACCAGAGCGTCCGTGATCATGTCGCTCGAATCGTTCTTCTCCGCAGTCGGAGGGGCGCTTCTGCTGGGCGAAATCATGACCACTCGAGCCTACCTCGGCTGCGCGCTCATTTTCGCGGGCACCATACTCGCCCAGCTGCCCATCGACCAGCTCCTGCATGCGGCCAAACGCAAACCGGCAGACGTCAGCCGGCCTTAGGGGCCTCGCCAACCTGCGGCGCGCCATTGATATCGCGATGAATGTTCTGCATCTGCGCTTCGACATTCTGCAGACTTCTCGCGCAATCAAGCAACGTCTGCGAATGCTCCGACAGCTTCGCGTCAGGCAAATCCGTCTTATAACGCAGCGCATGCTCCAAACTCGCCCAATAATCCATGGCGATGGTGCGGAACTGCACCTCCACAGGCGTGTAATGCGGTCCGGAAGATAGAAAAAGCGGGAACCGCATAAATCACATGCAGCGAACGATATCCATTCTGCTTCGGATTCTTAATATAATCCTTCACACGCAACACCTGAATATCGTTCTGCGCGGACAGATAATTCGACACCGAATACACGTCATCGCGATAATTGCAGATCACGCGAATGCCTGCCACGTCAAACAGATTGTCCTTGACCGACTCCACCGTCAACGGCAGATCCTTGCGCCTCAACTTGCCGAGAATGGAATTGATGGACTTCAACCTGCGTTCCATGTGATGGATGGGATTATGGGAGAAACGCACCTGGAACTCGGAATCGAGAATCTCCAGTTTGGTGCTGATCTCATACATCGCGCCCTCATACACCTGCATTTGATCAATGAACTCGGTAATCTGATCGGAAGGCAACGGACCATCGTCGAAAGTCACCGACTTCAGCCGTGCTTGCAGTTCACTGGTATTGATGCGGCTCTGTCTATCAAGTATCACGGTTCCATAGTGTACCCAAAAGGAGCGCGGAAAAACTGAAAAAGCGCTGAAAGCGCCGTCATCCCTCCAATTCCACCGCATGCCACGCTGCATTAAGGTGCATACGGCGCGTGATGGGAATCCCTGCCGATAGCATGGAATGCTATGAACGAAGACATGATGACCGAGGCGGAGCGCGCCTCGAAACTTGCGGAACCTGCCACAGAAGACACCGCCACGCGAGGCAAGGGCGTGTTCTACGTACACACCCTCGGATGCCAGATGAACGTGCACGATTCCGAACGCATCGCGGGTGTGCTCGAAGCGGATGGCTATGTGCCCGCCACCGAAGAACAATACCTCGATCATGACGTGGACCTCATCGTCATGAACACATGCGCGGTGCGGGAAAACGCGGCGGAACGCATGTACGGCACCATCGGCCTGTGGGCCGAACTGAAGCGCCAGCGTCCGAACCTGCAGATCGCAGTCGGCGGATGCATGGCACAGCTCGACCGTGAGAAGATCGCAAAAAAAGGCCCCTTGGGTCGATGCCGTGTTCGGTACCAAGAACATTGGCTCCCTGCCATCAGCTGCTTGACCAGGCGCGCATCGAAGGCCCATGCGCAGGTCAAGGTCAAAGAGG
>ENA-OQHD01000223-OQHD01000223.1-human-gut-metagenome-genome-assembly--contig:-NODE-223-length-24175-cov-5.170825_pt1 | contig 24175 bp, 28 predicted proteins | sample MGYA00242560_ERZ504711 | MGnify/ENA primary metagenome ERZ504711 (study PRJEB26092, sample SAMD00036198) | human gut metagenome | host: Homo sapiens | study: EMG produced TPA metagenomics assembly of...
CCGTCCTCTCCATCGCTGATGCAGGACGACCAGAATGTCATCAAAGCACATGAGCTTGCAAAGGACGGCATTGTCACAACTGACTTATCCGATGAGCGGAAACGAAGCCGCACTCGGACTTAACATGCTCGAGCATCCTGCCCGGAAACAGGAGGCACGCCTTGCCCAAAGAGAGCGGCGAATACACGATTGCAGGACCGTTTGAGCTGCAGCAGGGCGACATCGGAGCACTGCTCTTTGACCCGATTTATACCACCGATGCCAACGGTGACCAGACCTTCTGGGGCTTTTCGATTCTCGTTCTCGACTGGGAATCGTTTCTGAACGAAATTGAACTGGATACACTGGAAGAAGCCGGCTACACCTACGAACTCTGGAAAATTTCTCCGGCCACCGGCGAACACGTTTCCATCGCACACTCCGGCAATTCCCGGCGTTCCGATGCCATCGAAGTTCTCTGCACCGTGCCGAACGACACCTGGCATTTTGAAATTGTACCGAAAAACGGCTGGCTCAGTCCGCTGCAGGTTTTTGTTTCCTTTGCACTCGGACTCATCCTTTCCCTGCTTGCCTCTATTGGTTTTCTGCAATTCCAGATGCGCCGCTATAAAGACGAGATTCACGCAGCAGAACTGGAAAAAGCCGTACAGGAAGCGCAGTCTGCCAACGAAGCAAAAACACGTTTTCTGTTCAACATGAGCCACGACATCCGAACTCCGATGAATGCCATCATCGGTTTCTCGGATCTGCTGGAAAAGCACATCGACGAGAAGGACCGCGCGGTCGACTACATTGCAAAAATCAAGTCCTCCAGCAGTTTTCTGCTCTCCCTGATCAACTACGTGCTTGAGATGGCGCGCATTGAGAGCGGTAAAGCCTCGCTGAAAATCGAGCTCGGCAGCTACAGCGAGCTGATCAATTCCCTGAATGCAGTGTTTGAGCCTTCGTTAAAAAGCAAAAATCTTTCCTATCTCTGTTACAACACGGTGGAACACGATGCCATCCTCTGCGACCGGACAAAAATACGGGAGATTCTGCTGAATATCATCAGCAACTCCATCAAGTATACGCCGGAGGGCGGAAAAATTTCCGTAAAAATCGAAGAGACACCGGCACCAAGGAAGGGCTTTGCCTCCTACCGCATCACCGTGAAGGACAACGGCATCGGCATGAGCAAAGAGTATCTGCCGCATATTTTTGAAGAATTTACAAGAGAACATTCCTCCACCGAAAGCCACATCACCGGAACCGGCCTCGGCCTTCCGATCGTCAAATCCCTCGTGAATCTGATGGGCGGAACGATCGATGTGGAAAGCGAACTCGGTGCCGGAACAATAACTACGATCTGCCTCACGTTTGAACTTCCGACCGAAGAACAGCTTGCGGCTCACCAGCATAAAGACGAGATTCTCGAGCAGTCCCTGCAGACGCTTTCCGAAAAACGCGTGCTGCTTGCCGAGGATAATGACCTGAATGCAGAAATTGTACTCACCGTTCTGGAAGAAAACGGCATTCACGCCGAGCACGTAAAAGACGGCGCCCTCTGCTTAAAAGCAGTCCAGAACGCACCAGAAGATTATTACAATGTTATTCTGATGGATATTCAGATGCCGAACATGAACGGCTATCAGGCCGCAGAAGCGATCCGTGCACTCCCGGGAAAAATCGCGGGGAAAATCCCGGATTTGTCGCCATGACGGCAAACGCGTTTGAAGAGGACCGCCGAAAAGCACTGGAATCCGGCATGAACGCCCATATCGCGAAACCCGTTGACGTTTCGGTTCTTCTCGAAACACTTTCCAGGTTTTCATGACCTTTACAGATCCCGATGCGCCGCAGCGGACGCTTTTATTTCTCGTTTTTCAGCAGCTCCAGGTTTTTGGAGATCAGCTCGCATCTCTGTTTTACGCAGTCCGGGGATCTGTGCGGATCCTGCGGTGTGTTGAACAGATAGTCCTCGAGTTTGTCGATTGTGGTGGTTGCTACATGCATTCTTGTATCGCAGGATGCATAGTAGATGTAAACCTCTCCGTTCTCACGCGCAATCGCGCCGTTTGTAAATACAACGTTGGAAACGTCTCCGACTCTCTCTTTTCCAAGCGGAACCAGGAATACACCGGACGGCTCTGCAATGACTTTGGACGGATCGTTCAGATCGGTACCGAAGACATACAGAACGTAGCGAAGGCCTGCTGCTGTATTTCTTACACCGTGTGCAATGTTGATCCAGCATTTCTTACCGCGGATCGGCACTGCTCCGGCACCGTTTTTGGACTCGGTCAGGGTATGATAAATACGTTTGCTGATGATCTTCTCCTCATCGATGACAGCGTGTGTGATATCATCGCAGAGTCCGAAGCCGATTCCCCCGCCGCTTCCGGTCTCAATGAAACCATCCATCGGACGGGTGTAGAAGGCATATTTTCCGTCTACGAACTCCGGATGCAGAACAACGTTTCTCTGCTGCGGAGAACGTAAGGTTTTCAGGTTGTCCAGACGCTCCCAGTTCTTCAGGTCTTTCGTTCTTACGATACCAGCCTCAGCAACAGCCGCGGACAGATCCGGATCGTTTTTGTCCTTGCTCTCAGAGCAGAACACTCCGTAAATCCAGCCGTCCTCGTGCTGGGTCAGACGCATGTCATAAACGTTGGTTTCCTCTGCGCAGGTATCCGGCAGCACAACCGGGTAATCCCAGAAATGGAAGCCGTCGATACCAGTATCACTCTCTGCAACAGCAAAGAAAGATTTTCTGTCATTACCCTCCACGCGGACAACGAGATAATACTTTCCATTCAGATAAATCGCGCCGGAGTTCATCACAGCGTTGATGCCGAGACGCTCCATAAAGTACGGATTCGTCTCCTCATCCAGATCATATCTCCAGTGAACCGGAGCGAACTCTCTTGTCAGCACCGGATACTCATAGCGGTCATAAATACCGTTGTAAAAATCTGCTTTTGTGTTCTTTCTTGCCACAAGGCGGTCTACCTTGGCATTTTTCCACATAATACTGTTTATTCAGCATCTTTTAACCTCCCAATTACTTCCATACACATACGTCCATTGTGATACGGGCATTTCCACGGTTCTACAATCGGCTCATGGATCGGGCTTCCGTCTGCATTCACGCACCAGAACCACTCAGACCCCTCTCGTTTGTCGATCACATATTCCTTGATGTAGCCCCAGATGTCTTTTGCCGCATCGAGATACTTTGTTTCCTCCGGTTTTTTCCTGCCATGCATTTAAAAATCCAACGACTGCTTCTGCCTGTACCCACCAGACTCTTGTGGTATCATCCACACCGCGCTCGCACTCATTCATCAGCGAATGATTTTTGTATGCCGTGTTGTAGATATTTTCCGCAATCTCTCCGGTGATCGGCAGCAGTTTTTCCCGGTAAGCCGGATCGCCGAGCACTTCTGTACCCCGGTCGATCAGCCAGGAAGTCTCGATATCATGGCCATAAGAATACAGATCAATCAGCGTATTCCATGTCCGGTCGAAGAATACTTCCTGACGGCCTTTTTCTTTGTTATATACTTTATCCGCGAAGAGATCCATCATAAAGCGGAGACGGTCACCGGTAAACGGATCCTTTGTCACGCGGTACAGCTCGGTATATGCTTCGAAAACATGCAGCAGCGTATTCATGGTCTTCTCTGCCATGACGCCGTTCTCCGAGAGCTTTTCATTGCTCTCCGGCTTGAAATCGCGGGTAAATGCCTCGAGATAACCGTACTCGTCGGTGCAGTGTGTCTCGATGATCTGCTGCAGCGATTTTGCCAGCTCCAGCGCCTCGGTGTCGCCCGTCGCATCAAAATACGTAGACAGCGCATAAATTGCAAATGCCTGATTGTACGTATGCTTTGTCGTATCGAGCGGTTTTCCGTCGTAGGTGACAGACCAGAACACGCCACCGTACTCGCGGTCCACACACGCCTGTTTCATAAAGCGGTACGCATGCTCCGCATCGGCGCGCAGCTTCTCGTCCTTTAAGGTCAGGTACGCATTCGAGAAAAATCCAGAGAATTCTGCTGTTTAAGATGCAGCCCTTCTCATACGTTTTCTGCACGTTCAGATCAAAGTCCTGATAGCCGTAAAATCCGCCGTATTCCTCATCTCTTAAGCCCTCCCAGAACGGAACGATCCGTCCAGTAAGCTCCTGCTTTACTTCCTTTGCCAAAGACGCATCATTTTCTTTCCTTCATTTCTTATCTTCTTCCAATTTCGGTGTCAGACTCGCGTACGACACTGTTTTTTCTTGATATAATCTACAATCAGATCTACGGTTGTGAATGCCAGTCCTACATACGTATCGGCTGCGCCGTAGTAGATCGCGATCTTTCCGGTCTCTGCATCGTGAATGGTTGCGCACGGGAAGGTTACGTTCGGAACGAAGCCTCTCTCCTCATACCACTCTTCCGGTGTCAGAAGGAAGTTCTGGCAGCGGTATTTTACGATGGACGGATTCTCTTTGTCGAGGATTGCGCCGCCGATGCTGTATACATAGCCATTGCAGGTGCCGCTTACACCGTGGTAGAACAGCAGCCATCCTTCGTTGGTCTCAATCGGAGCTGCGCCGCCGCCGATCTTTAAGGACTCCCACCACTCCGGGCTCTTGCTCATGACGTGGCGGTGTTTGCCCCAGTACAGCATATCCGGGCTCTCGGACAGGAAGATGTCACCGAACGGTGTGTGGCCGCTGTCGCTTGGACGGGACAGCATCACGAAGTTGCCGTTGATTTTTCTCGGGAAGAGAACGGCATTTCTGTTGAATGGAAGGAATGGATTCTCCACACGTACGAAGGTTTCAAAATCTTTTGTTTTTGCCATTCCGATGGCTGCACCGTAGAAGTCCTGGCACCAGATGATGTAGTAGGTATCTTCTACTTTTACAAGACGCGGGTCATATGCGTAAACCGGCATGAACGGTTTGCCTTCTTCGTCAACGAACTGGATTTTGTTCTCATCGAAATTCCAGTGGATCGCATCTTTGCTTCTTCCAAGGTAGATGTACGGGATTCCGTTTGTCTGCTCACCACGGAATACTCCGATGAACTCGTCGCCGTACGGCATAACGGCGCTGTTGAAGATTCTTGCTACTTCCTTCACCGGATTTCTTCCGATAATCGGATTCTCGCTGTATCTCCATACCGGTGCACCGGAAAACTCAGCCGGGCCTTCCTGCCATGGCATATTTTTGACAGCATCTCCAATAATTTTAACTTCGCTCATTTTTTCGAAACCTCCATGAAAATATTGTTTGTTTATGAGTTGTACTTTGTTTTTTCAAGTTTCTGTTAGTGGACAGAATCTTGTTTTTTAAAGTTCTTTTTTCTCCGAACCGCCGTGTTTTATCACCTCACGCCCAGTCCTTTAGCTTAATTTTAACATAGATGATTAATTTTTCAACTGGAAATCACTTAAAAAATAAGTTCCGTTAGATACTGTCAATTTTTAAGTGACTTTGTTGTGTAATATGTACAAAAACGGGGCATTTCAAAATGCCCCGTTTCTTAATTTATAATTCAGTTATAAAAATCAAAGCTTTACGCTCTCTTTCGGCACCAGCTGTCCGGAGACAATTTCCATATTTTTGCCGGATGCCGCGCCGCGGATCTGCTTCAGCGCTTTTTCGAGCGCTACTTTTACCATCGCCTTCGTATTGATCTCATACGAAGTGATCTTGAGATCCGGGAAACCCGGATACAGGTAATTATCGAAGCCGACAACGGAAACATCCTCCGGCACGGAAATGCCGCGTTTTTCCAGCTCCAGCATCAGAAGTCCGGCCGTCAGGTCACAATTGCAGACGAACGCTTCCGGCATCTGTTCCGGAAGACGGATCTCAATCTGTCCCCGCTCATCACGATCCTCCAGAATCCATTCCGGCGGTGTCACATCGCGATGCTCCAGGACGGATTTTGAAAAACCGCAGTAGCGGTCCATGATACTGCTGGAAAAATGAATCGAACCGACAAAAGCCAGCTTGGAGAGACCATGCTCATACAGGTATTCTGTCATCAGATACATTCCGTGAAAGTTATCTGCGATCACGGCATCCTTTGCCAGCTCATTGTCATAGAAATCCAGGAATACGATCGGAAGATCCACGCTTTTCTTCAGATGACGGATGTAATCGCGGTTCGTGTCTCCCATCAGAATCAGGGCATCGACGGTCTGCTCCTTGGCGATGCACGGCACAATCATCTCATCTTCCATCTCCTGTTTCAGGATCTCCACGGTCACCATACAGCTCTTTTCCGTCGCCGCCAGTGCCATCTCCTGATACATTTTCCAGTAAAATGTCGTATACTCTGCCAGATACCGTTCCGGAATCACCACTCCGATGCAGCGCAGGCTTTTTCCCTGTGTATTTCTCGCTCCGCTTCCCGGCTGGCGGTACCCCATTTCCTTTGCAATTTCCAGAATCCGGGCGCGCATCTCATCGCTGACCCCTTTCTGTCCTGTAATCGCGTTATGCACGGTGACGGCGCTGACGCCCGCCACCTTTGCAATATCTGCCAATCTTACTTTTGCCATATATGTTACTCCTTAGTCCACTGCGATAAAGTGATACAGTCTGCTGACGAAATCGCCCCAGAAATCTTTCATGCGGAATCCGGCATTCATCAGCATCTCGCCGCTGTAAACCTCATCGGTTCCTTCCAGACGGTATTTTTTCCGCCGGATCGAAGCCGCGCAGGCGTACCTTGCGGGACGGCATATTTACCTGTGCCAGCACCTGTACGTAAGTTACAAGCACTTCGTTTTTATCCTCAGAAGCTACTGCCCAGCAATCGGATCTGTGGTTTTCACGGTAGGAAAGAATACGATAATACTCTCCATCGCGGATCAGTTCATGATATTTGTGATACATCGCGGTCTGCTCCGGAATCAGCTTTCTCTCTTCTTCCGGCAGTTTTGTGATATCAAGCTCATAGCCGAACGTTCCGGCCAGTGCCACATGGCCTCTCGTTGTAAACGGAGTTACACGGCCAACCGTGTGGTTCGGGCATACGCTGACGTGTGCACCCATTGAGCAGAGCGGGTAAATGAGGGCTGTTCCCTCCTGGATTTCCAGACGCTCAATCGCATCGGTGTCGTCGGAGCACCAGATCTGCGGGCTGTAGTAAAGCATTCCAGGATCGAAACGTGCACCGCCGCCGGAGCAGTTCTCCAGAAGCAGATCCGGGAACTCCTGTACCAGACGCTCCTGCATCGCATACATACCGAGCACGTAGCGGTGGAACAGCTCCTGCTGGGAATCTTTGTCCAGGTAGGTGCTTCCCAGGTCGCTTAACTGACGGTTCATATCCCATTTCACGTATTTGATGTTTGCACTGCGCAGGATTTTTGCCACACATTCATACGCATAATCCTGCACTTCCGGGCGGGAGAGATCCAGCACGTACTGGCAGCGGATCTCAGTCGCTTCTCTTCCCGGAATCTGAATCGCCCATTCCGGGTGCTCTCTGTAGAGATCAGAGTCCGGGGAGATCATCTCCGGCTCGAACCAGATACCGAATTCAAGACCGATTTCATTCACTTTGTCAACCAGATTTTTCAGGCCGCCTTTGATCTTCTCTTCGTTGACAACCCAGTCACCGAGGGAAGAATCGTCTTTATTTCGTTTTCCGAACCAGCCGTCATCCATAACAAGCATCTCGATGCCGTCTTTTTTTGGCCTCTCTTGCGATATCGAGGAGTTTATCGGTATCAAAATCAAAGTAAGTTGCTTCCCAGTTGTTAATCAGAATCGGGCGTTTTTTGTGGTTATACGGGCTGCGGATCATATGTCTGCGATAAAATGCATGGTAGGAACGCGTCATTTTGCCAAGTCCCTCGGCAGAGTAGACCATAACAACCTCCGGCGCCTGGAATTCATCGCCGGCTTTTAAATTCCAGCAGAACTCCTCCTGGTTGATACCCATCACCATACGCACGGTGTCGAACTGGCATCGTTCCACCTGACCGATGAAGTTTCCGGAATATACGAAATGCATTGCGTAAACCTCGCCGCGCTCCTGATCCGTTCCCGGTGTTACCATTGCCACGAACGGATGCTCCTGATGGCTGGACTCGCCTCTTCCGGAGGAAACGAGCTGTTTTCCGTAACGGAGCGCACCCTGCTGGATGTGGCGTTCTCTTCCCCAGGATCCATGAAGAGAAAGCATCTCAAAGTCTTCGTTGTCCATATCGAGGCAGGCACTGTAGATTTTCTCTACCTTCAGCGCTTCACTGCCTTCACTTTTTCACGCGGACACTTCGGGTGATAACGTTTTCTTTTGTAAAAACAGAGTAGGAAAGGATAACAACAAGATCAAGAACAGGATCTTTGCAGGTGATTTCCAGAGTTTCTACTTCGTCCTCGGTTCCAAAAGAAGCCGGAAGACCGGTCAGCGGGCGTTTTCCTTTGAAAATTTCATAGGAATCAAAGAAAATCTCACATCCCATACGGCCCTGTGCATTTCTTATATTCAGACAGCTCTCACGGTAATCGCCGACTCCTCCGGTCGGGTATTCCATTGGAAAACGGTCGAGGAACGAAGATTTCTCTCTCTTATTGACGGACGGGGTGAACGGCGGCTCATCCATGCGGAGCGGACACAGATCCGGCTCTCCGTGCAGAAGGGGTCCGTAGTAAACATGTCCGACGTAGCCTTCCGGGCTCAGGCCGATCACATACGTCGTATTCTCTGTATTTAACTGAAAAAGCTTTTTCTCATCATAATATAAAATCGCCATTTTCTTCTCCTTAGTTCAGGTAAGCTTGATCCGCCGGGCCGATTTTTGTAAAAAAAGACCTCACCCGCCGGGCGAGGTCTTTTTGTATTCACACAGCGTTTAAGCAGTTACCATTGCACTTTTTTAATTTTTCCAGTTTCTCGGCTGCATCTTCAAGGGATGTGCCTTTTACGCCGAAATAGAATTTGATCTTCGGCTCAGTACCGGATGGGCGCACACAGCACCATGCGTTGTTTTCCAGCTCATAGTAAAGAACGTTGGAGGACGGAAGTCCGGTCGCGCTCTTCTCTCCGCTTACGAGATCCTGGCGTACATCTGCTTTGTAATCGCGTACGGCAAGAACCTGGAAACCGCCCAGCTCTTTTGGCGGGTTCTCACGGAAGTTGGTCATCATGGTCTGGATCTCTTTTGCACCGTCGATACCTTTTAAGGTCATCGTTGCAAGACCCTCTTTGTAGTAGCCGTACTCCTCGTACATATCCACCATGGCATCCCACAGTGTTTTGCCCTGCTGTTTGTAGTATGCAGCAACCTCGCAGAGCATCATAACTGCCACGCAGGCATCTTTATCTCTTGCATATGTCCCGGCCAGGCAGCCATAGCTCTCTTCCAGACCAAATACATAATTGTGTGCACCGCTCTGCTCAAAAAATTTGATCTGCTCGCCGATGTATTTGAATCCGGTCAGAACCTCGATCAGTGCCACGTTATAAGCTTTTGCGATTGCTTTTGCCATATCGGTCGTAACAATCGTCTCAACGAGTGCCGGATTCTCCGGCATGGTTCCGTTCTTGGTGCGCTCACGCAGAATATACTCTGCGATCAGCATACCGGACATGTTTCCGGTGAAGCTTACGTATTCGCCGGTCTTGCTGTCTTTTGCGTAAACGCCGAGACGGTCTGCATCCGGGTCCGTTGCAAGGATAATGTCCGCATCTACTTCTTTTGCAAGCTTCAGCGCCAGTGTCCATGCTTTCTCGTCCTCCGGGTTCGGATAAGCAACGGTCGGGAAGTTTCCATCCGGCTCTTTCTGCTCTTTTACAACATAAACCTGGGTAAATCCAAGCTCGCGCAGTACGCGGCGCACCGGCACGTTTCCGGTTCCGTGAAGCGGCGTGTAAACGATCTTCATGTCTTTTGCAGCATCTTTGATGATTTCCGGGTGAATGCTCTGCTCTTTTAATTTTTGCAACGTAACGGTCGTCAAAATCGGTTCCGATGACCTGGAACAGGCCTTCTGCTCTCGCATCATCCTCTGCCATCGTCTTAACCGCAGAAAACTCGGTTACTTTGGCAACCTCTGCGAGGATGTTTTTGTCGTGCGGCGGTGTAATCTGTGCGCCGTCCTCCCAGTATACTTTGTATCCGTTGTACTCTCTCGGGTTGTGGCTTGCGGTGATGACGATACCGGAAATGCAGCCGAATTCACGGACAGCAAAAGAAAGCTCCGGTGTCGGGCGCAGGGACTCGAACAGATACGTTTTGATTCCGTTTGCATTCAGGCAGAGTGCTGCTTCGCGTGCAAATTCCGGAGACATTCTTCTGGAATCGTGTGCGATGGCTACGCCTTTTTCCTGTCCGTTCTGGGAAATGATGTAGTTGGCAAGGCCCTGGGTTGCCTGGCGTACGGTGTAGATGTTCATGCGGTTGGTACCTGCTCCGATGACACCGCGGAGTCCGCCGGTACCGAACTCAAGCTGACGGTAGAAACGGTCTTCGATTTCTGCCTCATTTCCTTCGAGTGCTTTCAGCTCTTCTCTGGATGCCTCATCAAAATATGGATCATTGCACCATTTTTCATATACTTCTCTGTAACTCATGTTTGTTATCCTCCCTGTCTGTTGTACTTTATTTAACTTAAGACAGCAGACTTTTTTCCTGGATTTAAGCTCGTTTCATTACAGCTTAAAGTTACCATTTATTTAGTCTGCCGTCAACTTAATTTTTAATTTACAATTATTCAGAGCCATGTAAAAACTCAGAGGCGGCTGTGGATCCTGCTTGCAGGAATGAACAGCTGCTTCTGAATTTTTATAGGACGAGAAACCGCAGCGAGATGCAGCGCAAGCGGAATCTTCCAAGCGCTGTACGCGAATCATAAAACATCGTCTCCTTCTAAGAACTCAAGCTCTTTTTCGGTCTGAATTGCCGGCAGTGCACTGTATTTCAGATTCTTTGCCCAGCCCTTTTTTCTCCTCGGAGAAGCGCTCGCTGATTCTCTTGTAGACGAGTTCGCATCCTCTCTGGCTGCCGCCCTGCAGCAGAATCACATACTGGGACGGGCTGTATTTTGCAAAGAAATCGGAATGACGCAGGCTGCGTTTCATTACCTCAAGCAGCTTTTCGGACATACGGTCAAGGCGCGGACCGCCTTTTGCCGGGTAACCTTTTCCGTCTATAATGGTGCACAGCATCAGCCACGGCATCTGTCCGTTCAGCTCGGACATACGGTAAACAAGTCGGTAGCAGTCACGGAATCCGGCGAGGGAACAGAAGAATGCTCCGCCCTTTTCTCCCGGGCTCTCCTGAAGATCTGCCTGTACCTCTTCGATCACGCGGTGTCTGCTGCCCATGCGGCTTCCCAGATAGCGGTACTGCTCCACCAGTTTCTCGCTCGGTGTAACGCCAAGCTCTTCAAAGTAATGTTTCGAGGTCTGCTCGTACAGTTTCATGGCCTCTTTGTATCTCTCCAGGCCGATCAGCGCCTGCATCTGGACTGCCTGCCACTCGTCGAACGGATACAGTTCGGAAGCAACAGAAGTCAGTTTCTGCAGCTCATCGAACTCCTCGGTTTTTCAGAAGATACTCACTTACTTCTTTCAGTGCATCGGAATATACGTTTTTTCAGCTGCGCGCGCTCCGCCTGTACCCACTCTTCCTCGCCGAAATCTGCAAGGAACTCTCCGGTGTACAGCTCCAGTGCTTCGATCATCTGATCCATGCGCGCTTTCTCGTCCGTCTCTTTTCCTGCTTCCAGGATCTTATTTTTGATATCAATCGCATCTACCTCGACCGGCATCGGGCTGGTCCAGTGGTAAACGCCTTTCTGTGTATAAATGTACTCAAACTGCGGAAGTCCTGCCTCGACAAGGCTTCTTTTCAGGCGATGTACGCCGACACGCAGGCTGTTTGCCGCGTCCGCCACATCTTCTCTTCCGTATGTGCTCTCCAACAGTCTTCCTCTGGAAATTCCATTGTCCTTGTTATAGAGGAAAATCTGCAGAAGTCTCATCGATTTTGTTGCCATTGTTTTCCGGAAGGAAATCGGCTGGTCGCCGTACTCCAGGGAAAAAACTTCCCATCATGTGTACTTTTAAAAGCGGTAACTGTTCTGTTTGGTTTTTCATTTCTTCGTTCATACTAACTCCTGTATTGCCTGTTGTGCTCTAATCTCTGTTGTCGGTTGCGCTGCGCTCCGCAATCGGCTGCGGTAACGGGCCGGCGGTTCCCTGTTCGTTCATTTCAAAAATCAATTACGGACGCCGGATTTCTGTTTTCTATTTTACATCATTTTAATCAAAAAATTCCTACTATAAAACTGTATAAAATATTAACTTTAACACCGAAAAACTTCCTGCTTTTTCTTCTTTTGTCTTGTTATCTTTTGTCAATCCCATCTCATCCGTAAATTGCCCGCATGATTTTAGCCATCAGCCGCCCTGCAGGCGCCGAGAGCACCAGTACTACAGCAAGAGATACCATGCCGCACCCGAGCAGTGCGCGGTTCACAAGTTCCCCGTGCTGAGCAGAATCCGAGGCAGAATCCCTTCATTCCAGGGCCAGAACAGCTTTTCCGGTTTCCGGTTGCAAAAAATCGAGCACCAGATGGGACAGAAAGCCCACGGCAAAATAAGCGGACGCATCCGGGTAGATGATGTCCACGCACGCCGTCAGCAATGCCAGCGCCGCAAATGAATGCATGAAGGAGCGGTGCGGCTGCTGTTTCCCATAGGCGCAGATCAGCAAAAATGCTGCCGTTCCGGTGAGGAGACGCAGCACGCTGCTGTCGCTTGTGAGGCGGCGGTAAATTCCAAGATTCAGTTTATACTCCGCAAGAATTGTGAGCACCGCAACTGCAACTGTTGCCGTAATAATCTTATCGGCATCGCGGTGCGCCTGTGAAGTGCCGACATCAATGTCACTGATCAAACCGCCGATCGCGGCAGCCCCGGCACCGGCCACAAGCGCGGGAACCGTCTGCGGCTGTAAAACAGCAAGTGCCGCTGCTGTTCCAATAAAAAAATGTGTTCTTCCAAGCATTTGTCTGTTTTTTCCTTTCGTAAAATTTCCTTTATCATAGCACATTCCCGCCCTTTTATGCAACCATTTGTTCGATTCTTTTACGACCGTATGGTCCTATCAGGATCAAAAAAGAACCTCCTGCGACCGTTTATCGCCGCAGGAGGTTCTCCTCTGTTTCTGCCTTTATTCCATACTATTTCCAGGTTATCTTATTTCACGTTTTTCCCTTCATTGTATGAATTTTCATTTGACATTTATCGCTCATTTGAGTTATATCTTTATGCTTCATATACCAGTTCACCAGCAAGATACGTCCGGCACACCGGAATGTCTTTGATCGTGCTCTCATCCACCTCAAACGGATTCTGACCCAGTACGACGAAGTCTGCCATCATGCCTTCTGCGATCTGGCCTTTCACGTTCTCCTCGAAACTTGCCTCGGCACTGCGGATCGTGTAACTGTCGAGTGCTTCCTGTACGGTGAATTTCTGATCCGGCAGGTACGGGCCGACATGGTCGCGCAGCGTTGTTCTTGTGACAGCGCACTGCATGCAGGCGAGGGCATCCGGCAGCTCTACCGGGCAGTCAGTTCCGTTGCTGACGGAGACGCCGTTATTCATCAGCGTCTTCCAGCTGTAGCTTGTGCTCGCAAGCTCTTTGCCGACGCGCTCCTCTACGATATGGTTATCGTAATCGAGGAAGATGCTCTGTGCGTAAACGTGAAGATGCATTTTCGCGATTTTTTCAAGCTGATCGGCTCTTGTGATCTGGCAGTGCACGATGCCGTGGCGGTGATCTTCTCTCGGGTTTTCAGCAAGGGCTTTTTCATAGGCACTTAACACGCGGTCGAGGCACGCATCACCGATCGTGTGAACTGCAGCCTGCATGCCGTGTGCATTGGCGTAGCCGATCATCTCATCCATGGTTTCCTGGGTGAATACCGGGATTCCGCAGGTGGACGGGTCGTCTGCGTATGGGCGACTGAGGAATGCTGTTCTCGCACCGAGTGCGCCGTCGCCGAGCATTTTCAGCGGTCCGATTTTAAAGCGGTCTGTGCCGATGCCGGTCACATTTCCAGCCTCAACGAAACCTTTTAAGGATTCCAGATCGGTAAAGTTGCTCTGCTCGTAAACGCGGACGGTCAGCTCGCCGGAATCCTCGAGTTCTTTGTATGCTTCGTTGACGGTCTGCCACGGAACGGCGCGGTAAACGCAGTAATCATCACTCTGGCTGCTGGTGACGCCGTAGCTGTTCAGGGCTTTGCAGGCGCTGCGGATCATATCTTTGATTTCCTCTTTGCTCGGCACCGGAATGCTGTCGTAAACCGGTTCCATTGCATTGTCGAAGAATCTTCCGTCCGGCTCACCGTTTTCCATACCGATCTCTCCGCCCTCCGGCTGCGGGGTATCTGCGGTGACGCCGAGGAGTTCCAGCGCTTTGCTGTTGACTACGAGGCAGTGGCCGCACGCTCTCGTCGCGCAGATCGGAACTTCAGTTGATACGCGGTCAAGATCGTAGCGGTTCGGCATGCGGTCCACGTCCGTGAAGTAATCCTGATTCCAGCCGCGGCCCATCAGCCATGCGCCGTCTTTTCGCGGATGCTCTTTCTGGAAGGTGTCGAGGCAGGCGAGCATATCCTCCAGGCTTTCGGTATGTGCGGCAAGCTGCGCTTTCAGCAGGGAGCTTCCGTAATTTAAAAGGTGCATATGGCTGTCGTTAAAACCGCTGCAGACGAACTTTTCCGCCGAGGTCTACAACTTTGTCGCCGGCTGCTGCAAGGGCATCTGCCTCTGCGCTGCTTCCGGCGAAAACAAATTTGCCGTCTTCTACTGCAAACGCTTCGACAAGCGGCAATTTTCCGGTGTAGACAGCTCCGTTTTTGTAAATTGTTTTCATATCATTATCCTCCTACTGTCATCTAAATTTGATTCTATTCTTTTCTGCCCATTTGCGCAATATACAAATTCAGACACGCCATTCTCATGCGTGTCTGGATTCGCTTTTGAATATTTTTTTATTTCGTTTTCTCTTCGTAGAACAGGCAGGCGTTCTTGTCTACCGTGCCCTGGCCGAAGTTTCTTGCTTTGTAGTCTTTCAGCAGTTTGAAATACTGGTTCGAGAGAATCAGGATCACTGCTACGTTGACGAAGGTCGGGATCGCAGATGTGATATCAACGACAGTCCAGATAAAGCCCTGGTTGTTGGTCTTTACCAGATAGATCGTCCACAGTACGCCCGGCAGAGCGCGGACTGCGTAGAAGATTTTCATGACGATATCTTTCATCTTGCCTTCTTTTTTATACAGATGCTCCAGAATTGCCAGATAGTAGGTGAACCATCCGCCGGAAGTCGTTACAGTGAAAATGACCATGATGACTGCCAGAAGGATGCTTCCAAATTTGCCGAATCCGCTTGCAAATGCACTTAAAGCAAGTGTTCCGCCGTTCGTTCCGTCGGTCCAGTTTCCGCTTAAGATAACGGAAAGTGCGGTGATCGTACAGATAACCATGGTATCAAAGAATACCTCGAAAGATCCCCACAGACCCTGCTCTACCGGATGCGGTGTTTTTGCGGAAGCATGGATCATTGGAGAAGTACCCCATCCAGCCTCATTGGAGTATACGGAACGCGCCATACCCACACGGATAATCTCGCTGACTGCGCAGCCGGCAAAACCGCCGATCGCTGCTGTTCCGGTAAATGCGTTTGTTACGATGGCTGCAAATACGCCAGGAACGCGGTTGATGTTGATGATGATCATGCCAATTCCCATCAAGATATAAAGAACGCTCATAAATGGAACGAGCTTGCTGAACAGACTTGCGATTTTCTTCGTACCGCCGCTTGTAACGACATAGGTCAGAATGCAGAGCAGAACGCCCATCACGATAACGCCTTCTACTTTGAAGCTTCCAAGATTGATATTCTCAATACCGAACGCACCGGCTACGACCTGAGATGCGGTCAGGTTGGAAGAGGTTACGAAGAAGGTGGAGAAAATACCGATGCCGAAGATGAGCGCCGGGATCAGCCACAGCTTGCCCCAGTGGCGCTCCTCGCCAAGTCCGCACTCCATGTAGTAAGTCGGACCGCCGTAGTACTCACCTTTTTCGTTGGTGTGACGGTAGTAGCAGCCGAGGGTAACCTCAACCTGTTTTAATATCATACCAAGCAGAGACGAAAGCCACATCCACATAATGGCTCCCGGGCCGCCTGCTGCAACTGCAGTTGCAACACCGGCGATATTACCGAATCCTACGGTACCGCCGATAGCGGTCGAAATCGCCTCAAACGAGGAAAGCATACCCTTTCCTTCACTTGCTTTGTCTTCTTTCTGGAACAGTTTTCCGCCGGTTCTCTTCATAATCCAGCCAAAGTGACGGAACTGGAAAAATCCAGAACGAACGGTAAAGTACAGACCGGTCAGAATCATCAGCGCGATCAGCGGCACGCCCCAAAAGGACACCGTCCAGCCAGTTAAGAAATGCTATCATGTCAAAATCCTCCCTTTTTTCTTTTCCGGCAACAGTTTTCTTCAGACGTATCCTGTAACACCCGTTTCGTCTTTCGTTCTCCAACCAAACAGATTTCCACCCCTGGAACCTTTTGTCACGGTTCCAACTGCAGTACAATAAAAAGAGCAGCGGTCTTCACCACTGCTCCATTAAATCTACGTTCATGAAGCAATAGCTCCTCCACCAGTACGGTGAGAGTGCACAGCCTGTTCGACTGTACCCCAACGCAGACAGTTTTTCCGGGAACTGCCCCGTTTCGGCGAATGCTCCTTTCCCTGCCCGTCCCAGACCCCGTTGTCTCAGGACAGCTACTCTTAGCCTTCGCGCCTCTATTGCCGAATATGTATATTGACAGGTATTATCATATGTTTCTTTTCGCCACTTGTCAATCGTTTTTTCCGACATTATTTTACAAAAATTTTATATTTTCGAAATTTGTCCTGATTTATTTGACTTTCTTGTCTCCCTCTGACGGCTTCAGCTGGTTGAACTTCCACAGACGCTCCATATAGCCGGACTGCTCTTTGGCCAGCTCTTCCACATTCGGGTTGTAAATGATTCCTTTTACCATTCATTCTCTGTCTGTCATACTGTCCTCCTGTCTGCTGTAGGATCTAAATAAGTATCCCTTCCAGATGATCCATCTCATGCTGGCAGATCTGGGCTGGCCAGCCGGTGAATTTCTGGCGTTGTTTTTTCCAGTTCCAGTCGTAGTATTCGATTTCGATGTTCTGGTACCGCTTTGTTTTCCGCACGCCTGGCAGGGAAAGGCAGCCTTCTTCTGTTTCGTAGGGGCCGCTTTTGCGGACGATCACCGGGTTGAACATGATGATGTCGCGGAATCCGGCGTTTACGATGATGATGCGTTTTTTCACGCCGATCATATTTGCCGCCATGCCGACGCATGCCTCGCGGTTTGCTGCCAGTGTGTCCTGCAGATCTCTTCCCACCTGCAGATCTTCCTCTGTCGCCGGGATGGATTTCTGTCCGAGGAAGAGAACGTCTCTCATAATTGGTTTTACCATTTGTGTTTCCTTTCTCTTTCGGCCTTAAAGGCCGAAATCGTTTAATTTTCTATTTGAATCCGCATATCGCACGATGTGCATCCGATCACGGTTTTTCCGCCTTCCTGCTCCAGTCGTTCTACTTTTCCGCCGCAGAACGGGCAGATCCAGTCGATCTGTTTTCCGGCTTTGACAACCTGCATCATGTTGACGAATTTTGTCGTATCTACATTTTTCGAATTGCAATTCTGCGTCCAATCACCGGAGAGTACTTTTCGCAATTCGCCGTTTTCATTCAGAATAACGGTGTCGCCCTCCTCGATGTTCCAATCATACAGCATCTGATCCTCCTGGCGGATGCGCGATTCTGTTCCGTTTTCATCTTTCAAAACAACAACTGCCATGACAGGCTCGTCGGCACCGCGCTCCTCACAGCCGAAATCAAGGTCTTCCTCAATTCGCATTACCTGATATTTCATAAAAACGCCCTTTCGTCAAATATAATTCATGCTTTTTTGTATTCCACACGGTTTTTGCTGTTACAAAACTTTTTATTCCTGAATCGTAAAAAATCACAACCCGCTCCCGGCTGTCCCCGCCCGGAAACAGATCCATACAGTCGATCTCATCGAGAAATTCCAGTTCCGGCACCGTCATCAGATACGAGATATAAGCATCCGACGGGTAATAGAAAAACAGCTGGATCTCCCGCGGATTTTCGTAGTACGATTCCAGCAGTCTTGCCATCGCTTTCTTAAGATTTCAAGCGAAAACGGGTTCAAAAAAATACACCCGGTCCACTTCCACAGGAACGGGAAAATTTTCGGCGCTCTCCAGCACAAACTCCGTCCGCGCACCAGAGGCCGCCGCCTTTTTGTTTTCCATTGCCTTCGCATAAATCCGGTCATCATACTCCACACCGATGGACCGGCACCGGGTCTGCGCCGATAAGAAGAAATCCACGCGGCCCTTTCCGCATCCGTAATCGAGCAGCGTATTTCCCTTTCGGATCATCCCCGTGTTTGCCATCCGCTCCAGCACGCAGTACGGGGTCGGCTCATACGGATACCGGTACAGATCCGACCGGCTGTCGTCCCGCCCCATTGTGTGGATCTGAAGCAATCTGTCCCAGCGGTTCTCGTTTTTATCTTCTCTCATCGCCCGTCTCCCGATACTGATACTGTTCAAATAATTCCAGATATTCTTTCTCCACTGCAGCAAACGGCCGCACCGTGTAGTCCAGCGTGATGTGAAGTTTCGGCGCATTCCCCCGCCTGCGGTTCCTCCAGCAGATTTGTCAGATCGTACCACAGCAGATCATTGTCGATCTGTTTCATCATCCGCTGCTCCTCCGCCGTCAGATCACTGCCAAGATATTTCTCATAAATCACCGAAAGCAGATGGTCCTCGATCTCGCGGTACCGCGGCATTTCCTGTTTTAATGGCCGCGGCACGTCCGACATGTAACACTCGCTCGCGTCATGCAGAAGGCACGCCAGCACCAGCCGCCGGGAATAGCCGCGCGCGGCCGCCTCTTTCGCACAGCAGATGCAGTGCTCTCCCACTGACCAGAACGTCGTCACATGGCCGTTTCCGCGGCAGATCATCGGCAGCGCATGCGCAAAATCCTCCACACAGAGCAGTTCCGGGGCGGGATGCACAGGGTCAAAATGTTTTCTTGTATACGTTGTTATTGTGCTCATTCTTTTATCTCACTATATGATTTTACTGCCGGCTGTCCCGCGTGCGGCTCGCCGATGATTTTTTCCATCCAGACCATATCGTACCAGCGGTCGAATTTGTAGCCGCAGTTGTGGAAGGTTCCCACGAGTTCGAATCCGAGATGCGCATGGAACTCGGTCGCTGTTTTTCGTCAGATATTCATCCTCGACCTGCGGATAGCCGATGCAGGCGTAGACGGTTTCAGAATGCCCATTTTTTTCCAGGCGGTCCGCCAGCTCTTCATACAGTCTCCTGGCCAAGGCCTCCTTTTCTTGCATTGTGATCGAGATAAATGGTCAGCTCGCTCGACCAGTCGTATGCGGCGCGGCCGACAAAGGCATGTGCGTATGCATAACCTTCGATTTTTCCATCCTGCTCGATGACGAGGTATGGATAGTTTTTTCATGATATCACGCATGCGGTTCTCAAATTCTTCCAGAGACGGCACGTCCCACTCGAAAGAAATGACGGTGTATTCTACATAATAAGCATAAATCTCCAGAATGCGTGCGGCATCCTCTATTTTTGCATCTCTGACAGTAATTGTACTCATAATAAATTCCTCCTCTGACCGTACTGCTTGCGTTTTCTGAACTTTATCTTATCACTCCGCTGAAAAATGGACAACATGATTTCCAGATTTACCCTTTTTTTTCTAAAATTTTTTCTGTGCTCTTTGCTTTCTTTTCCTGTATAATAAAAGAAACAAGACGGATCACTATTTTTCTTCTTAATGAAAGAAAGGAACGTGCCTATGAAAATTTTAAATCTCGAAAACGAAAACCGGAAATTCACCAAATCCATCGAAAATTTCCACGTCATGGAATATCTCCAGGATTCCAGCGTCTCGCCGATGACTGCCATGGAGGAGTATTACATGAGCAAAATGAATGTGCGCCGCCGCCAGGTTGTCATTGAACTGGACAAGGAGCACTCCGCGATTATCCAGTCCGGTGCGATGCAGTGGATGGGCGGCCATGTACAGGCGACCGCCGGAATCAAAGGGATCGGCGACCTGTTCGGAAAGGCCATCAAAGGCGCCATGACAAAGGAATCTGCCGTAAAACCGGAGTACGTCGGCGACGGATATCTCGTGCTGGAACCGACCTACAAATACATCATTCTTGTGGATGTCGAGAAATGGGGCTCCTCCGGAATGACGATTGAGGACGGCATGTTCCTCGCCTGCGACGGCAGAGTCAAAACCAAACTGACCGCCCGCAAGAGCATTTCCTCCGCTGTCCTCGGCGGCGAAGGCTTCTTCAATCTGAGCCTCGTCGGCAGAGGCGCCGTTGCCCTCGAAAGCAACGTACCTGAGGACGAGCTGATCGAAGTCGAACTCGAAAACGACGAACTGAAAATCGATGGAAACCTCGCCGTCTGCTGGTCCTCCAACCTTGATTTCACCGTAGAGCGCTCCACCAAAAACCCTCGTCGGCTCCGCCGTCAGCGGTGAAGGCCTCGTCAACGTCTACCGCGGAACCGGCCGCGTCCTCATGAGCCCGGTCGCCCCGACAGATTCCCTGCCGACTGCAACCAACACGACCCAGGCGAACCCCGCTGTGAAGAACAACCTTCCGCCGGAAAATTAAATTCGAATCCTCTCCGCCCCTATGCCTAATACGCATAGAAAAAAGGTCAAATTAAACCTCGTTTTTGATTGACACTTTCTTCAAAACATGTTAGCGTAAAATACGCATTTATCTTTACATTCTTAAGAAAAACCATACGATAAAATACATGTTCTGGAGAAAATGATGAATAGAATAAACTGGACTGAACTGAAACCGCAGATTCAGCAGGTCGGGCGATTAAGTCTGCCTGCGATTCTTACACAGATTACTACGATTGCGATGCAATACATTGATTCCGCGATGGTCGGCGCGCTTGGGGCGAATGCTTCGGCGGCGATCGGACTGGTTTCGTCGACGACGTGGCTCCTCAGCGGTACGATTTATGCGGTTTCAGCCGGTTTTTCTGTTCAGGTAGCGCATCAGATCGGGGGAAATCATGACAAGAAGGCAAGGGATGTTGTGCGGCATGGCATCGCGTCCGCGCTTGTTGTGTCGGCTGTTTTGTGCCTGATCGGGCTTCTGATCAGTCATCCGCTGCCGGGGTGGCTCGGCGGTGCGCAGGAGATCCGGCGGAATGCCACGCTCTATTTTATGATGTTTGCCATCATGCTTCCGTTTTCCCAGCTCAACTCGCTGATGTCGTCCTTCCTGCAGTGCAGCGGTGATATGGTGACGCCCAGTATTTTAAATGCCGTCATGTGCGTGCTCGATATCATTTTCAATGCTCTTTTGATTCCGGTTTTCGGTGTCATGGGTGCCGGTATGGGAACGATGCTGGCCTGCGCCGTCATCAGCCTCACGGGTGCCTGGTTCTGTTGTGTCCGCAATCCGCGGCTGCGTCTCCGCCGGAAGGAAAAAACGGTTTTTGATACGAAAATTCTGAAAACTGCATTCAAAATTGGTGTGCCGGTTGCCGTACAGGAAATCGCGATGAACAGCGCCATGGTTGCTGCCACCATGCTGATTGCCCCGCTCGGCTCCATTGCGATTGCGGCCAATTCGTTCGCCGTCACCGCCGAAGGCCTCTGCTACATGCCAGGCTACGGCATCGGTTCCGCCGCGACAACGCTCGTCGGCAGAAGCTACGGCGCCGGAAATTACAAGCTGGCGAAACGCTACGGAAATATCTGCATTGCCATGGGCGCAGTCCTGATGGCCATCACTGGAGGTCTGATGATGATCTTCTGTCCGTTCGTCTTTAGCATTCTGACTCCTGACCCGCAGGTGCGCTCGTTTGCCGCCGAGGTACTCCGCATCGAACTGCTCGCCGAGCCGTTTTTCGGCGCTTCCATCGTTGCCGCCGGAGCCCTCCGCGGAACAGGCGATACGTTTGTGCCAAGCCTTCTGAACCTTGGCAGCATCTGGGTCATCCGCCTCGGTCTCGCGGTGCTTCTCATCACCCCGCTCGGCCTGCGCGGCATGTGGATCGCCATGGCTATCGAGCTCTGCATCCGCGGATTGCTGCTGCTCTACCGCCAGCATACATCGAAATATTATAAACTGCCCGCAGCCTGACTTGGCGGCAGCGTATAGAAAAAGCGCTTATTTGAGATTTCATTCCCGCCTCAAATAAGCGCTTTCTATTTTACCTTATCCCTTGTTTCAATTCACAGTCGGTATTTTCACGGAGTCTGACATGTCGAAAATAGTTCGACTGTGACTTGCCTCATGTCTGTGGAGGATACCGATTTCTCTCCGCCCGCCACTGCCGTTATGTTTCTTTTAACAATTCATCCCACCACTTTAGAAGCGGGGGACTTCTTGTCTACTGGTATTAAAACTGAATCACTTCCGGCTCATCCGTAAAGGAGCTGATCATTGCCGTTGCGTTCTGGAAATTTTAAACGTCTCAACCTCCACAACCCGCTCTTTCCCTCTCGTTCCCCAGATCATCAGATGGACCTTATATTCCACCGAATCCCGTGCATAAAAGAATGGCTCCTCGCGCAGCAATGATGCGCGTTTTCCTTCGGCTTCCAGTATCTTTTTCCGTTTCATTGCCTGCTCCTGGATTTTTTCGGATCTGGGGTTCCTTCTTCGCCGGTGAAGCGTCGTTTCGGATAATTCTGTGCTTCGCGGGCCAGCTTTTTTTTCCAGTAAATCCACGACTTTCGCGTGGCGGCTCGTATGCAGCAGTTTTGCGATCTGTTTTGCGAGGAGTTTTCCCTGCCATTTTTCATAAAGTGCAAGATACCACAGCAGCACTTTATCGCCTGCCTCCGATGCCAGTTTTTTCATCTCCGTAATTGCCTCTTCCGTCGCTTCCCACCACGGGCATGACGGTACGAGATACTGATCCGGCACGGCCGGGTAGCAGCAGAAATTGAGCGGCGGGAAATTGGCCAGCGATGCCAGACGCATTTCTTCCTCGGTGCAGAACGCCTCGCCGAGGTATTCCAGCTTGTCCCGCAGGATCGCAATACGGAACTCAATCTGCCGCAGATACTCGTATCCGTCCACCCAGAAATGACCCGTTTTTCCGTAATCAAACAGATGCACTTCCAGTGAAAGGCGGCTGAAAAACAGCGTGCACACCGTCTCTCCCTGCCGCACGATCAGAACGTACTGCTCCCCGTCTTTTTCCAGTGCAGCATCTATTTCTCCCTCGTATTCCTTCTGATACGTTCCCGTCAGCTCCGCGTCATGAAAAACGAGAAAGCTCTCTGCCGCATCGTTCATCAGATAGACAAGCCAGATCTCCTTTTCTCCTCCCCCGTACCGCTCACCCGGAAGCAGCAGCTCGAACTGCCCCTGCGAAAGAAGCACATCCAGCCTTTCCAGTTCCTCGGTCCATGTGATATTTTCTGCAATTTCCATTCCGTGATTCTCCCCTGTTTTCTTTTACTTCCTATGATACACCATAAAAAGGCTCCACTGCAATCCAAAGCAGTAGAGCCCCTTCTCCAAATTTTTCTGTTATTAATCCGTCCCGTTATCCGGCGCATGCCGTCCGCACTTTCTCGTCCAGCGTCGTCTGAATCTCTTTTAAGTTCACCGGTTTCGGAATATACCCGCGTCATGCCCGCATCCGCGCACCGCTTGCGGTCCGTTGCAAAGGTATTTGCTGTCATCGCAAAAATCGGAACATCATTGTCCTCACGCACACTGTTTCGAAGTTTTTTTCGTCGCCTCGATGCCATCCATCACCGAAATGTTCCATAATTTACGCAGCTGGCTGCCATTTTACAGGCCCTGTAGCTTTGTCGTCACAGCCTTTCGACTGCTTTGCCGAGATTCATTTTTTACTTTTAATTCATTGCTGTAAGACTCTCTTCTCCTTTCCCATCGGAATATGATATAATGACCTCTGGATTTTGGCAGATTACTGTTTTTAACATTGGAGGTGTACGATGAAATACAGACTCAT
>ENA-OQHD01000224-OQHD01000224.1-human-gut-metagenome-genome-assembly--contig:-NODE-224-length-24048-cov-3.049789_pt1 | contig 24048 bp, 22 predicted proteins | sample MGYA00242560_ERZ504711 | MGnify/ENA primary metagenome ERZ504711 (study PRJEB26092, sample SAMD00036198) | human gut metagenome | host: Homo sapiens | study: EMG produced TPA metagenomics assembly of...
AGATTTTGTTTCATTTGATTAAATTAGATTTATGTTAATAATAAAAGGTTTCTTAAGAAAGTGTCAGAACCCACGTGTAGGAAATGCCATCACTACCTCCAGCAGTTCCTTGTCATGGTTATACTTCACTTGGCAATCGTTATTGAAAATCATCGTTGCTCCCTTTTCTGCGGTATAAGGTTCCCACTCGGGTAACCCTTCGGCATTGGGATTGCCCGTACGGGCAAAGTTCAACCACGCGCTGCTCATCTTTTCGCCCAAAGCTTGTGCTTCAGCGCCACCCCCGGTCATGGAAGCGTGGCGCACTACATTGTTGAAGGCAAAGGGAATGTCCATGCAGTGCGTGCTGCGAAACATGCCGTCAAGTACGGGCGATTCCCACGCGAACATGTACATATAGACCGGAGCACCCTGCTGCGCAGCTTTCAGTTTAGCCTGCTCCACAGCACCGGGACGGAACACGAAGTCCACATCCACCAAATCTTTAGGCTGATAGCCGGGGTAGGCTTTCTCGAAAGCGGTAAGGAACTCGTCCGTACGTTCGCCGTATTTCTTTTGCAGGAATTCCACCGCTTTTTCTTTGGTAATGGTACGAAAAGCGGGGACATAAGTACTCATGGTAAATTCGTGCAGAGTAGTGCCAATCATTACCGGAATGCCCTTGCTTTGTGCTGGAGCTTGAGGGTCGAAAGGCTGTACGGGCAGTACATCGCCGTCCACCGTAGGCGCCCAGCCAAAAATTGAAGGAAGACACCCCCTCCTTCTCTGCCTCTGCACGCACTTTGGCTATCGCCTTGTCACCGGCGGCAAGCACCTTGTCATACGGCATCTTGCAGAGTTCGTCTATCTGCGAAGCCTTCAGACCAAGTTCTTCCATCACGGCACTGCCAATGCGACGAGAATACTTTTGCTCCATCGTGCGAAGCATAGATCCGCTTTGTACAATGGCTTTATGGAACAAGCCTCTCGCCGATGGCGTGGCAAGTAGCGTAGAGACCTTGCCTCCTCCACCGGATTGACCGAAAATGGTACATTCCGAGCATCTCCACCGAAGGATTCTATATTCTTATTCACCCATTGCAGTGCCGCCACCAGATCAAGCAGTCCGGCATTGCCCGATTTTGCATATTTATCGCCATAGGCGGAAAGGTCGAGAAAACCCAGGACGTTGAGACGATGATTCAGCGTCACAACCACTGCATCCCCTTTCTTTGCCAGATTTGTTCCGTCATACGAGGGAAGCTCCTGACCACTGCCGGCGGAATAACCTCCACCATGCAGCCACACCATGACGGGGCGTTTCTTCCCGTCTTTCAGTCCCGGTGTCCAGATATTCACCCGCAGACAATTCTCGTCAGGATAACCGTCATCCCAGTTGAAGGCAAACGCCTGCTCGTCGCTGTACCATCCCATGCGCTTGCCTTGCGGACAAGTAGGGCCATAGGCACGGCTGCTGCGGACGCCTTCCCATTTATCAGCGGCCACGGGCGGCATAAAACGTTCGGCTTTGGCATATGGGATACCTTTATATATATAGATACCATTTTCCACATATCCGGCTACTTTTCCTGATTCGGTCTCGGCAATGGCGGTTGCCGAAGAAGCCGTAATCTCCCCCTCCTGCCCACAAGCAGATGCTTTCTCTATTTTAGCTGTCCCTCCGCACGAGGAAAGTAGGATGGCGGTGAATGCTAACACTGACAAGAATTGCTTTTTCATATTATGTATTAGTTTTATGGTTTTTATGATTGCAATATTAGCACATTCTCCCCAGAAGGATTTTCTACGTTATCCAAACGGCTTTCCCCGATGTTCAAAACAGCTTTCTCCAATGTTCAAATGTTTGCAGATTTGTTCAAAACATGCTCTCCGGCAGTCTCTCTCTCAATTTTTATGAGTATTTTCGCATCGTAATGCAGAGATTCGTTGAACAAAACAAATGGATGACATGCCAATGCTTTTAGTCTACACTATATATTATGAAATACATTAAATACTTACTTCTATTGTGTTTAATCACCGCGTGCAATCCGTCGGACACAAAGCCCACACCGGAAGGCAGCATCGAAAGCCCCGTCATCACCAATGACCTCTCCAATCAGAAGGTCACCGCCTTTGCCGAAGATGCACAAGGACACATTTGGATAGGAACTTCACGAGGGTAAACAAATATAATGTACACGAATATCATCAGTATTACTGTACGGATGACTCGCTGGATATACCCGATAATCAAATCAACGACCTCTTCCGTGATTCACAAGGCCGGTTGTGGGTAGTCACCGTAAATGGAACCAGCCTATACACAGACAAAGATAATTTCCAAAATATCCCACTGGACTTCCCCAATAAAAACGGCATCCAAATACTCGAGAACAAAGACGGAAAGATTTTTCTGAACATGATGCACAACCTTGCCGTATATAATCCACAAACACACAAATTTGACGTACCCATCAAGATATTTGACCCAAACTATACCTTCAACAACCGCTGCTTCATAGACCAGAGCAACAAACTGTGGGCAGTGACCCCACTGTCTCTGCGCCGCTACAACTCCTCCACACTAGCGCTGGAAGACTCCATTCCAATGCAAGGCAGTTTTTCCCACCCACTTCTTCATGCACACCAACGGAATCCTATGGCTGGCGGGAAACCGCCAGATAACATTGTTCGACACACATACGCACAATTCAAGGAACACCCCAAGCCCTTCGGAGCCATCCGTTGCTGCTGCATGCCAACGTCAACTACATCCACCCTTACGGCAGCAACAGCCTGCTGCTGAATACCGACCAACAAGGAATGTTTCTCTACAACTACGTGGAAGGATACGTGATACATCAGAGCGAAAACGGTTTTTCCCTTCGAAGTGCCTCACTTCAAGATAAGCACCATGTTTACCGACTCACAGTAAAAACCTGTGGATAGGCTCTGTAGACCAAGGCTATGTCGTGCGTTACAACTATAAAGAACGTTTCAACACCAATAATCATCTCAGCTCATACCTGAACCGAAAGTCAGTGCTGTCCGTGGCAGTGGACAAGGAGCGAAATCTCTGGATGGCCACCATGATAGACGGGCTGTACGTTTACAACATGGACAGCCACGAAGTGAAAGAAGTGGACTCGGCTGGACTTCCGGGAAAAAGCGCTACCGACAAACCGGACATCACACGCGTATTCGTAGATGATGAGGGCTACATCTGGCTGGCGGCCCTCTATGCGAGCAAGGTGATGAAATGCAGCTATAAAAACGGCATACTGAAGACAGAGTCTATTCATGACATCTTCCTACCACTGTCGTTTGCACAAGATCGTTGTGGAACAATTTGGGTGGGTACATACAGCCCTAAACTTTATGCCAAAAATGCGTAAAGAAAAATGAATTTGTCCAAACAAAAGTATTTTCCTGGACGGGAACCTTCATACCCGGACTCCTTCCACGCAACAACGGAAAGATGTGGACCACTGCCTTCATGAACCCAGTCATGCAAATCAATCCCGACAATTGGGAAAGCGCTGAAGTACCATTCGAGAACACCGACTGGCAAGCTTGTATCCAACGTTCAGTATTCATCCCTACCGACATCTTCGAAGACAGTCGTGGAGATGTATGGATTGGGACCGTCAGCAACGGACTGCTGCACTATTCTGCCGCCACCGGAAAAATCGAGACCATAGAGGGTACACCCTGCCGGGACATCTCTTGCATTGAGGAAGATGCACAAGGCAATATATGGGCAGGCACACAATACGGGCTGGGCAAATATGACCGCACCGTAGGGAAATTTACCAACTACTATGCCGCCGACGGCATAGGCGGCAATCAGTTTTACGACCGTTCTTCATGCCGCCTGCCCGACGGGACACTTGTTTTTGGCGGTACGCACGGGCTGACTTTCTTCAACCCTATGGACGTAAGTACCAAACGGGAAATTCCACTGCTCTTCGAGGATTTGAAGATACACAACCGGTTGGCACGCCCACAAGACAGCGAAAGTATAGACAAGCACCTCTCCTACCGACCGGACATCTGCCTGGACCACAATCAGAATGGTTTCAGCATCTCCTTTGCCGCACTGGACTACTGCGAATATGAACGCGTACATTATTATTACAAGATGGACGGTTTCGACAAATATTGGATTGATGCCCGCAACAACCGCGAGGCCTACTATGCCAATCTGCCTGCCGGTACCTACACCTTCAAAGTTAAAATAACCAATAACGACAAGAGCATTGTAGAAAGGGAGAATTCCATACGCGTCATCGTAAAGCCCGCCCCTTGGCAAACGTGGTGGGCATGGTGTATCTATCTGCTTATTGCCGCCGCCATCATCGGTATCTTCATCCGTGCCTGGCTACGTATCAAGCAGGAAAAAGAAACCACCCGGCGTGCCAAACTTGAGAAGGAGCAGGAACAACGGGTGAACCGCATGAACATGAGTTTCTTTGCCAACATCTCGCACGAGTTCCGCACCCCGCTCACCATGATTTCGGGCCCGGTGACACAACTTTGCGAAAGTCCCAAGATAGAGGGAGAAAACAAACAACTGCTTTACATCGTACAACGCAGTGTGGGGCGCATGCTCCGTCTGGTGAACCAGCTGATGGACTTCAACAAACTGGAGAATGACACCCTGAAGCTGCGAGTGAAACGGACTGACATCATCTCGCAACTGCAACGCTTTGTAGATATTTTCCGCATCAACGCCAACGAGAAAGGCATCGCACTGAACACTTATGGCCTGGAGGATACTTTCCTCATGTGGCTGGACGTGGACAAGCTGGACAAGATTGTAGGAAACCTGCTTTCAAACGCCTTGAAGTTCACTCCGAACGGTGGGAAAGTGGAACTGTGCTTCGACGTCATTACCCGCGAAGAGGCTGCGCGTCTCTTTACGCTGACCGACAAAGACATCGACACGCAATACGTCAAAGTTGCCGTGGCCGACAGCGGGAACGGAATCCCCGAGGAACAGTTGGAGAAGGTATTCGAACGCTACTACCAACTGGACAATCAATCCAAAGGCACCTATAACTGGGGAACCGGCATCGGCTTGTACTACGCCCGCAGCCTGGCGCTGCTGCATCACGGCTACCTGAAAGCCGGTAACCGTACCGAAGGAAGCGGAGCCGTCTTCACCCTGCTGCTGCCGGTGAATGACCTCTCCTATACCCCCGAAGAATGTACCCTCCCCGAAGAAGAACAGAACAAGGCGTTTCCGATACAAACGGAAGAACAGTATCAACTGGAAAACACAGAGAGCATCCGGCAACAAAAGCAAACCCTGCTGGTGGTAGACGATGATACGGAAGTGGCCCACTACCTGAAGGCCCTGCTTTCTCCCGTCTACAACGTTGTCTGCCGCTTCGATGCCGACAGCGCCTTCAAAGCCATGAGCGAAGAAGCTCCCGACCTCGTACTGAGCGATGTAGTGATGCCCGGAAGAAACGGTTACGACCTCTGCCGACAGATAAAGGAAGACTTGCAACTATGCCACATCCCCGTGATACTGGTAACAGCCAAAGCTACTGTAGAGAACCAGGTGGAAGGTCTGAATACCGGTGCAGATGCCTACGTAACGAAACCTTTCGAGCCCAACTACCTGCTGGCGCTTATCAAATCCCAGCTGAAGAACCGTGAGAAAGTGCGCAGTCTCCTGAGCCGTTCCACCCAAACGGATGAGATTGAGGAGAACGTGCTCTCCCCGCAAGACAACACCTTCATGACCGAACTTTACCACCTGATGGAAAACGAACTCTCCAATCCGGAACTGGACGTGGCGCGCATGACCGAGCTGCTGAAAATCTCCCGCACCAAATTCTATTACAAGGTAAAGGGGCTGACGGGTGAGAACCCCAGCGTATTCTTCAAGACCTACAAGCTGAACCGTGCCGCCAAATTGATAAAGGAAGGGAAATATACCATCTCAGAGATAGCGGACATGACGGGATTCAGTACACTGTCCCATTTCTCGACCAGCTTCAAGAAACAATTCGGGGCGACGCCGAGCGAATACAGCAAGTAAAAAACCCGAGTCGGTTCAAATTTCATTCATTACATTTGTACCATTCTTAAAAAACCTTTTTGATCCATGGCACACCGACTGAATACCAACAAGCAGTTTATGATAGGCAACGGCATCCTTGCTTTCGCCGTGATTTTTGGTAGTTGTCATCTTTGTCTACATGAGCATGAGGCTGCAACAACGGAAAGAAGGAGAACGCAACTTCATCGAGACATACACCATCACACTGACGAAAGGATTTGCCGGAGATTCCACTTCCATATTCATCAACGACAGCCTGCTGGTGAACCGCACCATTGCAGAAGAACCTTTCACCATCGAAGTGAAACGCTTTGCCGAGCAAAACGCACTCATGATTGTAAACAATGCAACTGAAAAGCTTTCCTTATTTGAGCTAAGCGAAAAAGGGGGTCGAATACCGGTTCGAGAAGGAAGGGGAAGAGGTGAAGCAGCTGGCAAAAAATTTAGGGATAAAAAGTTGTGAAGCATTTTGCTCTCATATTTCGGAGTCAACAAGCTTTTTCCTGGCTTACCAACAGCCACTACAAAGACATCACATAACTTTTGCAGTGCTACTGCAAAGACATTACACAACTCCTGCAGTGACACTGCAGCGATACTGCACTCCTTTTGCAGCGTTACTGCAAAACAGTTGCAGTGTCACTGCAAAGGTGTTGCAGCAGCACTGCAAAATGGAGTGCAGTGACAGTGCAAGAGGTATGCAGTAGTTTTGCAGTATCACTGTCTGTAAAATCAAGGAACTACTTACCGTCCATACTAATCTCTAACCATTTATTTTCGTTTGATATTTCCGAAGCTCCGCTCTCAATGCTTGTGCCTTTCCATCAGTCATCCGGTCGAGCAAATCCCAGAAACGCTCCCCGTGATTCATCTCGCGGGTATGTGCCAGTTCGTGCAGTAGCACGTAGTCTATCAGATGCTTGGGAAGAAGTACCAGATAATAGGAAAGGTTGATATTGCCTTGTGCCGAACAGCTTCCCCAACGCCCGCTGCTGGAATTTATCTTCACACTCTTGTAAGGAAGGTTGTGCTGCATGGAAAGCATATACAGACGGGGCGGAAGAACAATTTTCGCATTTCGCCGTAAAGCTTCCTCAATTACATTGCGCAGCCAAGCCTGCAGCTTCTCATCCGAGAAATCGGCATCAGGAGGACAGATTATCTGCATTTCCCCCAATTCCGAACGGGACAAGAACCGTTCCCGTTGTCCGCTGACCAATGTCAGTTTAAAGAACTCCGTATCAATGCGGTAATCCAAATCAATCAGCTTTCTGACCTGCTTCTGTATGGCAGCCTTCAGACGCGGACGAAGCTGCTCGATGGCATTCTCTATCTCGGCAAGGGAAGTCCGGGGGAGCACAGTCACGTAAACTTCCGTCCTCCTTTGTACGGAAAGTGAGGCGCCGTGCCCGGGCATTGACCCGGACAAACAAAGGACCAAGCTCTTTATCTTCTATAATGCGGTTTACTGTCATAAATCAAAGCCTCTCCCATAGGAAAGGGGCGGGAAGAGGCTTTGCAAATGAACAAAGAATCGTCCAAAAACGCAAGCAAATACCTGACAAAAGCGGACGGAGTGTCCGATAATGAACACTACACAAAAGCGACTATCCTTTAATAATCAACATTTTACACTTATGGCACAATAATTGATTAAAGTATGATGACCGAGCGTCCTTTGAAAAAATGCATTTTTGATATGCAACTTTTTGCAAGGCAGATCACGTCTAACTAATAAATACTGAATCACAAAAAATCAAAAGAATATGAAAGCTCTAACAACATTTATCGCAAATCGCCTTATTGGCATTCAGTACAACCGCTTGTTCACAACAACACACATACCGTTCCGGAGGCTTCGGCAGCAAGACGGTCAAGGCAAGCAAGAATTATGTAACCAAAGACATAAAAGTGGACAACTTCACCAAGCTGAGTGTAGCCGGCAGCCCCGACGTGACCTACACGCAGAAGTCCGGCAAACCGACAGTGGAAGTATACACCTCGGACAACATTGTAGACTTACTGGATATCCGTGTCAAGGACAATACCCTCTACATCGGCTTCAAGAAGAACGTCAGCGTATCCTATAATAAACTGGAAGTACGTGTGTCCGCAGAAAAGCTGAACGGCATTGCCGTGGCAGGTTCGGGAGACGTGGAACTGAAAAACGGACTGAAGACGGATGACCTCAAAATCTCTGTGGCTGGTTCGGGTGACATCAGTGGAAACAACATCTCCTGCACAGACCTCGATATTTCCATCGCAGGCTCGGGAGACATCAACAGCAGCGACATCACTTGCAATGACCTCCAAGTATCCGTTGCAGGTTCAGGTGACATGAAGCTGAATAACGTAACCGCCAACTTCACCAGAGCATCCGTTGCCGGTTCGGGTACCGCCATCCTGAGCGGCAGTACCCAAGAAGCTGAATACAGCGTGGCAGGTTCGGGTGATTTGCTTGCTTCCGATTTCGTTGCCAAGAAAGCATCTGCCAGTGTTGCCGGTTCAGGCGACATCAAGTGCCATGCCACAGATTTCCTGAAAGTACGCACCAGCGGAAGCGGCAGTGTAGGCTACAAGGGTAATCCGGAACTGGACTATCCCAAGAAAGGACTGTATAAACTCTAACATAGAAAACATAGATTAAATAGGAAATATAGGTTTTAAGATTAATTGAGCCTAAACCGAATTCTCTCTGAAATATATATTAACGAAATGGTGAAGGGCTTCCGAGAGGAAGCTCTTCGTCCTTTTATTGAACGGATGTCCTTCCATCTCCATCCTATCAAACGCATAGAACAATAAAGGGACGCTGCATCACGCGGCGTCCCTTCTATTTTAGTTAGTTTTTATAAGATTTTGAGAGAATTGAAACTTCACAGCCTCAAGTTGTTTTAATAAAGCACACTAACTATTATGTTTAAAGCAAATGAAAATGTTATTTTAAAAGCAAATGAAAATATACTATTCCTTGATTTCCAGTTCCTTGTCCACCCGGCGACATGGCTGTCCATTACCTGCTTCTCATGAGACACGACCACATCTCCCGAAAGAGCTACCGACGGTGCGGAAATCTGTTTACCGATAGTATCGGCTGCGGCCACCTCCTCTACATCCGCAGAAAAATGAATGATTGCATCACATTCCCCATAGCAAAGGACCACTGCCACTACTGCAGCGGCTTTGAACAACGGCATGAAACGTGCGGTCAATGTCATGCGCTTTGCCTTGACCACCGGAACTTCCACTTCGGCAAGCACCCGGGCATCAAAATCCTCACCCAAATGCACTTCCTGCTGAAGCTGCTGATATACGAACAAGTCCTTGTAGCGAAGCAAGTGCTTGGGCACATCGCTTCCGCTAAAGAAAGCACGCAATTCAGCCTCATCTTCCAAAGAAGTTTCGCACTGCCAGTAGCGCTCCAAGAGTTGTTCTATATATTTAGAGTCCATAACCTTCTATATCAATAAACGTTTGTTTCACTTTTTGCCGCGCCCTGAAGAGGTTCACTTTTACCTGCTCCTCGGTCAAGTTCAGGACTGCTGCTATTTCTTTATAGCTTTTACCTTCCACATCCCTAAGCTGCATAATCAGCCGCTGCTTTTCGGGAAGTCTGTTCATCAGCCGGTGTATCAACGCCATCCGTTCCTTGTTCACCAGCTTCTCGTAAGGGCCCGATGCATCGGAGGCCTGCTCCATTTTCGGGGGGTCAGCTCCACGGTACGGGAGTCTTTTCGCTCGCTACGGTCTATCGCCAGATTTCTTGCCACTGTCAGGCAATAGGCCTCAATAGAACCAAACTGCGACCACTCGTCACGCTTGTTCCAAACCCTTATCAGCGTTTCCTGCACGACATCCTCTGCCTCTGCCCTATCAAACGTAATTCTCAAGGCTAACCGAAAAAGCTTATCCTTCAGCGGGAGAATGTCATTGCGAAAGCTGAGTTCTTGCATCTCTAATAAATTGACGGTTAAGTATTCAGAAAGTTACAGCCTATTGCCGTTTTTTTGGAATTATTTTCGGATACGGGTTCCACTGTTCCCGTTGATGGCTGATGCTAAAGTGATTACGACTTCGGACACACCCGCATTCAACGCCTCGAAAGAGTTCTCCAATTTTCGGAATCATGCCACCTTGAATCACACCATCTGCCACATATTGCTTGAATTCCTCCGGCGTTATCTGTGGAATCACGCTATCATCGTCGTTCTCGTCACGCAGCACCCCTTTCTTCTCAAAGCAGAATACCAAAGTAACATCGAACAAGCCCGCCAAAGCCTTGGCGGTCTCTCCGGCAATGGTGTCGGCATTCGTATTCAGCATGTGCCCGTCTCCATCGTGTGTCAACGGAGCCATCACGAGAACCACACCCTTATGAATGAGGTCTGCCAAGAAAGCATCATTCACCTGCTTCACATCGCCCACAAACCCATAATCCACCTCCTTCACGGGACGCTTTACCGAACGGATTACATCCATATCGGCTCCCGTCAAGCCCAGTGCATTGACACCACGCGCCTGCAAGCCGGCAACGATATTCTTATTCACCAGTCCGCCATACACCATGGTCACCACCTTCAGCGTTTCGGTATCAGTGATGCGGCGGCCATTCACCATTTTACTTTCAATACCCAGTTGGGCAGCGAGCTTCGTGGCCGAGCGTCCGCCTCCGTGTACCAAGACCTTGTAGCCTTCGATGGCTGCAAAGTCATCCAATAACTTATAGAGGGTGGCTTCCTCTTCTACAATCTTGCCACCCACCTTTATTACAGTCAGTTTCTCCATTTTATTCCAAATAAGTATATCCGTACAGTCCGGAACGGTAATTAGACAAGAATTCCTTCCCTTCTTCCACAGAGATACGCCCTTCCTTGACGGACTGCGTCACCCAAGTTTCCAGCGTACGTACCAGCTTTTTTAGGATTATATTGCACGTAGTCCAACACCTCAGCCACCGTCTCGCCGTCAATCAGTTGGTCGATGGTGTAGCCTTTGGAATTGACAGACACATGCACGGCATTCGTATCACCAAACAGATTGTGCATATCTCCCAGAATCTCTTGATAAGCTCCGACCAGAAAAACCGCCAGATAGTAGTGTTCCTTGTCGCGCAACGAGTGCAGCGGCAGGGTGGTCGTATCGGCACGCGAGCTGACGAAATTGGCAATTTTGCCGTCCGAGTCGCAAGTCATATCCTGCAAGGTAGCCTCGCGGTCGGGTCTTTCATCCAGCCGTTGTATGGGCATGATGGGGAACATCTGGTCGATAGCCCAGGAATCGGGCAATGACTGGAACAGCGAGAAGTTACAGAAATACTTGTCGGCAAGCAGCTTGCTCAACTTGCGGAATTCCTCGGGGCAGTGCTTCATGCCGCTGGCAATGGAGTTGATTTCGCGGCAGATACTCCAGTAGAGTTTCTCTATTTGTGCACGCGTATTCAGGTCGACGATGCCATGGCTGAAAAGGTCGAGTGCCTCTTCGCGTATCTGCTGCGCATCGTGCCAAGGTTCCAGCATACTGCGCTGGCTCAGATTATCCCAGATGTCATACAGTTCCTTCACCAGTTCGTGAGCATCCTCTCCCGGTTCCCAGTCGTCGTCCATTTCGGGCAGGGAAGCCGTTTCCAGCACTTCGAAGATAAGCACGGAGTGATGGGCAGTCAGGCTGCGTCCCGTCTCGGTAATGATATTGGGATGAGGGAACCCGTGTTTGTCGGCAACATCAACGAAAGTCGACACCACATCGTTGACATATTCCTGGATGGAATAGTTGACGGAGCTTTCGCTACTTGAAGAGCGTGTACCGTCATAATCAACTCCCATACCGCCACCAGTATCCACGAATTCGATGTTGAAGCCCATCTTGTTCAGCTGCACAAAGAATTGCGAAGCTTCACGCAAAGCATTCTTGATGCGGCGTATCTTGGTTATCTGACTGCCGATATGGAAATGTATCAGCTTCAGACAGTCCTTCATATCTTTTTTCTCCAAGAAGTCCAGCGCTTCGAGCAGTTCACTGGATGTCAGTCCGAACTTGCTGGCATCTCCTCCGCTTTCTTCCCATTTGCCACTTCCACTGGAAGCCAATTTAATGCGAATGCCGATATTAGGTTTCACCTTCAATTGCTTCGCCATCTTGGCAATAAGATTCAACTCATTAAGTTTCTCTACAACAAGAAAAATGCGTTTGCCCATTTTCTGTGCCAACAGTGCCAGTTCAATGAAGCTCTCGTCCTTATATCCGTTACAAACCACGAGGGAACCCGGGTCTGTATTGACCCCTATCACAGCATGCAACTCCGGCTTTGAACCCGCTTCCAGCCCCAGATTGAACTTCTTCCCATGGTTAATCATCTCTTCTACCACGGGACGCATCTGATTCACTTTAATGGGATAGATAATAAAGTTCTCTCCTTTATACCCGTACTCGTCGGCTGCCTGTCTGAAGCAGCAGGACACCTTCTCGATGCGGTTGTCCAGAATATCGGGAAAACGCACCAATACCGGAGCCGCTACATCGCGCAACTGCAACTCGTCCACCAACTCTTTTTAAATCGACGGCAACCCCATCCTTACGCGGTGTCACCACAACATGACCTTTGTCATTGATACCAAAGTACGAAGTGCCCCAACCAGTTACGTTGTACAGCTCTTCTGAATCTTCAATACGCCATTTTCTCATCAGTACATTTACTATTAGACTATTTACAATTTACTATTTTCCCACTATAGTGTGTCTTATAAAGGGGGCGACAAAAATACACATAAATCTAATATATCCAGCTCCTCGGACTGAAAAATACACATTTACAAGGGATTAAAGTCCTAAAAGTTGGCGTAACCGTTGCACGGATTCGCTAATCTGGCTGCGGCTTTCCAGATAACCGGCATCAAAGCGATAACGGGCCTGCGAGTAGAAAGGCTCACGCTTATCCAGCGCCTCCACAATGAAGGTGCGCAAATCTTCGTCCGTCTTGCCTTGCAGGATGGGGCGTTGCTGCTTCGCCACCCGGAGCCGGCGGAACAGAATATCGGGGTGTACATCCAGAAACACCGTCTGCCCGCAACCGTTCATATACTCCATATTGTCAAAAAAGCAAGGAGTACCGCCACCGGTAGAGACCACGACATCCTCAAATTCCCCTACTTCATGCAGCATGTTTCGCTCCAATTCACGAAAAGAGGCTTCTCCCCGCTCGGTGAACAATTCACGGATTGATTTGTGAAAACGTTCTTCGATGTACCAGTCCAAATCAATGAACGGCACATTCATTTCGCGGGCAAAAGCCTTTCCTAAAGTAGTTTTACCGGCTCCCATGTAGCCGGTCAAGAAAATACGTATCATATCTGCTACGAGTTACAGGTTTCCTGCAAAGGTAGCAATTCCAAGCTGAAACGCCTCTGTATCAGAGAAAAATTTTGATACGCTTGCTTAAATCTTCGAATTCCTTTTCTCCCGGTTCACCAGTGGGTGTACCGAAGGGCATCTGTGCAATCATCATCCAGTTGTCGGGCAGGTTCCAGGTGCGACGTACCTCGTCGTCAATCAAGGGGTTATAGTGTTGCAGGGAGGCTCCCAACCCCATATCTTCCAGCATAGTCCAGATGGCAAACTGGTGCATGGCGGAGGTATGCTGCGACCAAGTGGGGAAATTATCCTTATAGGAAGGGAATGCTTCCTGCAGCTTTTTGACTACAGAAGTGTCCTCAAAGTAGAGCACAGTACCGTGTCCGCTGGCAAAGCAGCCGTCAATCTTGGCTTCCGTCTTGGCAAAAGCCTCGGCGGAGATGCGCGCTTTCAGGGTTTCCTTCACGATGTTCCACAATTTCTTATGTTCGTCGCCCAGCAGCAATACAATTCTCGTAGACTGTGAATTGAAAGCTGACGGCACATTCTTTACAGCTTCACGAATAACGTGCACTATCTCTTCATCCAGTACCGGCGAATCGCTGCCGATAGAATAATAGCTACGGCGATGCGCCATGGCTTCTGCAAATGTCCTCTTCATTTTTTGGTCCTTTCTTTTTTCAGTTATGCTTATAAAAAGGCCATGTTACCATACAAAGAAACATATGAAAGAGTTAAGTTGTTCGGATTTTCTTTTTTACCTTTGTCCGCAGTTATGAAGAAAGAAAAATATTACGTCGTATGGGCGGGAGTCAGCCCGGGTATCTACACTTCCTGGACAGACTGCCAACTACAGACCAAAGGCTACGAAGGAGCAAAATACAAGTCGTTCGAATCACGCGAGGAAGCGGAAAAAGCCTTTGCCTCTTCGCCGTACGCGTACATCAAGCGGTCGGCCCCTTCTCCTGCCAAGACTATTCCCGGCGCCGACGCTCCCCTTCCTGCCGCCGTCGCAGAAAACAGCCTTGCCGTAGACGCGGCTTGCAGCGGAAACCCCGGTGCCATGGAGTACCGGGGAGTACACGTCGCCAGCCGTCAGGAAATCTTCCACTTCGGGCCGATGTACGGAACCAACAATATCGGCGAGTTCCTTGCCATTGTCCACGGACTTGCCTTGTTGAAACAGAAAGGTTTCGACATGCCCATCTACAGTGACAGCGTGAACGCCATCAACTGGATAAAACAGAAAAAATTGCAAGACCAAACTGCCGCGTGACGCCAAGACCGAAGAGCTTTTCCGCCTGATAGAACGTGCGGAAAAGTGGTTGCGCGAAAACACCTACACCACCCGCATCCTGAAATGGGAGACAAAACAATGGGGAGAGATTCCGGCCGACTTCGGAAGGAAGTAAAAAAACGCGGGCACCCCGGATTCTTCATCCGGTGGTGCCCGCGTCAAGAAAATGATGCGGCCGAGCTTATGAATGAATAGCCGCCATCATGTTTTATTTGCTATACGATGCTTTCACGAAAGGAGCATCGAGCAAGTAGTCAAGACTCTGCTTCACACTCTCTTCTACGGGACAGCTGTATTTCTCAATCTCAGCTACGATGTGGCGCACGCCGGCAGTATCCGTATTCTTGAAGATAGCATCATAACCTACCATACCACTCTGTCCAATCTCGCGGTGATCCTTGATATGGAGCATGGTGAAACGTCCGGGATACTTGTTAAAGTAATCCACCGGGCTGTTCTGGCCACGCACTACCCAGTAAACGTCCATCTGGAAGAATACATATTCGGGATTGGTGTGTTGCAGCATGTAGTCCAGCATCAGCTCCTTGTCTTCCACTTTCTGGAATTCATGGGCATGATTGTGGTAACCGTATTTCAGACCGGCAGCCTGGCAACGCTTGCCCACCTCATTGTAATAGTCGCAGTAGGTCTGCAAGTCTTTCAATGTCTTGGGAACGGAGAGATACGGAGTCACGATATACTCCATACCGGCCTCCTTATGGGCAGCAATGCACTGATCCCACCATTTCAAGGCTTCCGTAAAGTCGCCCGAAGCCAGTTCCTCGTCCGACAACCCGTGGGTAGTGTGCGAAGAAAGCACGGTCATACCGCTCTTTTCCACCATCTGTTTGAACTCCTGGGGAGTCTTGCCGTAGAACTTACCGTCATTGTAGTTGGCGGCCTCCACACTGGTATAGCCCATATCAGCCAAATCCTTCAGAATCTGGTCGAGGTTACTGCCGTCCTTCACCAAGTCTCTTACAGAATAGAGCTGGATGGCTACTTCCTTTTTTCGTCGTTTCCGGCGCCGTTTCCGTGCTGTGGCTGCTGCAGCTTGTGGCCATCATGGATAAGCACAGTGCTGACAAAATCATCATATGTTTGATTCTCATAGTACTATCTTTTTAGAAGGAATTAGTCGAGAACCTTTACACGGATGTTGCGGTACCAAACATCGTCGCCATGATCCTGCACACCGATAAAGCCTTCGTGGTTTTCGCCGCCACAGTTGTTCAACAGTTCGAAAGCCAAGGGCCACTTCTCTTCGCTGAACTTGCTTGCCTGCAACATTTCAGTCCATTGCTTAGTCCACAAGTGATATTCCAGTACGTTTTCATCGTTCTGTCCGTGAACTACAGTACCTTTGTATACCATAATCTTTGCCTTGTTCCATTCGCCGAAAGGTTTGGCGTTCTGCGGAACAGCCGGTATCATGTCGTACAAGGAAGCAGCCTGACGGTTGTTGTCCTTACCCAGTTTGGCATCCGGATGATTGGCGTTATCCAGCACCTGGAACTCGGGAGCAGAGATATAGATGGGTTCCAACACTTCGTTGCCGTCCTTGTCCTTTGAAGTAACTTCCTGAGCCAGATAGAAGATACCGGAGTTACCACCTTTGGAAATCTTCCATTCCAGTTCCAGCTCAAAGTTCTTGAACTTATGGGCGAAAATCAAGTCACCGCCCTCACCGGTCTGTCCTTCGCCGGTACCGGTTCCACAGAATTTGAGGCAACCATCCTCAATAATCCATCTGGAAGGCACTTTGTCCTTACCGTATCCACGCCATCCGTCCAGGCTCTTTCCATCAAAGATAGTGATATAACCGTCCGCATCAATCGGCAGGTTCAAGCTGTCCGTTTCAGGCGCTTTCAGAGACTTGGAATAAGACACCGCAGTAGTAGTAGGAGCTGCAGCTTCCTCCGTAGCGTTCGATTTCTTTGCACCGCCACCGCAAGAGGCGAGCATACCTCCGATAAGGCAACAAGCCAAAGAATAATATATTTTCTTCATAATCTGAAAAATTTAAATGATTAGTATTCGTTTATGAGCATCGGAACCTGGTTCCGATACTCTTTTTTAATGTTTATCTGGGCATATCGGGCAACTTCCAGCCTTCACGGTAGTTATGCTTGATGAGCTCTTCTGCAAAAGCCTTGGCATTTACCGGATCTGTCCATGTCTTGTCGAAGCTCGGATGGCCGTTGTGTATCTTGAAGCCGTCCTTGATGACTGTACGCAATGTCTCGTCGTCGCCGATATTGGTGAAGCGCATGTTGGCTCCGTCCCATTCCAGTGTCTTGTTCAGGCCCTGCAGACGGATGGCCAATACACCCATTGCCACCATTTCGTTCATCGGTCCCGCTTCGGAGAAATCAGACTTAGGCATCACGCGGCTGGAAGGACTTTCCTTACAAGCACGTACCCAATCCATCTCATGACCGCCATTCATAGCCTTCGGCACACGGCGGCAAACCTTCGGTGCATTGGGCACGCGGCCAGAAAGTAACCACGGGTTCTGTCCGTAGCAACCGCAAATCAGCGTATCCTTCGTTCCGTGGAAGATAGTCAGACCGCCACCGCTCTGCATCAGTTGCTTTCCTTCGGGGAAGCCTTTCGGACGGTCGGGCATCATGCCACCATCATACCAGTGAACTTCCACTTCGGGCATAGCCACCTTCGGCATATTCTCACGTGCGGGGAAAGTCAGCTTCACATGCTGTGCTTGCGGAGCGCAGGCATTGAGCAACAATGTAGATGAACCTTCTACCTTGGTAGGATACAGCAACTTCAAAGCTCTGAACGGCTGGTGCAGGATGTGGCAAGCCATATCGCCCAAAGCACCCGTACCATAATCCCACCATCGCGCCAGTTCCAGGGATGATAGATTTTCGTTATATGGATTCATCTTGGCAGGACCGGTAAACAAATCCCAGTTCAGGGTTTTGGGAATGCGGTCTTCCTTTTCGGGAACATTCAATCCTTGCGGCCAGATGGGACGGTCGGTAGCACATTCCACCTTCGTCACGTCACCGATTTCGCCGTTCCATATCCACTCGCATACCAAGTCGGTACCCTCGTCCGAAGAACCCTGGTTACCCATCTGGGTAACTACTCCCGTAGAAGCGGCCAGGCGGGTAAGCAGACGGGACTCATATACAGAGTGCGTCAACGGTTTCTGGCAATATACATGTTTGCCCATCGTCATGGCATCAGCAGTAATGATGGCATGTGTATGGTCGGCAGTAGCGATGATAACGGCATCGATGTCCTTACCCATCTCATCGTACATCTTACGATAGTCCCAATACTTCTTCGCATTGGGAAGCTCATCGAACACACCTTTCGCGTAGCGCCAGTCTACGTCACAAAGCGCCACGATATTTTCCGTAGCCTTCACATGGTTGATGTTGGTGTGTCCCATACCGCCGATACCTACGGCAGCAATGTTCAAACGGTCACTGGGAGGCACGTGTCCGTGGCTCTTACCCAAAATGCTGCTTGGAGCAATGGTAAGACCCGCCAAAGCTAAACCTCCGGTCTTAAGAAATTCTCTTCTTGTAAATTTCGACATGGTTCTTTAGATTTTAAAATCGGTTAATATAATGAGTTTTAAAACAATCCTTAATTACAGTAGGCATCAGACTACCGTCTTCTTCGGACGGAGCAGTCCGTAACCTTCTTTCATATGCCTCCGGCGCTCCCTGATTTCCTCCAGCGTCTGCAAGTCGCCTATGCCGGGCAGGTCGTGGCGGCGCGCATCCTCCAGGAAGGTCCATCCGTATTGGGAAGCAATGGCCGAGTCTCGCATCTGCGGCAATCTCGGATCGCGTTTCCCGCTCTCGATGGAGTCGGCCATAATATTGCATAGCTTATCCAGGTTCTTCCCGCCAAACGGCTTCTCCAGGCGAAGCGTACGGTTCACGCCATGAAGCTCCACTACGGCAGTCCGGAAATCATGCGTCATGCGCACGATACCTTTTGTACCGATAATGTCCGTATATGCATTATGAGTCTGGTTTCTGGAGAGTTGTCCGTAGACGAAGCCTTGTGTGACATCGAAGGCGATGCCGTTCTCGAACGTACCGTGGCACTGTACCCACCAAGGGTCCTTGTAGTCCCACATCCGCATGCCTTGGGCATGCCAGGTCTTGTATTCACTGTCGGTATACCAGCGGGCAATGTCTATGTAGTGCATGCCGCAGTCGTGGTAGGCGGGACCCTCATATTCGTGTCCCTCGCCCGGCGCCAATCCCGGAGTCATGTGGCAGATGCGCAAGATAGCCAGTTCGCCAATCTCGCCTTCATCGATAAACTGCTTCATAGCCTGGTGATACCAGGAGTTCCGCAGATAAAGGTTGACAGCGGCAATGCGATCATACTTTTCAATCAGGTCCACAATTTCCCATTCCTTATCAATGGTATCGGCAATGGGTTTCTCCGTCAGGATATGCTTATTGCTCCGGACAGCTTTCTCTATTTGTTCTTTTCTGGAATTTGCCAATGCAAAAAGACCAACAGCTTCTACACTCTGGTCATCAAAGATTTCTTGTTCATCGGATATGATTCTGGATGAAGGGGAAAGGTTTCTTGCCAATTCTCGGGAGGCCGGATCGGTATCGCAGATATATGCGATGTCCCATCGACCGCTTTTCTGCATTTCCTCCCAATACATTTGCCCCATTCTGCCGAACCCTATCAAACCAACTTTTATTTTCATGGTAGGCGAATATTAAATATTTACAGTTATAGTATTATCGGGGTCGATTGAATTACATGATTAAGAGTACTTGGACTGATAGTCATAGTAGCTGTCGTCGTAAACGTTGGATATAATTTTTTCATGATATTTGCAATGTTTATGTATGTGTTCTTTGCAAAAATAGGATAATTAGTGATAGAATGGAAGCAAGCAGATATTAAAAAAGCGTAAAAGGCAAAAGAACGCCCTTTATTCATCATCGCCTAACAGCCGTGAAACACTCTGCCGGCAGCCGTCAACACCCACCTGCATCATAGATTCTGCGTAAGAAATATAGAAGAGAAAGAAGAATTAATAGGCTGTTTGCAGGAAATTAACTTCCTATTTAGTCATAACAGCCTAGCACAAGCGGGTGGAAGCAAAGTACGCAGAATTTTATTGCTATGAGAGAGACTGCATATCATTCAGTCTCTTATAATAGCCGTTCTTCTCGAGAAGTTCCTCGTGCTTACCACGTTCCACGATTTCACCTTCATAGAGTACACAAATCTCATCCGCATTCTTGATGGTGGAAAGGCGGTGGGCGATGGCAATCGTGGTACGGGTCTTCATTAGCCGTTCCAGAGCCTCCTGCACCAGTCGTTCGCTTTCGGTATCGAGTGCTGAAGTGGCCTCATCGAGTATCAGGATAGGCGGATTCTTCAAGATGGCACGGGCAATACTGATACGCTGGCGCTGTCCGCCGGAAAGCTTGCCGCCACGGTCGCCAATGTTGGTCTGATAACCGAGTTCGGTCTCCATGATGAAGTCGTGGGCATTGGCAATCTTTGCCGCTTCGACCACCTGCTCCATAGTTGCATTTTCCACACCGAAGGCAATGTTGTTGAAGAAGGTGTCATTGAACAGAATGGCCTCTTGGTTCACGTTTCCTATCAACGCACGCAGGTCGTGGATGCGAAAAATTCTTAATATTCACACCGTCAATTGTAATCTCACCTAACTGCACATCGTGATAGCGCGGCAGCAAATCCACCAATGTAGATTTGCCGGAGCCGGACTGGCCGACAAGTGCAATGGTTTGTCCTTTGGGCACCATCAGATTGACGTGCTTCAACACTTCGCGCTTGCCGTCGTAACTGAAGGAGAGGTCCTTAAATTCAATCCGGTCATTCATCCCGTGCAGCGGCAACGGGTTTACCGGTTCCTTAATGGGGTTCTCGGCTTTCAGTATTTTGTCCACACGTTCCATGGATGCCAGACCCTTTGGAATGTTGTATCCTGCCTTTGCAAAGTCTTTCAACGGATTGATGATACTGTACAGAATCACCATATAGAAGATGAACGTTGATGCTTCCATGGAAGTGCCGTCGCCCAGAATAAGCAGACCACCGAACCACAGTACCAATACAATGAGCAGCGTACCGAGGAATTCACTCATCGGATGTGCCAACGACTGACGGATGGCTACCTTGTTGGTTGCATCACGCAGCTCGTCGCTGCATTGCTTAAAACGGTCCACCATCTTGTCTTCTGCTATAAAAGCCTTGATTATACGCAGTCCACCAAGCGTCTCTTCCAATTGCGACATGGTATCACTCCATTTCCCTTGGGCTTCCAACGACTTACGCTTCAGTTTCTTGCCAACTTTTCCCATCAGCCAGCCCATACCCGGCAATACCAGGACAGTAAACAGAGTCAGCTGCCAGCTGGTTACAATCAGAGTGGAAAAATAAAGCAGAATCAAGATCGGATTCTTGAGCAGCATATCCAGTGAACTGGTAATGGAGTTCTCAATTTCGCCTACGTCACCGCTCATACGTGCAATGATGTCCCCTTTCCTTTCTTCAGAGAAAAAGCCGAGCGGCAAGTGCATCACTTTGGAATAGACCATCACGCGGATATCGCGTACCACTCCCGTACGAAGGGGAATCATAATGGCAGAAGAGCCGAAATAGCAGGAGGTCTTCAGCATGGTCATGAAAGCAAGGAAGAGCCCCATGAACAGCAATGTCATCTGTGGCCCGTGTGTCTCAATCATCTGAGTGACGTAGTAATAGAAATTATTCACCGCCACTTCCTTGATGCCTTCGCTCCCCCACTCCATGTACTCGTACACTTTGGTATTCTCCCCCGTTTTGAAGAGGATATTGAGAATAGGAATCAACAATGTGAATGAAAATACGTTGAATATGGCAGACAGTACATTGAGCACGATTGCCCAACCGATATATCTCTTGTAAGGCGACACAAAGCGTCGCATCAGCTGCAGAAATTCCTTCATTGCTTGTAGTTAAGTGAATTATGAGGTCGCAAAGATACAAGAAAACGAGGGAATGGAAAAGGGTTTCAGGTTATTTCTGCCTAAATGCCCACATTCTCTACTTTCTTTTGTGTCCTTGCATACTTCTCCAGCACCATGTACACTCATACATTGTCATCTTAATAATAGCCGGCTCATTTATTTTCCATCTTTACTCCTAACTTCCACACAATTTTCTTCAAACTTCAATATGCCCAAGCAATTATATGAGTAAATAATGAAAAAGATGTACCTTTGCACCCGACTTAACTGAGAACTTTGTTCACCACATGAGAAAAGCTATTATCGCAACCCTATCTGTCCTAATCGTACTTCTGTTCATTGCTTGCAATACCCGAGTGAACTATAATAAGTACCTAATTGCAATTGACTCGCTCATCGTTCAGCAACCGGACACTGCCCTATCTATGCTCGAAGCATTCCCGACAAACAGCCTGCAGACCCAAGCTGACAGTGCTTATTATGGCCTATTAATGACAGAAGCAAGAGATAAGAACTACATTATCCAAACCAATGATTCCCTGATACAATCGGCCCTGACCTACTACAACGGCACAAACGACATAGAAAAGCGGGCAAGGGCCCATTACTATTCCGGCTGCGTCTACCGGGATTCACAGAGAAGAACAGAATCTATGACTCAATACCTCATAGCAAAGACCCTTGGCTGCAAAAAGCAGGAGAAAGACGTCTATTAAGTCTTATCTACCTGAATATAGGTTATCTATACTATTCACAAAACCTAAATACACAAGCCGATTCCAGCTATCAATTGGCACAACAAATAGGTATTCAGCTAAAGGACTCTGTTCTTCAAGCAGAAGTTCTGTCACGACGAGGACTCATCCGAATGGCAAAAGGAGAGGAATTCTATCCCGAAGCCGGAAAAAATGATGTTGAAGGCACTCGCTATCGTCCAAAAACAGTCCAACATACAATTAAAAGAAAATGTGTTCTCCTCACTATGCCAACTATACAACTGGATGGAAAACGGAGAGAAAGCTATAGAATTCGCCAAACAGAATCTTGGCGTACAGAAAGACCGCACAACATGCTACAAAGCTTTCGAACTACTTGGAAGCGCATATTACCTAATATTGCAATATGATTCTGCCCGCCACTACCTACAAAAATCCCTTTTCACAACAGACTATGCCACCAAAGCCGGGGCTTACATGTATCTAGCAGACATAGCCAAAGAGCAAGGAGACTTAGCTACTTCCTTAGAGATGGAACGCAACTACTCTGCCTATTTGGACAGCATGCAGAAGTCCAGACAGCCCGATGCCATTGTCTGCGCAGAACAAGGGATGCCAAGCAACAAGCAAAACATAATCAGCAAACACACCCATTACTCTATCATAAGTATATCAATAATCACATTAACCCTCATTGTAGCTGTAATCATCCTATCCTATAAGAAAAGAAAGCAAAAGCCCAATAACCGAACCGAAAAAGAAATGCTGTATAAGGCAGGACTTGTTCTGTTCGAACAATCTGAGGTATACAACAAGATGACTCTAATCATCCGCTCTCATAAAGAAAAGGCAGAATCAGAAATAATGCATCAAGGTGACTGGCTACAACTAATTGCAGAAACCAACAAATGTTGGAATAATATTGCCCGGGAACTACAATCAAAATATCACCTGACAGAAGACGAAATCTACTTATGTTGTCTGTACCTGACAAACCTCCCGATAAGCCACTTTTGCCATATATTGAGCTGCGAACGGGATACTATTTACAAAAAGGCAGACCGCATATTAGAAAACAAAATGGGCTTTGCACACAAAGAGATATCTCTTAAGGAAGCTTTAAAAAATGAAATCTCCAATCATCTAGCCAATCATAACAATCATTAGCAAGTACAACAATTATACAATATTATACGCCATTATACACCGAAATTATACAATATTATACACTTATCCTGCCGTATTAAACCGACCTTTGCGGCATCAATAATCTAAAAAAAGTGTATAATGATGGAAAAAACTATTGTCTATCTTAATTGCGACATTCGTTTTTAAGCAATATTGTGACATACGCACGAAAAAGAAAACAATCCTTTTACAGAAATTGCCCTAACCCAAGCAAAAAGAAAAGATCCGATTAGTAAAGGAGATACCCCTATATCTCGTAGTATCATTCAAACCGCCAACGCCTACTTATATAATAACACAGTATGTGTCGACTTCAACGAGGTATTACCTAACGTCACCATAACCCTCATCAATGAATCAACTAGTAAACTCATTCATTCAGAAGCATACAATGAACCCACAAACATTGACATCACTTTGGATGAAGGATACAGTAGTGGTAAC
>ENA-OQHD01000226-OQHD01000226.1-human-gut-metagenome-genome-assembly--contig:-NODE-226-length-23807-cov-2.556672_pt1 | contig 23807 bp, 29 predicted proteins | sample MGYA00242560_ERZ504711 | MGnify/ENA primary metagenome ERZ504711 (study PRJEB26092, sample SAMD00036198) | human gut metagenome | host: Homo sapiens | study: EMG produced TPA metagenomics assembly of...
TTGAACTCTCCCACTCCTCCCGAAAAATCGGCTGGCTACCTGCCGGCAAGGCTTTACGTCAATTGTCAGATGCGGAGTATCCAAAATTTGTCATTTTTAACTTCTACGTAATTGCTTCCTCCATTGCAAAAATGCCTCGAACGGATCAGCAACTTGTGTAGCCTTTGCAATGGAAGCATCAAAGCGTGCAGCATCAATTGTCAGCTTACCGGCTTGTTGCGGGAACAACACAAACTGACGATAGATTGTAGACTGATAATTTCTACCTTTATAATGCTCCAATCCCCATCTTCTGTCATTAGGCAATTCTACTTCCTGAGAATGGAATCCTTTGAAGTCAGGCAATTTCACATTATCAAACATACGTAAGTCCACCAAGGTATATATCTTGTATGTCAGCAGAAAAGCCTCTTGTTCATACACCGTCATCTTACTGGCAGTAGCTGTAATAAACAAATCACTATTCGATACAGATGTCCCGGAAGAAGCGCGGCTGGCAGTGCCCTCACTCTGTTTGCCACCATTTCCAGAAGCTCCATTAGCAGCCTGATCTGCCGGAAGAACCCTTACTTGTACAGAATTCGAAACCATTTGGCTTACCATCAGCAGTGATAGTGGCTCCTGGAACTAGTAAAATCACCTTCTGCAGTCGCCATTAAAATATAAGTGAATGTAATACTGCTGGTTGAAGTCGTCTGCCCATTAATCATCTGCACGCTACTCTGTTGCGAGCGGCTGGGCCCCATCAACACATCAAATCCCTTCATAGAAGGAGCACGAAAATCCCTTACCTTTTGTGTAGTCACCGTATACGACAGTCTGAACTGGTCTCCTACCGCCACAGCGTCAGGAGCGGACGCAGTAAACGATACCTTGCCATCGGCAAAGGCATTCATACTGACTGCAATCAGTGCTATCCATAAGAAAACTATTTTTCTCATATATTATTCCTATTATATTTGTTACCAATCATTTTTCCAGACGACCTCCTTGAAGTACCTGCTGCTTTTTCACTTTATCCTGCACATCCTTCTCGTCTTGCATGACAGAGTTCAATAGCTGCTCGGCATTTTCCTTAGACATCTCATTATCTTTCTTTTCCGGCTGAGAAGGTTGTTGTTGCTGGTCTTGATTCTGTTGCTGGTCTTTCTGCTGATCCTGCTGTTTATCCTGCTCCTTCTGTTGGTCCTGTTTATCCTGATCTTGATTCTGATCCTGGTTCTGCTGCTGGTCTTGCAACTGTTTCTGTGCCAAAGCAAGGTTATAGCGCGTTTCATCATCTTTCGGATTATTGCGTAACGACTCCTTATAGGCTTCTACCGCTTTTGCATAATCCTTCTGAGAATGAAAGATGACTCCCATATTATGATAAATCTGTGCTAAGTTCGATTTGTCTTTTTCTATCTTGGTAGCTCCCACATATTGCTCCATCGCTTCCTGCAGCTTGTTCTGCTGGGTCAATGTATTTCCCAGGTTGAACATGGAAACCGTTGACTTCGGGTTTACCTCCAAAGCCTTCCGATAGTTCACTTCTGCATCCACATATACGCTATCCTTAAAAAAATCGGTTTCCCTTACGGATATAATCGCGTTCCGCCTTCTGTGCAGAAGCTGAAACTGCCACTAACAGCAGCAAAACTATTCCAATATACTTTTTTCTGTAACATACGCATCATTTCTTATTAGAGAATAAATGAATGTTGCGGAACAGAGGATTCTTGCGCTCCAATATCAACATCTCAGCCAGTAACAACAGCAGAATAATCCATGCCACTGCCTGAAACTGTTCATTGAATTCCGTGTACACCTGTGTTTCCACATCTGCCTTTGCCATCTTGTTGATTTCCTGACTAATCGCTTTCTGTGCACCGTTGGTATTGTCTACGCGCACATAAATACCATTTCCTGCCTGAGCAATTTCCTGACACATCTGCTCATTCAAGCGAGTAACGATTACATTACCTTCACGGTCACGACGATAATCATTAGTACCCTCTATTGGAATGGGAGCACCCTCAGGCATACCTACCCCTAATACATTGACCTGGATACCTTTCTCTGCAGCAGCCTTAGCAGCTTCTACGGCACCACCTTCATGGTTTTCACCGTCGGTGATGACAATAACAGTACGTCCCACTCCTTCTTGAGGTGTAAAACTCCGGGCAGCCAGATTTATTGCAGCTCCAATTGCCGTACCTTGCTTGGAAATCAGCGAAGGATCGATGGACTCCAAAAACATCTTGGCAGAAATATAATCACTCGTAATAGGCAACTGGGTAAAAGCGTCACCTGCAAAAACAATCATACCGACCTTGTCATTCTGCATCTTATCTACCAACTGCGCCACCAGCCGTTTTGCCTTCTGCAAGCGGCTTGGCTGTACGTCTTGTGCCAGCATGGAATTGGATATATCCAACGCAATCATCACTTCCACTCCCTGGCGTTTTACCGTCTCCAGTTTGGAACCAAACTGCGGACGTGCCAGCAGTACCGTGAACAACCCGATAGCCGCAAAAACCAACCAAAACTTCACATCCGGACGATATTTGGAAACATCCGGCATTAGCTGTGCCATCAGTATAGGGTCACCAAATTTACGAATGGCTTTCCTCCTCCGATAATTGGAGTACAAGTAGAAGGCCGCCAATAAAGGCAGCAGCAGCAACAAGTACAAATATGCAGGTTCTTCAAATCGAAACATCTTTTTATTTACAATTTAGCAATTTACAATTTACAATTTGGCTACGCAATGACTGATACACTAAAAGACATTCTCCTTTTTACGGTATCTTCTTCAATATAGAGTTGCGTAACAGTACCTCCAGTAATACGCACAAGAAAGCAGCCAACGCAAACCAGCGGTACTCTTCCTGGCGCTTGCTGTATTCTTTTACATTCAATTTTGTTTTCTCCAGCTTGTCTATCTCCTCGTACACTTCCTTCAACTTCGAGTTGCTGGTGGCACGGAAATAGTTACCTTCCGTTGTTCCGGCAATCTGTGTCAAAGTCTTTTCATCAATTTCGACGGGCATATTGACATATTGCACTGTTCCGCCTACCGGATAAGGATAAGGAGCCATACCATTGGTTCCTACCCCAATAGTATAAACGCGAATGCCAAAACTCTTGGCTATTTCAGCAGCCGTCAAAGGAGAAATATCACCTTTATTATTGACACCGTCCGTCAGCAGAATAATGACTTTCGACTTTGCCTTGCTATCCTTTCAAACGGGTAACGGCATTGGCAATACCCATACCGATTGCCGTTCCGTCTTCAATCAGCCCGCACTTCATATCTTTAAGCAAGTTCAACAATACGGCATGGTCTACTGTCAACGGACATTGCGTAAAGCTTTCTCCAGCAAACAAAGTTATACCTATATTGTCATTCGGACGTCCGTTAATAAACTCTGCCGCCACATCCTTCGCCGCTTCCAACCGGTTAGGTTTCAGGTCTTCGGCCAGCATACTGGTAGAAACGTCCATAGCAAGCATGATATCAATACCCTCAATCTCACTGTTCTGCCAGCTATCGGTGGTTTGCGGACGTGCCAAAAGCAAGAATAATCAGTATCAAGGCAATTATCCGCAATACAAACGGTACATGCAACAAATAGTTCTTATAGCTTTTAGGGGTATGGGCATACACACGGGCATCCGAAATCTGAAGCGTAGCTTCACTATTCGTCCGCTTCATAATATACCATACTATATAAGGTATAAGCAACAGCAGCAAAAATTAAATATTCAATATTGGCAAAAATCCATATTTATGTACGATTTAACGATTTACAATTCAGCTTCGCTCCAAATCATCCTTCATTTTTACACTCATGTATATCCGATTGAAGTCACTTTTCCAGCATTAAGCAAAATAATTATACAACTCCAATCCGATATATATCAATGAACAGGCAAGAGCTACAGCCAACACCACAATACCCGCTCCCAGCAAAATCTTGGTACGCAAAGAACGTTTCTCGATAATGGTAATCTCAGTAGGCTGCGGCTTGGCATTCTCCTCTTCTTTCTCCTTGGTTTCATTAATAAAGTCAATGGCATTAATCAGGTTAGCGTCATTTTCGTTCATCAATGGATTATGCTTGGCAAATTTCACCAAATCAGCAGTCTGGAACAATTCACGCAAATCCGATATTGCTTCCTTATCTTTCATTTCCAGCAACTTATCTATGATTTCCGTAGAAGTCATTTCCAAAGCATTGAAACCAAAGCGGTCTTTTATATATGTACGAAGAGCATCAGTCAATTCCGTATAATATTCCTTCGGCTCCCCTTTCTGCCATACCTTCTCATTCTTGATACGTTCTATCTCCTGCATAGCCAACTGATGGGGAGGCAGCTTAGGTTCTACCTTCACCTTACGGATAATAGGCTTATTGTCGAAGAAGCGCATTATCAGATAGACAAGTAATATCCCTATCGGGATAATCAGCGCACCACAAGCCATAAGACCATACCAGTCTTCCCAGGCAAAAGGCGCTTGCATCACTGTTTTGGGACCGAAGAACTGTTCCGGATTCTCCGGGTCTAACGGGACATTCACCGAATATACTTTCAAGGCCAACGCTTTGGAGCGATACTTCTCATTATCCACTGTCACTTCCATAGGCGGCAGATAATAAAGAGCCGAGTCGAAAGAGGTAACTGTATACTCTTGAGTTATCAATGCACGCCGGCCATCATTCAGCAGTTGCGTATCCAGCTTGGCCACATCAATAATTTCAACCCCATTCACCAGCGTATCGGTATATACCGGGAATATGGCACGCTTATCGGCATCCAGAGATACTTGAAGCTTTATCTTTGCCTGCTCTCCAATAAGAATCTGCAAAGAGTCAATCGTAGCATCTACCGTTACCGACTGGGCTACTACCCTTCCCGACCATGCTATCAATAACGCTATCAGAAATAAATATCTTTTCATTTTCCGATTAATTTCGTTTCGCAAACAAATTCATCAATGCCTTGACATAATCCTGGTCGGTACGTACCGACACATTGTCGACATTACTCTTGGTAAACGTTTCATTCAATTCCGCCTGCTTGTTCACCCACCAATCATGATGGGCACGGCGCACGGCACGCGAGGAGGTGTCAATCCACTGCTCATGTCCCGTCTCGGCATCCCTAATCTTCATCAGTCCCACGGGTGGCAATTCTTCCACACGACGGTCGTACACCTGAACGGCAACCAGGTCATGCTTACGATTGGCAATGGTCATGGCGTTCTTGAAACTTTCCTGGTCGATGAAGTCGGACAAGACAAATGCCGTGCAACGGCGTTTCATCACATTCGTCAGATATTCCAATCCCAAACGGATGTTCGTCCTCCGGCTTTCCGCATGAAAATCTATCAGTTCGCGGATGATGTAAAGTATATGCTTACGTCCCTTCTTGGGCGGAATAAACTTCTCAATCCGGTCCGAAAAAGAAGATGACACCAATCTTGTCATTATTCTGAATGGCAGAGAATGCCAGTGTAGCGGCAATTTCCGTCACCATATCCTTCTTCATCTGCTTTACCGTACCGAACTCCAAACTACCGGAAACATCTACCAACAACATCACTGTCAATTCGCGCTCCTCCTCAAAACACCTTGACGTAAGGCTTGTTGAAGCGGGCGGTCACATTCCAGTCAATGTCGCGTATGTCATCGCCAAACTGATACTCGCGCACCTCGGAGAATGCCATACCTCTACCCTTGAAGGCAGAGTGATACTGCCCGGCAAAGATATTGTTGGACAATCCGCGCGTCTTTATCTCAATCTGACGGACTTTCTTCAAAAGTTCTGTTGTTTCCATTGATTTATTTTAATAATCTCATTTAAGCACACAAGCGCAATTTAGTTTATAACAGAAACTTCCCTATGAAAAGGGGTGAGGTTTTCGGTACTCAACCCTAAGGTTTACGACGCTAAACCTCAGGTATAGGATTGTAAACCTCAAGTTTACGAAAACCTCTATTATGCGTTAGGGCACTTCAACCTTGTTCAGTATCTTGCTGACGATTTCATCAGATGTCATATTGCTGGCTTCCGCCTCGTAAGTCAAGCCGATACGGTGGCGAAGTACGTCGTGTGCCACAGCGCGCACATCCTCCGGAATGACATAACCGCGACGCTTGATGAACGCGTAGCTACGGGCAGCCAAGGCCAAGTTGATGGAAGCACGGGGCGAACCGCCGAAACCAATCATGTCTTTCAGTTCTTTCAAGTCATATTTTTCAGGGAAACGGGTTGCGAATACGATATCAGCGATGTATTGCTCTATCTTTTCGTCCAGATAGACTTGGCGCACCACTTTACGGGCTTCCATAATATCTGTTGCTTTCAGAATGGGACGAACTTCGATTTTCTCTCCAGTAATATTTTGGCGGATGATTTTCTTTTCTTCTTCCAGCTTCGGATAGTCGATAATAACTTTCAGCATAAAATCGGTCTACCTGGGCTTCGGGAAGCGGATAGGTACCTTCCTGTTCAATCGGGTTCTGAGTAGCCATTACAAGGAAAGGTTCGGGTAGCATAAAGGTTTCCTTGCTCAGTGTGACTTGACGTTCCTGCATGGCTTCCAGCAAAGCACTCTGTACTTTTGGCCGGAGCACGGTTGATTTCATCAGCCAAAACAAAGTTTGCGAAGACCGGACCTTTTTTTACTTGGAACGTTTCATCCTTCTGGCTGTAAACCATTGTACCTATTACGTCGGCAGGCAACAAGTCAGGCGTAAACTGAATGCGGCTGTATTGCGCATCAATCAACGAAGCAAGCGTCTTGATAGCTAAAGTCTTTGCCAAACCGGGCACACCTTCCAACAACACATGTCCATCGGACAACAAACCAATTAACAACGACTCTACCAGATGCTTTTGTCCTACAATGACCTGGTCCATACCTGTGGTAAGATTGGTAACGAAAGCACTTTGTCTTTCAATCCGCTCATTCAGTTCGCGGATGTCAATTGTTTCAGCCATAAATCAATCTATTTTTTGAATGTTTAATTCTTCATTTATCCGGTTTTGAACCGGCAATTATTTTTTTGCGCTCCCAAAATGTACGGGAATAAATTAACCATACCAACTAATTTTTGATTAAAAAATCTATGCGAAATCCTTTTAAGATTAAACTACTTTCATAGAGTTTAGTAATTTAACTAAAAAAAGAAGCAGTAAGTTTTTTACTGCTTCTTGGCTAATTTCGGTATCTTGATAGTGGTACCATAAGGTACATTATCCGGATTCTTGATTACGCCGGGATTATGCTTCACGATATAAGGCCAAAGAGCTTTTGTCCCATCAAAAACGAAGCGCTACCCTAGTCAGCGTTTCCCCTTCCTTGATGGTATAAGTGGTTTCTGTTCCCACAATCGTATACCCCACAGAATCCGGCTCAAACGGTGCAACTGTCTTTTTCTGCTCTTTTTTAGGAGCGGGAGACTGTGCCTGTACATTTTCCTTTGGAGTTGTTGTAAGCGCAGGAGTTGTTGTAGCAACAGTTTCTGCCACAGTATCTGTCCGGGCAGGAACTACAACATCTTTTGAAACAATGCTGTCTGTCAAGGCAATATTGTCTTGACCGGCAGGGACATCCACCTTTTCAGTAACAGATTCCTTCACATCCGAGTCTGCAACCTCTTCTACAAGAGGCTTTGCAGTAAGTTTGTCAAGCAAGTCCGGATAATACATGAAAGCTACGGCACCACCACACAACAACACTACAAATACAACGATGCCTATAAAATATTTCATAGTCGAAGAATCTGCCGTATCTTTTATCACTGGCTCAGACGGTTCCGGTTCAACAGCAACTATATTTTCAGGCATTGCTTCAGGTTCAGTTTTTTCCGGTTTCTCCTCTTCAACTTCCGGTTCGGGCTCAACTAACGGCTCTTCGACTACAGTTTCCACCAAAGGTTCTTCTATCGTGGCTTCTTCCACTAAGGCAACCTTCTCCTCCACCTCTTGTTCCGGAGTTTTGATTTCAGTATCTTCATCATCTTCACTGTCATTTTCCTGCAGGGTGTCCTCAAGCACCGTAGCGTCATTCAAAACTACAGTTTCAAAATGCGAAAATGGTCTATTGATAATATCTTTCAAAGCCGGTTCCGGTGTAAACGACACTTTTGTATGCCCTTGTATCTCAAACCTTTCCCCCGTATTCACATTAACGCTTTCACGACTCCCGACATCTATCAGCTTGAAAGTCCCCAAACCTCGTATCTTCACATATTTGTCCTTCTCCAAAGACTCCTCAATCAGCTGGAAGAATTCTTTCACAAAACTATCCGCATTCTTCTTGCTCATGCCATGCCTTTCAGCCAGCGTGTCAATCAGGTCTTGTATGTTCAGTTTCTCATTCATAATACGGGAGAATTTTTTAAAAGCCGGTTACTTAAACTTATCCTTTAACAATGTACTCGGCTTATAGGTCAACACCAATTTGGGAGGCACCAGCATACGTTGCTTTGTAGTCGGATTCACAGATATACGCTCTGCCTTCCTTTTTTCACTTCGAATGTACCGAACCCTTGTATAGAGATAATATTCCCCTCCTCCAACTGCCGTGTCATATCTGCCAGCAATGAAGCAACCAGCTCAGAAGTATCTTTCAATGTGTACCCTAACCTCCGCGACAATTCAGAAGTAAACTCTTTGTTATTCAAATGTAAGCCTTTAAATTGAACTACGGTGCTATATTAGCAAATCTTCTTCACATATGCAAGAAGATAAGGAAAAATCTTTAAATTATTCGTCCAAAAAGGTCGAAATCATCGGAATTTACTATCTCTACGTGGTAAAAGTTACCTATATGCAACGCCCTGTCTCCACGCTCAATCAAAACCTCAGGATCCACTTCGGGAGAATCAAATTCTGTACGTCCAATATAATATTCGCCTTCCAGCCGGTCAATGATTACTTTCATCTGCCTGCCTACTTTCTCCGCACTCAACTCCCCTGAAATGCCTTGTTGAATAGACATTAACTCATCCAAGCGCGCTTGTTTCACTTCCTGGGGAATAGAATCCTCATATTCAGCAGCGGCATACGTCCCTTCTTCTTCCCGAATACCGCACGCAAAAGCCCCCATTCTATCGAAACGCACTTTACGGACAAACTCTTTCAGCTCCTCAAAATCGGCTTCAGTTTCTCCTGGATGCCCCACCATCAGTGTAGTACGGAGATGAATACCGGGAACCTCCTCACGGAATTGTTCTATCAGCTTATACGTCTCATCCTTCGTCACATGGCGACGCATCTTTTGCAGCATATTGTCACTGATATGTTGCAGGGCAATATCCATATATTTGCATACATTGTCACGCTCGCGCATCACACGGAATAAATCAGCCGGAAAATGTGCCGGATAGGCATAATGCAAGCGTATCCACTCCACTCCGGGAATATCCGAAATCCGCTCAACAAGCTCGGGCAACATTTGCTTCTTATATAAATCTACTCCGTAATAGGTCAACTCCTGGGCTATAACCTGGAATTCCTTTACACCCCGTGCAACCAAATACTTCACCTCGTCAAGTATCTCCTCCATCGGGCGCGACACATGCCGTCCCGTAATGATGGGAATAGCGCAATAAGAACATTTACGGTCACACCTTCGGATATCTTCAAATAGGCATAATGCTTGGGAGTGGTCAATGTGCGCTCTATGTGCAGCTCGTCATGATAGGCCTTTCCCAAATCCTGCAACAACTCTCTCCAATTGAATTTACCATAGAATTTATCCACCTGGGGAATTTCAACGGCCAATTCCTTCAGATAACGTTCCGAAAGGCAACCCATTACATAAAGCTTCTCCAAGTTTCCTTCCTCCTTGGCCTGCGCAAATTCCAGAATCATATTAATGGATTCCTCCTTGGCGTCACCGATGAAACCGCAAGTATTGATTACGGCAATCTGTCCCTTCGGTCTTTCCGCATCATGTGTCACATGGAATCCCACTTCCTCCAACTGACGCATCAAATGTTCCGAATCCACCAGGTTTTTAGAACATCCTAAAGTGATGATATCTATAGTCTTCCGTTTCATGCATTCTCCCCGAACAGTGAATCAACAAATTCCATTTTTACGGAACACCTGCAAATCTTCCATTCCTTCACCCAATCCAATATATTTAACCGGAATTTTAAACTGGTCTGAAATGCCGATGACTACGCCACCCTTGGCTGTTCCGTCCAACTTTGTAACAGCCATTGCCGTAACCTCCGTTGCCAGAGTGAACTGCTTGGCTTGTTCGAATGCATTCTGCCCGGTTGAGCCATCCAACACAAGCAACACCTCATTCGGAGCATCAGGAACAACCTTCTTCATCACATTCTTGATTTTCGTCAGTTCATTCATCAAACCGACTTTATTATGAAGGCGTCCTGCCGTATCTATAATTACCACATCGGCATTATTGGCAGTTGCGGAACTCAGTGTGTCAAAAGCGACAGAAGCCGGGTCAGCACCCATTTTCTGCTTTACAACAGGTACACCTACCCGTTCACCCCATATCACCAACTGCTCCACAGCAGCAGCACGGAAAGTATCGGCAGCACCCAGATAAACAGACTTTCCGGCTTTCTTGAACTGATAAGCCAGTTTGCCAATCGTAGTAGTCTTCCCTACACCATTGACGCCCACTACCATAATGACGTATGGTTTCTTCGCAATCGGTGCTTCAAAGGTCATCCACATCCTCCGAATTATTCTCTGTAAGCAACGCTGCGATTTCATCACGTAAAATATGATTCAGCTCAGTGGCATTCATATATTTGTCGGCTGCTGCACGCTTTTCGATACGTTCAATAATTTTCAGTGTCGTTTCCACGCCCACATCCGAAGTTATCAACACCTCTTCCAGATTATCCAATACTTCATCATCAACTTTTGACTTTCCTGCCACGGCACGCGCAATCTTGCCAAACACACTTTCTTTGGTCTTAGATAATCCTTTATCTAATGTTTCCCTTTTTTTCCTTGGAGAAAAAACTAAAAAATCCCATACACTAATTATTTTTATGCAACCTGTTTTCGCATTCCCTGCAAAGATAGTGCAAACCGGATGCAGAATAAAATGAACCCGTTCATTTTTTCATGCCGAGGTGCAGCCTATCTTCGCATTTTCAGCAAAGATATAACAAAACTGACGAATATTAAAAAGCTTCGTCCTCTTTTTTAAAAAATGAAATCCCCTTACCGGAAATACCGACAAGGGGATTTTTATAAGTCATCAGCGTTTTACAGCCACTGTATTTATCTTATTTCTTAAAGAAGTTCTGAACATCTTCATTACGGACCATCTGTTCATCAAAGATGTAAGCACCAGTCTTAGGAGACTTCACCATTTTGATAACCTTTGTATAAGAACGTCCTTCTTTGCTTCCTTCGTGCAAGGTTGCTACCGCTTTCTTTGCCATAAGTTATAGATTTATTATTTAATTTCTTTATGTACTGTCACTCTCTTCAGAATCGGGTTGTATTTCTTCAACTCCAATCTCTCTGTGGTATTCTTTCTGTTCTTCGTCGTAATATAACGAGAAGTACCCGGCATACCGCTATCCTTGTGTTCTGTGCATTCCAGAATCACCTGTACTCTGTTACCTTTTGCTTTCTTTGCCATAATCAGTATTCTCCTCTACTTTAGCCAATAACTTTAATGCTTTTCCAATCACAATAACCTTTAGCTACCGCATCTTTCAAAGCAGCGTCCAGTCCTTTCTTATTAATAATGCGCAAACCTTAGCGCAAATGCTAAGGCTGATCCAGCAATCCTGCTCTACATAGTAGAACTTCTTGTTAAACAAGTTCAAATCAAAGGTTCTCTTTGTTCTTCTCTTTGAGTGTGAAACATTGTTGCCAATCATGGCCTTCTTTCCGGTAATTTGACAAATCTTTGACATTTCTATCTTAATTTTATAGTTTTCTTTTTTGCCTATTTCAAACAGAGCGCAAAGTAAGCACTTTTATCGTTACCAAACAAGTTTTTCTTAAAATAATTCACTGTATGATAGCATTTTTTTACCTCATTTCAGCTTCTCACAAAGCAACAAAAGGGCATTTTGAATTGCTTTTTCCACATTTCCCTTTCTTCCCTCGTCTCCCTCCTGCTTCATGGTAACGATTTCATTTTTATAGGCAGCGGCTATCCACACCGTACCCACCGGTTTTTCCGGAGTCCCACCTCCAGGACCTGCAATACCGGAAGTAGCCACTGCACAATCTGTTTTCAGCGTTTTCATCGCACCTTTCACCATTTCCGTAACAGTTTCGCGGCTTACTGCTCCATGTTTTTCCAAAGTTTCGGCAGATACATGCAGCAAAGACATCTTTATTTCATTGGAATACGCCACTATACTACCATTAAAGTATTCCGAACTGCCGGGAACGGAAGTTATCAGAGCGGCAATCCCTCCACCCGTACAACTTTCTGCGGTGGAAAGGGACAATTTCTTTGCTTTCAGCAGCTCTCCTACCTTTTCTTCCAGCTTCATACCTTATTATATATTATCCTAAAGTTACGCGTGAATAAGCAGGTGCTTCCATCGGACAAAAATCCTTATCCATATACTTGAAGTATCCGGTAATGGCAATCATGGCAGCGTTATCCGTTGTGTAGCTGAACTTCGGAATAAATATTTTCCAACCATACTTCCCGGCATGCTCACGGAAAGCATTACGCAATCCATTATTGGCAGAAACGCCTCCCGCAACAGCCACTTCCTTTATTTTATATTGTTTGGCAGCTTTGCGCAACTTATCCATCAAGATATCTACAACGGTAGCTTCCAGCGATGCCGCCAAATCCATCTTGTGATGTTCGATGAAATCGGGGTCGTCCTTCATCCAGTCGCGCAGAGAGTAAAGAAACGAGGTCTTAAGTCCGCTAAAACTATAATCCAACCCTGGAATATGCGGTTTGCTGAACGAGAAGGCTTTAGGATTACCTTGCCGAGCCAGTTTGTCAATAATCGGACCACCCGGATATCCCAATCCCATTACCTTCGAGCATTTGTCAATGGCTTCACCAGCGGCATCATCAATGGTCTGCCCCAAAATTTCCATATCGTTATAGGCTTTCACCAAGATAATCTGTGAGTTTCCACCGGAAACCAGCAAGCAGAGGAAAGGAAATTCCGGCTGCACATTATCTTCACCTTCTGCTTTAATGAAATGAGCTAAAACATGGCCAGTCAAATGATTAACATCAATCATGGGAATGCCTAATGAACGGGCGAACCCTTTGGCGAAAGATACCCCCACCAACAATGACCCCATCAATCCCGGTCCACGTGTAAAAGCCACAGCACTCAATTCCTCTTTAGTTACTCCGGCGCGTTTCAATGCCTCATGCACTACCGGAACTATATTTTGTTGGTGCGCGCGGGAAGCCAGTTCAGGCACTACCCCGCCGTATGCTTCATGCACAGCTTGGCTGGCCACCACATTCGAAAGCAGATAACCATCTTTGATGACAGCTGCAGAAGTGTCATCACAAGAAGATTCTATTCCCAAGATTATTGTACTCATAATGTTTATTTACGATTTAAACGCTGCAAAAGTAGTGATAAAAGTACGATTCATAACGTATTATTTCATATTTTTGTTGGCTGAATTATAAAAATTAACCGCCTATCAGAAAGCTTAAAAAAAACAGTACGCTTGGGTACTCGGTATTGTATTGGGATTGTATATCGGTACCATATTGTTGCTGAACATTCCATCCGTTCAGCGACAAATGTCTGTATTTGTTGCCAATGAACTGGCTTCCATACTGAACAGCAAGATTTCCATTGGGCGAATAAACATAGGATTGCTGAACCGCATCATCATCGACGACCTGCTCCTGGACGACCAGTCCGGCAAGGAAATGCTGAAGGTGACCCGTCTTTCCGCCAAATTCGATATTCTCCCCCTATTCAGCGGCAAAATATCCATCAGTAACATACAATTGTTCGGCTTTAACATCAATCTGAGCAAGCAGACTCCCAAGGATAAACCTAATTTTCAGTTTGTACTCGACGCATTCGCATCCAAAGATACGGTTCAAAAGCAAAAATAACCTGGATCTCCGTATCAATTCCTTACTGATACGCCGCGGAAAGGTTTCATATGATGTGCTGTCCGAGAAAGAGACTCCGGGAAAGTTCAATCCACAGCATCTCCGCTTGCGTAACATTATTGCAAACATCTCCCTAAAAGCATTGCAAAATGATTCTATCAATGCTGCCATCAAGCGTCTGAGCATCGAAGAAGAACATTCCGGATTTGAATTGAAGAAACTAAGCCTAAAGGTTATCGGCAATGACCAACGGATGAAAATCGAAAATTTCGCCATCGACCTCCCCAACACCTCTTTGGCAATGGATACTATACACATGGATTATGACAGCCTGGGGGCGTTTGACAATCTTGCCCAAGATGTCCGTTTCTCATTCCATTTGCTGCCCTCTCAAATCGCCTTGCAGGATTTATCGGCTTTTGTTCCGGCTTTTGGTTCTTTCAAGGAAAAATTGCAAGTAGAGGTACAGACGGACGGCACTGTCAATCAACTGAATTGCCCGCACCTTTCCGTCTCTGTCGGAAATCATTTTTATCTGAGGGGAGACGTATCACTACAAGACCTTTCCCATCCGGAAAATGCTTATATATTCGGCAATTTGTCCAATTTGTACGCAGACCCGGAAGGAATTGCCTTCTTTGTCCGGGAATTTTCAGCAAGAACTATAATGGAGTACCTCCCGTCCTGCAACACTTAGGAACGGTTTCCTTCCGTGGAGAAGTATCGGGCTACTTCACAGACCTCGTAACTTACGGACAAGTACGCACTGACATCGGAACCATCCAAACTGACGTAAAACTAAGTTCTAACAAAGATAAAGGTTATTTTGACCTATTCCAGGTGCAAGTGTAAAAACCAAAAGAGTTTGAGCTGGGCAAGATGCTGGGTAACAAAAAACTGGGTAAAGTAACTTTCAATCTGGATGTCAACAGCAGCCATTACGAAAACCAATACCCATCCGTACTGCTGAAAGGGCTGGTTGCCTCCATTGATTACAGCGACTACAATTACGAAAATATCACCCTGGATGGAGAATACAAGCAGGGAGGCTTCACGGGAAAAGTCGCCTTGGATGACACCAATGGTTCTGTTATTTTGAACGGCACCATCAATACCGCCAGTCGGGTACCGACTTTCAACTTTCAGGCAAGCATCGACAAATTTCGTCCTCATGCCCTACATCTGACACCCAACTATGAAGATACGGGAAATATCAGTCAAAGTCAAGGCAGACTTCACCGGCGGTTCCATTGACGAGATGAACGGTGAAATCAACATTGACAGCTTATTGTTCGCAGCTCCGGAAACACAATACTTCCTGGACAACCTGAAGATATCCGCCATAAGAGAAAGCGAAAATCAGAAACGGCTGACCATCCAATCCAACTTTCTCCAAGGTAGCATAGAAGGCGATTATTCTTATCGTACCCTGCCTGCCAGTGTACTGAATATCATGCGTCGTTATATCCCGCCTTGATTCTGCCAGACAAGAAACCCATAGAGACGGAGAACAATTTCCATTTCGACATGCACATTTACAATACGGAACTGCTCTCCACCGTCTTTCAGATTCCGGTAAAAGTATATACCCATTCCACCATTAAAGGATACTTCAATGACAAGGCACAGCGACTCCGTGTAGAAGGCTATTTTCCCCGTCTCCGCTATGAAAACAAATTCATCGAATCCGGAATGTTCCTTTGCGAGAATCCCGGTGACCAGTTCCATACACGCCTACGCTTCAGCAACCGCAAATCAAGCGGCGCTGTCAATATAGCTTTAGAAGCGCAAGCCCAGAACAACAGCATACAGACCACGCTGAACTGGGGTAACAGCAGCACTGTAACCTACAGCGGGAAAACTCGCCCGGCAAAGATCCTTGTGGCGACCAGGGATCGGGCAAAAGAGGAAGAGCTTCTGGCCTGTATGGAACGAAATGCAGAAAAACTTCACGGTACCTTTCTGAAACTCGACACACCGAATCTGGATGTTTCTTCCCACGAACTGCGGGAATGGATCCGGGAAGGAAAATCCGTGAAATACTATCTGCCGGATTCTGTGATTTCCTACATTCAGGAGCAGAAAATCTATCAGGATTAGAGGAAGAGCAGGATGGAACAGTACGATTTATGGAAACTGGACAAAAAATCTCCAGAAGGAAGTCGATGAAGACCGCTATCATCACACGCTCGGTGTGATGTTTACCGCATCATCCATGGCGATGGTATGGGGCGAGGATCTCGAAAAAGCCCGTGTCGCGGGACTGCTTCACGACTGTGCAAAATGCATTCCGAATAAGAAAAAAGTCACCATGTGTGAGAAAAATAAGATTGAAATCACTGAGTTTGAGCGGAACAATCCGTTTTTGATCCATGCCAAGCTCGGTGCATTTCTGGCGAAGGACAAGTATAAGGTGGAAGATCCGGAGATCTTAAGCGCCATCACCTGGCATACGACAGGAAAAGAAGATATGACATTGCTGGAGAAGATCATCTATATCGCAGATTATATCGAGCCGGCACGAAACAAGGCGCCTCATCTTACCCGCCTTCGGAAGCTGGCATTCACCGATATCGACGAATGCATGTATGAAATTTTAAAAGACAGTATGGCGTATCTGTCGGAAAACCCGAAGACGATGGACCCGATGACGGAGCAGGCATATCAGTTCTATGAGGCACTGCACCGGGAACGGACGGCAAAGGAGGAAGTATAAATGAGCGAAGCAAAACAGACTGCAAAACTTGCACTGGAAGCACTGGAAGATAAAAAAGCAATGGATGTCCGCATTCTGGACATTACCCATGTTTCTACCCTGGCAGATTATTTCATGATCGCCAGCGGAAGCAACCGTAACCAGGTGCAGGCAATGGCAGACAACGTGGAGGAGGTACTCGGAAAGGCCGGCGTACATCCAAAACAGATCGAAGGCTATCAGACCGCAAACTGGATTCTGATGGACTACGGCGATGTTGTCATCCACATCTTTGATGAGGAGAACCGCCTGTTCTACGATCTGGAGAGAATCTGGAGAGACGGTAAAGTCGTAGAAAAAGAAGAGATTATGTAAGTTAGGTGGAAAAAGGCGCAGAAAATCCGGAACCGTGCAGAGAAAGGCGGACGGGTTCTCTGCGCCTTTCTGGATGTTTGGAACGCATATGATAAAGAAACAGGGGGATATCACACGATGAAAAAAAATTAGAAAGCGGATCGCTTGCTGTGATGCTCGATGAAGAGACGCTGGGACTTAGGATCGAAAAAGACGGCGTTGTCTGGAATACGGATCCGAAAAAGACACCGGAACTGATTTTTGCAGAGGGAACATACCGTTTCCTGGATGCAGAGAAGATTTCCCATGAGATCTATTCCTTCGGCGTCGGATGCGGCATCCGGAGTCGTTATGCGGGATTTGCGGGAACACCGTATGCCTTCGAGACGATTATCTGGATCGAAGCTGTGGATGAAACACTCTGGATGGAGTGGATTCCGCTCTGCGAGGAGGGACGGCATCCGGTAAAGGTGCTGTGGCCGACGGCAATGGAGTTTACAAACGGGCGCGATGACTGGTATACACTCCTTACCGAGGGACAGGGACTTCTGATTCCGAATACCTGGAAGACGGAACTTGGAAAGCTTTCGTTTGACGGCAGATTTGAGACCTCCGGCGGCTATATGCCGTGGTTCGGCCAGGTGAAGGAAAGATGCGGCTATACAGCGATCTGTACAACACCGTGGAACGCCGGTTATCAGGCAGAGCACCCGGCAGGCGGCCCATATACCAGCGTGGGGGCATGGCTGGAGCCGAGCCTTGGAACAATGAATTACCGCCGCGTATTCCGTTATACGTTTTTAAATGACTGCGATTATAACGACCTCTGCAAAACGTACCGCCAGTATATACGGGAACAGGGCCATCTGCGCACTTTGAAAGAAAAGGCAGTACAGAATCCGTCCATTCACGATCTTGTGGGAACGTGTTTTGGTTCATACGGGAATCAAGACGGTTGTGCAGCCGGAGTCTGGCTTTTTTCGATCCGAAGAATCCGGAGAAAATTAACCGCGTAGTGCCGTTTTCCGTGCGCGAGCAGCAGATCCGCGAAATTCATGATCTCGGCGTAGAGAAAGTCTATCTTCATCTGGACGGCTGGGCAGAACCGGGGTATGACAACCAGCATCCGGACTACACACCGGCATGCCAAGCGGCCGGCGGATGGGAAGGCATGAAATCGCTTGTCGATACGATGCATGATTTCGGCTACAAATTCGGTATTCACGACCAGTACCGCGATTATTACCACGCAGCGCCGAGCTACGATGAAAATTATGCCTGCCGCCTTCCGGACGGAACGATACCGGGACACAGTTACTGGGCGGGCGGACCGCAGAGCTATCTCTGTGCAACGCAGGCACCGTTCTATGTGAAACGGAATTTTGCCGAGCTGAAGAAAAACGGAATCCGGCTTGACGGTGCATACCTCGATGTGTTTACGTGCAACGAGGGCGACGAGTGCACAAATCCGGAGCATGTGATGACGAGAAGAGACTGCTATACGTACCGCGGAAACTGCTTCTCCTGGCTGCTATCACAGGGGATTCTCTCAAGCTCCGAGGAGGTCAGCGACTGGGCCGTTCCATATCTGGTGTTCTGCCATTATGCACCGTATGACTTTATGCTGCGCCCGTCAGAGACACCGAAAAAAGGAATCCCGGTGCCGCTCTTTAATCTTGTGTATCATGACTGCGTAATCGAGCCGTGGATGATGGACCGTGTTTCAAAAGACGAGGACTATATGCTGTATGCGCTTCTTGCAGGCGGTGCACCGTATCTTGTACGGGACGGCGCATATCCGAATACAGATGGTGCATTTGACGGGGAGAAAATCAGTCTGGAAGAGATGACAGAAAGATGCCGCGTTGTAACGGAGCTGCATGAAAAAACGGCACTCCTGGAACTGGTACGTCACGAGTGTATGACGGCGGACGGAAGCGTACAGAGGAGTGAATTTTCCGATGGAACATATGTTATTTGTGACTTTGCAGAGCAGATATATGAAATCGGATACGGGGCATAAAAGGAAAATGCGCCACATGTAGATTTTGTTCTTATAAAAAGTACAAGATTTTGTGGTTTTCCTTGTATTTTTTTCCAAGTGCATATCTTGCGCGGAAAGCAGAGATTTGTTATATTATGCATGCGGAGGTGTTCATGCTCGGTGCAAAGAAGATGCCGGAGCGTGACGAAAGCAAAATTAACACCAGAAAGGAACAAATCAAATGAGAGAATTTGAACAGTGGGATGGCTTTACCGGAAGACTCTGGAAAGAAGGCATCGACGTACGTGACTTTATTCAGAACAACTATACCCCATACGATGGAGATGAGAAATTCCTGGAAGGACCAACAGAGGCTACAGACCGTCTGTGGGGCAAATTCACAGGAACTCCAGAAAGAAGAGCGTGCAAAGGCGGCGTTCTGGATATGGAGACAGACGTTGTAAGCGGAATCACAGCTTACGGCGCAGCATATATCGATGACAGCATGAAAGATCTGGAGCAGGTAGTTGGTCTTCAGACAGACAAACCGCTGAAACGTGCATTTATGCCGTATGGTGGAATTAAAATGGCTGAGCAGTCCTGCGAGACTTACGGCTACAAACCAAGTGAAAAACTTCACGAAATCTTTACAAAATTATCACAAAACACATAACCAGGGTGTATTCGACATCTACACACCAGAGATGTTGAAAGCCCGTCACAATAAAATTCTGACCGGTCTGCCGGATACCTATGGCCCGTGGCCGTATCGTAGGTGACTATCGTCGTGTAGCTCTGTACGGTATTGATTACCTGATCGAGTGCCAAAAAAGCAGATTTCGCTGCAACGAACCGTCAGGGAATGCGTCGTGGTGACTTCCAGTTAAGAGAAGAGATCGCAGATCAGGTAAAAGCACTTCAGGAAATGAAAGTTATGGCACAGTCTTATGGCTACGACATTTCCCAGCCGGCTAAAAATGCAAAAGAGGCTGTTCAGTGGCTGTACTTTGGATATCTTGCAGCAATCAAGACCCAGAATGGTGCTGCAATGAGCGTTGGCCGTGTATCTACTTTCCTCGACATCTACATCGAAAGAGATATCGAAAAAGGTATCCTGACCGAGAAAGAAGCTCAGGAGCTGATCGACCATCTGGTAATGAAATGCCGTATGGTTAAATTTGCAAGAATTCCGTCTTACAATCAGCTGTTCTCCGGTGACCCGGTATGGGCTACTCTGGAAGTTGCTGGTATGGGAATCGACGGACGTTCTATCGTTACAAAGAACGACTTCCGTTTCCTGCACACACTGGAAAACATGGGACCGTCCCCAGAGCCGAACCTTACTGTTCTGTACTCTGAGCACCTTCCGGAAGCGTTCAAGAAATATGCAGCTCATATTTCTGTACAGACAAGCTCTATCCAGTATGAGAACGATGATGTAATGCGTCCGGTAGTTGGGGCGATGATTACTCCATCTGCTGCTGTGTATCTGCTACCGAGACCGGTAAGGAGATCCAGTTCTTCGGCGCTCGTGCAAACCTTGCAAAATGCCTTCTGTACGCTATCAACGGCGGTAAAGACGAGAAGACAAAACAGCAGGTTGCTCCGGAATATCAGCCGATCACCAGCGAGTATCTGGACTATGATGAGGTTATGAAGAAATTACGACGTTATGATGGACTGGCTGGCTCATCTGTACGTTGGAACTCTGAACCATGATCCATTACATGCATGACAAATACTACTATGAAGCAGCAGAGATGGCTCTGATCGACACCGATGTAAGACGTACCTTCGCAACCGGTATCGCAGGATTCTCTCACGTAGTAGACTCCTTAAGCGCAATCAAATACGCTAAAGTTAAAGTTATCCGTGACGAAGAAGGAATGGCTGTTGACTTTGAGACAACCGGCGACTTCCCAAGATACGGCAATGACGATGACAGAGCAGACGAGATCGCTGTATGGCTGCTTCGTACCTTCATGGACAAACTGAAATACTGCCATACCTATCGTGATTCCGAGCCGACTACCTCTATCCTTACCATTACTTCCAACGTTGTATATGGTAAAGCAACTGGTTCTCTGCCGGATGGCAGAAAAGCCGGTGAGCCTCTGTCTCCAGGAGCTAACCCGTCTTACGGCGCAGAGAAGAGCGGACTTCTTGCTTCCCTGAACTCTGTAGCAAAACTGCCGTACGAGGATGCTCTGGACGGAATCTCCAACACCCAGACCATCAACCCGGGCGCACTCGGCCACAACGACGAAGAGCGTACCGAGAACCTGGTACACGTTCTGGACGGATACTTCGAGCAGGGTGCACATCACCTGAACGTAAACGTATTCGGAACCGAAAAACTGATCGACGCAATGGAGCACCCGGAGAAACCGGAGTATGCAAACTTCACAATCCGTGTATCCGGCTATGCAGTTAAATTCATCGACCTGACAAAAGAGCAGCAGATGGACGTAATCGCACGTACCTGCCATGATCATATGTAATTTCTGAAAATGTTATTTCTAAAAGCCCCCGCGGCCGCAGCAATGCGGCTGTGGGGGCTTTTTGTATATCGGTGCTTGAATTCCAGTAAAATCCACTTGATTTAGAGTACATAAAATGAGAAAATTTATCAGATGCAGAACGCTAATTGAAAAACTTTTATCAAGTAATTCATAGCGTAAGTTACGAGTTAATGTTATAATACCAAAGTTAGAATTTCCTAACATAAGAAAAAAATTGGAGTTTTATTTATGAAAAAGAAAATTGTTGCAGCATTTTGTCTTGCCATGGTGATGACGGTCGGCGGATGTTCCGGTGCGGGGACAGCAGCGCAGCCGGAGAGCAGTGAAAGTCAGACACAGCCGGCGTCTGTTTCGGAGTATTCGAGCAGTTCTGACGCTTCGGAAGAGAATTCCACGCAGAAATCCGCATCATCCACAGCTTCTTCCGATGCCGCAGATGCATCGAGCAGCCGAGATATTTTTGCGATGGATACGTACATGACGGTCACTGCCTATGGTCCGAATGCAGAAACGGCGGTGGATCAGGCGCAGCAGGAGATTGAGCGGCTGGATGCACTTCTGTCGACCGGAGAGAAGACGAGTGAAGTAGCGCAGATCAATGCAAACGGCGGCGGAACCTTATCGGAGGATACCACCTATCTGCTGGAACGCTCGCTGGATCTGTATGACAGCACAAACGGCGTTTTCGACATCGCAATTTATCCGATCATGGACGCCTGGGGTTTTACAACCGGAAATTATACGATTCCTTCGGATGAGACGATCGAAAGCCTCCTTCCGCTGACCGATGCCAATGATATCCTATACGACAAGGACAGCGCATCCATCAGCTTTGCCAAGGACGGCATGAAAATTGACTTCGGCGGAATCGCAAAGGGCTATACCTCCGGCAGAATCGCCGATATTTACCGGGAATGCGGTGTGACGAGCGGGCTCATCAACCTCGGCGGAAACGTTCAGGTTGTCGGCACGAAAACGGACGGCAGTAAATGGCGCGTTGCCGTGCAGAGTCCGGAGGCAGAGGATGATTATCTCGGCATTCTCTCGACGGCCAACCGGGCGGTTATTACTTCTGGCGGCTATGAGCGGTATTTCGAACAGGATGGCATGAAATATCATCACATCATCGATCCATCGACCGGTCATCCGGCAAATAACGGTCTGGTGTCGGTGACGATCGTAAGTGCTGACGGAACACTGGCGGATGGCCTTTCTACTTCTCTTTTCATCATGGGGAAGGACAAGGCGGCCGAATACTGGCGTGCACACAGCGATGAATTTGACACCATTCTGGAGGATGAGGACGGCGTTCTGTATGTAACCGAAGGAATTGCTGACGATTTCACATCCGATCACGAGACAAACATTATCAAGAAAGACGGTGATACATAACCATGGGAAAATGGAAAAAATCTGACAGCATTTGCACCGGCTCTCGCGGCAGTTATCGTAGCAGCCTGTGCCGGTATTTCGCTGAACGGCTACACTGCACCGGTTTACGCCGTAGAGCAGCCGGAGGCACTGGTGACACCGGAGCCGGAACAGGATACCGATGCAGCGGAAAAGAAAGATGATACAAAAAAGGAAGGACGATACCAAAAAAGACAACCGATACCGAAGCAGAACTTGTCGCAGCCGTCGGTTCCGGCAGCTTTGAGCTGGCGGACGGAACGTACGAAGGAAGCGGAACAGGTTTTGGCGGTACGATTACAGTCTCTGTCGTATTGAAAGACAAAACGATTCAGTCGATCTCGATTGTAAGCGCTCCCGGCGAGGACGCAGCTTTCCTGAACCGTGCGAAGGGAGTTATCGACCGTATCATCGCATCCCAGAGTGTGGATGTGGACACGGTTTCCGTGCAACTTTCAGTTCAAAAGGTATCCTTGCAGCCGTGAAAAATGCACTGACCGGTCAGGAGGACACTTCAGAACCGGCATCCGCATCAGGAGCGGCAGGCGGCGGAGCCTCTGCCGGCGGAACCGTTACAGTATCTAAAATCGAAGAACCGGCTGCCTACCGGGATGGAACGTATTACGGAACCGGAACAGGATTTGGCGGCACAATGAAAGTCTGCGTTGTTGTCAGCGGCGGAAAAATTGCTTCGATTGATATTGTGGAAAACAGCGATACGCCAAGCTACCTTTCCAGTGCTTCCTCTCTGATTTCGACGATTATCTC
>ENA-OQHD01000227-OQHD01000227.1-human-gut-metagenome-genome-assembly--contig:-NODE-227-length-23801-cov-5.735026_pt1 | contig 23801 bp, 24 predicted proteins | sample MGYA00242560_ERZ504711 | MGnify/ENA primary metagenome ERZ504711 (study PRJEB26092, sample SAMD00036198) | human gut metagenome | host: Homo sapiens | study: EMG produced TPA metagenomics assembly of...
TAGTATAACAGGCATTTTCCATTTTGTCAGTACTTTTTCCTGTTTCTGGTTTCCGTTCCATATCGACGGAATTTGTTACATAAAAAAAATCAGGGCATTCTACTTTATTGTGTAAAATGCACTGTTTTCATTTTCCTTTTTGTATATTATGATACTTTTTCGTGTATCCTGTTTTTTTTGTTACTTATCTGGTTACTATTCGTACCATTACATTCTACAACCTTAATGAAATAAGTCTTCCATATCATTTTGAAACAGATCATCTGTATCGTTATGGACGCCCTCCAATTCTCTTCCGATTAATTCCAAAATAAAAACGACTGCCATTTGGGATGTCAGATCATAATTTTCGTCTTTTTTATACTCTGAAACATAATAATTTATATTGCAGTCACTCATCTTCGCCAAAGAACAGTTTGCCTTATTTGTAATAGATATCAGGCTGCTCCCTCTTCTTTTCAACTTTTCTGCCAACATCAGTGTCTGTTCCGTCTCTCCTGATACAGACAATGCGATTGTAGCTGTTCTCTCACCTTTTCCACGAAATACTGGCGTGAACGGATCATCAATAGCAAATGAAAACCAGCCTACATTATTAAAATATCTTGCCCCATACTTTCCTATAATAGAAGAATTCCCCACACCTACAAATATAATTGACGATGCCTTTGTAAGCAACTTCACAGCTTCCTGGATATTCTCAGCAAATGCCTGTGTCTGCACCCTCTCAAAGAAATCTTTAACCGCAGTAAGATCCATATTGATTTTCTTCTGTTCTTTGCTGTTGACTTCCTGTTTTAATTTCAAACGGAATTCAGAATATCCCTCGCATCCTACCTTTTTACAAAAGCGAAGGATCGTTGTTGTCGAAACATGAACCTCCTCTGCCAGTTCACGTACTTTCATATATACTACTTTCTCTTCATTGCTGATAATGTAATTATATACATCCATCTCCAACTGATTAAAAGACTTTATCATCTCATGCGTAAACATATGAATTCAGTTCCTTTCTAGTTTTTTCTCTCTATTCCATTCTTCTGATTATTCACTCAACAACTGGCTTGCTTCCTTCCAGCACTGCCGTCCTGCTGCCAGGATGGAACACGGCTGATCCAACGTGATCATTCCGCCCTCTGCTGTTGAGATAAATCCTCCTGCTTCCATCACGATCAAAGATGCTGCCGCATAATCCCACGGATACAGCATCAGCTCAAGATAGACTCCATTTGCACCGGATGCCACACGGCAGATATCAAGTGCTGCTGAACCACCGGCACGAATTCCAAGGCTGTTCAGATACAGCTTCTTCGCATGGTCAAAGATTCTGTCTGTATCTTCTGTCTGATACCGTGCAGTTCCGAATGCAACCAGATTATCTGCAAGTCCTTTATCCGAACAGTGAATCTCTTTTCCGTTCAGCTTCGCCCCTTCGCCTTTCACAGCGGAATACATTTCTCTTGTGTAAGGGTTGTAAACACAGCCAAACAGCATTCTTCCAAACTTTGTCAGACCGACTGAGATACAACTGTGCTTGTAATCAAAGATAAAGTTCGTCGTTCCGTCAATCGGATCTATAATGAAACAATAGCCATCTCCAAGTTCCTGCTGCATCCCGTCTTCCTCTGCAAGAAATGTCGCTTCCGGTATAAGCTGACGCAGATTCTGGATCAGATAAAACTGAATCTCCTTGTCATGCTTTGTCACAAAATTTGCAGTTCCTTCTTTATCAAAAACTGTCAGTTCCTCGTCCTGTGCCTGAAGCATCAGTTCCCCTGCCAGTGTCACTATCTTCATGATTTCATCGTATAACATGTTGGTTGTAGTCCTTTCCTGTTTATTCATCCAATCTTACAGATTCCATTTTTCTATACTGCTGATTCTGCTAATACTTCTTTGTCTTTCTATCTTATCATGATTTTCTACATTAATCTATATAGAACAAAGAATGTGCTCGGCACATTCTTGCGCCTGCGGCGGTCGCTTGCGACGCCTACCTTGTACGCCGCAGTGCGCATCCTAAGCGGAGCGTTTTTTTATATGTTAGGAAAGAACTTTCCTAACATATTAAAAAAACATCTGCAACCGGCCAATTCAGGCTGTGCAGATGCTTTTTCGTATTTTCATCCTCTATTTCATCGCGTCTTTAATTGCTGTCAGAAGCTCATCATAAGTCTCATATGCCGGAAGTTCCGGATGATCTGCTTTGATCTGCTCTGTGCTGCGGAACAAGAATCCTGCCTTACTTGCCTGGATCATGCCAAGGTCATTGTAGGAATCTCCGCTTGCGATCGTGTCGAATCCGATAGACTGCAGTGCTTTCACAGTACTCAGTTTAGACTGCTCTACGCGCATCTTGAATCCTGTGATCTCGCCGTCCTCAGCTACTTCCAGACTGTTGCAGAACAGTGTCGGCCATCCGAGTTTCTCCATCAGCGGTATGGCAAACTGTGTAAATGTATCACTGATTAGGATTACCTGGCTGAATGTGCGGAGCTCATCTAAGAACTCTCTCGCTCCCGGAAGCGGATCAATCTTTGCGATTGTCTCCTGGATCTCCTTCAGTCCGAGACCATGCTCTTTCAGAATTCCAAGTCTCCAATTCATCAGTTTATCATAGTCAGGTTCGTCTCTTGTTGTCTTCTTGAGTTCCGGAATTCCACTCGCCTCTGCGAATGCAATCCAGATCTCCGGTACAAGTACTCCCTCTACATCAAGACATGTTATATACATCGTAATATTCCTCCATCTGTTTCGTTCTCTAATCACTTTATTACTTTACTGTAATGTATTGATTTTAAACATATATGCTACATATTTACTACTTATTTTTTTCACGACAGTGAAAAATGGAGACCAGATATCTGATCCCCTTTCCCATCTTCTATTACTCCATAATAGGTTTCAGTGCTCCTGCAAGCTTCTCTTTCTCAGCTTCTGCCTCTGCAAGATCTTTACCAAGTGTTGTGTAGTAGATCTTGATCTTCGGCTCTGTTCCGGATGGACGAACGATTACTGTCTCGTTGTTCTCCAGCTTGTAAACAAGTACGTTAGCCTTCGGAAGTCCTGTTTCTTCTGTCTTCTCGTAATCGATCACGCTGGCTACTTTATATCCTGCGATCTCTTCCAGAGGATTCTTACGAAGATTTTCCATAATTCCTGACATCTTATCCATTCCGCTCAGTCCCGGGAATTCAAAGCTATCAATCTTGTTGAGATAACGTCCATACTGTGCGTAGATTTCTTCCAGTCTCTGTTTCAGTGAGCTTCCGATACTTCTGTAGTAAGCGGCCATCTCACAGATCAGCATAGATCCGATGATCGCATCTTTATCACGTACATAAGGTCCTGCAAGGTATCCGTAGCTCTCTTCAAATCCGAAGATAAAACGGTCAACTTCTCCTGCTGCCTCGAGGTTCGCAATCTGATCTCCGATCCACTTGAATCCTGTCAGTACGTTGCGAAGTTCTACTCCGTAATGCTCTGCAACTGCATCTGCAAGTGGTGTAGATACGAGAGATTTCACTGCTACCGGTTTCTCAGGCATTGTGCCTTTCTCGATACGTCCTGCTGCGATGTAGTCAAGAAGAAGAACTCCGACTTCATTTCCTGAAACAAGCTCATAGGATCCGTCCGGGCACTTCATAGCGATTCCTACACGGTCTGCATCTGGGTCTGTTGCAAGCATAAGGTCTGCGCCTGTCTCTTTCGCAAGATTCAGTCCCAGCTCAAGTGCTGCAAAAATCTCTGGGTTCGGGTAGCTGCATGTTGTGAAATATCCATTCGGGTACTCCTGCTCCGATACGATTGTTACATCTGTGATTCCGATGTCTTTAAGTACACGTGTTACCGGTACTAATCCAGATCCATTCAGTGGGCTGTATACAAGCTTAAGTCCTGCGCTCTTACACAGACCCGGACGAACCTGACGGGACTCGATTGCCTCATACAGTGCATCCTTACAGTCATCTCCTACGAAACGGATCAGACCTTCTTCAACTCCCTGAGCAAAAGACATATACTTCGCACCTGTAAGTACATCTGTCTTCTGGATCTCTTCGTATACGATTGCTGCTGCATCATCTGTCATCTGACATCCATCCGGTCCGTATGCCTTATATCCGTTATACTTCGCCGGGTTGTGGGATGCTGTTACCATAACACCTGCGTTACAGTTATAATAGCGTGTTGCAAAGGAAAGTGCCGGTACTGGCATCAGAGCATCGTAGATTCTTACTTTAATTCCATTCGCTGCAAGAACTCCTGCTGCTGTCTTCGCAAACACATCACTCTTGAGTCGGCTGTCGTAGCTGATCGCTACTGTCTGTGTACCGCCCTGTGTCTTTACCCAGTTAGCGAGTCCCTGTGTAGCCTGACGAACAACATAGATATTCATTCTGTTTGTTCCTGCTCCAAGTACACCACGAAGTCCGGCTGTTCCAAACTTCAGCGCAACTGCGAAACGCTCCTTGATCTCGTCATCATTTCCCTCGATTTTAGTTAACTCCGGCATCAGATCTGCGTCTTCCAGGTCTGCTGCCATCCAGCGCTTATACTCTTCCTGATACATCTTAATCACTCCTATTATTTTCTTAAAATGTAAAATTATTGCAATTCAGCCATACAACGTAAGACCGTCAGTTTATGACCACTTCGTTGTATGGCTGAACTGTTTCTAAACTTTACAAGTCTAGTCATATTATACCATGCAGGTAGATTTACAGCAAGATTACTTGTCTATTTTAACAAGCATTTTCCATTACATAGAAATAATTCCCAATACATTTGCAATAGAACTTAATAATATAATAATCAGGCAGATCGGTGCCAGATATTTCATAAAGAACATGTATAATTTCTTTCTCTTAAATGCAGATGACTGCTCAATCTCCCTTGCAATCTTGTCAAATCCAACGGTACGAACGATCAAGAAGCATGTTGCAAGTGCTGCAAGTGGCATCATCACTGAATTTGTCAGGAAGTCAAAGAAGTCCAGACATGCCATTCCGAAAATCTGAATAAAGCTCAGTACTCCATATCCCATAGAAGATAAGGTTCCGATTATAAGCATAACAGCAACCATAAGGATACAGCATTTCGGTCTGCTCCAGTGAAGTTCATCCTGGAATGTAGATACGCTTGTCTCCAGAAGTGAGATTGCACTTGTCACTGCTGCAAGAAGTACCAATATGAAGAACAGGATACCAGCCAGCCTTCCAACGCCCATACTTGCGAATACCTTCGGAAGTGTGATGAACATCAGAGATGGTCCTGCCTGCAGATTGTCCGGGTTTCCACCAGAGAATGCAAATACAGCCGGAATGATCATAAGTCCTGCGAGCATTGCGATTGCTGTATCGAAAATCTCAACCTGTGTTGTACTCTTCTCAAGATCAACGTCTTTACCAATATAAGAACCATATGTATACAAAATTCCCATCGCGATTGACAGGGAGTAGAACATCTGTCCCATTGCCGCAACAACCGTCATTGCTGAGAAGTGCTTTGGATTCGGAATCAGGAAATACTTCACACCTTCAATTGCTCCCGGTCTTGTTACAGAATAAATTGCTACGATAACCGCAAGGATAACAAGGATTGGCATCATAATCTTAGATACTCGCTCTATACCATTCTCAACTCCTGCCAGGATAACGCAGAATACAAGAATAGAAAACACGATGAACCATGCTTCTACCTGAAAAGAATCTGAAATAAATTCTGTAAAATATCCGTCCTGTGCAACAGTCTGCACATTTCCTTTCAAATACTCTGCAAGGTACTTGATAACCCAGCCACCGATCGAACTATAATACGGCACGATCAGCATTGGGATTATTGCATTGAGCCATCCGCCGATCTTAAATGATTTTGTCTTACCAAATGTCTGAAAAGCTCCAACCGGACTTTTTCTTGTCATTCTTCCAAGTGCTGTCTCTGACATGATCAGAACATATCCAAAAGATACGGTCAGAATCAGATAAACGAGAAGGAAGATTCCCCCTCCATATTTCGCAGCCAGATACGGGAATCTCCAGATATTTCCCAGGCCGACTGCTGAGCCTGCAACAGCAAGCACATATCCGATTTTACCCGAGAAGCTTGCTCTCTTTGCTGATTGTCCATTGTTACTCATAAATTGCCTCCCATCACATAACAGTCTGTACTGCTATTTTCCCATCTTTTTTATAGCCTATACTGTTCTATTCTACCATTCACAATCATGAATAGCAACAAAAAATGAGCGTTGACAGCGCTTTTTAAAAACACATTTAAAATGCTATCTCGGCTCATTTTATACGTTTTTATAATTTCCCTTCTATTTCTGCTCTTTCAAGCAATCTCTCAATCCCTATATTCCATGTTCCGATCTTCACTCCGGCATTGATCACACGCTTACATTTCCCTATTATCTCAAATGCTTTCTGAAGCGTTTCTTCCCGAATCTCCTCAAACGGTTCTTCCGTGATCACTTCTGCTGCCAGTAATCTTGCCAGCCGGTAATCCATGTCATTTTCATATAAAATACCTGCCGCAAACGGGATATGCTCCTTCTGAAGTCTTCGATAAACCGGGATTCCAGTTCCGCCGGAAGAGATCACGAACACTTCCGGCTCACCCTCCGGCGCAGGAAGTTCAATACTTCCAAAAAGCGGGTCAAAATATCCATTATTGATTCCATACAATTCGCGAATGATTTCTTCTGTAAATACTTCTTCCGGACTTCCGTAATGTGAAATCGTCTCGCCTTTGACACAGATGATCTTATCTGAAATCTTCTGTGCCAGATCGATTTCATGAAGAGACATAATCACCGTAATTTTCTTCTGCCTTGCCATCCGCTCAAGGATAGACAACAGCTCCAACTTATATTTTACATCCAGGAATGAAGTCGGCTCATCTAAAACGATCACATCCGGGTCCTGACAGATTGCTCTCGCCAGCAGAACGCGCTGCTTCTGTCCGTCACTAATCGCATTAAAATCACGGTTGCCGAGTTCCTGCGCATGCACCGCCTGCATCGCCTCTTCCACCAGACATTCATCTTCCTGCGTCAGAATCCCAAGTCGTCCTGTGTAAGGATAACGTCCAGTCGCCACAATATCATGACAAGTCATCAACTCTGTCTTGATCCGATCCGTCAACACGACCGCCATCTTAGACGCAAGCTCTTTGTACGGCAGTTTCAGAAGAGAAGTATCGTCAAAAAATACATTTCCTCCAACGACTTTCAGCTGTCTTGTAATACTTTTCAAAATCGTTGACTTTCCTGAACCATTCGGCCCGATCAAAGTCACAATCTCCCCCTTGTTGATCCCGATATTAATATCACGGATCAGGGAGTTTCCATTATAACCTACCGACAGGTCTTTCATTTGAAAATAATAATCTGCCATCTTATTTTCTTCCTCCCTTCGGTATCATCATATAGATAACGATCGGTGCACCCAGAATAGAAGTCACCGTACTGATATTCAATTCCACCGGTGCCAGTGCCATTCGTGCGATCAAGTCACAGATCATACAGAACACAGCTCCCATAAAGAACGTTCCCGGTATGACCACGATCGGTTTTGACGTTCCAAATGCTTTCCTTGCAAGAAACGGTACTGCGATTCCCACGAAGGAAATCGGTCCGGCAAACGCAGTCACACACGCTGACAGAATACTGGAAAGCAAGATCAAAATCACGCGAAATGTCTTGATGTTGACTCCCATACTCTGCGCATATGCTTCTCCCAATTGATATGCACTGATTGGTTTGGACAGGAAAAATGTAAACAGCACCGCAAGTCCGACAACCACTGCTGCCACACGAATATTGCTCCAGCTCATTCCGGAAAAACTTCCCTGTGACCATCCGTGCAGATTCACAATATCAGAATCATCCGCAAATGTCACAACAAAATCCGTGATAGCCGAACAGATATATCCGATCATGATCCCCCCGACAAGAAGAGACGCCATATGCTGCACTTTTTTCGACATCAGAAGGATAAATCCCGTCGAGATCAGCGACCCGATAAATGCTGCAAGAATCAGTGTATACGAAGAAAATCTTCCGATATATTTCAAATACACGATCATTGTAAGTGCCACGACCATTTTCGCTCCGGAAGAAATTCCGAGAACGAAAGGTCCGGCAATAGGATTAGAAAAAAAGTGTCTGCAGCAAAAAGCCTGAAAGAGACAATGCACCACCAAGCAGCGCTGCCATCAGAATTCTCGGAAGACGGATCTTCCATATAATATTGTACTCTGTCGCCGCTCCTTCTTTCAGAAAGAGAATGCGCAAAATTCTTAGGCACCGGAATATGAACATTTCCGGTATTAATATTTAGCACTGTCACAACACAAAAATACTGCTGCAAGAATCAGAAATACCGCTGTGTATCTTGTGCGCCGTCTGAAATTTTCCTGATGAAAACTTGTCTGCTCCATTCTTCTACTCCATCTTTTCAAGAAATGTCATCTGAGATGCATCACCGTCTGTCAGCATCAGATGCATATCTTTGATCAGCTCTCCGACTGTATCTGTTGCCTGATATAAGTTCTTTCCGGTATACCAGACATTTCCGTCTTTCACCGCCTTGAATTCGGAGAACAATTCATTCTTTGCTTCCAACTCACTGATACTATTTACCTGTCCGTCGATCGTCCCGTTGTAGATCAGATAATCTGCATCTACAGCAGTCGCATAGAATTCCTCCATCGTCAGTTTAACAGATGGTGCGTTACTGTCCGGATTCTTCAGATCTTTGAACGCATATCTTCCACCTGCGATTTCAATCATTGACGGAATATAATCGTCAGATTTTCTCACAACGATTGAACCATCCGTACTCACATAGAAATAAGCAACCGTCTTTTCCGTGTTCTCGAAGCCTTTCAGTTCCTCGATTACATGAGCCTGCTGGTCAAAAAATGTATCCGCTTCTTCCTCTTTATTCAGAAGCGCCCCATAAAGCTTGATCCACTCGGTTCTTCCAAGCGGATGTGACTCATAACTGGAGTAATCTACAAATACCGGAATCCCAAGATCTTCGATCATTTCCTGTACTTTCGGTGTATGAAGGATCATCGTTGATTCGATTGCCAGATCACAGTCTCCGTCAACGAGAGTCTCATAATCCGGTTCGCTGTATTTTCCCGCAAATGTCATCGCTCCGGATTCCATTGCTTCCTTTGCACTCTCTACATACCAGCCGGAAGCCTCAAGCCCGGAGAATTTCACCTTGTCAATTCCGCCGATTGCATCAAACAGAGACATGGATGCTGTCGCCGCCATATAAATATTCTCTGTCGGCTGCTGGATCACAACAATATCATCCGCCAGATTTTCCGGTTCTTCTTCACCTTCCGGAACGATCAGATATTGCTTATCTTCATGGACATCGATCAACTTATATCCATCCTTATAATAGTATACATCGAATTCTGTCGCGTAAGTCAGATCCATTGTAGATTCATAGGTAAGCCCTTCGATTTCCGGTGCTTTTTTGTCTTGTCGGCTGCATCTTTGGTCTTATCCTTTGTTACATCTGTACCTGCTGAATTATTACCGCTGTTTCCACCGGAGGCTGCGGTAGAACCGCAGCCTCCGAGCAGAAGTGCAGCTGAAAGCATTAACGCTGTGATTCTGCATCTTCTTATCTTCATTCTATTTTTCTCTCCTATTTCTCTGCCGCTGCTACTGCCGCATCAAACTTCTCGTTCGTCAGCTCTTCACATCCGTAGAGAACACCGTAAACCTTGATCCACTCCTGCTTTCCAAGTTCTGTCTTTTCCTCGGAAGAACGATCAACAAAAACCGGAATACCAAGCATTGCAAGCTTTTCTGTCAGCTCTTCGAACTGTTCCGTCTTCTCTTCTACTGTCAGAGTCTCTTTTGTATCTTTACTGTCTTTATCTGCTATTTTGTCAGTATCTTTCGCTGCATTTTCCTCAGAATCTTCTCTTGGAAGAATATCTCCTGTAAACAATGCAAGATTCACTTCACTCTTCACAAAATTCTTCAGTTTCAACTTGTCCGCTGTTCCTGCATATGCAACTTCAGCATTCTTCTCTCCGTCTTTTGCTTTCATCTTATCAGCAATCTCGGATACTGTACAGTCTTTGCTCTTCATTCCAACTGCCGCAACATTGTCAAGAAGATCGAGATCTTTCATCGTATTCAGAATCTCATCAGACTCTGCATAAGTATGATCCACAGGTTTCTTCACAATGATCATATCCTGCTCAAGACCAACCGGAACTTCCACATCCTCCGGAACGATCAGATATTTCACAACATTTCCCTTGTAAAGCTCTGCTGCCAGTTCCTGTTCACTTGTGCCGTTGTTATCCGAAGCTGCGGATTCCTCGACAGAAGCATCTACTTTGCTTTCTGCATCTGAGTTCTTAGAATCTTCTGATCTATTGATCGTAACAGAAGCTACTTTCTTCTTAGAAGACTTCTCTTTATCTTCTGCAGACTTCTCATTTTCAGACTTTGTTTTCTCTGCTTTTTCAGGGTCTCTTGCTGTGTCCTTCGTCATATCGATTTCAAGAAGTACAATCCCCTGATCATAATGATAAATCTTGAAATATTCTGCATAGTCAAGCTTTGTCTCTGACTGATATTCCAAACCTATGATTTCAGGTGCTTTTTCATCCAGCTTCTGGTTACTGCTTGTTGAAACATCTGTTCCGTTTGCAGATGTTCCTCCATTCGCCGCTGCAAGATAAATGAAAATCGTATATTCTATCTCATGTGCGACAGACATTTTATCTGTCATTCCAATAATCTTATTGTTCTGATTCAATGCAACCGGGATAACAGCTGTCGCTGATCCGCCGCCCTTTGTTGTGTAATACTTATTTCCGTTCGCTTTCACATACTGATAATGATCACTGCTGAACACGAGTGTTGCATAAGCCTGTCCATTCTGGATCGTCACTTTATTACAAGTAATCTGAACCTTACCTGTTCCACCGGACCAGGTAAAACGATCCGGAGTGTATACACCGTCTTTCAGTGTTGTTCCACTGTCTACATGAGAAGTAGAACCACTTGTATCGGATTCGTATTTTGATACATTATCTGCTTTTCCGTCATTTCCATCTGTTTTTCCTGAATTAGTTCCAGATACAGAACCACCCGGGAAAGCAGAATTGTTTGTTCCTGTATTGTTGGAACCACCAGTAGTTCCGGAATTTCCTGTGTTTCCGTTGTTTCCGGAATCACCTTTATTCTCAGAATCTGTAGAATTAAGATCGGCAATCTTCTTCATTGTCTCTGACTGGAAAGTCAGCGTTCTGTCATACCAGATTCCTTTTTTAATGGAATATGCTGCTACTGCGATTTCCTTATCCAACGCTTCTACCGGAACAGTATAAGTATATTTTCCTTCTTCATTCACCTGATATGGAATCCAGGATGACTGATCTGCGCTTGCAGCCTCTTCCTTTGTTCCCATATACAGATAGCCGTAACCGGTTCCGCTTAATGTAAGCACGGCACTCATTTTTCCGTCTTTTGCTGTCAGGATACAATCCACTACTTTAAACATGGAAGAACTGGAAGCTACGTCCATGCTGTAGATTCCGTTTGCTACTGTTGCTTCCGGTGTCGGTGTTGGCGTTGGTGCCGGATCCGGTGTTGAGGTTTCTCCCGGATTCGGAATGTACATCCATAAGTACTGTTTGTCATACCAGGTCTGATCTTTTGACTTTCTCAAAGATACCGGAATTGTCTGACCTGCTTTTTCTTTCGGCACATTGAAATGAAATGTCCATGCACCTTCTTCATCCTTTGTTCCTTCTATAACAGATGCTTTCAACAAGTCATCTTTTGAACCAAGATATAGCGCATCAAATCCTGTGTTGTTTGTCTTGATCGTAATATCAAGTTCGCCATCCTTTTCAACAACTGTTGATTCACTGACCTTGAACATCTTGAACTCTTCAGCGTCTTCTTTTACTACTTTCACAGATTCTCCAGTTACAGAAGGTGCCTCCTGCAGTGGCGGAAGTTCCGGTTCCGGAGTATTCGTAGAATCGTTAGAATCCGTAGAAGGTTCTGACTTGCCTGTCTCATCTTTTATCTGTGTATCCTTGTTATCAGTTTTTTCCGTCCGCAACCTGATCTGAGACAGTTGTGCCTGGATTTTTCCCGGTGGTTTCTGTATCTTTCTCTTCTGAATTATTTTCTGAGTTATTCTCTAAATTTGGTTTTGTTTCTGCTTCGATTGAATTCTGATTATTTGATTTATCCGAAGAATTATCAACTTTATCAGATTCCTCTGTCTGATCTTCTTTTGTTAAATCGTCATTTCCTTTATCTTCTTTAACATTTCCTGCGTCTTCTGTCTGACTCTCATCTTGTTCCTTATCTTGACCAGGCTCTTCCACCTCTACAGTTTCTTGTCAAATTTGTCTCATACTGCTGCTCATTTTCTGCCGCATATGTTCTTGTATAAGACAATGGTGAAATCATCATAGAACCTGTCAGCATAAGCGCAAGCCATCTGCTCTTATTTTTCATTTCTTTTTGTCTCTCCTTAAGTTGTGAATTATAAAATGCGGAAAATGGATAGAATTATCTTGAATCAAATGAATGATTGCTGGTCACACGTAATGCGAACAGTAAGAATGGTTCTTTCGGTACAATCAATTACTCGTGATCTGGAATTCGTATATTCCCCGCACCAGCGACCGGCAGGTTTCCTGACTTACAGATCTTCTATACAGAACACCTTCCCGGTCTCCCAGTGGATGTGCGGACTCTCCACACTTGTCTGTATAGGAGCGGTCTTCTGAAATCTAATTTCTAAGAAGACCGCATCTCTGCTCACAGTGACGAGTTCGTACAGGTCTTGCACCTGTTTCCCTTTTACCTGTTTCGATCAGGATATGGAAATATATTCCCTGATCAAACAGCACCGAACGCTATTATTTCTGACTAACTATAACATTTCATTATATTGAAGTCAACTATTCCGCCTTCACGGCCCAGCGCATCTTCGTAGATCTTGCTCTTCCGTTCTGTGCACATTCCTGCGCTGACGGACGTACAACATCCCTTGCATATTCGGAATAAATTCCTTCTTTGTATCCTGCTTTGAGTGCTTTTTTTACAAGCTTGTCCTCTCCGGAATGGAATGTAAGGATTGCTACTCTTCCACCCGGTTTTAATGCTCCCGGGAGTTTCTCCATGAATTCATACAGCACTTCGAACTCATTATTGACATCAATACGAAGTGCCTGGAATGTTCTCTGGCAAGTCTTTTTGATAATGTCCTTCTTTTCTTTATTATTTGGAAGGAAATCTAAAGTTTTCTCGATGACATTTCTAAGCTTTGTTGTTGTATCGATGCGATTGCCTCTGCGAATCTCATTTGTAATTGCTTTCGCCAGTTCTTCGCAGTATGGCTCATCTGAATTCTCGTAAAGCATTCCGGCAAGCTCTTCCTCGGAAATGTTATCAAGGCGCTCGGCTGCGCTGATTCCCTTCTCCTGGTTCAGTCGCAGATCCAGCGGTCCGTCAACTTTGAAGGAAAATCCTCTCTTCGGATTGTCGATCTGCATAGAGGAAACTCCAAGGTCCGCAAGGATAAAATCAAATCCTCCAACTTCTTTTGCAATCTCATCAATCGTGCAAAAGTTCTGCAGACGGATACTTAAAATATCTTCTCCGAATCCCTGATCTGCCAGGCGTTTTCTTGTCTTCGCAGACTCTTCCGGGTCAACATCTGTTGCATAGATGTGCCCCTCACCTTTCAGACATTCCAGCATGGCTTTCGTATGTCCACCGTATCCGAGTGTCGCATCGAATCCAGTCTCACCCGGCTGGATTTTCAGGAAATCCAGGATCTCATTTACCATGATAGAAATGTGCATTCCTGCAGGAGTATTTCCCTTCTGGATTACATGTACGATTGTATCCTTGTATTTCTCCGGCTGTAACTCTTTATATTTCTCCTCGAATTTCTTCGGGTATTTTCCTTTATACCTCACACGACGCTTGTGCAGTGTCTGTGATTCCTGTGTGTTCTGATTGTTCTGTTCGCTCATTTCGCTCTCCTGTTCTTATCTTTACAACGTATGTACAGTATACCATGAAAGTTATTCACAATATACCATGATCTTTAAAATGTTTTCCACATAAGTCTACGTATTTTTTCACTCATTCACATTTTTTACCAAAACCATTGTGGATTCGCTATTTTATCCGGCTGCATATCTTACTGCCACGTTCATCACTCCGGCAAGCATCATCACAACCACCGGATTCAGTTTTGTCTTACGAAGCAATAACAGACAGATTCCAAAGATCACCACCATAGACCATTTTGTCGCCGCAAACTGCACAATTCCATCTGTCCAGAATGCAGTGTGCAGAATTGCGATACCTGCGGATGCGATCAATGCGACAACTGCCGGTCTTAGGGATTCCAGCACGCTCTGGAACATTTTTAATTTTCTTATATCTTAAATAAAACCATGCGATCAAAGTTACGATAATACACGACGGCAGAATACACCCACAGGTCGCCGCAACAGATCCCGGAACTCCCGCAATCTTGCTGCCGACAAATGTTGCCGCATTGATTGCAATTGGCCCAGGTGTCATCTGGGAAATCGTGATCAAATCTGTGAATTCTGTCATTGTAAGCCAACCATGCTGTGTCACAACCTGTTCCTGAATCAGAGGCATTGCCGCATAACCGCCGCCAAAGCTGAACAGTCCTATCTGAAGAAAGCTTAAAAATAATTTTAAATAAATCATTTCTCTTCACTTCCTTTCTTCGTGATTTTTTTTTTCAATCAATGCGCGGAGTACTCCGACAATTCCACAGATCAGAATCACATAGACTACATTTACCTCAAATATGCAGGAAGCTATAAATGCCCCGACCATAAGTACGTATGACAAAGCATCTTTCTTCTTCACGATTCCGGCACCCATGTCATATGTCACAGATGCGATCACGGCGCCCACTCCGGCCTGCATTCCTTCGAGCATTAAGCTGATGATCTGGTTACTTCGAAATGCCTGATAACCAGCAGAAAGTATCGATATAATAAGAAATGGTGGGATTACCGTCCCGGCAATTGCTGTCAGAATACCCGCAATTCCAGCCAGTTTATACCCGATCACGATTGCTCCGTTCACTGCGATTGCTCCCGGTGCCGACTGCGCGATCGCCACAAGATCCAGCATCTCCTCTTCTTCAATCCAATGATATTCATCTACGAACTTTTTCTTCATCAGGCTGACGATCACATAACCTCCACCAAATGTGAACGCGCTTAAGTAAAAGGTCGACCAGAAAATCTTCCACAATTTTTATCTTGATTTTTTCCCGTGCGTTTTTTCTTGTTGTTCTTCCATATATATTGTCCTCGTATATTATTATTATGCGAATTGCGTAGCACTAGAACTCCCGCCACACTATATGCTGTTGGCAGGCAAAATTCCCTAACTATGATATTCTTTCTCTTGTAGTCTATCGCAATCAAAATGATTATGCAATCGCCTTGAATTTTTTACATTATATTTTCCTTTTTGAAACCTTAATTTTATCTGAATTTCCCTATTTGGAAAATGATTATGATACAATGAGAACAGTAATATTTATCATAAGGAGATTGAAATTGAAAAACCTATTTTTTCGATTCTCTTGTGCCGTTCTCCTGTGTTGCTGCCTGACCGGATGCGGTAGCATACAGCACAAATCCAGTACGGACACGGCGCAGGCGCAGGGTACTAAGGCACCACCAAAGACAGCGGATGATTTTTCTATCTCATCAGATTCTGAAAATGAAACTGTAGATGAAACTTCTTCTGCTGATGCCGCCACCCCATCTGCTTCTGAATCTGAATCCGTAACTCAGCAGGAACTGCTGACCGGCGCAGCGACTCTTTACAGCAATGGACAGGAGATCAGCTTTGACCCTTCCTGGCAATACGCAGACTTTTCTGCAATCAATTCTGGAACAGCTACTATTTATCTTGCAGATTCTGACCGCAAGGATATCGTCGTTGGCGTGAATGCCGGACATGGAACTTCCGGTGGTGCTTCTGTAAAGACACAGTGTCACCCGGATGGTTCTCCAAAGACAACCGGCGGAAGCACTGCTCAGGGTGCAACTTATGCGACTGCAGTTTCCCGGGGGAATGACATTTAACGATGGAACTGCTGAAAGCACTGTTACACTTCAGATGGCTCAGATTCTGAAAGATAAGCTGCTTGCTCAAGGATATGATGTCCTTATGGTGAGAAATAGCAACGATGTCCAGCTTGATAACGTTGCCCGCACCGTACTCTGTAACAATGTAGCTGACTGTCACATCTCACTCCACTGGGATGGAGATGGATTGGGATATGACAAAGGCTGTTTCTACATTTCTGTGCCGGATGGTCTGAAAAGTATGGAACCTGTCGCTTCCCACTGGCAGGAACATGATGCACTTGGAGCATCTCTTGTAGAAGGACTTCGTACAGAAGGAATGACCATTTACCAAAATGGTTCTATGAATATCGATCTGACGCAGACTTCTTATAGTACAATTCCGTCTGTTGATATGGAACTTGGAAATGCAAGCTCTGACCACAGCGATTCCACACTAAATAGTCTGGCTGATGGTCTGGTTCTTGGACTCAATGCTTATTTTGGAAATTATGAATCTTATTGAGTTATTTATTTTGATTTTTTGAAGGAGGTTATTATGGAGCCACTCATTCGTGTTGAAAAATATGTACAAGATCTATAACCCGGGAGAAAATGAAGTCCGCGCACTGGATGATGTTTCTCTTGAAATCAACCAGGGGGAATTTATTGCCATTGTCGGACATTCCGGTTCTGGTAAATCTACATTTATGAATATGCTCGGCTGTCTTGACACACCTGATTCCGGGGAATATTTTCTGGACGGAAAAGAGGTTGCCAATCTCTCAGACAATGAACTGTCTGATATCCGCAATCACAAGATCGGCTTCATCTTTCAGGGATTTAATCTGATTCCAAACCTGGATGCACTTGGAAATGTAGAACTTCCGCTGATCTATCGCGGACTTGGAAAGCAGCAAAGAAAAGAGATTGCCGGGGAAGCTCTATCGAAAGTTGGACTGGAAAATCGTATGGATCACAGACCGAACCAGCTTTCCGGTGGACAGCAGCAGCGTGTCGCTGTAGCCAGAGCAATTGCCGCACAGCCGCCGATCATCCTTGCCGATGAGCCGACCGGTAACCTGGACAGTAAGTCGACTATCGAGATCATGAATATTCTGAAAGACCTTCATAAATCTGGAAGAACAGTTATTATCATTACACATGATGATGAAATTGCTAATCAGGTTGATCGTGTTGTCCGCATTATGGATGGAAAGATTGTGAGTGATAGTGTAAATCCGTAGCAATTTAAATCTTTACCTGCAATTACGGAGAGAGAGCAGTACTTTACGATTTCTCAATCGTTGAAGCACTGCCCTCTCTTTATGTTTCTTATTAGATATTTCTTAGTAGAATTTCTAATTACTTCTATTCACTTTTTATTCTACTGATACAAGCTCAATCTTGAAGTTCAGTTCTTTTCCTGCCATCTCATGGTTTGCATCGAAAGTGATTGTTGTCTCTTCCTTAGCTGTTACCTTTACCGGGAATGGCTGTCCATACTGATTGGACAGGTAAACCTGCTGTCCCACTTCGAGGTCTTCAGATCCCGGGAGTTCTGCAATCTCTACTGTGAAGATAGCTTCCGGATTCGGCATTCCATAAGCTTCTTCCGGCATCAGATGGATGTCTACTACCTGACCAACTTCCATATCAGCTACTGCTGCGTCAAATCCTTTGATCATCTGTCCTGCACCGCATACGAACTCAAGTGGCTCTCCACGGTCATAAGAAGAATCAAACTGAGTTCCGTCATTGAATGTTCCTTTGTAATGTGTACGGCATTTCTTTCCAACATTCTTTCCTTCCATTGTAGTGTGTGATCCGCATCCGCCACCGCAGCTGCTTCCACAAGAATGTCCCTCTTCATGATCTCCACAGGAATGTCCTTCCTCATGGTGATGATGATCACAAGTAGCTCCTCTGGATACAAGCTCACCTTTCAGGTATGCCTCTACTGCCTGATCTGCGTCTCCCTGAGCACCTGAACATAATTCAACGCCGGCCTCTGCAAGTGCAGTCTGTGCACCTCCGCCGATTCCACCACAGATCAGAACATCTACGTTCTGTCCCGCAAGCAGTCCTGCCAGTGCTCCGTGTCCTTCCCCATTAGAACCGATCACTTCACTGGAAACCACCTTATTATCTTCTACTTCGTACACTTTGAAAGTCTCTGTCTTTCCAAAATGCTGGAAAATATTTCCGTTGTCATAAGTTACTGCAATTTTCATTGTAAAATCCTCCGTTTCAAAATTCCCTGTCAGACTAGTATAATCCATTACGCAGGTAAAAGCAACCTTTGTGTAAATGCGACGTTGCGCTTTGTAGCAGTTACTGTTCACACGGTGTGCGACCAGCAACGCAAACAGTATCATTGACACAATCTCCTCAAGACACTATACTTGTTATAAAACTTACTCCAAACCATCAGAAAGTGAGCACAACCATGGAATATGAACACATTACCCATTCCTTTGAACCAATATATAATGAAGACTCCGAGATTCTGATTCTTGGAACTCTTCCTTCTGTAAAATCACGGGAAAATAATTTCTACTACGGACATAAACAAAATCGATTCTGGAAATTGTTGGCGAAACTTTGTGAGGAGGAAACTCCGCAGACAGTTGAAGAGAAAACGGCCATGTTACTCCGCCACCATATCGCCATCTGGGATGTTATTCAAAGCTGTGACATCAAAGGCTCCAGTGACAGCAGTATCAAGAATGTGACACCAACTGATTTAAAACAAATCTTAGATCATTGTCAGATTCGACAAATCTATGCAAATGGAAATAAAGCCGGAACTCTTTATAAGAAATATCAGCAGCCGCTGACCGAAAGAGACATCCTTGTGCTTCCTTCCACCAGCCCGGCCAATGCCGCCTGGTCACTGGATCGTTTGTACGAAAAATTGGAGTGAGATACTGAGGTGAATTATATTGCCTCAGTTCTCACTCCATTTTTCATTCAAATAAATTACTATTTCAAACAACTTAGATTATTCGCTAACCTGTTCTCTTCTCTGCTCAAACACTGCTGCCAATCTCGGCAGAATCTTATTGCATGCCATCGTGTATGCCGCGCCAAATACATTTGCCCCAATACGAAGCGCTACCGCATACGGCATCCCAAACAAGCCGGATGCAATCGACAATGCACCAAATGTATTAAATGCTGTCTGCCATGCATACCCTGCAGAATACCCGACTCCAATTCCTCCGATCATTCCAATGTATGGATACATTGACTCCGGAAGCACCAAATACAGGATAACAAATAACAGACATCCTACTATATTAAATGCAGCTCTCTTTCCTGCTCGTTCTTTACAGTCATCCGGGAATGGAAGACAAACAGACATGCTTGCGATCCCCGCCCACATTGCTCTCGGAAGTCCAAGCAACGACATGAATAACATTGCACTGGAAACAACTAATGAAAGACGAATGTACCATCTGTTTCTTGCGGAGTTAATATTGAACTCGCGGAACAAATCAAAAAATGATCTTCTATACGGTCTGTTCTTCTGATTCTTATAGAAGATTGCCATACACAATACCATTCCAACCAAAAGGCCAGCCACGCGATACAAGTACTCCTGTCCGGTCACATCATATCCTTGAAGAAGAAGATATCCAAGAACAAATGTAGAATGATTGTACATGATCACATTATGACATCCCAGAATCATAAGAAGCAAAATACATACTATATTAATAAAGAATGCCGGAACCGGTGACACCATGTTCGAAAGCTTCGGTCCTGCAATCAATATTCCAAAGATTCCGACGATGGAGGCCAATCCGTGCGTTGTACGAATCCCAAAATCTGCCTGTCGAAGAACAAGCACCGCAAGAAGCACTGTAACGCCTACTACACTGTTGTTATTCCCTGTAAAATGACTGTATAAAGAAACTACCGCCACACAAAATGCCATTACAAGATAGACTTTAAAATTATAAATTAGAATGTGGCGATACCTTTCCTTCTTGTCTTCTGTCGCTTTGATCAGCTGCTTAGATGCAACTGAACTGAGCTGTAATTCCTGATAAAATGTCATATATCTCTTCCTCCCACTGTTATTTTTTCTTCAAAAGATCAACGAGAAACTATAATACAAATCCATCACGGAGTCAATAAAAACTTTATTAAAGTTTTCTGATAAATCTGAATTATTCGAACAATATATAGAATTTAATTTTTAGACTTTACAAAACGCAGGCTCTATGATAAGATAGTTTGTGTCGAGCGGAAGTGGCGGAATGGCAGACGCGCTAGATTCAGGTTCTAGTGGGAGTTTTATCCTGTGGGAGTTCAAGTCTCCTCTTCCGCATTGATAGAATGTAAGAGAAATCCTTGATTCAAGGATTTCTCTTATTTTTTTGTTATCTAAAATTAGCACATTTTGGGTTACCTCTGTTTCCTAATTAAATTTCTGTATGAACAAAGAATGTCTCTTTTGAGAAATCTTGAAAAGGAGAATTAGCCTATGCTGACCATTACTGACCTGATTGCAGTGATCTAGTGATCTCACTGTGTGCGACTTTTTATAGTCTTGGTTACGTGCGTGGAAAGCATGATTCCAAGACGCAAAAAGTAACCGCCCATCGTCCTTGCAAAACATGAGCGGTTAATTTTTAATCAAACATTTTTTTGCATCAGGCGAACCGTTCATCAGTAGCACCTTTCTATTTATTAGAATAGCATTTCTTTTTTCTTATGTCAAATAATTTCTTCTCCTTTTGTACATTCTGTGTCTTTAATACGTGACTTATATTGCGGATATTCAGTAATAAACCGCTTAATTACATTGGCATCATTCCAGTAATGCATTGGTAAAAATGACAATTGCAATCTACACTTTTTTAAGGAAATACAGAATTCCGTCGGCATAGTGACTTTTCCTGCCTCGGATCTAAAGGAACAAATGCAGCATCAAAATGCATACCCTTAATTTTCCTGATTTCTGCACGATATGCTGAAGTAAGTCTCTGGTTGTCAGCTTTCGGTTCACCATCCCAATACCAGTCATTTAAATCGCCGGCATGATAAATGGTACCTTCCTTTGTTTTGACAATAAATGCTACACCACTATCATTAGACAGCAATGTATCAACTTTGGTATCATTATCCAGATTATAAGTCTGATCATGATAAACATATGTAATCTTCATATCTGTCAAATGATTTCTTTTTCGTATATCATTCGCCAGGACTGCCTGATAAGTCATCCCCATATCATCAAGAATCTCAAAAATTTGAGGGTTAAAATGATCCTTATGGAAGTGACTACAAAAAACCGATTACTTCTTTTCCTTATCAAGGTGCGGTAATTCACCCTTATAATAATCAAAAATATAGTAGCAATCTTTGGTTTCAAGTAAAAATCCACTGTGGTTAATGTAAGTAATTTTCATAATATCTCCTGTATAAATTAATATTGGAAACTTCATAAGAAAATTCTGATTTCTATGTTGTTTAAATTCCTAATAAAGAATCAATCTATGATTGATTTATAATAATTTCCAAAATCGGCCAGTGCATCTATAATTGGCAGCATTTCTTTTCCAAGTTCCGTTAATCCATATTCTACTTTTGGCGGCATCTCCTGATAATCGTGCCGATAAACAAGCCCGTCATCAATCATTTGCCTGAGACTATCTGTCAGTACCTTCTGTGAAATGCCTTCAATATCTCTCTGCAGTTCATTAAAACGCCAGGGACGTTCTTTTAAATTACGTATGATCAAAAGTTTCCATTTTCCACCTATAAGGGACACGGCCGTTGCTACCGGACAAACAGGAAGTTCATCATTTTGTCTTCATTTCACATTCACCTCCAATTTTATAATAACACATACATTTTAAATAGTGATCTCACTGTGTGCGACTTTTTTATAGTCTTGGTTACGTGCGTGGAAAGCATGATTCCAAGACGCAAAAATAACCGCCCGGTAGCACCTTTCTATTTATTAGACTAGCATTTCTTTTTTTCCTTATGTCAAATAAATCTTTTAAGATTCTCTATCATCCCAACGCCACATCCAGAACCATCATCAAACTGAACCCAACCGCAAAGAAAACTGTACCGATATTAGAGTGCTCCCCCTGCGACATTTCCGGAATCAGTTCTTCAACCACAACATAAAGCATTGCTCCTGCTGCAAAGCTCAGTAAATATGGTAATGCCGGGATTATCAACTGCGCAGCAATGATTGTAAGTACTGCTCCAACTGGTTCAACCACACCTGAAAGCACACCTCCAAGAAATGCCTTCCCTTTGCTTTCTCCTTCGGCTCTAAGCGGCAGAGATATAATTGCTCCTTCTGGAAAATTCTGAATTGCAATTCCAAGTGATAAAGCAAGCGCACTCGCTGCTGTAATCTTTGTATTTCCTGCAAGAAGACCTGCATACATTACACCAACTGCCATCCCCTCAGGAATATTATGCAGTGTAACCGCCAGTACCATCATCGTTGTACGCCCAAGCTTGCTTTTAGGGCCTTCTGACTGTTCACTTCCAACATGAAGGTGTGGAATCAAATGATCCAGCGTAAGCAAAAACAACACGCCAATCCAAAAACCGACTACTGCCGGGAAAAATGATAAAGCTCCCATATTTTCAGATTGTTCAATTGCCGGAATCAAAAGACTCCAGATGGATGCTGCAACCATTACCCCTGCGGCAAATCCTGCAAGTGCACGCTGCACCTGTTTTCTAAGTGGTTTTTTTCATAAAAAGCACACATGCTGCACCGAGCGTTGTTCCAATGAACGGAATCAGTATACCAAGAAAAATTTCCATTTACGCATCTCCTTTCTTGGTTAGTTTTAACTAACTACTCATTTTCTAAAATCCGTGTGAAACCGAAACTGTAATTCCACACGGATTATTTTTTCTCTAGTTCAGTATATCACTTAAGGAATTGTGTAGCAAGAAGCAACTTTTCTGCCTAATCACTTCCCCATCCAATTTTCCTGGTTTTTTTCACAGATTTCACTCAATCTTTCGATTTCTGTGCTATAATATGACATTGCGAAAATATACGATGCTTAAACAGAGGTGAATTACTTGAAGAAGAAAACGCTTGTGCCTCTTATCGTTTTTTTACTGGGCATGTGCCTTGTTGGTTTGATTGTATACAAAACAGATGCCACTGAAAAAGAACAAAAACGCACAACCGCACAATTAAATGCAACAACTTACGGTGAACGTATAAAGAATGAGATTACTAATGGGATTGAGGTCACTGATACGTTACAACAAATCTTGATCAGTGAAAATGGAGAGATCAATTATTTTGATACCATTTCCAAAAATATTATGTCCGACTCTATTGAAAGTATACAGCTCGCCCCAAATGGTGTTGTGACAGATATTTATCCTGCTGAAGGAAATGAAGCGGGCAAGATTGATCTGCTCCATGATAAAGATCGTGGAGAAATTTCCTGTTATGCGAGGGATAACCATACTTTGATCACACAAGGTCCCTTTGAATTAAAACAAGGAGGCTATGGAATTGCAGTTCGCAATCCGGTCTACTTAAAGGATGAAAATGGACAGGAATATTTCTGGGGATTTACGATTGTTATTTTGCGTGTTCCTGATATTTTTTCAGACTCAATCAACGCACTTTCGGA
>ENA-OQHD01000228-OQHD01000228.1-human-gut-metagenome-genome-assembly--contig:-NODE-228-length-23746-cov-3.894238_pt1 | contig 23746 bp, 31 predicted proteins | sample MGYA00242560_ERZ504711 | MGnify/ENA primary metagenome ERZ504711 (study PRJEB26092, sample SAMD00036198) | human gut metagenome | host: Homo sapiens | study: EMG produced TPA metagenomics assembly of...
CGCCGTCAACGTCGATTTCGCCGCCAGTCAGCGTCTCCAGCTGGTTGATCAGACGCAGGAACGTGGATTTGCCGGAGCCGGACGGACCGAGGATCACGGTGACGGTGCCCGGCATGACGGTCATGTCCCATTGGTCAGCCAGTTGGAAAGCTTTGCGGAGAACGTGGAGATGTACTGGTCTGCCGTCTGCTGCATCTCCGGGTAATTCGCCAGCACTTTTGTGGCAAAATCCTGAATGTTGTTTGCGTAGTTGGAGAAGTTGGAGACGATGTTTGTGATACTTGAGAACAGCTCCGGGATCAGGGTCGCAATGAGTCCGTACAGCGCGAAAAGCATGGAGACGTACGTCAGAAGAATCAAAAGCGCCCGCACAAGCTTTTTACAGCGTACCGACTGTGTTTTTCCGTGCCGGGCAAAGAGTCTGGCGATGATCCGCTGTTCTATGAAGTTAATGATCGGGCTGATCACATAGGCGAGAATCAGGGCTGCAATCATGGGGGGGAAAGAATGTTGAGGACATTGTGAAAGGCGGTCCGCACAGAAGTCTGGTGGAAGAGCAGGTAGTAAAAAATCATGGACGCTGCAAGTACCAGAAAGGCAGTAACGCCGGCCCGGACATATTTTCGGTAACGATCCAGTTTCATAAAAATGTAAATCCCCTTTCGAATTTTATTAACCTCTATTATACACATGCAATCCCCCAAAATACAACCGCAACCACACTTGCGGTAAAAAAAGGAAACTGCTATACTGGAAAAGCAGATTTAGAAAAAGGAGATAACAAATTTGAAGATAAAAATGCCGCCAAGCGTAAATATGGTAATCGATTCCCTGCATGCGAAAGGCTTCGAGGCGTACGCGGTCGGAGGCTGTGTGCGCGATACGATTCTTGCGCGGGAGCCGGACGACTGGGATATTACAACCTCTGCTTCCCCACAGCAGGTAAAAGAAATTTTTGACCGCACCGTGGATACGGGACTGGAGCACGGAACGGTAACAGTTCTGGCCGGAAGCGGCGCGCACGAGGTCACGACGTACCGCATCGACGGAGAGTATGAGGACGGCCGCCATCCGAAAGAAGTGGTCTTTACCTCCAGCCTCGCTGAGGATCTGCGCCGCCGTGATTTTACGATCAATGCGATGGCATACAACAACGAAGAGGGGCTTGTGGATCTGTTCGATGGAATCAGGGATTTACAGCGCAAAGTCATCCGCTGTGTCGGAAATCCGACCGAGCGGTTCAGTGAGGATGCACTGCGGATCCTGCGTGCCCTCCGCTTTTCCGCACAGCTCGGCTTCAAACTCGATCCGGCAACACTGGATGCCATCATAGCACTCGCGCCGACGCTTGAAAAAAGTCAGCGCTGAGCGGATCCGTGTGGAACTGAATAAACTGCTGATCTCGAAGCGGCCGGAGTACATGGAGGCCGTCTATGAGGCGGGTATTACAAAAATTGTGCTGCCGGAGTTTGATGAACTGATGAAAACGCCGCAGAACAATCCGCACCACTGCTATAATGTCGGTGAGCACACGATTGCCGCTCTGCAGCACGTTCCGGCAGATCCGATTCTGCGCTGGACGATGCTGCTCCACGACATTGCAAAACCGGCGTGCCGCACAACGGATGAGGCCGGCATCGATCATTTTAAAGGCCACGCACCGGCGGGGGTAGAAAATTGGCGAAAGCGATTCTGCGCCGTCTGAAATTCGACAACGAAACCATCCGCCAGGTCGCAGCATTGATCCGCTGGCATGACTGCCGCATGGCTCCGGAGAAACCTGTGATCCGCCGTATTCTGAACAAACTCAGCCCGGAGCTGTTCGAAAAAGCTGATGATCGTGCAGGAAGCCGATACGATGGCCAAAAGCCTGTACCAGCGGGAGAAAACCCTGGAACGGATCGGGAAGGTAAGGGAGTGCGTCAGAGAAATTCTCGATAACGGCGACTGCTTTACGTTGAAAACGCTGGCCGTTTCCGGTAAAGATCTGATGGAATTCGGTGTACCCGAAAAGGCCCGAAAAATCGGCGAATGCCTGAACGCGGCGCTGGAAGAAGTGATGAAAGATCCGGCGAAGAATACAAAAGAATACCTGACAGAGTACGTAAAAACACTGCTGTAAAGCCAAAACGGCAAACAAGAGAGCCGGGAACAGAACAATCCGTCCCCGGCTCTCTTTTGTTTTTTGCTGGTTTTATGCGTTCAGATCACGCAGCAGATCCGCATACCAGCAGAACACATGGGCAATGCGGTACAGTTCGCTCTCCTTGGAGACGGTGCGCCACAGCTCTTTATAGCTGTGCAGCCACCGTTCGAGATCTCCGGCGAGTGCAAAACAGTCTTCTTTCTCCGGCAGAGTGCCCTCGGAAAGAAGGGAAGCGCGCAGGAACGGCAGCAGGCGGTTCAGCACTTTCAGGCCGTCTGCGGCGAGCAGGTACGCATAGATCATCGGACGGTTCTCCGGGCGGACGGTGCCGGCTTTCTCGTACAGAACGGCGCAGAGCGCGTCGATTGAAGCATTTGCTGCATCCGCATCGCCTTCCGCGCAGGAGCGGAGCAGTTCGGCAGCCTCTTCTTTGTCCTGATGCAGTTCGAGTGCTTCCTGTACCATAACGGCAGTGCGCCACGGATACGCATCCTGATGGCAGAGAAGATCGAGCACGGAAACGAGTTTTCCGGAAGCATCACCAAATTCCAGCACGGAAATCTGGCGATTGATCTCCTCCTCCGGCAGAATGTCTGCATTCCAGGAGAACGCCGCGCCGTAGATCATGCCGATGCGGGAGAAGTCCGGGTGATTGATGTGGCCGTAATCGCCCCAGTCAGTGTTCAGAAGTCCCATCGCATGGCATTCGTGGCCGTAGCGCGCCATTCTGGAAATGTTTTCATACGCCTCATGATACTTGTTGATGAGCTGGTTCCATCCCTGTACGCCCGGGCACACATACAGATGCTCGGCACCGGAATTGGCAAGGCGGGTCAGACGCTCCGATGAAACATTTGACGCATAATCCCAGTGGAGGCAGATCAGGTTCTTCGGCAGGAGATGATAAACTTCCGGCTCCTGGCTGATGACATCACTCCAGAACATCGGTGTGCGGCCGGATTCAGTGATATAGTTGGCAAGCTCTGTCACAAACTCGGTGTAGATGACGGTGGTTCCCTTTTCCTCGGCGAGTGCGCGGGAAGCCCCTTTTCCAAGGTCAAACGTTTCATCCGCGCAGAGATTGAAATACTTCGAGGAGAAGAGCTGCATATATTCGGAAAGAATGTGTTTGGCAAGGGAGAGGCTCTCCGGGTTTGTGATATCGAGCGTATGGTGCGCCTGGCGGTCATAGAAGGAGAACGGAGCCGAAGCAGAGCCTTCCAGTTCGCACAGATGTGCATACGATTTCGTGCAGAGCAGCTTGTACAGATGGCCGAAGCTTGCAAGCGACGGAACGAGATCAATGCCAAGTCCCTTGCAGTAGCGGTCCAGCTCGAGGATGTCCTCTGCAGTGAGCGGCGTATCGTCGCGCCACATCTCGGTCAGATCGTCGAAGAGATAGCTGTGCTCGATGTAGAGCTGAAGCTGATTGATTTTATAGAAGCTCAAGGTGTCGGCAAGCTGTTTCAGATAGAAAAGCGTCGGAACACGTCCGCGGGTCGCATCGTGGTAGAAGCCGCGGTTTTCCATGGCCGGTTTGTCGGAGATCAGGACGGTTGGAAGAACAGCACCTGCCTGGCGGATCATCTGACGGAGCGTCTGCACGCCGTAGAGAACGCCGCTTTCCAGAGATCCGCAGATCGTGATGTTTTCCGGTGTGACAGCGAGGGTATAAGCCTCACGGGATAATTCCGGAGAGGCAGTCAGATAGATCAGGTGTGATCCCACCGGCTGATGACGGCGGCAGATGGCAGGACGGAATCCCGTCTGTGTCTCAATCTCCTGCTGCAGAAGCTGTGCTGCAGAAAAAAGCTCAGCCGGGCTCTCGGAGTCGAGAAAAATGCGGCTGTCATAGTGAATTGTAAAGGTGCCCTCTCCGTAGGAAAGGGAAGATGGCTGTGGTAAGAAAATCATAAAAACCCTCCTTAAAATAAAATGATTTTAGAGAACCCCATAACAGGTGTTTTCACCCTGTCAAGTTTGGAATATTTTACCATGCGGTGAAATTAAAAACAATAAAATAAGAGAAAAAGAAAATACTTTTAACATTGCTTTTGGGATGAAAGAAAAAACAGAAACCAGTATGCATGGCACAGGGCGGATACGCATACATTGAATCGTGACCCCAAAAACGATCACAACAGGGAAAGGAGTCAGGCTCTTGTATGATTATGGATTGAGTGTGCTGTCCCATTACGGTCTTACGGCTTCCGGCACAATGCGGGTGCGGGGCGCTTTATTGTGCCACACCGAACAGGGGGATAAGCTGATCAGCGAGTTCGGGACGGCGGCGGAAAAACTGGAGCAGCGGTATCTTCTACAGTGCCGCATCACGGAGTCGGGGCTCCTGCGGTGCGATCAGATTCTGCGGAACGAAGAGGGAGCGCTTGCAACGCGCGGGGACGACGGAGGAACGTACATTGTGCGGAACTGGTACTCGGGCCGGGAATGTGAGACGGGAAACAGTGAGGATCTTATCCGCGCCTCGGACGCGCTGGCGCGGCTACATACGGCAGCTCATCTGCCGGTGAAAATGGAATACCGGAGGGAATCCCTCGTGGAGGAGTGCATCCGCCACAATGTGGAAATTCGAAAGATCCGAAAGTATTTGCAGACAAAAAAGAAGAAAAATGAGTTCGAAAAACTGCTGCTGGCAAGCGCAGGTCCGTATCTGGAACAGGGAGAGCGGGCGGCCGCGGAAATGAAAGCTTCTTCCTATGAAAAACTGCGGCAGCGGGCGGACGAAGAAGGCGCCGTCTGCCACGGGGAATTCAGCCAGCACAATATTCTGCTGGAAAACGGCAGAGGCGAAACGGCGGTCAATTTCGACAAGTGGAACTTCGATCTCCAGGTGGCAGATCTTGGCTATTTTATGCGGAAAATTCTGGAAAAACACGGCTGGAGCGAGCGCGCGGCAGAACGGATCTTAAACGCCTACAGCGCCAGACGGCCGCTCGATGAGGGGGAAATCGAGACACTCCGCCTCTATCTTTCCTATCCGTGGAAATACTGGAAACTGGCAAACCGCTACTACGGAAGCAGAAAATCGTGGATATCCGGGCGGAATACGGAGAAACTAAAAACACTCAATGCGCAGCAGGCAGACTGGCTGCGGTTTGTTAAGGGATCCTTCTTTTAACCGTGCGGTGGAAAAGAGTCTGTTTTTGGCAGAAATCGCCATAAAACCGCTGGTATGGGGGACTTTTTTCTTGACAAGAGAGACGCATTAGTATATAAATATATACAGCTACGCGAAAAATGCCGGTTAACGTAACAGACTGATCATCCGGAAGAAAAATCAGCCGGCAGGGCAGGTCGTGTGTATCAGCGGGCCCGCGTATCATGTAAAAAACCAAATGTAAGATACAGGAGGAGTAAAAGCTCATGAACAAAACAGAATTAGTTGCAGCTATGGCTGAGCAGACAAATTTATCCAAAAAACGATGCAGAGGCTGCTTTAAAAGCATTTATCGATGTAGTATCTGAAGAATTAAAGAAAGGTGAGAAAGTTCAGCTGGTAGGCTTTGGTACCTTCGAAGTATCCGAAAGAGCAGCAAGAGAAGGAAGAAATCCGCAGACTGGCGAGACCATGGAAATCAAAGCTTCCAAAACTCCGAAATTCAAAGCAGGAAAAGCTTTAAAGGACATGATGAACTAAGTAAAAATCTATGCGCTTAGATAAATTTTTAAAAGTATCAAGACTGATCAAGCGGCGTACCGTAGCCAATGAAGCCTGTGATGCAGGCCGTGTCCTCGTCAATGACAGACCGGCAAAAGCATCCGCACAGGTCAAGGCAGGAGATGTACTGGAAATTCAGTTCGGAAGTAAATCCGTCAGGGTAGAAGTGCTGAATGTGCAGGAAACCGTGGAAAAAAGAAGAAGCACAGGAGCTTTACCGCTACTTATAAGAAGTGCGGCAGGATTCATGTGCAGCGAATGAAAAAGAGAAAACCTTCATATAATGGGTGTATAGACCATTGTATGGAGGATTTTTTGCATGGGGGAGATGAACGAACAGGTGCACCGCCTTTTGCTGGAACAGCGGAAAACACTTTCTCTTGGCGGCGTGCAGGATGTGAAAAGCTTTGATGAGAACGAAGTTCTGCTCGTGACCGTCTGCGGTGTTCTTACCATCCGCGGAAAAGAGCTGCATGTGGGCCGCCTGGAGCTGGAAAAGGGAGAGGCGGATATCGAAGGCAGCATCGACAGCCTGGTCTATACGGAACATGGGCCGCTGCAGAAGAAGGGGTCTGCGCTTGCGCGGCTGTTCCGGTAAAAATGAGTGCGTATGTCACCCGGGAGCTGATTCTGCTCGCCTGTTCCATCTGGCAGGGGGCAGTCCTGGGGTTCTGGTACGATCTGATCAAGACAGCGCGGAAACTGATCCGCCACAGCCATGCGGCGGTATCTGCAGAGGACCTCTGCTACTGGATTGCGGCAGCGCTGTATCTGTTTGTACGGATTTACGGAGAGAACAGCGGCATTCTCCGTGGGTATCTGTTTGGCGGCATCCTTGGGGGCGCTGCATTGTACCACGCATCGTTTGGACGCTTTCTTCCGGAACTTCTGGCAAAGGGAATCAAAAAAGCAGGGCGAATCCTCGCTTTTCCAGGAAAATGGCTGGTAAAAAGTATGAAAAAACAGAGAAAAAGGTTGAAAATTTCATGGGAAGAACGGTAAGATGTAACTACACATGTAAGAACAAAAGAAACAAGTCTGCGGACGAAAAACAACAGATAGTTTGGCTGCAGACGGTTGGAAAATAGAAAGCAAGGGTAAAGAAAAGAATGAAAGAAAAGAATTCTGGCCGAAAGGAAAAAAGTCAGAAAGAAGAGCCGTACAACAGAGTTCTCAATTACCATAGTCCTGTGCTGCCTGGTTGCAGTCCTTACCGTAAAGGGAATCAGCCTTCAGCAGAAGGTCAATGCAAATGCATCCCGTCTTTCCAGTCTGGACAGCCAGATTGAAGAGGAGAAGCAGCGCACCGATGATATTACCGCCTTGAAAGAATACATGCAGACCGATGAGTACATAGGAAAAAACGGCAAGAGAAAAACTTGGCATGGTAAAGGATAATGAGATTTATTTAAAGAATCCCAGTCGAAATAAACAAACAGATAAAGAAAGGGCATGATTTCGCAGTCCCCTTTGAAGTCCAGAACAAAGAGAGGAGGAGCGGAACATGCCGGAGTGGATCATTGCCATGTTCCTGATCGGCGCATTGCTGTCAGCAGGGGACATGGCTCAAAAATTTTTTTGGAAGCCAGAAGAAGCCGCCGGGAAGCGGCCGTCTATGACAATCATCCGCAGAAACTGCAGATGGAGCACTACGCCGATTCGTTCCGCGTTCTGGCAGAGAGCTTTTACCAGATGCCGTCAAAAAGTGTGATGCCGGAGACGGGCCGGGTGGACAAGATTCTGGAAAAAGAACAGCAGGAAGTCTGCAGCCGCTGTGCGAAGGCGTCGTGGTGCTGGGAGCAGTACGGAAACCTGACGCGCGAGCGGTGCCAGGAACTTCTTCAGACAATCGCCGACGGGGATGAGGACGAGATCAGCCGTGCAAAAGGCGAATGGAACGCCTCCTGCCTGAACGGCTCCCGCTTTCTGGAACTGTTCTGGAACCGCTACCAGCAGGAACGCCAGACGGCGCTCTGGTCGGGGCGTGTGGCGGAGAGCCGCCGCGTGGTGGCAGAACAGTTAAGTGAAGTCGCCTGGATTATGGACCGCGCCGCGTGTGATCTGTACAGCCTCAACAGTCTGCCGGACGAGCTCTCGGAAAAAAATTCTGCCGCCAGATGAAGAAAAATCGGGGCTTTCGTCCAGAAAATCTGGCTCCAGGAGCGGCCGAAAGAGCATTTACAGATCTATATGACGGTCAAAGCGGGCCGTCACTGCCGGATCACGCTTCGCCAGACGGCGGAACTGATCGGTTCCCTGTGCGGAATCCCGATGGTTGCGGTACGCGACGGGGCACAGGTCTTAAGCGGAGAATACCAGACGGTGCTGTTTCAGGAGGATGTGAAATTCCAGGTTCTCTACGGTGTGGGACGCATCACCAAGGAGCAGGAGAGTATCTCCGGGGACAATTACAGTGTGCTCTGCGAAAACGGCCAGTTTGTCCTCTGCCTGTCGGACGGCATGGGTTCCGGGATCGAGGCAAACAGGGAGAGCGAGACGGTGGTGGAGCTGTTTGAACAGTTCCTGCGCGCCGGATTCCCGCGGATCATGGCGGCACGGATGATCAATTCGATGCTTCTGCTGCAGCCCAAGGAAGGGATGTTTTCCACGTTTGATGTTGCTTCGATTAATCTCTACACAGGCGTCTGCAGCCTTTTTTGAAAGGAGGTGCATCGCCGACGTTCCTTAGGCGGGATACGTGGGTGGAGGTTGTGGAGTCGACCAGTCTTGCCGCAGGTCTCGTTTCCCAGACGGAATTTTGATACCACAACGAAAAAGCTGTACGACGGTGATTACCTTGTGATGATGACGGACGGAGTGCTGGACGCGCTGCCCGGGGACAGGACGGAGCAGATGAAGCAGCTTCTTCTCGAAGTGAAAAACAGCGAGCCGCGGGAATTTGCCCGGGAGCTTTTGGAACGCGTGCTGCGCCTCGGCGGCTGCCGCGCACGGGATGATATGACGGTTCTGGTCGCCAGAATCTGGAAAAAAATAGGAGTAAAAACGAAGGATGCGAGAGAAAGTAAGAGCCTTTATGGAACAGTATCATATGGTAACGGCAGGCGAACGCGTGCTGCTCGGCCTCTCCGGCGGCGCGGATTCCGTCTGCCTGTTTCATCTGCTGCGGGAACTGCAGGAGCCGCTTGGCTTTTCGCTGCTGGCTGTCCACGTCAACCATAACCTGCGCGGCGCGGAAGCCGGGCGGGATGCGGCATTTGCAGAAAATCTGTGCCGGGAATATGATGTTCCGTTCTATCTCTATTCCTGTCCCGTGGAGAAGATCGCAAAAGAAAAGCATCTCTCGACGGAGGAGGCGGGACGCGCGGCGCGGCAGGAAGTTTTTTGCAGCGTGCGCAAAGGAGCAGAGGGCAGTGAAAATTGCGCTCGCCCATCACCAGGATGACGTTGCGGAGACGATGCTGCATCACCTGGCACGGGGAACGTCGCTGGCCGGACTTGCCTCCTTACGCCCCGTGCGGGGGAATGTGATCCGTCCGCTTCTCTGCGTCGGACGAAAAGAGATCCGGCAGGAACTGGAAAGCCGGAAGTGTTCCTGGTGTGAGGACAGCACGAATGCAGAGGATGCTTACACGAGGAACGGAATCCGCCACCATGTGCTGCCGTATCTGACCGAAGAGGTCAATCCGCGTGCCGCCGCGCATATGGCACAGACATCGCTGGACCTGCTGGAAACGGAGGAATATCTGGAGCAGCAGACGGATCAGCTGATGGAGCGGTATGCATCCGCAGAGAAAAATGCGGTTGTGCTGCGTGATGCGGTGAGCAGCGAAGCGCCTCTTCTGCAGCGCTACGTGATCCGGCGCGTTCTGGAACAGCTGGCGGGAAAACGGAAGGATCTTACCAGGGAGCATCTGGAATCTGTGCGGGAACTTTTTTGAAAAGCAGGTCGGAAAAAGTGTCTGCCTGCCGTATGGAATCACCGCCGTGCGCGGATACGAGACGCTCCGCCTGGAAAAGCAGGGAGTGCATTTAAAAGAAGAACGGAAAAGGAAAAGCGGCGAAGAAGTTCCAATTCCGGTTCCGGCCGGGTGGGAAGAGGGAAAAAAAGTCTCGCATTTGCAGAAAATCCAGTCACGATTGTGAAAAAAACATCGGTTTTTCCCGAAAGAATTGAAGGAAAAAAGTATACGAAATGCTTTGACTGTGATAAAATAAAAGACGGTCTTGTCCTCCGCACGAGAAGAAGCGGAGATTATCTGAGAGTAACCGCAAAAGGCGGGAAAAAGAAACTAAAAGATTATATGATTGATGCCAAGATACCGAAAGAGGAGCGGGATTCCATTCTGCTGCTCGCCGACGGACCGGAGATCTGGTGGGTCGTGGGGTATCGCAGAGGAGAGAGCGGCCGTGTCGGGGAAGACACGAAAGCAGTTCTGCAGATACAGATTGGCGTTGGTAAGGAGGAAAACAGATGAAAGAGACAATCAGAGTATTATTAAGCGAAGAAGAAGTAGACAGACGAATTAAAGAAGTAGCAGACCAGATCAACCGCGATTACGCAGGAAAAGAAGTGCACCTGATCTGCGTTTTAAAAGGCGGCGTATTCTTTATGTGCGAGCTGGCAAAACGCATCACAGTGCCGGTAAGCCTTGACTTTATGTCCGTATCAAGTTACGGCGATGACACCAAGTCCAGCGGAGTTGTCCGTATTGTAAAAGACCTGGATCAGCCGCTGGAAGGAAAAGACGTTCTGATCGTGGAGGATATCATCGATTCCGGAAGAACGCTTTACTATCTGATCGACATCCTGAAAAAGAGAAATCCGAAATCCGTACACCTGTGTACTCTGCTCGACAAGCCGGAGCGCAGAGTGTGCGATGTCAAAGTAGATTATACCTGCTTTGATATCCCGGACGAGTTCGTCGTAGGCTACGGTCTGGATTACGCACAGAAATATCGGAATCTTCCATACATCGGAGTAGTGGAGTTTCACGAAGACGAGGAGTAAAAAGAAAATATGAACAGACAGCGCAGTGGATTTGGACTCTACGCGGCGTTTATGGTGATTATCGTGCTTGCCATGTTCTATATCACCGGAAAAATCAGCGCAGGCAGCAGCCCAAGTCAGCAGAAATTTGAAACCGCCGTAAAAGACGGCAAAGTGACATCCGCGCAGATTGTCCAGAACAAAGAAGTGCCGACCGGCTCCGTTGTGGTACGGGAGCAGGGCGGTGACAGTTATACGGTCAATGTGACCGACGTAAACGCAGCTATCAGCCTTCTGGAGGATGCTGATGTAACGTACACCGTACAGAATGTCCAGAGAGACAGCATTTTCATGACGTCTGTCCTGCCGGCCCTACTGCTCGGTATGATCCTTCTTTTCGGCATGTCGATGATGAACCGCTCCATGGGCGGCGGTGGAGGCGGCGGAAACAAAATGATGAAATTTTGGAAAAAGCAACGCCCATATGTCCACCGACAAAGACAAAAAAGTCCTGTTCCGCGATGTTGCGGGCTTAAAAGAGGAAAAAGAAGACCTCGTTGAGGTGGTCGATTTCCTGAAAGCACCGGAGAAATATACACAGGTCGGCGCGAGAATCCCGAAAGGAGTTCTTCTTGTGGGCCCTCCTGGAACCGGTAAAACCCTTCTGGCGAAAGCTGTTGCAGGAGAGGCAGGCGTGCCGTTCTTCAGCATTTCCGGATCGGATTTCGTGGAAATGTTCGTCGGCGTCGGCGCTTCCCGTGTCCGCGACCTGTTTGAGGAAGGAAAAAACATGCGCCGTGCATCATCTTCATCGATGAGATCGACGCCGTGGCAAGACGAAGAGGTACCGGCATGGGCGGCGGCCACGATGAGAGAGAGCAGACCTTAAACCAGCTTCTCGTTGAGATGGATGGTTTCGGCGTCAATGAGGGCATCATCGTGATGGCAGCGACGAACCGTGTCGATATCCTGGATCCGGCGATTCTCCGTCCGGGCCGTTTTGACCGCCGCGTGGTTGTAGGACCGCCGGATGTCATGGGCCGTGAGGAAATCCTGAAAGTCCATGCAAAGAACAAACCGCTGGCCGAGGATGTGGATCTGAAACAGATCGCGCAGACGACCGCAGGCTTCACTGGCGCAGAGCTGGAGAACCTGCTGAACGAGGCAGCGATTATGGCGGCAAAGGACCGCAGAAGATTTGTGCGCCAGTCCGATATCAAGTCTGCTTTCATCAAAGTGGGCATCGGTGCGGAGAAGCGCAGTAAAGTCATTTCGGATAAAGAAAAACGGATCACCGCATACCATGAGACAGGCCATGCGATCCTGTTCCATATGCTGCCGGATATGGAGGCGGTCTATACGATCTCCATTATCCCGACAGGTCCTGGCGCAGCGGGCTACACGATGCCGCAGCCGGAGAACGACGATATGTTCCAGACGAGAGGCAAAATGATGCAGTACATCACCGTATGCCTCGGCGGCCGTGTGGCAGAGGAGCTGATCTTCGACGATATCACAACGGGCGCATCCCAGGATATCAAACAGGCGACGGCTACCGCGCGTTCCATGATTACGAAGTACGGTATGTCTGAGAACCTTGGTCTTGTCGCTTACGATTCCGACTCGGATGAGGTCTTCATCGGCCGCGACTGGGGCCATACGAAGAGCTACAGCGAGAATGTAGCCGCAGCCATCGACGAGGAAGTCCGCCAGATGATCGAGAAATGCCACGATCAGGCGAAACAGATTATTCTGGAGCATTCCTATGTGCTGCATGAGTGTGCAAAGCAGCTGATGGAAAAAGGAGAAGCTGAGCCGTGCTGAATTCGAAGCCATTTTTGAGCAGGAAGCACAGATGACAGGAACAGCACCGGAAGTTTCTGGAGAAATCTGATATCTTTTTATTTGCAATAGAAAACCTGCAGAGAACAAAAAAGCTTTTTTGCAGGTTTTTTTCTGCGATTTTACGGGCGTTTGTGCAAATTAAAACAGAAAATCCGAAACGCCGGCAAAAATTCATCGTTATTTGAATAAGAATCAAATGTAAAAAAATCGCGATTTGTGCAGACTTTCGAGGGACGTATGGTACTATAATAACTGTGAAAAAATCCCCCCCAATACATTATATAGATTTTTGCTACACCCCATAAGAGAAATACCTTCTCCAAAGAGCCAGCGTACCCCGCTGGCTCTTTTACTGTATAAAAATCCAATAAACACAATCGTTACATGTGTTCAGAAAAAGGTTGTATTACATGGCGGTGTGGGGTAAAATATAAGGAATGAATGATTGAGAAAGACAGAGGCGTTAGTTCATGGATAAAACAAGAATGCAGCAGTATATGTCACAGATGCGGGCGATGTTCAACAAGCATGCGCTCTACAGTGATGAATCCCCGCAGTATCAGATTCCGTTTGAGCCGAACCCGGGCGACACGGTGAAGATCCGGTTCCGTACCCTGAAAAACTAATGTAGATGCGGTTATTTCATCAGCGGTTCCACCCGTGCACAGATGCAGGTCGGTTTGGTCCGGAACGGTTTTGATTATTACGAGATCGAGATTCCGGTCGGAAATGAGCCGATCCGCTATTTTTTCGAGATTCAGGCAGGCCGCGTGGTCTGTTATTACAACAAGCTCGGTGTCACAAGAGAGCTGCAGGAGATGTACTCTTTCGGCATTATCCCGGGCTTCCATACGCCGGACTGGGCGAAGGGCGCTGTCATGTATCAGAATTTTTGTGGACCGCTTCTGCAACGGAGATCCGTCCAACGATGTGCTGACGGGAGAGTACAGCTATATCGGTGAGCAGGTCAACAAGGTGGATGACTGGAACCGCTTCCCGGAGCAGATGGATGTCCGCAATTTCTACGGCGGCGATCTGCAGGGCGTCATTGACAAGATGGATTATCTGCAGGATCTCGGTGTGCAGGTCATTTATCTGAATCCGGTGTTTGTTTCGCCGTCGAACCATAAGTATGATATTCAGGATTATGACTATATTGATCCGCATTTCGGAAAGATTGTCTCCGACGAAGGCGATCTGCTCTGGCCGGGCGACAAGGACAATACGCGGGCAACGCGGTATATTGACCGTGTGACGAACAGGGCGAACCTGGAGGCGAGCAATGAACTGTTTATCCACCTGGTGGAGGAGGCGCACAAGCGCGGCATGAAGGTGATTCTGGACGGCGTTTTCAACCACTGTGGTTCGTTTAACAAGTGGCTGGACCGCGAGCGGATTTACGAGGCCGGAAAGGGCTATGAGCCGGGCGCGTATGTGGCACAGGACAGTCCGTATCACACGTTTTTTTCAAGTTTTATAACGAGCATAACTGGCCGTACAATGAGTTTTATGACGGCTGGTGGGGCCATGATACGCTGCCGAAGTTGAACTACGAGGGTTCGGAGAAGCTGATGGAGGATATTATGCGCATCGGCGCGAAGTGGGTTTCTCCGCCGTTTAATGCGGACGGCTGGCGGCTGGATGTGGCCGCTGACTTAGGACACAGCCCGGAGTTTAACCACAAGTTCTGGAAGGAGTTCCGGCGCGTTGTGAAGGAGGCGAATCCGGAGGCGATTATTCTGGCGGAGCACTACGGCGATGCGATGAGCTGGCTGCAGGGCGACGAGTGGGATACAGTGATGAACTATGATGCGTTTATGGAGCCGGTTTCCTGGTTCCTCACGGGTATGGAGAAGCACAGTGATGAGTTTAACCAGGGGCTTCTCGGAAACAGTGAGAGTTTTATCGGGGCGATGACGTATCATATGCCGGCGTTTTATGCGCCTTCGCTGTATACGGCGATGAATGAGCTGGATAATCATGATCATTCGCGGTTCCTCACGAGAACGAATCATCGTGTGGGGCGTGTGGCGAATGTTGGGCCGTATGCGGCTGCGGAGAATACGAATAAGGCGGTGCTGCGCGAGGCGGTTGTGATTCAGATGACGTGGCCGGGGGCGCCGACGCTGTATTATGGGGATGAGGCCGGCCAGGTCGGGTTTACGGATCCGGATAACCGGAGGACGTATCCCTGGGGACAGGCGGATCAGGAGCTGATCCGATTCTATAAAGAAATGATTGCGGTGCATCGGAGATTTCCGGTGCTGGCGATGGGATCGCTGAAATTTTTGTACCATGATTATAATGTGCTTTCTTATGGTCGGTTTAATCAGGAGGAGCAGGTGATTGTGGTGATTAATAACCGGAATGAGAGGGTGCATGTGGAGATTCCGGTGTGGCTTACCGGGATTAACCGGAGTTCGGTGGCGAAGCTGACGCAGGTGTTTGCGACGGATGCGGTGGGATTTTCTTCGGAGGAGAAAGAAATCGAGGCACCGGCGGGCATACTGGAGATGGATTTGCTGCCGTTATCGGGAGTGGTACTGCATAGATGCGAGGAGTGACGGACGCCTCGCCGCCGCATCACGCAAGACTGAACGGGCGGCGGCGAGGCTGGTAGTGGGGGCCGGGAGGTTGAAAAATTAGAATGGAAAAAATGAGCTCCGATTCGTATGAATCAGAGCTCTTAATCGTGCCGCAAACCGGGATCGAACCGGTACGGGTATCACTACCCACGGGATTTTAAGTCCCGGGCGTCTGCCAGTTCCGCCACTGCGGCATATGGACGGAGATGGATTCGAACCATCGAAGCAATTTGCAGCAGATTTACAGTCTGTCCCCTTTGGCCACTCGGGAATCCGTCCATGTATTTTATTTGTGTCAGAATGACTTCCGACATTGAATGATTATACTGGATGTGGAGGGAAAATGCAAGGGATTTTTTGAAAAAAATAGAAAAAAGTTGAAAGGGGGGAGCAGGTCGGGTATAATATCAAATATATGGGCTTCTATATTGAGTAAAAATGGAGGATATAGGGTAAGTATGATTAAGATTAAGGATTATGTCCGGGTGGGGTCGCTGGAGGAGGCGTATGAGCTGAATCAGAAGAGAAGCGCCTGTATCCTGGGCGGGATGCTCTGGACGAAGATGGGGCAGAGGCAGGTGCAGACGGCGATTGATTTGTCCGGGCTGGGACTGGATCAGATTGAAGAGTCCGAGGAGGAGTTTTCGATCGGATGTATGGTGACGCTGCGGCAGATGGAGGAGCATGAGGGGCTGAATGCTTATACCGACGGTGCGGCACGGGAGAGTGTGCGGAGTATTGTCGGGGTGCAGTTCCGGAATCTGGCTACGGTGGGAGGCAGTATTTTCGGCAGATTTGGATTTTCGGATGTGCTGACGCTGTTTCTGGCGCTGGATACGGAGGTGGAGCTGGTTCATGCGGGACGGATGCCGCTGGCGGAGTTTGCCTGTTCAAAGAGAGACAGGGATGTGCTGGTAAGGCTGATTGTGAAGAAGCATGAGGGTGTTACGGTTTATCAGAGTCATCGAAATTCCAGAACGGATTTCCCGGTGCTGACGTGTGCGGTACGGGTGGAAGACGGAAAAGGATGTGCGGTGCTTGGGGCAAGACCGGCGAAGGCGGCACGTGTAGAGCTTCCGGCGGAGCTGGCGGAAAAACTGGCGGCTGGAAAGGCATCTGCGGAGGAGCTGAAGGCGGCGGCTTCGGAGATTTCTGATCAGTTTACGTATGGCAGTAATATGCGCGGAAGTGCAGAGTATCGTCATCATCTGGGACGGGTGCTGCTGCGCAGATGTATGGAAGAAATTCAGAAGAAGGAGGAGCAGTGATGAAGATTTCGATGATCTTAAATGGAAAGAAGACGGAAGCGGAAATTGATGCAGACATGCTCCTGATCGATTTTGTGAGAAGCCAGGGATGCTGCAGTGTGAAGCGCGGCTGTGAGACGTCGAACTGCGGGCTGTGTACGGTTTTTCTGGAGGGAAAACCGGTGCTGTCGTGTTCGGTGCTTGCGGCGCGGGCGAATGGATGTAAGGTGGATACGCTGGAAGGCCTGCAGGAGGAAGCAGAAGAATTTGGTTCCTTTATTGCCGGGCAGGGCGCCGAGCAGTGCGGGTTCTGCAATCCGGGGATGATTATGAATGCGATTGCGCTGTTCCGGGAAAATCCGGATCCGAGTGAGGAAGAAATTAAAGAATATCTGGCGGGAAATCTCTGCCGCTGTTCCGGATATGAAGGACAGCTTCGGGGAATTTTGAATTTCCTTGCCTGGAAAAAGCAGCAGGGAGGTGCGTCATGAGCAGAGAAAATCATATCTATGAACCGGACTGGTCGGGAAGAACCGATCAGCTCTGCAGTGTGAATAAGCCGGTGATCAAAAAGGATGCCCTCGCGCTGGTAACCGGAAAGCCGGTTTATGTAGATGATCTGGCGCCGAAGGATTGTCTGATTGTCAAGGTACTGCGGAGTCCGCATGCCAATGCAATCGTAAAATCCGTGAAAAAGACGGCAGCAGAGCGTGTTCCGGGCATTGAGGCGATTTATACCTGGGAGGATGTGCCGAAACAGCGTTTTACAATGGCAGGACAGACCTACCCGGAACCAAGCCCGTATGACCGTCTGATCCTCGACCAGCATGTGCGCTACGTGGGAGATCCGGTGGCGATTATTGCCGGAAAAGATGTAAAAATGCGTGGACCGTGCGCGGAAGCTCCTGAAAGTAGAGTACGAAGTGCTTCCGGCCATTCTGGAATTTTCATCAGTCCAAGGATAATGAACTGCTGGTGCATCCGGAGGAAAGCTGGAAATCGCTCTGTCCGGTCGGTGCGGACAATCAGAGAAATCTCTGTGCAAGTGCGGAAGATCACAACGGAGATGTGGAAGCCGTGCTCGCAGAGTGCGATGAGGTCGTAGAGCATACGTATCATGTACGCGCAGCCCAGCAGGCGATGATGGAGACGTTCCGGACATACTGCTTTATGGATACCTACGGACGGCTGAATGTGCTGAGCTCGACCCAGATCGTTTACCATGCGCGCCGCATTCTGTCCAATGCACTCGGCATTCCGAAATCGAAGATCCGTGTTTCCAAGCCGAGAATCGGCGGCGGATTCGGAGCGAAGCAGACGGTGGTTGCCGAAATTTTTCCCGGCGTTTGTAACCTGGAAAACCGGAAAACCGTCGAAAATGATCTTTACGAGAGAAGAGTCCCAGACAGCATCCACACCGCGCCATGAGATGGAAGTAACGATCCGTCTCGGTGCGATGAAGGACGGAAGAATCCGTGCGATCGATCTGTATACACTTTCCAACACGGGTGCATACGGCGAGCATGGACCGACAACGGTCGGCCTTTCCGGCCACAAATCGATTCCGATGTATGGATCTCTTGAGGCTTACCGGTTTGCGTATGATGTTGTGTATTCCAACGTAATGTCAGCCGGTGCTTACCGCGGATACGGTGCGACGCAGGGTATCTTTGCCGTAGAATCTGCTGTCAGTGAGATGGCAGCGCGTCTTGGCATCGATCCGATCCGGATCCGGGAGCAGAACATGGTCCGTGAGGGACAGTTCATGCCGGCTTACTATGGCGAAACGGCAAACAGCTGTGCGCTTGACCAGTGCGTGGAGCGTGCGAAAGAGATGATCGGCTGGGATGAGAAATATCCGTGCCGTGATATGGGAAATGGAAAGGTGCGCAGCGTCGGCATTGCAATGGCGATGCAGGGCTCCTGTATTTCCAATCTCGATGTCGGATCGGCAACGATCAAAGTCAACGACGACGGCGGCTATACGATGCTGATCGCAGCGGCCGATATGGGAACCGGCTGCGATACGATTCTGTCCCAGATGGCGGCAGAGTGTCTGGAGTGTGATGTGGATGACATTACCGTTGTCGGCGCAGATACCGATACGTCCCCGTATGACTCCGGTTCCTATGCATCGAGTACGACGTATATTACCGGAAAAGCGGTGGAAAAAGCCTGCATGACGCTTCGGAAACGAATCTGTGCCCTGGCGGCAGAGCGGATGAACGTGCCGGAAGATGAGACAGAATTTACCGGTACCGGCGTCGTGCATGAAAAGAGCGGAAGCAGCATGACGATGGAAGAAATCGCAACAGCGGCCATGTGCAATAACGGCATCGCGCTGGAAGCGACGGAAAGCAACTGCTCTCCGGTATCGCCGCCGCCTTATATGGCTGGTGCGGTCGAGATCGAGCTGGATAAAGAGACCGGCGAGGTCAGGATTCTCGATTATGCCGCCGTTGTCGACTGCGGAACCGTCATCAACCCGAACCTTGCGCGCGTACAGGTCGAGGGCGGTCTGGTGCAGGGCATCGGCATGACGCTGTTTGAAAATATCCAGTACACGGACAAGGGTCAGATGATCAATAATTCGTTTATGCAGTATAAAGTGCCGACCCGCCTCGATATGGGCAAGCTGCGCGTCGAGTTTCGGAGCAGCTACGAGCCGACCGGTCCGTTCGGTGCAAAATCGATCGGCGAGATCGTCATCAACACACCGGCTCCGGCGCTGGCACATGCAATCTACAATGCGACGGGTCTGTGGTTCCGCGAACTGCCGATCACGAGCGAGCAGATTGCAATGGGAATTGCGGAAAAAGAATGCGAGTAACGATACTTTATCTGGCAGCCGGGAACAGCAGACGGTTCGGGGAAAATAAGCTGCTCTATCCGCTGGATGGAAAGGCGGTGTACCGCCATCTGCTGGACCGGCTGGCCCAAATTGCCGGAAGGCATGAGAACTGGGAACTGCTGGTTGTGACGCAGTATGAAAGGATTCTGGAGGAGCTTGCGCCGCTGGTAAAAGCCGGGCGTCTGCAGACGATGCTTTTCGCCGGACAGCGCAAAAAGGAATTTCCTATACAATCCGCGCGGGAATCGAGGCGGCGGAGAAGCAAAATGCCGATGCCTGTGCGTGTTTTGCGGCGGATCAGCCGTACCTGAAGGAAGAGACGGCGGAGCGCTTTCTGGAATCCATGGAGATGCAGAAGGCTCCACTTGGCTGCGTTTTCTGCGGCGGCGAGAGCGGCAATCCGGCGTGGTTCTCAAAACCTTATTTTTCAGAACTAAAAGAACTTTCCGGTGACCGCGGCGGGAAAAAGGTGCTGAAACGGCACTGGGAATCGGTAATTCCGTTCCGGGTCGAAGCCGCGTGGGAATTAAAGGATCTGGACCGGAAAGAGGATCTCTGCTGCAGAGACACCGGCGGCTGCCATGAATAAAATTTGAGACAGTGCGAAATTTGATGGATTTGGACTTGCATTTCCAGTGAGAAGTAAGTACAATGGGTATAATAAAAATTCGGGAGGCTTCAAAAAAATGCAGTTATTGGAAGACAGAATCCGCAAAGACGGAAAAGTACGCGAGGGAAATGTCCTGAAGGTGGACAGCTTTTTAAATCATCAGATGGACGTCAATCTGTTCCGGGAAATCGGAAAAGAGTTTCAGCGTCGTTTTGCGGGAGAGGAGATCACGAAAATCCTGACCATCGAGGCATCTGGAATCGGAATTGCCTGTGTTGTGGCTGAAAATTTTTAATGTTCCGGTTGTGTTTGCAAAGAAAACACAGACCAAAAATATCGCCGGAGATGTTTATACCACAAAAGTAGAATCTTTCACCCATGGAAGAGTTTATGATATCATTGTTTCCAAAGAATTTCTGGGAAAAGGAGACAAAGTTCTCCTGATCGATGATTTCCTGGCAAATGGAAAAGCGCTGGAAGGACTGGCAACCCTGGTACAGGATTCCGGTGCAGAGCTCGTAGGAGCAGGCGTTGTCATCGAAAAAGGGGTTCCAGATCGGAGGAAAACTGCTGCGTGACCGCGGCATTCATCTGGAATCTCTTGCCATCGTCGATGGTATGGATGATAAAACCGGGGAAATTACTTTCCGGAAACAGTAAGGAGGCGTCAAAATGGCAAATCTGATTGCAAGAATTGCCGTTCTTCTGGTTCTGGCGGCCGCAGGAATGGTGCTGGCCGACAGAAAAGGAAAAAAATTGATCTCAGTGTGTCACTGCTGCTGTTTCTGGCGGCAGTCAATGTGACCTCCTTTTTTCAGCCTGAAAGATAACAGGATTGTAGTTGTTATGATTCTGACGGTATATTTTCTGTTGTATGCAGGCGCAAAAGAGCTGCTGCGGAGACGGGCAGAGCAAAAAAGAAAATGAATGCAAACCGAACATCCGGGCAGGATCGCGCTGCAGAGCGATATTGCAGAAGAACTCCATATGGAAGGGGATGCCGCAAGAATCCACCAGCTCGTCTCCCTTCTTGTGGATAACGCCGTCAAATACACACCGGAGGGTGGAAAAATCCACATTTTCTGGCGAAAAAACGGCAAAAAAGCAGAATTTTCGGTGCAGAATACCTGCGATACCCTGCCGGAAGGTGATCTCAACCGCCTCTTTGACCGCTTCTACCGTGCGGATGCGTCACGGGCCAGGGAAAGCGGCGGCTATGGAATCGGCCTTTCCGTGGCAGCTGCAATTGTAAAGGCACATAAGGGCAAAAATCACCGCAGAGCGGACACGAGATGGCATCTGTTTTAAAGCAGTCTTTCCGGCAAAAGGATGAAAGAAACACAATTCCGGAAAATGGAAAAATGACAGCAGAGCAGGAGAGGAAGACACACAAAAAAGGCAGAAATCGAAAGCTTTCAAGAGAGAAAAACAAACAAAGAAACAAAGAAACAAAGGAGGAATATATGATGTTTGATTGTGGTTTACAGAATATTTTCCGGCTGAAAAAGCGGACAGTCCCGTTCCATCAACTGGGAAACCGGAACGGAGAAAAGGAAAGGCGGCATGGCATCCAGCGATCTTGGTCGTCAGAAAGGTTCCCGTGCATCCCGAAAATAGAAGCAGGAGAGACCGTAACACTTGGTGAGATCCAGGGAGAAGGCATCATTCAGCACATCTGGATCACCGTCACAGACCGTACCAGTGAACGCAACCGTTATGTTCTGCGGGATCTTGTTCTGCGCATGTACTGGGACGATGAAGAATTCCCATCCGTTGAATGCCCGCTTGGCGATTTCTTCTGCTGCGGTTTCGGTGTTTCCTATCAGGTAAATTCCGTCCCGATTGCTGTCAATCCGACCCGTGGTTTCAACAGCTATTTCCCGATGCCGTTCCGTAAAAACGCCCGTATTACCATTGAAAATCAGTGTGATGAGCCGATTCCGGCCTTCTTTTATCAGATCGACTATTGCCTGACAACGGTTCCGGAAGATGCTGCCTATTTCCATGCCCAGTGGCGTCGTCAGCGTATCACGGAAAAGGCAAAAGACTACGTTGTCCTCGACAACATCAAAGGGAAAGGCCAGTACGTTGGAACTTATCTTGCACTGACCAGCCTCGAACGCTACTGGTACGGAGAAGGTGAGATGAAATTCTACATCGATGGAGACAAGGATTATCCAACCATCTGCGGAACCGGAACAGAAGATTATTTCGGCGGTGCCTGGAGCTTTGCAACACAGCAAAATGGCCAAACCGTCGAAAATCAGTACTGTACTCCGTATCTTGGCTATCCTTACTACTCTACCCACGATACCTTCCTTCATAATGATTACCACAATGATGATCAGATGCCACAGCGCAGCTTCTACCGCTGGCACCTTCTTGATCCTATCCTTTTTGAGAAGGATCTTAAGGTAACCCTTCAGCAGATTGGCGTCAGTCATGGAGGTCTTTTTGAACGTCAGGATGATGTCGCTACCACAGCTTACTGGTACCAGACGCATCCTCATGTACCATTCGCGCCACTCATGTCCAGAAAAGAGCGCTGGCCAAGATGATTTTTGACGCTTTTCCTATTTTATATGTTTCATGACTTTGCATATCGGCTACAAGAGTCCGTTCCGAACAAATCCGCTTCCAACGAATTTGTCCGGAAACGGCTCTTTCTTTTTTTATATGGTATTCAAAAAGCGATCCGGATTACAGAGGTCCGTCTTTTCACAAACCTTTCACATTTTCCGTCCATTCTTTAAGGTTCCTTTAAAGTTTCCTCATTATACTTAAAAATGTAAAAAACATTTCCGGAAGTAAATCAAACGAAAGGATCAATCGATTATGATGCAAAGCCAACAGATTCCCATGACCTTCCAACGGTATGAAACAAAATACATGCTTTCCCCGATCATGGCTCGCAAGCTTCGCAAGAGCCTTCCGGGTCATCTGCAGATGGATGAATACGGCCTTGATACCATCTGCAGCCTCTATTACGATACCCCGGATCACCAGCTCATCCGCCGTTCGCTGGAAAAACCCGTCTACAAAGAAAAACTGCGACTCCGCAGTTATGGTCCGGCCAAAGAGACCAGCCCCATCTACGTAGAACTAAAGAAAAATATGAAGGAATCGTCTACAAACGCCGCGAGCGCATGATATTATCAGAAGCGGTTCCCTATCTTGCGGGAAAATCAGAACCGGGCTTTGACAGCCAGATTCTTCACGAAATCACCTGGTTTCGTAACTACTACCGGGGGCTTGCTCCCGCTATGTACATCGCCTACGACCGTATCGCCTGCTTCGGCACGGAAGACAGGAACTTTCGTGTCACCTTCGACACTAATATCCGATGGCGTACCGACAATCTGTGTCTTGACGGTCCAACGGAAGGAACCAGACTTTTAGAACCAGGCTGGTATCTCATGGAGGTGAAAACACCAGGTGCTGTGCCCCTATGGTTCAGCAAAATTCTGGATGATCTTGCAATCTATCCGGCATCATTTTCTAAATACGGCTTTGCCTATCAGATCGAAAATCAGAAAGCATCAGAAGAAAAAGCTTTCATACCATTCACAGATATCCGGCAAACCGTATCAAAAACAGCATTCCGTTAGCTGAATCAGGTAAGTCCTCTGCGGCCATTGCGAAAAGCAAGAAGCAGTGGGTGGACTTACAGCTTGCGAAAAGCCTTTTTCAAACATAATCTGCTTCACAAAAAAAGAAAATGTAACTATTCAGAGCCATGCAAAATAGAAGAAAAATCGCGAATCATGCTTGCATGAATGAGCGGTTTTCTGGAACTTCATATGGCGAGAAGCAACATCGCGATGTAGCGTAAGCG
>ENA-OQHD01000229-OQHD01000229.1-human-gut-metagenome-genome-assembly--contig:-NODE-229-length-23711-cov-8.357912_pt1 | contig 23711 bp, 30 predicted proteins | sample MGYA00242560_ERZ504711 | MGnify/ENA primary metagenome ERZ504711 (study PRJEB26092, sample SAMD00036198) | human gut metagenome | host: Homo sapiens | study: EMG produced TPA metagenomics assembly of...
CATAGCTTCCGTTACGACTATTCCCAGAATTATAGCCTAATTTATCGTAAGGTTCATACCCTAAAAAGGCTGATAACTCTGCTTGAAGCAGATCATTCATAGCTGTTTCAAGAGAAGTACGGAAAAATTCATCACTATCTTGCTTTTGGGCTAGGAAGTTAAGTAGTTCTGTGGTAAACTGAGTCATAGGAATAAATCTCTTTCTAGTAATGTTTTGCAACTCTACTATAACGGATTTATTCCTTTTTGTGTTTACACAACTTATTTTACACTACCAAATTTAAGAATAAACATGGAAGTCATAGCAATACCCAAAACAAGACTTTCCGCTGTGCTAAAGGTGAGAGAAACCATATTGCTTATCTCACTCGGAAGATTTGAGACTTAGGCTCAAATCTTAGGAATGGAATTCCGTTAGGAAGTCGCTTCCGTCCGTAGCACCCAAGGAAAGTCTTAAATAAAAAAGAAAAAAATCAGGGATGTCTACTAACATCTCTGCTTCATTAATCGGATTAGGAGTTCCTATGCTTTTTATTTAGCATTTTTTCTTTGATAACTAAGACACCATCTTCCATATCAGCTTCTAGGTGTTTAGCATCAAGGTTATCCAAGTGGAAGTCTGTGACTTTGTCACGGATTTGTTGTTCAACCACACGACGGAGTGGACGAGCACCCATAACTTCATCATAGCCTTCTTCTGTCATATAGGCTTTAGCAGCTTCGCTAACTGCCAAGTCAATGCCTTTCTTAGAAAGCGTCTTGTTAACTTCATTCAACATAAGATCGACAATCTTAGAAAGGTCCTCTTTATCTAAGTGTGAGAACTCAATAACTGCGTCGAAACGGTTAAGGAATTCAGGACGGAAGTAAGGTTTCAAACGATCCATGAGTTCTGGTTTATCAGCATCTTCTGTCGAGTTAGATTCGTAACCAAAGCCAGCGTTTGAAGTTGCGATAATGACTGTGTTCTTGAAGTTTACAGTATTACCTTGACCATCAGTCAAACGGCCATCATCCAAAACTTGGAGGAGAAGGGTGATAACTTGAGGGTCTGCCTTTTCAATTTCATCAAGAAGGATGATTGAATAAGGGTTACGACGAACACGTTCTGTCAAGGTATTACTATTATCATCATAACCAACATAACCAGCTGTTGTACCAATCAATTTAGAAACGGCTGTGCGGTCGCTGTATTCTGACATGTCCAAACGGATGATAGCATCTTTGGTACCGAACAAATCAAGGGCCAATTGTTTAGCCAACTCAGTTTTACCAACACCAGTAGGTCCTACAAAGAGGAAGCTACCGATTGGACGGTTACCTTCGTCAAATCCTGCACGATTACGACGGATGGAACGTGCCACTGCTTCAACGGCCTTATCTTGACCGATAACCTTAGCTTGCAAACGGTTACCCATATCTTTCAAACGTTCGATATCCGTTGCACCCATTTGAGATACTGGAATACCAGTCATACGTTCTACAGATTCAGCCACATCGTTTACAGTCGCAGTCACCTTGCGATCTTTTGCATGGTTAGCAATTTCCTTTTCAAGTTTTTCAATACGAATCTTAGAATTTAGAGCTGCTTCGTAATCTTCTTTAGCAACTGCAGCTTCTTGTTTAGCTTTTTCTTCTTCGATTTCACGTTCAACAGCATTGACATCAGTTACTGGATGTTGTGCTGCCAAGTGAGCTGCTGTCACGTCCAAAAGGTCAATAGCCTTATCTGGCAAGCTACGTTGTGGAATGTATTGTACTGAAAAATCAACCGCTGCTTTCAAGACATCATCTGGCAAGATAACATTGTGGTGTTTTTCATAAAGATCACGAATACCTTGAAGAATCTTGAAGGTATCTTCAGGAGAAGGAGCATTGACCTTAACTTCGTTGAAACGACGAGCAAGGGCAGCATTCTTCAAGATAGTGTTACGGTATTCATCTTGAGTTGTTGCACCAATCACTGTTATTTCACCACGTGAAAGAGCAGGTTTCAAGATATCAGCCAGACCTTTAGAACCTTGACCATCGCCAGTGCTTCCGGCACCAAGAATTTGATGAATTTCATCGAAGAAGAGGATAATGTTGCCAGCTTCTTTGACTTCATTTACCAAGTTTTGAATGTTTTCTTCAAAGCTACCACGGTATTGAGTACCAGCTTCAAGTGCAGAAATATCAATTGAGATGATTTCTTTGTCCTTGATAGCAGCTGGGACATCACCATTAACGATGGCTTGTGCCAAACCTTCAACTACAGCTGTTTTACCAACCCCAGCATCACCGACAAGGACTGGGTTATTCTTAGTACGACGAGCCAAGATTTCGCTAGTTTCTTGGATTTCTTTGTTACGTCCGATAACAGGATCCAATTTACCTTCACGAGCTTCTTGAGTCAAGTTACGACCAAGCTTAGCAAGAATACCATCTTGTTTAGGTCCGTGTTGTTGCGTTGGGTTCACTGCTTCACCTTGATTACCAGGCAATTTACCTGTTTGACGGTAAATTGCAAATTCTTCAGGTGTCACTTCACGACCGTTAATCATGTAGCGACGGCTTTCTGAACGGAAACCACCCATGTTACCCATCAATTGATTGAAAAGATCATCCATATTATTAAAGTTGTTGTTCATATAATCACCTCATACTGTGTTTTCTTGTGATTTTTTCAAGTGTTATTTTTTCAGTTAATGTGTAAAATTTGACTTTTACTGACCAAAATCCCTAAAAATTTTTTCAGAGCCTCAACTACTCTTCTAATAATTTCAGGATTTTGCTCTTGGTAGGAGACTGAGAACTTTCACAGTCTTAAATAAATTGTCATTTAGCATAAGAGCCACCTTCTTTCTGTGAATCTCTCAAAATAGCTAACTTACAAGTTTCTTTCTGAAATAAGCTTGTAGCTTAAGGAAACTCTTTTCCTTAAGCTTTATCATATACCTTTCATATACTTGGGTCAAGAATTTAGCTTTGACTTTTACTGAACTTTTTAATGAAAATTTAAGCAGACAAGCTGCAATCTTTTCATATCGGTATATGGACTGTTTTGACAGCCTTCATAAGGATTTCATTTCCTTATGTTTATATTATACAACATTGGTCAGTATTGGTCAATATATTTTTGACTTTTTTTGGACCTTTATTGTAATTTTTTTGCAGGTAAGCTATAATTACCTTTTTACAAGTATTTAAGCTAGTCCTGCAATCTTATAAGGAAGCTAAATCCTTATGGAATCATAACACACCATTAGTCAGCAAAGGTCGATAGTTTTGTTTGATCTTATTTGACCTTTTTGAGAATAGTTTACGAAAAGTAAAAGAGCCTACCAGAGGTAGACCTTTTATAAAACTATTTTACTCTAATCGGTACACGTCCAAAGTTTTGTTCGCAAAGCTCGGGGTTACCTAATTGATAAACATTATCCGCTTGCTGTGTAAGCATATCCCAAGGCTTCCTTCCAATACGAGCCACTATATCCACAGACTTTTTCACAGATTTGAGATGAAACTGCCCTTTTTGAGAAAATCCAAGGACATGAATAGATTTAGGCAAAGAATTATCCACAGCTCCGACTAAGATATAGGTCAAAATACGACGTACCCGTGCTTTTGTATAGCGTTTGGTCACTACCTTATCCACCAGCTCCTCCACAGAAGAAATCTCACGGACAGCAGCTTTTAAACGGCTAGCAATCTCTTCATTCACTTGGAAAACACTAGTCAAATCGGGGTTTGTAAGAATCTGATAAACCAGTAATTGGAAATAATTATCCCAAGAGACCTGTGGAGAAGTTTGAAAAAGTTTGCTATTGGGCATGAACTTATCCACAAAATCACTATCTTCTTTGTGGAGACGTAGACTGGTCGCCGAGGCGAAAGATACTTCCTTGTCTAAGGAATGATAGCCAGCCCCTTGTCTCTGGATAGGATTCAACGTAACGCCCTTACCCGCACAAGCTTTGGCATAGGCTAATCCTAGGATATGGTTGGGTGTATTGCCAGTAAAATCCACACCAGCAAACTTTTCCCACATTTTTTGCGTCTTTTGTGGATAAGACAAGTCACTCGGTAAACTTTCCACAAAGGCTTCCATTTCCTCTGACTTTTCAGAATAGACATCTGCTATAGTCTGATAGTCTAGGACCTCTTCCGTGCCAAAAGTAAGACTATCAATTCCCAGTCGAGATAAGATATCGACAGCCCCAGATGCAAAATAATCGGCAGACTGGACTGCCGTAAAGAAGGGCAACTCAACCACGAGATCTGCTCCATTTTCCAAAGCCATCTGAGCTCTAATCCACTTATCCACAATAGCTGGCTCACCTCGCTGAACAAAGTTCCCAGACATGGCAACAATTTTTATGCCTTCAGCATGATCCAAGAGATACTTGTGGCCGTTATGAAAAGGATTGAACTCAGCAATAATACCTGTAACTGTCATAGGCTCTTACTTTTGGGCGACAAAGAACCAACGTGCACTAGTTTCAGTCGGTTCCTTATCCTCGAAATCGGCGTAAAGCTTGAAAGATTTGAAGCCAGCCTGCTCTAGCAAGATATCATAAGTCAAGACCTCATAGGTACGCTCCTCGTGCACCTCATCATGACGGCTAAAGCTTCCATCTTCCTCTTGGAGAAAGAAGGTCAATTCATGAACTACAGAATGCGGAGCCGCATCCTCATAAGTATCCCAGAGCATAGCAAAATCCTCAGCATTTTCATGGTAAGAATAGCCAGGGAAAACTTCATCAGTTTGATAGGTTGAGTGTACATCAAATATAAAGACACCATCCTCATTGAGTGCATTGTAAACCTCTTTGAAGACGTCTCCAACCTCTACTTCATCCTGCATGTAGCAGATTGAATCTGAGTAGCAGGTCACAAAATCATACTTGCCAGCTTGCGATAAATCCAACATATTGCCTTCAATAAAATCAATTTTCTGCTTGGCAGAAGACGCACGCTTCTGAGCAATTTTCAACATATCAGCACTCAAATCAAGTCCAGTGACATCAAAACCAGCTTGAGAAAAACGTACAGATTGAATCCCTGTTCCACAAGCCAATTCAAGCAATTTCTTTTTGTCCATAGTCTTTGGCAAATGACGGAGGGAAAAATCCGTCCACAAATCGTAAAGACTGTCATCCATAACAGCGTCGTAGACCGCCGCAAAAGTTTCATAAGTAGCCATAATCATGATACCAAGTCCGTCCGTAATTGGAATGAAAATTAGAAGCTTTGACTTGGAATCCTGATCCAAGCCAAAGCTATCTATTTTCCGACGATTACAGGACGGGTTCAAATCCTTTCTAGGATACAAAGAGCGTTAAAAGCAGAGAGAAAATAGGAAACTTTCTGCCGTATCACTAGATACAAAGGAAGTTTTTCTTTTTCTCATAACTTTGAGCTCGTGTTAAGTTTATAAAATTAACTAAACACGACACCCTATTCTTTCTTTCCATTAGATTTTCAATTAAGCAACAAAACCCAGTTATCGCTAACTGAGTTCAATTTCTTATGCCAAATAGGCTGACACATCTACCATTAGTGCTTCATGCCAGAGTTTTTCGAGGTTATAGTGTGCACGCTCATCTTCTGTAAAGATGTGAACAACAACGTCGTTAAGATCCAAAAGAATCCAGCCTCCCTTATTGTCACCTTCCATGTGACTAGCGTCCACACCAGCTTCTTTAACTTTCTCACGGATGTTGTCGGCAATAGCTTCCAACTGACGGCTATTCATTGCACTCAAAATAACAAAGTAATCTGTTAGGCTAGTAAGACCATACAAATCTAGGGCAACGATGTCTTCAGCTCGCTTTTCATCAGCAGCTTTGACAACCAATTCAAGTAATTCTTCTTTAGTCAATTGTATTCTCCAGTAATTAATTATTAATCTTTTAAGTAACTCACAAAAGCATTATAGGTTTCAAGAGTTTTGGGATAAATCGGCAAGGCCTGGTGCGCCAAGTGTTCTACCGTATGGACTGTTTCAAAAGCAACTGCTTTATCCAAAGATTGCTTTGCTACTTGTCTAGCTTCCTCTACCAAAGGGAAATTACGGTTATGCTCAATATAGTCAGCCACATAGACAATTTTATCTAGGATTGACATTTCATGACTTCCGACAGTATGGATTTCAATACTGCGTAGAATCTCAGAATCAGTTAAACCCAAATCTTCTTGGATTTTGTAAATCCCAACCATGCCATGCCAGATATTGTTTCCCCAATTTTTTCAATTCAGGATCGAGCTCATACTTATCGATTAGCTCTATGAATTCCTGGTCTGGAAGTTCCTTGGCATAATCATGAAGGAGGCCAGCTAAACCAGCTTTTTCAGTATCGTAACCATACTTTTCAGCAAGAGCAATAGCAGCTTGCTCAACACCCAAAACATGACTAAAGCGTTTAGGACTCATAACCGCTCTAACTTTTTCAAGGAGTTCATCACGAGAAAAGTCAAGGTATTTTTCATAGGTCATTTATAGAGCCCCGCTTTCTTGATGTAGGCAAGTACAGACTGCGGCACCATGAAGTTAGGTATACGATCCTTCTTAATGTAGGATCTGACTGCACTTGAACTAATATCCATAAGGGGCACATCAACCCAGATAACAGGATATGAGGTTCCAGCCTTATACTTAGGACGCGGTACACCAACAAATTGAACCATCTCGATAAGTTCATCAATACGGTGCCATTTTGGTAGGTACTCGACCATATCAGCTCCAATAATAAAGTAATAATCCGTATCAGGATTAGCCTCTGTCAAGAGCTTCATGGTGTCATAGGTATAGCTGATTCCCTTACGTTCCAACTCGATGGTTTCAATATCCAAACCTGGGATGCCGTTAATAGCCAACATAAGCATATTAAGGCGATGCTTTTCATCAATAGTCTCTTTTTTCATCGATATGAGGGGGCTCAAATTCAGGCATAAGAAGAACTTCATCGAGACCTAACTGCTGACGCACCTGGTCTGCAACAACCAGGTGGGCATTGTGAACAGGATTGAAATTTCCACCTAATATTCCAACCTGCTTACGGCCGGTATCTTTAATTTCTTCCTCTAGTTGAACCTTTGTAAATGGGGTTACAAGATCTAATGCCATGTTCGTCTCCTCTTATTCAAGCATTATATGATTTTTTAACATCTTCAATGCTTTAAAAGTGTCTCTATACCTTAATTTGTCCTTCACCAAGTAACGTCAGCAACTATTTTTGGATGGCTTTAACATTTGGTGACAACTTACGATTTTCTTTTTTAGCAGATTCCTTGTAAAGAATCAAGATACGTCCAATCTTGAGGACTGTATCACAGCCGATTTCTTCTTCCAAAATTTCAGCAACTTCATGGATATCTTCCATAGTATTTTGAAGAAGGGTTACCTTAATTAACTCACGGGCATCAAGGGCGTTACGAACGCTAGTTTTGATATGATCGTTAAGACCGTTTTTCCCAATTTGTACAATAGGTTTAAGGGTGTGGGCTTCCGATTTGAGGAAGGCACGTTGTTTTGATGTTAGTGACATGTTTATTCCTTTTTAATTTTTTCGATGTTTTTCCTTAGATGATAGGGCCGCTCGTAAACTTTGGGTTCCATGGCTAATTTTTTCGAGCTTAAAGTTTCAAAAATTTCGAATCCACGTAACATAGTATGTTGCTTGGATTACTATCAGGGCGAAAAACCACATTGTTTGCTTATGGCTTAACTCTAGGCAAACTTCATGATTATTGAAAAGACTTTTTTAATACTTTAACTGCTTCATTAGGTTTAAATAATTGCTTTTCGCACAACGACACCAACGCCTTCTGGTGCCCAGGCAGCAACGATGGTTGGTTGGTCTGCTTTCCCTTGAACACGAATCCAGCCTAATCCTGAAAAGACAACGTCTGTCTTATCTTTGATAGTGAACTCGTGACGGACTAGTTTTGGAAAATCAGCCAATTCCTTAGGCCCAGGTGGCATAAGGAGACTTCCAACGTGCTTGTCATAAAAGGCATCTGCGCCGTCAAGTTTGGTACGGTGAAGCTTTAGATTATTGTCAAAGAAGGCTGTAAAAACCTTGTTTATCACCATCAATGAAGTCAAAACGTCCTAGTCCACCTAGAAATAGGGTTTGGCCTGCATTTAACTGATAAGTCTTCGGTTTGATTTCCTTCTTAGGACTAACGTATTTGAGGTCCTTAGCTGACAGATAGTGCGCCATCTGGTGACGGTGTATAATTCCTGGTGTATCAAAAATATAGCTACCATCATCTAATGGGATTTCAATCTTATCAAGGGTCGTTCCTGGGAAACGAGAGGTTGTGATAACATCCTTATCACCAGTAATTTCTTTGATGATGGCATTGATTAAGGTTGATTTACCAACATTCGTAACACCAACAACATAGACATCACGACCCTTACGGAGGGCTTCAATACGTTGAATCAGCTCTTTAATAGCATGATGATTTTGAGCAGATGTCAACATGACATCCACAGGACGCATCCCTTCTTCGTGGGCACGTTCTGTTAACCATTGAGTTACCTTACCGTCTTTAACGGATTTAGGTAGGATATCCTTTTTATTTCCAACCAAGAGCACATCATTACCCGAAACAAAGCGTGATAAGCCTGGGATGATTGATCCATTAAAATCGAAAATATCAACAACATTAACAACGAGGGCATCACTATCACCAACTTCATGAAGTAATTTTAAAAATTCATCATCAGTGATGTGGACATCCACAATCTCATTGTAATGACGAAGACGGAAACAGCGCTGGCAGTATAGCTCACCTGTTTCCTCGGCCATTTTTAATAGAGCTAGCAGGTGTGAAACCTGCTTTTTCTTTATCCTCTGTTTGAATTTGGGCTCCACACCCAATACAAAATAATTCTTCCATTAAATTCCTTTGTTGAAGGTCATTGGACCATATGCTTTTTCAATCCTTTTTCCACATGCGACGTTCACGCCAACGGTTAAACTTGGTTACCCAAGAATCGGATTTCACCAAAGGCTTAACCAAAATCGAGCGAATACCTGCTCGGTGGCTAGCCCTAATGTCAGTCATGAGCTGGTCACCCACCATTACAACCTCTTCACGGTTAAAGTGATAGCGTTCAATCGCTTCATTAATGCCTTTAGTGAAAGGCTTCATGGCACGACTCACGAAATCTACATGGAAATTGGCAACTGCACGTTCAACACGTTTATGTTTATTGTTGGAGACCACAACCACTGGAATGTCAGCCTCTGTCATCTCATCTAACCAAGCTCGTAGCTCAGGAGTCCCATCAGGGTTGTTCCAAGCAATCAAGGTATTGTCCAAATCGACCAAGACGGTACGAATACCGTGTTCACGTAGCTGGTCAGGTTTCAAATCATAAACAGCCTCCACCATAAACTGGGGCCTATAATCGTCTATACTCATTTTCTCTCCAAAGTGTTAGTTTACTTCTTATTTTACCATAATTTTAAGGTTTATGTGTGGAACTTAAGTCCTAATTTTTTAAGAACAACCTTTACAGAACAATAAAGAAAAGAACCAAAATCACTCAGGCTCCATTCTTATCTCTGAAATTTTTTCTTTTGTTAGGGCAACTAAATTCTTAAGCGATATGATGATGACAGCAAGAACAATTAAAATCATTCCAACCACATCAATGGCAAAGAAGCGGTCACCCATAATTAATACGGTCAAAATGACCGATGCTATGGGTTCCACCGAGGCTAAAAGACTCCCTTTGACAGCTCCAACCATGGCCGTCCCCTTAAGGAAAATGGTGTAAGCAAAGACTGTCCCAATGAAGACCAAACCAAAAAGCGCTAGGAGATTTCCACCGGTCAAAGGAAGCTTATACTTCCAAGCTTGGATAGCAATCGGAAAGACCAAACCACCAAGTAACATGCCTAGGCCAATAACAATCAGACTGCCCCATTTTTCAATGGCCTTAGCAGGCAGTAAGATATAAAGTGCATAGGTCACTGCCGAAAAGAGGCCCCAGAACAAGCCGATAGGCGTAATGGCCAGCTCTGTCACCTGACCATGCGTTGCGATAATAAAGGTTCCCGCAATAGCCATGATAATCGCTACCAACTCTGAAACCATTGGAAATCTACGGTTCTTAGCACACACAAAAGTCAGAATGAGTACTGGCGTGACATACTGCAAGACCGTCGCAGTCCCTGCATTGGTATGCTGAATGGCACTAAGATAGGCATACTGATTCAAGACCAGACCAAAGAGTGCAAATAAGGCGATACTTACTAAGGTTTTCTTATCTTTAAGTGCTGAAACTAATTTGTCTGACTGCCTAAAAAATGACCGAAGCTGTCAGCAAAATCCCAGCTATAATTAAACGTAAACTCGTTAAAAGATTAACATTAATCCCATGAGTCATCAGGTATTGACCCGAAACTCCTGAAAATCCCCAAGCAATTCCAGCAACCAAGATCATCAGACTCCCTTTTAATTGTTTAGACATGTGTTTTCCTCGATTATGATAATGCCTATTTATTATAACACAGGGAGTCGTAAATCAGTAGATAACTTCAGAAAAATTATACTCTTTTTCTTGAGGAATTTTCAAGCCACCAACCTATAATCCAGCCAAGAACTAAAAGATAATTTTCAAGTGCACCAATAGCGTTGACTGAGTGACGGTATTGAAGATAGCTAAGGAAATGATTAGTCCCAATCCCAAGACCTCCAATAATCAAAGCCATTAGAACAGCTCTCAAATAAAACCAATCGTACTTGAGATTGACAGTAATCAGGATGACAAGAACTGTTACATTCCAAATACCAATCTCCCTCTGCCATCCGACAGAAATGCCGTAACCCGAATGACTTCCCATATAAGTTGGGAAGAATAGCTGAAAAAAAATAGCATCAGTCATGGCGAGGATGACGAGGATAAAAAGGACTCTTAAGAATTTGTTCATGGGGTAACTCCTAAAATCTATTTATAATAAAATTCTTGACTAGTCTAACACAAATATTGCAAATAAAGAACCAACCTTTCGGCTGGTTCTTTATTTATCAATCTTCTTTCAACTTAGCCAATTCTTGGGCAAGTAACTTGAGGGCTACTTGTGGGTTTGCTTGGCCTTTAGTTGCTTTCATGAGGAAGCCTGTGAAGGCCTTGTCAGCATTACGTTTACCTGACTTGAAGTCGGCTACGGCTGCTTCATTATCTGCAAAGACTTGGTGGATGATTGGAATCAAGACTTCAGGATCTGAAATCTGTACCAATCCAGCTTTTTCGACGTATTCACGCGCACCGCCACCGTTTTTCGCCAAATGAACGAATACTTTCTTGGCAATCTTAGATGAGATGGTGCCATCTTCGATGATAGCAATCATTTCTACCAAGTTTTCGGGTGTCAATTGGATTTCTTCAAGCGTTTTGCCTTCTGCATTCAAGAACTGAGCGACTTCACCTTGAAGCCAGTTAGAGACTTGTTTGGCATCTCCACCAAGGGCTACGGCTGCTTCAAAGAAGTCAGAAGTAACCTTCGTAGCTGTCAATTGGTTGGCATCATAGTCAGACAAACCAAGCTCTGCCACATAGCGAGCACGGCGGTCTTTTGGAAATTCTGGTAACTCCGTACGCATTTCCTCAATCCACTCATCTGAGATTTCAAACAATGGAAGGTCTGGTTCTGGGAAATAACGGTAATCCGCTGCTCCTTCTTTGACACGCATAAGGATTGTGCTCTTGCTGGCTTCATCATAACGGCGTGTTTCTTGACGAATGACACCACCTGAGCGCAGGATTTTCGCTTGACGTTGCACTTCGTATTCAAGACCTTTGCGGACATTCGAGAAGGAGTTCAAGTTTTTCAACTCCGTCTTGGTACCAAATTCCTCTTGACCATATGGACGAAGGGAAATATTGGCATCCACACGCATAGATCCTTCTTCCATCTTGACATCAGAAATGCCTGTGTATTGGATGACTTCTTTGAGAGCTGTCAAATAAGCGTAGGCTTCTTCAGGAGAACGCATATCGGCTTCAGATACAATCTCGATCAATGGCACCCCTTGACGGTTAAGGTCAACATAAGAGAAACCGTCTGTTCCATGCGTGTTCTTACCGGCATCTTCTTCCAAGTGGGCACGTTCAATCCCGATTTTCTTAGTTGTTCCGTCTTCCAATTGCACTTCAATCCAACCGTTATAACCGATTGGCTCGTCAAATTGCGAAATTTGGTAGGCTTTTGGATTATCAGGATAGAAGTAGTTCTTACGGTCAAAGTGCATGTGCTGGTGGATATCCATATTCAGCGCCAAAGCGGCCTTGATTCCAGCGTCCACAACACCCTTGTTCAAGACAGGAAGTACCCCTGGGAAAGACCAGTCGATCACATTAGTATTGGTATTTTGCTCGTTCCCAAAGTGAGCAGAGGTTGGTGAGAAAATTTTTGAGTTTGTATTCAATTCAACGTGGACTTCAAGTCCGATGACTGTTTCAAAGTTCATTAATTGTCACCTCCAAAAATCACGGGTTGTTGCTTATGGTAATCCGTTTTAGCTTCAAAAGCAGCTGCAGCTTGATAGATGGTCTCTTCAGAATACTTAGGACCAATCAACTGCAAACCAACTGGAAGACCTTGCGCAAAACCTGCAGGAATCGAAATCCCTGGAAGACCTGCCAAGTTAACTGGAATGGTCAACAAGTCCGCCAAGTACATGGCAACAGGATCATGATTGAGCGTATCCAAATCGAAAGCTACGCTTGGAGCTGTAGGACCAAGGATGAGATCGTAATCCGCAAAGACTTTTTCGAAGTCTTGGATAATGAGGGTACGAACTTGACCAGCTTTCTTGTAGTAAGCATCGTAGTAACCAGATGACAAACTAAAGGTACCCAGCATGATACGACGTTTGACTTCATCACCAAAGCCTTGGCTACGAGTGTTTACGTAGATGTCATCCAAGTTCTTGGCATCTTCCGCACGGAAACCATAGCGAATGCCATCGAAACGTTGCAAGTTTGAAGAGGCTTCAGATGAAGCAATGATGTAGTAGACAGCAACCCCGTATTTAGAATGAGGCAGGCTGACTTCCTCGACTGTTGCTCCCAATTTTTCAAAGTGCTTAGCCGCATCGAGGATGATTTCTTTAACTTCTGGGTCAATCCCTTCCCCAAGGTATTCCTTAGGAAGAGCAATCTTCATGCCTTTGATGTCTTGACCAATCTTAGAAGTAAAATCGGCTATGCGGACTGGCGCAGATGTTGAATCCTTAGCATCTTCACTGGCAATAACATTGAGCAATTGGGCATTTTCCTTAACAGTTTGTGAGAACGTACCAATCTGGTCAAGTGAGCTACCAAAAGCAATGAGACCGAAACGAGAAACCGTTCCGTAAGTTGGCTTAAGGCCAACAATCCCGTTAAAGGCAGCCGGTTGGCGGATAGAGCCACCTGTATCTGAACCAAGAGACAAACGGACTTGACCTGAAGCTACAGCTGCTGCCGAACCACTAGATGACCCACCAGGAACCTTGCTGTGATCCCAAGCATTCTTGGTTGCTCCATAGTAAGAAGTCTCACCAGATCCACCCATGGCAAATTCATCCATGTTAGTTTTCCCGATGACAATCATATCTTTAGCTTTGGCATTAGCAACCGCTGTCGCATCAAAAATAGGCTCGTAGTTATAGAGCATTTTTGAGGCCGCAGTCGTCAAAATGCCGTCAGTAGAGATATTGTCTTTGACAGCGAATGGAATCCCTGACAGGAGGTTGTCAGCATCGATTCCTTTTTCGTCAATGGCCTTAGCTTGTGCAAGGGCAGCTTCTTCTGCTACTGTCACAAAGGCATTGACTGCTTCTTCACGCGCCTTGATATCGTCAATGGTCGCTTGTGTCAATTCGGTTGCTGAAATTTCCTTAGAGACAAGGAGATTGTGCAACTCTTCAATGGTTTTATTGTTGAATGACATTAGGCATCTCCTCCATCTTCTAGGATAGCTGGTACTTTGATGTAGTAATTATCTTTTTCAGGTACATTTTTAAACAAACGGTCACGGTCAGTCCCTTTTTCAGCAACATCCGGACGCAGTACAGTCTTGCGGTCCGCCATGGTCGTTGTTGGGGCAACACCAGTTGTGTCCACTTCTTCCAACAATTCCACCATATCAACAATCTTCGATAAGGTTGTCGCAAACTCAGCTGTCTCTTCTGGAGAGAATTTCAATTTTGAAAGATTGGCAACGTGGGTTACCTCTTCTTGCGTAATTTTCATCTTGCTTCCTTTCGTGAAATGATGATTTTTCAATACCCTCTATTTTACCATAATTTAGCCTAATTTACTGGGAGAATAAAAAAAATCTGTAGCAACTTTTTTTGGTCACTACAGTTTACCAATATACAGCTTTTTTGCAAAAACAGTTATTGTATGGGCATCAAGAGCTTTCTCCAGGCTTCTAACATTTCTGGTTTCAAATAATGTTTTGCCAGGTCGTATGAGGCTTGGTACATAGACTCAATATCACTTTCTAAGGCAAATAAAATCTTGTCGGCCATCTGAGAAACAAGTAAATCCTCATCCATAGTCTCGCTATAAGGGACCAGATACCCATTCTCAGCATCTTTGATGAAGATTTTGCTCTTTTTGATGGGCAAGAGCAACAGCTCTAATGCCAAATCCGTTTAAATCTACTTCAAAAGTGGTAACAAATCCTGCGTGAAAATCATATCACAGTCTAAATATAAAACGGGATTTTCTTGAACAAACTCAGGAATCACATAACGGAAAAAAGTCGTATAATGAATATACGTACTCGGAAGCGAAAATTGTTTAAAGCTTTCTGCAGACATACGGCAATTGAGAATTTCCGAATCAATAGCAGCCAAACAACTATTCATAAGGGAAGACTAATCTGTCGGTAAATTCTCATTTAGCACATAAATTTTCCACTACCCTTGGTGTGCACGTAAAGACTAAAGATCCAGCTCTAACTTTTCCATATAGAGATGGCTCTGCTATAAATACAACTGATTTTTTACCCAAATTTTCTCCATCTCAAACTTTAATAAGAATATCATTTTTAGAAAACATTACAATTTCTACCCCTTACAAAAAAGCCAGTACAAAGGCTGACTTCAATCGGAGATCAATTTTCTTTCAGTGCTTGCTAGATTCGTAAAATTGAACCCAGACCAGAACACAGCTCAAATCCACTATTCTACAGAGGCACCGTTACTTGCGATAACTTCTTTGTACCTGTTAAATGATTTTTTCTTAGAGCTTTTAGGGCTACCCTTACCATCATTGTCGCGGTCTATATAGATGAAACCATAATGTTTTTTCATTTCACCAGTTCCGGCAGAAACAAGATCGATACAACCCCAGGTTGTGTATCCCCAAAGTTCTACACCATCTTCATTGATGGCATCCCTCATGGTATTAATGTGGGCTGCCAAGTAGTCAATACGATAATCGTCTTCAACATAACCATTTTCATCTGGTGTATCCACAGCACCAATCCCATTCTCAACGATAAACATCGGTTTCTGGTAACGATCCCAAATAGCATTGAGGGTAATACGAAGGCCTAGTGGGTCAATTTGCCAACCCCACTCTGAAGATTCTAAATATGGATTTTTAATAGGGGCAAAGATATTGCCGGCAGTCTTTTCATTAACTTCTGGATCACCTGAAGCCACACGACTTGAATAATAAGAGAAGAAAATGAAATCAACAGTATGCTCTTTGAGAAGCTCCAAATCTTCTTCAGTCATCTCAAGCTTAATACCATCACGCTCCCACTGCTTTTTAGCATAATTTGGATACTCTCCACGATCCTGGACATCAATGAAGAAATAGTTACTCCGATCTTCTTGCATGGCTGCCCAGTAGTCACGTGGGTGGGCTGTATTTGGATAATACTGACCGTCTGCCAACATACAACCAACCTTATTTTCAGGATCAATCTTGTGAGCCAACTTAGTCGCCATAGATGAAGCTACCAACTCTTGGTGAGCTGCTTGGTATTTAACCTGCTCCTCATTCTCACCCTCTTCAAAACAGATCCCTGCTCCCATAAATGGTGCATGGAGAATCATGTTAATTTCGTTAAAAGTGAGCCAGTACTTAACCAAACCTTTATAACGTGTGAAAAGGGTACGGCAAAGATTTTCATAGAAACCAAGAATCTTACGATTACGCCATCCACCATACTCTGTAATCGAGTGCATTGGACAATCAAAGTGCGTAATAGTTACTAAGGGTTCGATGCCATGTTTGTGACATTCCTTGAATAGGTCCTCGTAAAAAGCTAGCCCAGCTTCATTTGGCTCAGCCTCATCACCCTTAGGAAAAATACGAGACCAAGCAATAGAAAGTCGATAAGTCTTAAAGCCCATTTCACCAAAGAGAGCAATATTTTCCTTGTAACGGTGGTACATATCAATGCTTTCCTTAGCTGGATAAGAATAACCATCCTCAAAATCAAACATCTTGCGACGTCCAGTAATAATCGAAAGGCGATCCTCACCAATCGGTACCACATCAACATTGGCTAACCCACGCCCATCAGCATCATAGGCACCTTCACATTGGTTGGCTGCTGTAGCACCACCCCCACAAAAAATCCGTCAGGAAACGTTAAATTTTTTAGTCATTATTCTACCTCTTATATATTTCGACTTAATATAGTAATAGTATACAATAGCCTGTAATCGTTTTCTTATAGTAAACTACGGAAAACTGATACTATCCTATGATTTCAGACAAAGAATTGAGAGTAGAATAACTTCCTACTCTCGATGATGACTTATTTCCAATTTTCTTCTAAAAATTGGTGACGAATAGCGCTACTCTGCGCATAACGTTCAGGATTAGTCTTATAAAATCCCTGATGGTAAGCTTCGGCTTCGTAGAAAGTCTCCGCAGGTTCAATCTTTGTCACGATTGGACGGTCAAAACGTCCTGAGGCTTGAAGATTATCCTTAGATTGTTCAGCAATTTTCTTTTGACGCTCATCAAAATAATAAATCACAGGACGGTAATTATCACCACGATCCTCAAATTGTCCAAAAGCATCCGTCGGATCGGTCTGTGCCCAATAAATTTCGACTAAATCAGCAAAAGAAATAATTTCTGGATCAAAGATAATCTCCACTGCCTCGGTGTGCCCCGTCGTTTTACGACATACCTCCTCGTAAGTTGGGTTTGGTACATGTCCTCCAGTATAACCAGAGCGAACAGATAGAATACCTTCTTGCTCCTCAAAAGGTTGCACCATGCACCAGAAGCACCCTCCGGCAAAAATAGCTCTTTCCATAGCGTCCTCTCTTACCAAACTGGTTCATCCAAACCTTGAGATGATTTCTTGATGATTCCTTTGACTTCGTCAGTATGATAAGCCTTGATAACTTTCTTGATAGCATCAGCCTTATCTGATTTTTCCCAACCTTTTTGGGCTACAAGTAGATTGTACCATTGCTTAGTATTTTTACTAGCGGGCTCTACGTAGATAGCTGTCTTAGGATCAATACCAGCCTCTGTAACGAAGTCATTATTAATAATGGCCGCATCGACAGAATCAATGTTGGCAGCTGTCTGAGCAGCATCAACTTCTCTGATATTTAAATTCTTGCTATTTTCACTAACATCAGTCAACTTAGCCTTGTCATTTGCACCTACACTAAGTTTAATCAAGCCAGCAGACTGCAAGAGATTAAGGGCACGACTTTCATTAACGGCATCATTTGGAATGGCAATCGTAGCACCTTCTGGCAACTCTTTAATATCCTTATACTTGTTCTTACCACCCTCTGTACCAGAATAGACACGGAAAGCTGTGAAATAAGTCTCAGCAATTGGTACCAAGTCAGTCTTATGATCCGAGTTCCAGTTATCAAGGAAATTATAGTGTTGGAAAGCATTAATATCAATATCACCATTATTGAGGGCTACGTTTGGTTGAGAATAGTCCGTAAACTCGCTAAACTTAAGCGTAATTCCCTCTTTTTTCAAGATTCCTTCGATCTTATCCCAGCGTGCTTGTTCAGACTCACTCTTAGCCATGGTCCCTACTCGAACCACCGTCTGATCCTTAGCAGCATCCTTACCACAAGCTGCCAAAATACCTACAGAAGCAACAGCGATAGCCACAAAACCTAATAATCGTTTTATTTTCATCATTTTTCTCCTCTCAGATGAATCAATGCCTTTAGTCTAACACGAATATATCCGCTTGACTAATTCATATTCTTAATCAGTTGATAGAGAGGAATTATCAAAAAAATGAGTAAGAACCAACTCTTACTCTACAATTGTCGCTCCAAGAACATTTTTAAAATGCCCAATGGCAAAATCATGTGCTTCTGTCGTCAAGGAGGCTGTTGCACTCTCTACCACCTCGATATCATAGCCCAAATTATAAGCATCAATAGCCGTATGTAACACACAAATATCTGTTAAAACTCCCGTCAAAACGACTGTTGTCACACGACGCTCACGCAAACGAATATCCAAATCTGTTCCTGAAAAAGCTGAATAGTGACGTTTGTCCATCCAAAAGACACGATGATCATCCTTGATGGCATCATATACACCAGCCAACTTACCATAAAGTTCTCGCCCAGCTGTCCCTGCAATATTGTGAGGCGGAAAGAGTTTAGTCTCAGGATGGAAATTATCCCCCTCATCATGTCGGTCCATAGCCACAAAGATATAATCTCCATTGTCATAGGCTTCTTGCGTTACCTGAGCAATGCGATCTTCAATGGCTTGGGCAGGCTTACCAGCCGTCAACTTCCCATCATCTGCTACAAAGTCATAAGAGTAATCAATTGAAATCAATGCTTTGTCATACTACCTTCTCCTTTTAAAAAAGTGGGCAGCCTCAACCTACCTCACTTCTATTCAATGTTTTATTCGTATTCTTTCAATTTGTCGTAGATACCTTCGTTAAGGACTTTAAGGTAAGTGCCTTTCATACCAAGCGAACGACTTTCAATAATACCAGCTGATTCTAATTTACGAAGAGCATTAACAATAACAGAACGAGTGATTCCGATACGGTCCGCGATAACAGAGGCTGTCAAACGACCTTCTAAACCGTCCAACTCATTCAAGATAGCTGAAACTGCCTTGATTTCTGAGTAAGACAAGGTATTAATAGCCATATTAATAGCTGTTTGTTTACGAATCGTTTCTTCCAAGTTTTCTGTTTGAAGATGCAACAATTGCAAACCAACTACTGTAGATGCAATCTCAACCAAGATAAGGTCGTCGTCCACAAAATCATGGTCGTTACGCCAAATAATGAAAGAACCAAGACGCATACCACCACCATAGATTGGTGCAATTGTAGTCAAACCGTCAGGGAAATCATCTTTTAATTCCACTGGGAAGATGGTCAAGTCACTGTCAATACCGATATTTTCTTGAGTATCATAAACACGACTGATACCACGTATGTATTCCTCTGGAAGTTGTTTAGCTTTAAAAAACTTTTCCACACGGTCATTGTTGGTTTTGTATTTCATAGCAAAACCAAGGAGAGCACCTCCACCATTTACAATAGCAGCATTACAATCAATAATATCTGCCAACTGAGCAGCCATGTTGTTGTATGGAAGATCTCCTTCCAAACTATCTACTGAGCGTTGCAAGATAGAAGTAATTTTACGTGTTTTATCAAGCAAATTTGCCATTTTTATTGTCTTCACTTTCTATTTATAATCTTAATAATCACAGGTCCTGTACCAAGCATATCCGTTAAGATCCGCTAGCACCATCATTATAGCATACCTGAACTAAAAATTGCAAACAATTGTCTGAAAATTATTTATTATTCTACTATTCATTATATTATATCTTTTTTCAGGGAAAACGTTCGGATTTTATCTAAAAACGACTCCTTTTTAAGCAAGATAAAAACCGAACAAGTCTTTTTGTCCAGTTTTCACGAATTTAGCGCTTATAATATAACAAAACACGCTCGATTTTATTTCCAAGATCAGCCAATTCTTCCACACGAGGAAGGTAGACAATACGGAAGTGGTCCGGTTCATTCCAGTTAAAGCCTTTACCTGGAACCAAGAGGACCTTTTCCTTCTTCAAAAGACGAAGACAGAACTCTTCATCATCGTCAATATCATACATGTTGCGGTCAATCTTAGGGAAGATGTAAAGACCCGCATCTGGCTTAACAGCTGTGAGTCCTGGAATATCGTTTACTGTGTTTGTAATAAACTCACGTTGTTCATAAATACGACCACCTGGAATCAGGAGCTCATCAACAGATTGGTAGCCCCCAAGTGAGGTCTGAATTACGTGTTGAGAGAGCACATTAGAGCAAAGGCGCATATTGGACAACATATCAAGCCCTTCAATATAGCCCCGAACATTCTTCTTAGGCCCAGAAAGAACCATCCAACCTACACGGAAACCACAAATACGGTGAGATTTAGAAAGACCATTCATAGATACACAGAAAACGTCTGGTGCAAGACTTGCAATAGCAATGTGCTTCTTACCATCCATAACCAAGCGGTCATAAATCTCATCCGCAAAGATAATCAAATCATTTTGGCGTGCAATATCGACAATCTGTTCAAGAACATCTTTAGGGTAAAGAGCACCTGTCGGGTTATTCGGATTGATAATAACAATAGCCTTAGTATTTGATGTAATCTTTGATTTGATAACATCAATGTCTGGATACCAGTTAGATTTTTTCATCACAGACATAGTGAACAGCGTTACCGCCAGCTAGACTGACACAAGCTGTCCAAAGAGGATAGTCTGGCATTGGAACCAAGACTTCATCACCATCATCAAGCAAGGCCTGCATAGACATGGGAATCATCTCTGACACACCGTTACCAATATAGATATCATCGATGTCTACATTTGGGAAACCCTTAAGCTGGCAATACTGCATAATAGCCTTACGAGCTGAGAAAATCCCCTTACTATCTGAATACCCCTCACTGTTACGAACATTCATAATTAAGTCACGAATGACTTCATCTGGTGCTGTAAAACCAAATTCCGCAGGATTTCCTGTGTTCAGACGGAGAATTTTTTCACCTTTGGCAATCATACGGTTGGCCTCATCCAAAACTGGACCACGAATATCATAGGCAACGTGTTCCAACTTTGATGATTTATCAAATGTTTCATAGGTTAATCCTTTCAAAAGATACTAAAGCAGATACATCTAGTAGAAAATAAGAAAATTCAACACCTGATGGGGATTTTTTACTTTCATTGACACCATCTTAGACCTAGCCCGTTTGGCATCATTTCTGAAGATTTATCTTCCTCATTGATTATCTCGTTTCTTACGAAGCTAATAACAGATTGTATTATACCTCTTTTTCAGACAATATTCAATTTTTAGATAAGGTCAAACTCTTCCCATTACTGATAGTATCGTAAAGTAAGCAGTCAAAAAGATTTCAGAAACCCATAACAATGTTTTCATTTTTAAGATTAAAGGAGTATAATAAAATTAAAGATAGGAGGTAGAGCTTATGTCTCAACAATATAAACATATTATGGTAGCCATCGACGGTTCTCACGAATCAGAGCTGGCCTTTCTCAAAGGTGTGCACGTTGCAAAACGTAATAACGCACAGTTACTTTTAGTACATGTTATCGATACACGCGCCCTTCAAAGCATTATGACTTTCGACTCTTATATCTATGAAAAACTAGAAGACGAGGCTAAAGCTGTATTGGCTAACTTTGAACGTCAAGCCAGAGAAGCTGGTTTAACTAAGATTCGCAAAGTTATTGAGTTCGGTAATCCTAAGAGCCTTTTGGCTGTTGATATCCCTGATAAGGAAAATGTTGACCTTATTATGATTGGTGCCACTGGTCTCAATACTTTTGAGCGTCTGCTTGTCGGTTCATCTTCTGAGTACATTCTCCGTCACGCAAAAGTTGACTTGCTCGTTGTACGTGATTCTGAAAAAACGCTATAGTCACCTCTCACAAGCACCTACGGTGCTTTTCTCATATAATAAATTGTAAAATATAGTTCAACAAAAAAATCTCATAGCGTTTCATTGGTGTAAACTGTAAGTAACGAAACAAACAGAACCCGAGGAAAAACTATAAGCTACTCCCAGCTTACCATAACCGACTGAATAAAGATAGAAACCTATAAAACCATCTATAACTGGCTCTATACTGGTTTGATTGATCTGGATTTGAGCGTCCTTCGTCGGAAAGGAAACAGTCGACAACCCAAAGAAACAGATGGAAGATTTAGAATTGGTACGCCAATTGCCAAACGTCCTAAGGAGGTCAGGAATCGTGAGACCTTTTGTCACTGGGAGGCTTGATACTGTGGTGTCTTCCAGAGGCAAAAACAAGGGGTGTTTAGTGGCCTTTCTAGAGCGAAAAACACGTTTTTACTTAGCTTCCAAGATACCAGATAGAACAACCAAAGCCATATTTTCAGCCATCGAACAACTTTGTAGGCTATTTCCAAAAGAGACTCTTATAACTTTCACTTCAGACAGGGGAAAAGAGTTTGCATGCTATCCTCTGGTAGAGAGGAAGCAATGAGAACGCAAATGGCTTACTAAGAGGATATTTCCCAAAGAAAACAGATTTAGCTACTATCTCTGATAAGGTTTTGAACAAGGCCTTAGATGATATCAATCATCGACCACGAAAATGTTTAGCTTACAGAACTGTTTGTGAATCTCTAGAGGATGAGTTCGAGTAAATGTTGCACTTATTCTTGTGATTTATCATATAAAAAGAACTGAGTTATTAATCTCGGTTCTTTTTCTTGTTCTATTTTTCAGACGTTGCTGATTCAGACACAGCTTCTGACTCTGAAGTTGCTTGGCTTTCTTCTACCAAGGCTTCGCTAGCAGATTGACTATAGGCACTTGCTTGCTCCAAAGCAAGACTAGTTGAAAGGCTCTCGCGTTCTGCTTCCTGACTAAGGCTTGCTTCAAAAATCATCAGTTCCTTTTGACGTTCTGTTTCACGAAGATACTCACGTTCTTCTTGCTCTTCTTGACGTCATCTTTCTTGCTCACGTCTTTGAGCTTTCTGACGTTCACGCTTAGCATGGCGTTTTTGCGTCTCATCAATCAAGACCTTAGTATTATCTTTGATTCGCATTAATTTGACAAGTTGAACCAAAAGTCTCCATACAAACACAATGACTGACTCCACAAAGAGAAGAAGCTCAACCAGAATAACTCCCAACAAGCTCCAAGCCATGAAAAGCGTTATCAATAATTGTGTGGAAATCTTCTTCAAGTCACCCAAATGATTGTTGTAAATATTGAGGGTCTCAAGGAAAAGATCTAAGATTCCTTGTAAGAGATGAGACTTAACAGATTTATCTCCCTCAAGGCTCAAGTCCATTTGAACTTCCGCCGGAGTAACCACTGTCAACTCTCCATCTTGATAGACCTCAACACGATCCCCTAAATTTATATCAAAATCAAAAAGAGCACGATCTATTTTTTTCAAGCGCCCATCGGGATGACTAAGGTAAACAAAGTCATCATCAATTTTTAAAATACGAAACATAATTACCTGCGTTTTTATTGCTTCCTAAATAATAACAAAATGAAAAAAGCTCTTGTTGAGAGCTTATTCTGGCTCTATAATTTCTGTAGTGGGTAAAACCACCGTAGAGATTATAGAGCGTTTTGAGTATATACAAAAAGTCCCATAAGAACTATAATGAAAAGCAACCAAACCATCATTAGGAAGAACT
>ENA-OQHD01000230-OQHD01000230.1-human-gut-metagenome-genome-assembly--contig:-NODE-230-length-23538-cov-4.720516_pt1 | contig 23538 bp, 34 predicted proteins | sample MGYA00242560_ERZ504711 | MGnify/ENA primary metagenome ERZ504711 (study PRJEB26092, sample SAMD00036198) | human gut metagenome | host: Homo sapiens | study: EMG produced TPA metagenomics assembly of...
TGCTGTCAATTAAAGTGAGTTTTTAGCTCTATATTCCATAGAACTAAGGTCGTTTAATTGATTCTATATAAATACATTTATGTCAAAGGAGAAAGACTATGAGAAATTTTGCAAGTCCGTCGCGTTACATTCAAGGTGAAAACGCCTTATTTGAAATGCAAAAACCATTTTGGAACTAGGAAGTCACCCTGTACTATTGTGTGATTCAGTAGTTTATGACATTGTGGGTCAACGTTTCGAAGAATATCTTGTTCAAAATGGACTTACAGTTGTTCCAGTCTTCTTTAATGGTGAAGCTTCAGATAATGAAATTAATCGTGTGGTAAGCTTGGCCAAAGAAAATGGGCTGTAATTTAGTCATTGGATTAGGTGGCGGTAAGACTATTGATAGTGCTAAAGCCATCGCAGATCTTCTAAATCACCAGTAGTGATTGCTCCTACCATTGCATCTACAGATGCTCCAGTTTCAGCCTTGTCTGTTATTTATACAGATGAGGGTGCCTTTGAGCGCTATATCTTCTACTCAAAAAATCCCAGAATTGGTCTTGGTGGATAGCAAGGTGATCTCTCAAGCACCAAAACGTTTGTTAGCATCTGGTATTGCAGATGGCTTAGCAACTTGGGTAGAAGCTCGAGCAGTTATGCAAGCCAACGGAAAAAGCTATGCTAGGTAAACACCAAACTCTAGCAGGGGTTTGCCATTGCTGAACGCTGTGAAGAGATTCTTTTTGCAGATGGTCTACAAGCCATGGCCGCTTGTGAAGCTAAAGTGGTAACGCCTGCCCTGGAAAATATTATTGAAGCTAATACCCTTCTTAGTGGTATTGGATTTGAAAGTGGTGGTTTGGCTGCTGCTCATGCCATCCATAATGGTTTCACAGCTCTCACTGGCGATATTCACCATTTGACTCATGGTGAAAAATGTAGCCTACGGAACTCTTGTGCAATTGTTCTTAGAAAATCGTCCAAAAGAAGTTTTGGATAAATACATTCGCTTCTATCAACAAATTGGCATGCCAACTACTCTTAAAGAAATGCATCTTGAAAATGCAAGCTATGAAGATCTTCTCAAGGTTGGTCAACAAGCGACTATTGAAGGAGAAACTATCCATCAAATGCCATTTGAAGTGAAAGCCTCTGATATTGCCCAAGCAATCGTAGCAGTAGATGCTTATGTTCATGGATTAGCCTAAGTAAATTTGGTCTTTTGTAGGGAAAGTGGCACCATTCCCGTATAGGAATATTATCCCTCTCAGGCACTTATCCCAACAGGATAGACAAATTGTTATAGGAAAGGGTTCAGTTCTGTATTAGATAGGACTGAGCCCTTTTTTACCTATTTAAAAATCCAATATTTCCAAAGGTCCCTCAAAGCGGTTTAAGAACTATTGAAAACAACAGAAATTTTCAAGAAATCTTGATTTAACAGTCATTTCCCTTGTGTAAGCGTTTCAAAATGGTGTATACTATAAATGAAAAGATAGGAAAAGGAGATGCTTAGTGGCTAGTATTACAATAGAAGCGAGCAAGGTAGCTAGAAAGAGTCCTATTCGAGTAGACAGTAGTCTTGTGGGGACAGTTTCTGGAGTGGAAGACGTGAGCGTTTCCCTACCATCGTCGAAAGCTCGTTTGAGTGTCGGAAAGTTGGGTTACAAGTCTAACACCATTACTGTCGAGGACGGACAAACCGTTCGTGTTACTAGCAATTTTCTAAATCGCTTTATAGCGATAGCGCCATTGTTACTCTATCTTGTTGGAGGACGTTACCTCCCACTTGTTGCTGTTCTATCTACTATAGTTTTGCTTTTTAGCTTACCTTTTCTCAAGTTAGAAATCGTAGGCTGATTAGAATCGGGAGTGGCTTAGCCCTCTGTTTGATACCTTTAACTCATTTTTTCATAATAATGCTAGGCCACCCCTTTTTATTAGGAATGGGTTGAGACGAAAAATTAGTTATCAAAAAGGGAACTCGATAGAGTTTCCCTTTTTTCTTTATCAAGCTAAAGTCATTTTTAAAAGACCCTAGTTATTAAAACTGAGGTCTTTGATGTTTATAGTCAGTTATCACTTACGGTACAATTTGTCGTATTGATAGTAAGGATCGAATGTGACATTGATACCAAGCTTACGAAGAACATTTTTGTCTTCATCGGTAAGAATGATTGTTGAGTGAGCTTCAGAACCCTTGAGGTTACTAAGTTCCTTCATGGCACGCGCCGCATCCGCATTGTTGGCAGCTGTAATAGCCAAGGCGATGAGGATTTCGTTGGAATGGAGACGAGGATTACGGCTACCCAGATGGTCAATTTTCAGACTTTGGATAGGTTTAACCACTTCAGGCTCGATAAGTTTAGTATCCTTATCAATACCTGCAGAAGTCTTGATAGCATTAATCAAAGCAGCTGCAGTTGGACCAAAGAGTTCCGAATTTTTACCAGTTACGATTTGACCATTTGGCAATTCGAGGGCAAGAGCAGAACCACCTGTTTCTTCAGCCTTAGCGTGTGCTGCAACGACCACTTGGCGATCTTCAGGCGTGATACCAAGATCATTCATGAGCAACTCAATCTTCTTGACAGCAGTCTCAGGCACACGTTCATTTTTGAAATCAAGAACGGTTTGATAGTAGCGACGGATGATTTCTTGTTTAGAGGCTTCTTTAGCTGCCTCATCATCCGTAATGGCAAAACCAACCATGTTAACGCCCATATCCGTAGGTGAAGCGTAAGGTGACTCACCAAGGATGCGCTCAAGCATACGTTTGAGGACTGGGAAAATCTCGATGTCACGGTTGTAGTTTACCGTAGTTTTGCCATAAGTTTCCAAGTGGAATGGGTCAATCATATTGACATCATCAAGGTCGGCAGTGGCAGCTTCATAGGCCAAGTTAACTGGGTGATGAAGCGGCAAATTCCAAACTGGGAATGTTTCAAATTTAGCATAACCTGATTTGATACCATTGATTTGGTCGTGGTACATATTAGACAAACATGTTGCTAATTTACCAGAACCAGGACCAGGTGCGGTAACGACAATCAGGTTACGGCTAGTCTTGATATAGTCGTTTTTCCCCATACCCTCAGGAGAAATGATATGGTTGATATCCGTTGGATAGCCCTTGATAGGGTAGTGGATGTAAGACGTGATGCCATTTTTTTCCAGTTGGTTACGGAAGGCATCAGCTGCAGGTTGACCTGAATACTGCGTAATAACAACAGAACCCACATAGATATTGAGTTCGTTGAATTTATCAATCAGACGAAGGACCTCTTGGTCGTAAGAAATACCAAGGTCACCACGAGCCTTAGAGTGCTCGATATTGCTAGCATTAATGGCAATGACCACTTCAACCTGATCTTTGAACTCTTGAAGGAGCTTGATTTTATTGTCAGGCTCATAACCAGGAAGGACACGAGCAGCGTGGAAATCTTCCAACATCTTACCACCAAACTCCAAGTAGAGCTTGCCGTCAAACTGGTTAATGCGCTCCAAAATATGGTCGCGTTGCAGATTCAAATACTGTTCAGAACTAAAAGCTTGTTTCTTCATAAATAAAAATACCTCTGAGAAAAATTATATCAAATGCCGAAGGTAAATGCTATTGGTGAGAGATGAATTATGGGAGAAAAAAGAGTGTGAAAGTCAATCATGAAACGTATTTTTTATGATAGTCCTTTAGAGTTATTATTTAATTTGGGTTCTCATCCCAGCAGTTAGATTTCTAGATAACAATCGCTTTAGAATATTTAATTTCATAAAGGAAAAATGCTTGCCAACTAACTGTTGGCGACCATTTTTTATCCTCTTTCACCTTACTTAACTCAAGTTGGTCTCGTAGACTAGAAGTATGTTATCATAATAGAAAAATAAGAAAAAGGTAAATTTATGGCAATCTTAGTTTAGGTGGCTGGTTACATCGGTTCTCACATGGTGGACCGTTTGGTTGAAGCGGGCCAAGAAAAAAGTTGTTGTCGTGGATAACTTGGTGACGGGTCACCGTGCGGCAGTCCATCCAGACGCTGTATTCTACGAGGGGGATTTAGCAGATCAAGATTTTATGCGTAAAGTCTTTAAGGAAAATCCTGATGTTGATGCGGTTATTCATTTTGCGGCTTACTCACTTGTGGCTGAGTCTATGGAAAAACCACTTAAATATTTTGACAATAACACTTCTGGTATGGTGAAGTTGCTTGAGGTCATGAACTAATGTGGTGTCAAATACATTGTCTTCTCATCAACAGCTGCGACTTATGGTATTCCTGAGGAAATTCCAATCCTTGAAACCACACCACAAAACCCAATCAATCCTTACGGTGAAAGTAAGCTTATGATGGAAACTATCATGAAGTGGTCAGACCAAGCCTACGGCATCAAGTATGTTCCTCTTCGTTACTTTAATGTGGCGGGTGCCAAACCTGATGGTTCGATTGGTGAGGATAATGGTCCTGAAACCCACCTCTTGCCAATTATTCTCCAAGTGGCTCAAGGTGTTCGTGAGAAAATCATAATTTTTGGAGACGACTACAATACTCCAGATGGTACCTATGTTCGTGACTATGTACATCCATTCGACTTAGCGGATGCCCACCTTTTAGCAGTGGAGTATCTCCGTAAGGGCAATGAGTCAACAGCCTTCAACTTAGGATCTTCAACAGGATTTTCAAATCTTCAAATCCTTGAAGCAGCTCGTAAGGTTACTGGTAAAGAAATTCCAGCTGAGAAAGCAGGTCGTCGTCCTGGTGATCCAGATACATTGATTGCATCCTCTGAAAAGGCTCGTACAGTCCTAGGTTGGAAACCACAATTTGACAATATCGAAAAAATCATCGAAAGTGCCTGGGCATGGCATTCAAGCCATCCAAAAGGTTATGACGATAGAGATTAATCATAAGGAATAGGAGCACCACCTGGTAGAAAACTGCAATTTGGAGTTTTTCCTATAGTCCATAGCAAATCTTTGCATTTTTATCTGATATCTTTTAAGATAATTCTATTACAACTTGAAAAGGAGAACAGGATGGAAACATATACACTTTCAAATGGGGTTACTATTCCTAAAATTGGTTTTGGGACTTGGCAGATTCCAGAAGGGGAAGAAGCCTACAATAGCGTTAGTTTCGCACTTAAGGCTGGTTACACACATATTGATACAGCACAAATCTACGGTAACGAGGTTTCTGTAGGTAAGGCAATTGCTGATAGTGATGTGGCGCGTGAGGATCTTTTCCTAACGACTAAACTCTGGAATGACAAGCACGATTACGATTTGGCTAAGGCCTCTATCGACGAATCTCTCGAAAGATTAGGTGTGGATTATTTGGATCTTTTTCTCATCCACTGGCCAAATCCAAAGGCACTTCGTGAGAATGATGCTTGGAAGGTTGGCAATGCAGGGGCTTGGAAGGCAATGGAAGAAGCCTACAAAGAAGGTAAGGTGCGTGCTATCGGTGTGTCTAACTTTATGCAACATCATCTAGAAGCTCTTTTTGAAACAGCTGAAATTGTGCCACATGTCAATCAAATTCTCTTGGCTCCAGGTTGTACCCAAGAAGATTTGGTTGCCTATTGCCGAGAGCGTGACATTTTTCTTGAAGCATATAGCCCACTAGGTACTGGTAGTATTTTTTGGGAATGAAGATGTTGAAGCAGTGGCTGAACGTAATGGAAAATTCTGTTGCTCAAGTTGCCCTACGTTGGAGCCTTCAAAAAGGGTTTCTTGCCACTACCTAAGTCAGTGACACCAAAAAATTATTGAAGCCAACTTGGATATCTTTGACTTTGATTTGTCAGAGGAAGACATGGCAGTCTTGGATAAGATTCAAGGGATCAAAACTCAGGTTGATCCTGACACAGTTAATTTTTAGTGTGTTTCTTTAGATTTACTATATAAAACTATCATTTTTTTATTTATAGATGGGAGTTACGTAATGGAGTCTCGAAATCTTTTGCCTCAGAATACACGTATGATGGCCCATTTGCTCAGTTTTTCGGGGGAGCTTTGAATGTCTTTTGTCATATGTATTACCATAGTTTGGTTGCCACTCAGACGGGGAATATTCTCTTGTTAGTTGCTGACTGGCGTAGTAGTAGCATGTACCATAACATGTTGCGATGTTTTCTATTCTATTCTTTTCCATAGGTTTTCTTTTTGGAATGTGGTTTAAAGACCATCGTAAGAATGCTTACTGTCGTGTTCATGGTCTACTTCCTCTTTGTGTGATGACTGCTATTTTACCATTCTTATGGCCAAATGCTCTAATAGAGCTTCCGATTATTGCATTTTCTGCGGGTGTCATGATGAAGACTTTTACCAGTAGTCAGATTGAAAATCACCCCTTTGTGAATTTTTATGACTTCAGGAAATTATCGAAGGATGCTGACGGCACTTTATTATGTTATTCAGGGGTAGCAAGGATCAGAAAGAATATCGTTGCCAGGCGGTCAATTATGGCTTTGTCGTAGGCAGTTTTGTGCTTGGTGCTGTTGTATCAGCTCTTCTCATGTGCTTCATTTATATTAAGTCAATCTGGCTAATCACACTCAGCCTCTTTACCATCATGATTTACTATTCATCTGAAGTGAAACGTCTGGGACTCAAGAAAACCAATCTTTAGGTATTTTTCGTAGTAATTGTTTTTGATAAAAATAGTCTTGTGTTATAATCTTGGTTATATTAATTTTGTCTAATGATAAAAATGGAGACATAAGATGCCTATAGTAAGTAATGATTTTTCAGATATTGTATATAACCGTCGTTCCATTCGTAAGTTTGATACCTCTGTCAAGATTCCACGTGAAGAAATGTTGGAAATCTTGGATAAAACCGTTACGGCACCATCATCAGTGAACATGCAACCTTGGCGCTTTGTTGTCGTTGATAGCGAAGAAGGCAAAGATAAATTGAAACCTTTTGTCAGCTACAATAGTGTACAAAATGAAACATCCTCAGCCATGGTTCTCATTTTTTGCCGATTTGAAGAGCCAAGAAAGAGCAGAAGAAATCTATGGGAAGGCCGTTACTCAAGGAAAAATGCCAGAAGAGGTCAAGGAGAAACAACTATCAAGCATTGTACCAATGTATGAGAATGCTCCTTTCGAAGTGATGAATGAAATTGTCCATATCGACTCTAGCCTTGCTGCTATGCAGTTAATGCTCGTTGCTCGCTCTTATGGATACGATACAAATGCCATCGGTGGCTATAAAAAAGACGGTCTTGCCAAAGCGTTTGGTCTTGATGAAGACCGACATGTGCCTATTTTGATTATTGCCCTTGGGAAAGCTGATGAAGAAGGCTTTGAGTCTGTTCGTTTGGACGCCTCTGATGTGACTACTTTTGCTTAATAAATAATCGGCCATGAGTTTCAAAAGTGGAGACTCATGTTTTTTTGTATTAAAAGATAACAAAGTATTTTTAGTAAGATTGAGAAGTTGGTGTAACCCAGGATTAAGGTGAGGCCTCTTTCTTTGTGCTATAATGTAAGAAAACGTTGCATTTAAAGTTTACTTTTGCCAATTTCTAGGAGTCTTTCATGATAAACTATTTGATCCTGAGGTTTCTCTGGCTTCGTGAGCGGGGCTTTGTCCAGATTACTCAAAAGACCTTGGTTTCGCTCTTTCCATTTTTTCTGATTTCAGGAATTATTCGGGTGATTTCACTATCTGGTTTTTTCGGAGATGGGCTATATCAATCAGCTGTTTTCAGTTTCTGACTGGTTACCGACCTTTAAGATAACTGGGCAGGTACTCATTAATCTTTCCAACTTTCTTGGTGGCTTAGCAGGGCCCTTATCAACCTATTTTGCAGGAAAATACACAGCTGGTCACTATGGTAGAAGTACTGGTACAGCTGGTGTGACATCCCTTTTGGTTAGCTTGATTATAGGATCGCAGGAGCTGTTGCTGTCACCGCTAAACGATGATGGTGTCTTGGCTCGTATCAATTTACCGGATTCAATCAACATTATTTTGGCTATATTTGTGGGGTATCTGGTTGGCCAGATTTTTCGCTTTTCGAGAGCTAGTGATGATCAGATTGTGGATAAGGACTATATTTATCAACCAAAGACTGTTCGTCCCAATTTTTTTATCACTCATTTTAGCTATTGGGCTTAACATTCTTCTTGTTATTGGAGATCAAGCTAATGTTTTTCAAACGATTAGGAAGTTTACTTCTACCTTTACTGTAACTGATAATCATCTGTTGTCAACCTTTATGATGGGACTTTTGAACACTTTTTCTGCTTGGATTGGGAATAATCAGGTTTTTACCCCAAATTCCATTGCCGAGGATAGTTTTGCCTTGGAAAATCTGACCTATGCTGTTTCTCATCATACGACGACTGGGCTTCCCCACCTTTATACGCTAACAAACCTTTATCATAGTTATGGTATGGTTGCTGGCATTGGCTCAGGGCTAGCCCTCTTGGTGGCTCTGCTTTTAGCATCAACCAGTTATAAGGATAAGAAGGTGAGTCTTCTAAGTGTCTTTCCTAGTCTCTTTAACTATGGGGCTCCATTTATGGTGGGGATACCAGTCTTGTTAAATTTAGTTTATTTGGTTCCTTTCCTACTGACACCTATGGTAAATATGGGTATTGCTGCGGTGTCCTTGGCTATCCATCTTATGCCAGCGGCGGTTTATCCAGTTCCAGATGGCACACCAAGTCTTCTTTACGCCTTTATCGGAACTGGGGGTAGCTTACGAGCTCTAGCTATTAGTATCCTCTGTTTGGGAGTCGACATTCTTATCTTTATTCCATTTGTGCGTCTGTCTAATAAGGTACAATACGGTCTAAAAGAGGAAGGAGAAAGCCTTGAAACTAAATAAAAAAACTAAGTTGGTCTTTATCCTTGTTGCTCTCTTTCTCATTGGTCTATCCGTCCCATCCTATAGTTGGACTAGGAAAAATGTCAAGGAAATAGAGACTTTCTATAATTCAAAATTGTCTCCCATTATCATGATTCCAGGGAGCTCTGCTACGGAAAATAGATTTGATGGCCTAGTACGTAAGCTTAATCAAGACCGTCGTGGTGTCAAGCATAGCCTCCTCAAGGTTAAGGTTTGGAATAATGGGCGTATCACCTTTGAGGGTAATATCAGGAAAAATGACAGTGAACCTATTATTGTTATCGGATTTGAAAATAATAACGATGGCTATAGCAATATTAAGAAACAAGCCAAGATGATGAATCAGGCCTTTGAAGCCTTGCAGAATAAATACAATTTCAATAATTTTAAAGGGTTGGCACATTCAAATGGTGGCTTGATTTATACGGCTTTTATTGAAAATTATCTTAGCGACTACGATGTCAAGATAAATTCTTTGATGACTATCGGAACGCCCTATAATTTCACTGAAACCAATATTAAAAATAAATCGGTCATGCTAGCAGACTTTATAGCTGCTAAAGAGAATATTCCGTCTACCCTGCATGTCTATTCGGTAGCGGGAACCATTACCTATGATTCGGACGAGCTGGTTCCTGATGCTAGTGTTTCCGCTGGGAAATATATCTATCAGAATCAGGCAAAAAGTTATACTGAAATCACTGTTACAGGTGAAGATGCCCAACACTCGGATTTACCAACCAATGATGAAGTAGTGGACCTGATCAAACAACATATCGAAGGACAAGGTCTTCGCAAGAAGCAAAAGACCAAGTTAGAGCCTCAATAGACTATAATACTATGTATTATTAGTCTAGTTACTTATTTTCAAATACAAAAGGATAGAGTTTATGATGGCTCTAATTTTTTTAGTGTAAGAGGAACTCTTTCAGTTGTTGTAACTCCTTGTTTTACAACGTTGGTTTTGTTATAATTGATTGAAAAGAAAAAGATTAACGAGAGGTTCTTGATATGCAAATTCCAAGTCGCTTTACCATTGCTGTCCATATTTTGACCCTCATAGCACAAAATAAGGGAAATGAAACTAAGCTAACCAGTGATTTAATGGCGAGTAGTGTGGGTGTCAATCCAGTTATTATCCGCAAAACCTTATCACAACTGAAGAAAGCAGACTTGATTTTTGTTCAAAGGGGAAGTGGAGGATCGACATTAGCCATGGCACCAGAGGAGATTAACCTTTTACAGGTTTATCGTGCGGTGGATAGCATCGGTCCAAGTGGGCAACTCTTTAGTTTTCATGACAATCCTAATCCAGCGTGTCCAGTAGGACGTAATATTCATGGTATTTTGGATCAGAGCCTAGAAGATGTTCAAATGGCAATGGAAAAAGAACTCGAAAAGAAAACTTTAGCTGGTATTTTAAAGGATGCTAAGGCTAACTGGAAAGAAACTGGAGCTTGATTTTTAGATCTTAAATGATAAGAAATCGAAAATTATTCGGTTTCATTTTTTGATTCTAGGTTGTAATAATTGACATTATAATGAAAACCAAGTGTAACAATGTCATATAAATGATTACAACATAGGAGAAAATCATATGACTACAATAGTAAGATTTATTTAGCAGAGGTGGTGCTCAATGTAAAGGACTTAGCTGGTCATACGGAGACGGCCTTTTACACACAGATTGTTGGACTTGGAATCCTAACCAAAACGGAAAGGGAAGTTGTTTTAGGAGCTGTAAACAAGCCTTTGGTCCATCTGATTCAGACCAATCGTGAGGAAGCGGTCAAGTCCAGTTATGGTATCTACCATATGGCGATTTTGTTACCGTCTCGCGAAGATTTAGCAGATATTTTCAAACATATTGCTGATCTGGATTATCCATTTGTCGGTGCAGCTGACCATGGTTATAGTGAAGCCCTTTATTTGGAAGATCTTGAAGGCAATGGTATTGAGCTTTATAGAGACAAGCCGGTTGCTGAATGGGATATTCGTGAGGATGGTCGCATCGTTGGTGTCACAGAAGAGTTATCAGCTCAAGAAATTTACGATATTAGACTGAAGGTTGAGCCTTTTGTGATAGCTAAGGATACTCGCATGGGGCATATTCATTTATCAGTCAAAGATAGTTAGCTAGCAAGCACTTTCTATCAGGATGTTTTAGAGCTAGCGGATAAGTTTACCATTCCAAGCGCTAGTTGGATTGCTTCAGGTGATTACCACCATCACCTTGCGGTCAACGAGTGGGGCGGAAAAAAAGCTTGTCCAAACGTGACAAAGATATGCCTGGTCTTGCTTACTACGTCATTGAAGTGGCAAACAAGGACGACTTGGTTGGCATAGCAGAGCGTACTAACAATCGTGGAGACAAGGTCAAATGGTCATCTTCTAATGAGTTAACAGTTGAGGATAAGGATGGTATTTTGACATGCGTAAGAAAGAAATATTAATAATTAGTGATTTTTTGAGTCGTAACTATTGACGTTACATTTTTAACGGCTATAATGGTTATTGTAATCAAAGTTATTACAAAATAGCTTAACAATTTTAACAATTAACATTTATCATAGAGGAAGAGGGAATACCTATGACCTACTTTACAGACTTACAAATAAAACGCCGTTCAATCTATGCTTTGGGAAAAGACCTTGAGCTCTCTAACCAAGAATTGATTGAAACCATTCAAGGAGCTGTCCTTAACACACCAACAGCCTTCAACTCACAAACATCACGTGCGGTGATCTTGCTGGATGAAGAATCAGATGCTTTCTGGAATGAAATCGCTTATTCAGAGCTTGAAAAAGTAACGCCAGCAGAAGCTTTTGAGGCAACAAAAGAACGTTTGGCAGGTTTTGCTCAAGCTAAGGGAACAATCCTTTTCTACGAAGATCAAGATGTAGTGAAAGTCCTTCAAGAGCAATTCCCACTTTACGCTGAAAACTTCCCAATTTGGTCAGAGCAAGGTCATGGAATCGCCCTTTATGCGACATGGTTGGCTTTGGCTGAGAAGAATATCGGTATGAACGTACAACACTACAATCCACTTGTTGATGAACAATTAGCTGAAAAATATGACATTCCAGCTAACTGGAAACTCCGTGCTCAAGCACCATTTGGTCAAATCGTAGCAGCAGCAGGAGACAAAGACATCCAAACAGAAGGTCGTTTCAAAGTTTTTGGCGATAAATAATCACTTTAACTCAGGCAGTTAGCTTGACAATTGGCTGTACTATGACTGAACATTATCAAAATGATAAGACAAAAAAGTAGCAGGATTGAGAAATTTTTGTTATTTTTTTGTATCCTAAGACCAGTTAGTAGATTAATTATAAATGAAAGCTATAACTTGAGATTTAAAACCTTTTTCAGTTTCATAGTGTTTTCTAATTTAAATGATCCCAATTTACTAAAACTGCAGAATAATGGACAACAAAAGCAAAGTTTTGAGCAGTCGGTTTTTGATAGATATAGGGCACACGTTAGAAAATACTTGTTACGAAATCTTAATCTTGATATGCTTTTTATTAATAGAGGTATAAAAACACAGAAATAGCTCTATTTTTGTCTTGCAGTATGGTATAATAGTGCGGTATTTCTAAGAAAATGGAGTATAAAAATGAGTATTTTTCGTAAAAAAGGATGTTGGTTTGTCTCAAACCGAGATGAAACGGCATCTGACCCTTAGGGATGTAGTCCTTCTGGGAATCGGTGCCATGGTTGGGACAGGAATCTTTACGATTACTGGTACCGCGGCATCAACCTTGGCAGGTCCAGCCCTGATTATTTCGGTTTTGATTTCAGCCGTTTGTGTGGGTATGTCGGCGATTTTCTTTGCTGAGTTTGCCTCACGCTATCCATCCGCTGGTGGCGTTTATGGTTATCTCTATGCTTCTTGGGGTGAGTACCCTGCTTGGATGGGCGGATGGCTTACAATGATCGTTTTCATGAACGCCGTGTCTAGTGTTGCCTCTGGTTGGGGAGCCTACCTCAAGGGGCTCTTGGCAAGCTTTGGTCTACAGCTCCCCAAGGCTATCAGTGGCCCTTTTAATCCGAGTCAGGGGACCTATATTGACCTATTGCCAGTCTTGGTTTTGGTGCTTGTGACGGCTCTTCTCCTCATGGATTCCAAACAAGTCCTTCGTTTGAACTCACTCCTAGTAGTGCTTAAGTTCTCTGCCTTGGCGGTTTTCATCCTAGTTGGTCTTTTCCATCTGAATCCGGACAACTGGGCTAACTTTGCACCATTTGGCTTCGGCCAAATTTATGGTGGGAAGACGGGGATTATGGCAGGTGCTTCTCTCATGTTCTTTGGTTTTCTTGGATTTGAATCCATTTCTATGACAGTAGATGAGATTAAGGAACCACAAAAGAATGTTCCTCGAGGTATAGTTCTCGCTTTGATTATCGTCGCTTCACTTTATGCAGTGGTTTCATTAGTCTTGACGGGAGTTGTCCACTATACCAAGTTAAATGTCGACGATGCCGTAGCTTATGCCCTTCGTTATATTGGTGTGTCTTGGGCAGCCAATTATGTATCGGTAGTTGCCATTATGACCTTGATTACCGTATGTATTTCCATGGCCTATGCCCTTAGTCGCATGGTTTATAGCTTGGCGCGTGATGGATTTCTTCCACAAACTTTTCAAAAGGTTTCAAAGACCCATAAGGTTCCACATTATGCGACACTTTTGACTGGAATCCTTTCTGCCATCTCATCAGGCATCTTTTCTTTGGCTAATATGGCATCCTTGGTTAATATTTCGACTTTGGCTTATTTGGTCCTCTTGGCTATTGCTCTTATCATTCTTCGTAAAGACAAGGGCTTGCCACAGAAGGATGAGTTTAAGGTCCCATTTGTTCCTGTCTTACCAATCCTTTCCATCATCGTCTGTCTCTCATTTATGAGTCAGTACAGTTGGCAAACCTGGTCAGCCTTTGGCATAGCAGTGCTAATTGGTTCGGCTATTTATGCCTTTTACGGTTACAAACATTCTAAGTATTAAGATGAGAATGGTAGAGCCCTTTTGGCCTACCATTTTTGATATTTGAAGTAGAGACAGACTAGCTCACAATTTGGTTTTGATGGGACAAAAGACAGTAATTAGCTCACCTTTCGACTTGTTTGCAGTTAGCTAGGCCCCATTGCCCAAGTAAAATGCCGTTTGTATTATTGAAACAACTAAAATTGTGGTTCTTCCTTTTAAACAAGTTAGCGTTGACCATACAAAGAAGGTGAAGGAGATTGAAGCCTAACTTACTGGCAAAAGATTCATGATGACCTCTTTAGCAAATGGTTGCATGAGGCCGGATTGAATTTTAGTTAGGAAAGCCAAATTGTTTTGGAAAAATTTAGACTGGTCTATCCTAGAAATTGAAAGTTCTCAATATTTTGGGCACTTTTTTACTTTAAGTAAAGATTAACGTTTCTTTAGGCCTTGTTCTAGTTTTCTAGTGTTTAATAGAGTCATCGCAAAAGTAAGTAGAAGGTTTAATAGATGACATACAAACATACCAAACAAACACAAGAACGTTATACCATTAAGAAATCATCAAAACGGGAAAAAATGTTGGGGCAGTCCTAGTCGCTAGCTTAATTTTGGGTAGCTCAGTTGTACAAACTAATCTTGTTCAAAAATAAAAGTAAAAGCTCTAAGGCTAACCAGTCTGCTAAAAAGTTCACAAAGTAGCCAAGTAAATAAATCAACTTTACCAGATACTGGTGATGTGAGTAGCTTGGGATTAGGTGCATTAGGAGCTGTACTTATGAAACATCATTTGCACTTAAAGGAAGCAAGCGTTCTCGTAAGTAATTTCAGTTTAGAAAAAATAAAAAGAAGTTCTCTTGCCAAATGGCTTGAAAACTTCTTTTTGTCTTATTTTTAAAGCTATTTTTAAGGACTTCAACCGCATCATCAACGCCTTCTTTAACATATTTGATACCGTCTTTTGCTTTTGCTACAACTTTTTCAACCGCACCTCCGATTTCAGTCTTTTTATCGCCAGTCAGTTTACCAGCACCCTCTTTAAGAGCTCCTTTAGCTTGATTCAATTTATCTTCGATACCCATGATAGTACCTCCTTTTTTATGATGAGACCATTGTAGAAAATCTTAGACCGTAATGCAAGTGATTTGTCTAATAAGTCACGACATTAATGTTTCCTTTATCATATTTAGCGATGAAGATATCTGAAATGTTGTCATATCCCATTTTTGACGAAGATTTTGGATGCCAATGATTGGCTTTCAGTTCAGGTCCACCCAGATGATGCTTATGGACTTGAACATGAAGGTGAGCTTGGTAAAATAGAGTGTTGGTATATCATTGCCGCTGAACCAGGTGCAGAAAGCATTTATGGTCACAATGCTAAATCAAAAGAAGAATTGCGCCAGCAAATTGAAAGTAAGGATTGGGAAAATTTCTTGACCAAGGTTCCAGTTAAAGCAGGAGATTTCTTCTATGTACCAAGTGGTACCATGCATGCTATTGGTGCAGGTATCATGGTTCTTGAAACACAACAATCTAGTGATACGACTTTATCGTGTTTATGATTTTGACCGTAAGGATGACCAAGGCAATTTGCGTGATCTCCATCTAGAAAAATCTATCGACGCGCTTACTATCGGTGAACCTGCCAACAGTCGCCCAGTTACAACAAAAGTAGATGATCTCAAATCAACGCTCTTAGTGGCAAGTGATTTCTTTGCTGTTTACAAATGGGAAATTTCAGGTAAGGCTGATTTTGAAAAGACTGCTGATTACAGTTTGTTTAGTGTGCTTGATGGTCAAGGAAGCCTTAACGTAGACGGGCAAGATTACGACATTGCCAAAGGAGGTCATTTCATTCTACCAAGCGATGTTCAAGCTTGGGAAATCGAGGGAAATCTTGAACTAATTGTTAGTCACCCATAATTTAAGTCGTTAAACGAGACGAGATGAGAATCTTGTCTCTTTTTTTCGTAAAATGATACAGAAAATTCGCAATTTTAAAAACCTTTCCTAATACGTTTCAATAGCTTGAAGTTCCAAACTAATCATGTCATACTAAATAAGTTGACTAAAATTATTAATGAACAAGCCGTTTCCTTTTGAAACGTCATGTTTTGTTTTAGATTGGAGTAACTTATGTTAAAAAAATGGAGGCCTTACAGCCCTTTTACTGTTTGGTATGTTCTTCGGAGCGGGAAACCTAACTTTCCCACCTCAGCTAGGCTTTGAATCTGGAGGTCATTTCTGGCCAGCTATTGCCGGTTTTGTTCTATCTGGTGTCGGAATTGCAATTCTAACACTTATTATTGGGACTCTGAATCCGAAGGGATATATTCATGAGATTTCTCAAAAAATCTCACCTAAGTTTGCCTTGCTATACTTGTCGGTGCTTTACTTGTCTATTGGACCATTCTTTGCCATTCCAAGGACAGCAGCAACAGCGTTTTTTCAATTGGTATTGAACCAATGCTTGGTAATAGTCATACTAGTCTATGGTTACTTGCCTTCACAGCCGTTTATTTTGCCTTGGCTTTATGGATTGCAATGAATCCTTCTAAGATTTTAGATAGTATTGGTCGAATCCTGACTCCTATTTTTGCCCTATTAATCGTTATTTTGATTGTAGTTGGTGCCTTTAAATATGGTGGTCATAGCACACATACTGCAACAGAAGCTTATAAAGCCTCAGCTTTTGGTAATGGTTTCTTGGAAGGGTACAATACTTTAGATGCCTTGGCTTCGGTAGCCTTTAGTGTGGTGGCAGTAGTAACCCTCAATCAATTAGGCTTTAAATCTAAAAAAGAGTACATCTCAACCATTTGGATTGTAGGTATTCTGGTTGGATTGATGTTCTCAGGTTTATACTTAGGTCTAGCATTCTTGGGTAACCATTTCCCACTTGATACATCAACTTTGGGAGAAGGTGCTAACCTTGGAGCAGCAGTTCTATCGAGTGCAACACAGGCTATCTTTGGTCCGATTTCACAGATTTTCCTAACAGTTATGGTAACAGTGACGTGCTTTACGACAACAGCAGGCTTGATTGTGGCGACCGGTGAGTTCTTTAATAAGGCCTTCCCACAAGTCTCATACAAAACCTATGCTATTGTCTTTACTCTTATTGGATTTGCGATTGCCAATTTGGGACTTAATAATATCATTGCTTTCTCAGTACCAGTACTTTTGATTCTTTACCCAATTACAATCACAATTGTTATGATTGTAATTGCTAATAAGTTTGTAGCCTTGTCTAAACCTGGTATGCAAATTACAGTTACTGTAGTGACACTTATCGCTTTGCTTAGTGTAATTGGCAGTCAGTTCAAACTTGCAGGACTTAATGCCATCATTAACTTCCTTCCATTATCGGGAGCATCACTGCCATGGTTGATTCCAGCCATCTTGTGTATCCTCTTGTCTCTCGTTTTACCAGATAAAATCAAGAGCGAAAGCTTTGAAATGGAATAAAAATAAAATCCTATCACAATTGTGATGGAATTTTTTTTGTGTGGGTGATAGATTTTATTTATGGGTAGATAGGTTTTAGTAATGTCATCTCTCATTTTTCTTTTTATAAGAGTATTTAGAAATGTATAAAACCATTATTCTATAAGGAAATATAGATAGATTAAAAATTTGCAATAAATATTTTTTATAGCTAGCCATAGTTTATGACAATTATGCAAGTTTAGAATGCAATGTTATGATATGTACTATGAAATTTTCGAGAGAGGTAACCCGATGACTGATACTTTTTATAGTAAATTAGCTAAAGTGAGACACTATATTCATGAACATCCAGAGATTTCTGAGCAAGAATATGAAACAACAAAATATATCAAAAAACTATTTATCTGAGCTTGAAATCAAACCTTTGGATTATCCATTGGAGACAGGTGTGATTGCTGAGATTGGATCTGGGTTACCAATTATAGCTTTACGTGCTGATATTGATGCACTTCCAATTGTTGAGAGGACGAATCTTGACTATGCTAGTTCAAATGGTGCTATGCATGCGTGTGGTCATGATTTTCACCAAACAAGTTTGCTTGGTGCAGCAGAAATACTGAAAGAGCGTGAAGCTGAATTAAATGGGACAATTAGGTTGATATTCCAACCAGCTGAGGAGAACTTTCAAGGTGGTTATAAGGTTATTGAAGCTGGTGGGCTTGAAAATGTTTCAGCTATTATTGGTTACCATAATAACCCGCATCTAAAACCCAGGTCAAATTGGATTACGCTCAGGTGCAATTATGGCAGGGGTTGAACAGTTTAAAGTAATAGTAAATGGAGTGAGTGCTCACGCAGCTCGTCCAGACCTTGGTGTTGATACTGTTTTGGTTATTACGACAATCATTAATAATTTGCAAAATATCGTGTCTCGTACGGTATCACCTTTTGAATCAGCTGTTTTATCAGTTACTCATATTGATGTAGGTACAACTTGGAATGTCCTTCCAGCAAATGGTTATTTTGAAGGAACCATTCGTTCCTTTGACCCAGAGGTAAGACTTTCTGTAATTGAAAGATTTGAGAAAGTCGTAAAAGCTGTTTCGCAACAATTTGATGCAAGAGTTGAGATCAATTGGGGAAATGCTCCAAATGTAACATTTAACGATAGAGACTTGACACCAATCATTTTTGAAAATAGCAAAAAGTTTGCTGAAGTGATTGAAACACTTCCTTCAACAGGAGGAGAGGATTTTGCTGCTTATCAGGAAAAGATTCCTGGGGTCTTTGCTTTTGTAGGTTCAAATGGTGAAGAGAATGCTCCTGATTGGCACCATGATGATTTTATTGTTAGAGATGAATCTTTACCAGTTGCAGTGAATTATTTCGTTGAAAGTGCATTTGCGCTACTGAATCATTTTAAAAAGGAGTAACGATGGTAAAACGGATTATTAGAATGAGACTATCAGAATATATAAATAAGGCCGGTATTTTGAATCAACTCCCATCTTTATTAAAGGATAGAGGAATTGATCGATCTATTATTCTGACAGACGAGATAGTACTGGAAGTTATCAAACCATTTCTCCCAGAAAGCTTTTTAGTTGAAAATCTATAATATTGTTCACGGGATATTGCACATTCCAAGAAGTTGAAAGAACAGAAAAAATTATCACTGATGCGGATGCTTTAATTGCTTTTGGTGGTGGTCAGTTGGTAGACACAGCAAAACTTGTAACTGATAACTTATCGATAAAATCAGTTATCGTCCAAACAGTTCCTTCAAACTGTGCCGCCCTTACAACAAAGAGTATTGTCTATTCTGAGGCTCACGAAAAAATAGCTAATGTGAGACATAAAAAAGCGGTGGATTTAGTCTTGTTGGAACCAGATATTCTAAAGACAGCACCACGAAAATATCTTTTATGGGGCATTGGGGATACACTTGCTAAATTTTATGAAATAAGACGACGAATCACCAAGGAAAATGAGAACCTTGTCTCTGCACAAATAGGAAAAGAGTATATTACAATCTGTAGGCGTGAAGTGTTGAAGGTGACTGACATTGAAGTCCTAGACGATTTAGCATTGACCAATTTATTTGATACGATTTTCTTAGTTGCTGCATCTGTAGATGGGATATTGGATCAAGATGGTAGAAGTGTTATAGCTCATGCATTTTATAATGGCTATGTCAAAGTAAAACTGGATTATATTAAAAACACACGGAGAAGCTGTTGCTTTAGGAAGTCTTCTACAGACAATCATTGAAAGGGAGCCTTCGGCAGTTTATCGTAAGGAGATTGAGGACTACCACGCTAAGATTGGTTTACCTTTGACATTAAAAGAACTGGGCTTGGATACAGACGAAGAGCTTGATGAATTATCTAACTATATATCTAAATCAAATGATAGCCGAGTTCAATCAGTATTCCCAGGTTTGGAAGCACACATTGTCAGGGAAGCTTTAGAAGAAATTAGAGGATAGATATGGAAATAATAGCGTCCTATCGAGTGTCTCAGAGACAGAATCATTTTACATCTCATCAACAAGAAGAAATAAAAAAATTTAAATAAAGAGGGAAAAAGGGTCATTAACTTAGGACGAGGTAATCCTGATCAACCGACCTTTCAACCCATCGTTGAAGAATTTTTTAAAGGATTCAGTTAAGGTGGAAAATCAGGGCTATCCTCCATATGGAGGTAAGGAAAGTTTAAAAGAAGCAATTATTTCTTTTTATAAATCTGAGTATGATGTTGAACTTAGTAATGACGAAGTGACGATATTTAGTGGTTTGCTTGTGGCATTAACTGCTTTACCAATGGTTCTGGCGAATCCTGAAGATATCGTTTTAACACCGAATCCAGCATTTTTTGGGATATGATGCGGGAATTAAGATGGCTGGAGCCGTTAATTATCCTTTCCCTTTAACTATTGAAAATAATTTTCTACCTCAATATTCATCTATTCCTAAAGAAATCCTAGAGAAATCAAAATTACTTTTTTAAATTATCCCAATAACCCAACTGGTGCTGGAGCAAATGACGAATTCTTTAAGGAAACTGTAGCCTTTGCTAAAGAGAATAATCTTGTTGTTTCTCATGATTTTGCTTATTCGGATATTAGCTTTTCAGGAAAATCTCCTAGTTTTCTGCAGGCTCCCGGAGCTAAAGAAGTAGGAATAGAAATCTATACACTTTCTAAGACCTTTAACATGGCGGGCTTTAGGATTGCTTTTGCAGTCGGAAACAAAGAGGTTATTTCTCTTCTAAAAGGCTATATTAGGGCTTCTGTTGGAGGAACGTTTGGATCGGTTCAGGATGCTGTGACATATGCACTTTTATATTCAGAGAAGGAACGTGGGCAACTTCGAAAGTTGTATAAGGAAAGACGAGATCTTGTTTTAAGTCTGTTGGAAGAACATAATATTGATGTTATAAAATCAGAAGGAACTTTTTTCATTTGGATTAAACTACCTAAAACAATAGATGATATTACTTTTGTGGAAGAGTTTCTTGCAAAGGAACAAGTAGCTTTGATTCCGTGTTCTACTTTTGGGAGAATTTGGTAAGGGATACATCCGATTAAGTTTAGTATCAGATTTAAAAATCAATTCAATTAGGAATTGAGAAGCTAATTGCTTTTCTAGAAAAGAAGAGAGTTATATGACAGTAACTGAAGATTTAGTTTTTCATCTCTTGAAAAGATATAAACCTTCCACTCATAATCAAAAACAACTTGAGATAGCCTACCTAGCATTTATTGATTATCTTGCTTGTTTATCAAAGGGCTTGGAAACTACAAAGAACCAAGCGTTTATTAAATCATTCGGTTTGCTAGGAGAGCAAAAAAATCTGGTTTTCATCGTATTCAACGACTCCTGAGAGATTAGCTCTATTACAAGGTTATCTAGCACATTACGAAGACTTAGATGATGTTTTAGTAACTTATAGAGGACATCCAAGTGCAGTCATTTTCTCAGCTTTGCTTGCAGTTTCTGAGAATGATGTTCAGCTAAAAGATTTTCTCTGGTCCTATGTTCAAGGAGTTGAATTAGCTGGTAGACTGGGGCAACAATTTCAACCACAACATGTCAAAGATGGTTGGCATGCGACAGCAACAATTGGGACTTTGGCAGCAACAGCAGCAATCGGAAGCTTAAAACAGTTATCGAGCGATTGTTTTTCGCAATTATTATCATTGGCCACAAGTCAAGCATCTGGTTTTCTATATCAAGAAGGAACTGATGGTAAACCATTGAATGCGGGTTTTGCAGCGAGAAATGCAGTGGTTGCTTATCAAATAATAAGGTCAGGCTTAAGTGCGTATGCGGATCCTTTTTCGTCTAAAAGAGGATGGAGTCAAACTATAATTGGTAAGGCATTAGATAGTAAGCAACTTCTAGAGAATTGGTTGCAACCTAGCCAGTTAGAAAAAGTGGGTCTTTGGTTTAAGAATTATCCTATCTGCTCAGCAGCAACAGCAGGTTTAGAAGCGGCTCAGAAAGCTTTTGAACTAAACCTATCTCTATCAGAAATTGAAAGTCTTATTATTCATTTTACCGAGGATGGTGACAGAGCTTTAACACATCGTACTCCTCAAAATGGTATCGAGGGAAAATTTTCAATCGAGTATATTACTTGGTTGGGTTTGATAAAAGGTAAGGTTGACTATTCTGATTTCTCTGAAAACACTGTTGACCAAGCATTTCATCAGTTTCGAAATCTGATTACACGAAAAAATGATTTAAAAGCAAGCTCAGAAAAAAGGACTATTTGTTTAGAAATCATTACTAAAGAGGAGACTTACTCATTCTTAGTTGAGGATCCTAAAGGTTCACCAGCTAATCCTTTATTAGAAGATGACATTTTTGAGAAGGCTTCTCAGCTAAGTCATGGAAAATTAGATGTTCTATTTAAGATAAAAGAAAGAGAAACTTTAACACTGGGTGAAATCAAGAAATTACTTTCAGAAAGGTAAGATATGGAGAAAGTTAGTATAAAAGAGATTGAACAGCTCACAGAACTCTTTCACACAGCATATAGTAATAATGAAAAGCTAGGAATTCATTTCAAAGCTGCTACCATTAGTTCTGAGGAAGTTGAAGACCATTGGCTAGGGCAACCCATGTTTACTGAAAAGGCCGATGGAAAGATAGTGACAACAGCATCTCTAAGATTACCATGGTCTAAAAATCCTTCTCCCTTTGCTTTACCTCATCTTGGTTGGGTTGCGACCCATCCTGATTATCAAGGAAGGTCTTTGGCTAGGATGCTTATAGAAGAAGTAATTGACGAATTTGTTATTAAGAAATTGAGAGCACCTGCTATAACTTTGGGAACTGCACTTGAACACCCATGGCTTATCAAAGCTTATGAGAAGTTGGGATTTGTTTACTTATCGGGAAAAACAACATTTTTCGGATCATAAGACTATATATATGATTAAGATATTGGATAAAAAAGCTCTTTTGAATGTTAATGATAAAGAATTACAAGATCTAATAAAGGAGAATGTTAATGAATTTTAGTTGGGAATACTTTTTTTGAATTATTTGTAAAATTACCAGCCTATATTCCAGTAACTAATTTTTATAGCTCTTATTTCTATGAGTTTTAGCTATTCTAATTGGACTATTTATTACATGGTTGCAATTGTCTGAAAAAATAAGGTTTTGATATTTATCTCACAAGTTTATATTTCTCTCTTTAGGGGAATGCCAACGCTTGTTCAATTGTTCCTTAATTTTTTATGGTTTGCCTCAACTATTTCCTGCTTTCAAAGGGATGTCGGCATTAACTGCTGCTTTAATTGGACTTGGGTTAAAAGAGGCTGCTTACTTGTCAGAAATATTTAGGGCGGCAATTAACTCTATTGATAAGGGACAAATCGAAGCTGGGGAAGCATTGAACATTCCTGCCTGGAAGGTGTTTCTCCATGTCATTCTTCCCCAAGCTACCCTAAATGCTCTTCCTGCAACAGGAAATACCTTTATTAGTTTGTTGAAAGAAACATCTTTGGCTTTTACATTAGGGATAACAGAGCTTTTTGGTAATGCTAAGATGATTGCTGGCGAATCATTTCGTTATTTTGAAACCTATTTAGCAGTTGGTCTACTATATTGGATAATGATTGTAGTGTATACATGGGTTCAAAAAATCAATTTGAAAAAACGAATTAGAAATTCCGTATAGGAGGGATTTACATGACTCTTATTAGTTTGAAAAACTCTAGATGTAACAATTGG